>Ga0210003_1002266_pt1 | contig 16413 bp, 12 predicted proteins | sample LantaG_FD_182804 | JGI IMG/M metagenome (GOLD analysis project Ga0210003, IMG submission 182804) | Deep subsurface microbial communities from Baltic Sea to uncover new lineages of life (NeLLi) - Landsort_02402 metaG (SPAdes) (version 2) | ecosystem: Environmental > Aquatic > Marine > Oceanic >...
AACAAACGTGATAATACTTATAGTTTTACGCATTAAATTTCCCTATTCCTCCTACCCCAAAAAACCAATATGCGATGATATTGGCGAAGTTTGTCGGTGATCCGTAGGGGCACATTGCATGTGCCCACATACAAATCCGTCCACCAACAACCTCGTAGGTTAATAGAAGCCGTAGGGGCACATTGCATGTGCCCGCATACAAATCCCTACAACACCAACCTACGAGGTTGGTGTTTTTGGAATGTCTGCTTCTAATCTATATTGCTTAGTATACCTTTTTAGTGGACTAATGTCCACTATAGAATCTCACTTTTTTACATTTAACAACGTTGAGATTTTTTTTACAAAAAAAGACCTCTGCACAACCACCGCTTCTTCCCATCCGTCATTCTGAACGAGGCAAAGCCGAGTGAAGAACCTCGCTTAAAAAGAGATTCTTCGCCCGCCTTCGGCGGACTCAGAATGACGAAAAAGTAGCCGCGCAGAGGTCTTAAAAACGAGAATTACCTGCTCAATTCCACCTGTAGTCGGGAATAGAGCTAATCCTTGCAACTCTTTTATTGGAAGATATTTATAAATATTTCGAAAGAGCGCGAAGGAATGTATTACAAAAAGGAACCATGGGAAAGTTATTTTGGGAGCATTTTTTTCAGTTTCATGATCTGGTCGCGGTATAATATCGCGCGTTCAAATTGGAGGTTACGGGCGGCTTGTTCCATGTCTTTTTCCAGTTGGCTCATGACTTCTAGTATATCGTATTCTTCTTCACTTTCGCCTGTGGCGGCCTGCACGATCTTTTTTGCCTGACGGTACGCTGTAACGCCTTCTTTTATGGCTTTTTTTATAGAACTTGGCTTAATTCCGCGCTCTTTATTAAATTCAAATTGTTTTTCTCTTCTTTTATTTGTAACGTCTATCGCTTTTTTCATGGATTCGGTTATCGTATCCGCGTAAAGAAGCACTTCGCCGTTCACATTACGAGCGGCTCTGCCCGCTACCTGAATCAGCGAGGTTTGGCTTCTTAAAAACCCTTCTTTATCCGCGTCAAGAACTGCGACAAGCGACACTTCCGGCAAATCCAGCCCCTCTCTTAATAGATTAATACCTACCAAAGCGTCAAATTTTCCTAACCTGAGATCGCGAATGATGTCTATCCGGTCTAAAGTATTTATTTCCGAATGAAGATACCTCACACGGAGTTTCATATCTTTCAAAAATTTCGTAAGTTCTTCCGCGAGACGTTTGGTAAGCGTGGTTACCAAAGTTCTTTCATTCTTCTTGGCGCGTTTTTTTATTTCTTCCGCCAGATCATAAACCTGCGCTTTGGTCGAGCGCACTGTAATAGGCGGATCTATAAGTCCGGTAGGTCTTATAATTTGCTCGCCGATGATTTTACTGTTTGAGATTTCAAAATCACCCGGCGTTGCCGAGACAAACAAAATTTGACCGGCAAGTTCCATAAATTCTTCAAATTGTAAAGGCCTGTTGTCTAACGCCGACGGCAGACGAAAACCATATTCGACCAAATTCTTTTTTCGCGCGTGGTCGCCGTTATACATCGCCCTGATTTGGGGAAGCGTCACATGGGATTCATCTATAATTACGAGAAAATCCTTTTCAAAATAATCCAAAAGACACCACGGACGACTGCCCGGCGCGCGGCCGGAAATATGTCTCGAATAATTTTCTATACCGTTACAGTAACCGGCTTCCGCCAGCATATCCATGTCATATTTTGTACGGGTTTCAAGGCGCTGGGCTTCCAATATTTTATTATTTTTCCGAAGAGCGTGAAGTGTTTTTTTTAATTCACTTGAAATTGATCTTAACGCGCGCTTGATCTTATCATCGGTTGTCACGAAATGTTTCGCGGGGTATATCGCTATTTTCTCAAGATGATTTAAGATATCACCTGTAAGCGGATCAACTTCGGATATACGCGATATTTTCTCGCCGGAAAATTCTATTCTGTACGCTGTCTGCTTATAAGCCGGCAAAATTTCAACGATGTCGCCTCGAATTCGAAATTTTCCTCTCTGAAGCTCAAAGTTATTGCGTTCATATTGAATATCAACTAATTTCTTTAAAAGTTCTTTTCTCGGCATTTCTTGTGACAAATTAAGGTTTACAAGCATATTGGAATAATCTTCCGGCGAACCTAACCCGTATATGCAGGAAACACTTGAAACAATTAGTGTATCACGGCGCGAGAAAAGTGAGCTTGTCGCGGAAAGCCTTAAGCGGTCAATATCTTCGTTTATTGAAGCGTCTTTTTCGATATATACGTCAGTCTGCGGGATATACGCCTCAGGCTGGTAATAGTCGTAATAACTTACAAAATATTCAACGGCGTTTTTAGGAAAAAATTCTTTGAATTCCGAGAAAAGCTGTGCCGCCAATGTTTTATTATGGGAAATAACTAATGTGGGTCTATTGACGAGTTCCACAATATTCGCCATTGTAAACGTCTTGCCGCTTCCCGTAACCCCCAAAAGTGTCTGAAAACGATTTGCGTCTTTGAGAGAAGCGGTAATTTTCTTAATAGCGCCCGGCTGATCTCCCGCCGGTTTAAAATTTGTTATGAGTTCGAATTTGTTCATTATGGTTTATTAATAATTTGAAAGCGTAAAAAAAGGGACAGTCCCTTGGGGGAGCAGGGACAGTCCCTTTTTTTTACCATTCACTTTATGGGGGAGCAGGGACAGTCCCTTTTTTTTACCATTCACTTTAGGGGCAAAAGGAGCTGTCCCTTTTGTACCTATTTTCTAAAAATCACTTCCAAGCTGAAATCTACGGGGGTTAACGATGATGTGAGAGCACCCATGGAAATTATGTCTACGCCCGCGACAGCAAAATCTTTCACATTTTCCATATTAATACCGCCGGAAACTTCGAAAAGGACTTTTTCTTCCAAATTTTTTTCTTTACGCAGAATAACCGCGTTTCGAATCATTTCAGGCGTCATGTTATCAAGCAGTATTACATCCGGCTTCTCGTTTAAGGCAGACTCACATTCTTTCAACGTTTCTACTTCTATTTCTATTTTTATGTTTTTTTGCACAGAATTTCGGGTGTGCCTGATAATTGATTTTATTATTTCCGCGCTATCGGTTATTTTCTTTTGCATACCGAAAGCTTTTATGTGGTTGTCTTTTAAAAGAACCATATCCCACAAACCTTTTCTGTGATTATGTCCTCCGCCGACGGTAACCGCGTATTTTTGAAGATATCTGTTCAGCGGAATCGTCTTACGGGTATCATATATTTTAACGTTTGACGGGCGCGCCGCTTCGACTATTTCCCGAGTTCGGGTTGAAACCCCGCTTAACATACCAAGAAAATTTAACGCGGTCCTTTCGCCTTTCAGGATTGCCCTCGCGTTTCCTTCAATAAACGCGATTTCCATATCCGCCGCGGCTTTGTCACCGTCTTTTACCAAAGGCCGGAATTTCAAAGAGCAGTCTACCGCGGCAAATGTTCTCTCAACAACATCCATACCCGAAATTATACCCTCTCCACGGGAAATAATAACCGCGGAGGCGTCCAAAAATCTGTCAATAACAGCTTGTGAAGTAATATCCCCCGTCCGGATATCTTCTTTTAAAGCAAACCGAATAATTCGATCAATTCTCTTTTTATCTAAAGTTGTCATTTTTTTCCTCTATTGATTGTTTGGACCTCACCACCAACCTCGTAGGTTGTTTGTAGGGGCACATTGCATGTGGCTGTTTGTGAACCTACGAGGTTGGTGGTGATGCCGCGGGGATTTTTTTAAGTTTTTCTACTTCTTTTTTCGTAAGGCGGCGAAATTCTCCCTCTTTTAGATCTCCCAAGTCCAAGCCGGCGTATTTTACCCTTTTCAGTTCCAGAACTTTTCCTCCCAGCACTTCAAACATACGCTTAATTTGCCTTTTCCGGCCTTCATGCAATATCATTCTGTATACCGCGCCGGTAGCACTTCTTCTTAATAACTTTATCTCACACTGTGAAGTCAGTTTCTTATCAAGTTTTAATCCTCCCGATATTTTTTTGATATTTTGCCCGGTAAGAAAAATATCGCTTGTAACAATATATTCTTTTCGCGTTTCAAAACTCGGATGCATCAGTTTATGCGCCAGAGGCCCGTCATTTGTAACGATTATAGCGCCTACGGTATCCTTATCCAAACGCCCTACGGGATAAAGTCTGGCATCAATTTTTTTAAAAAAATCCGTTATCTTTGGACGGTCATGAGTATCGCTTACCGTTGAAATTACATTTTTGGGTTTATTAAATAGAAAATAATGTTTCTTTTCTTGGGATTGAAGCGCTTTACCGGAAACGCGAATTTCATGTTTAGCCGGGTCTATCCGAAATCCCCTTTCTTTAACGACCTTTCCATCCACTTTCACTCTGCCGTCTTCAATAAGTACCGCGGCCCGCCTTCTTGAAGACGTACCCGCGCGGGATAAAACTGTCTGCAGCCGTTGTTCCATATAAACCTCTTCACGCGTCTTATTTAAAAGCGTTAAGATTATCTTTTAGGGTTTTTAATTCAAGGGCGAATTTCTCTCGCTTATTTTTTTCTTTTTGAATAACATCCTCAGGCGCTCTATCGAGAAAATTTTTATCCACGAGTTTTTTGCTTACACTTAAAACATACCGTTCAATTTCTTTAATTTTCTTGTCTATGCGCGATTTTTCGCGGGACAGGTCTACTTCTTTTCCTAGAAGGATGTGCATTTTTATTCCGAACGCTAAACACGCTACTGACTGAGCCGGCCGCGGAGCGCCATAGGCGGACATTGTGACGCGGCATTTCGCGAACTCTTCTATATAACGCGCGTTTTCCCGGATAAGACAGTTATCCTCCTCTTTGCCGGGAGTAAAAATAACTTCAAGACGCGCCGTATGATTTATATTCCAAAAGGCTCTAACATTGCGAATGGCGGTAATAACCTTTATCATTTTTTCCATATGATCTGCCGCCGGTTTATCTTCAAATTTTTTATTCGGAAGAGGCCATGCGGACATCATTATCCATTCATTTTCATTTTTTTCCGGGCGCGGCATTTTATGCCATATGTCTTCGGTTATAAACGGCATGAACGGATGCAGAAGTTTAAGAATAGTTTTAAGCACCTCTATTAACACTTTTTCGGAGGTTTCTTTATTTTCAGAAAGTTTTGAAAACTCTAAATACCAATCACAATATTTGTGCCAGATAAAATCATAAAGCACGGAAGACGCGTCATTAAATCTGAACTTTTCCAAAGCCTTTGTCACTTTGCGTACCGCATCATTTAAACAACTCAATATCCATCGGTCGGGAAACGCGAGTTTTTTGGGATTGATCTCACCTTTAGAGGCCTCCTCATTCCGATTCATGAGCACATATCTTGACGCGTTCCATAGTTTATTGGCGAAATTGCGTCCAATCTCAAACTTTTCTTTTGAAAGAAAAACATCCTGACCCTGACTGGTTACGGAAATAATACTGAATCTTAAAGCGTCACTGCCGACTTCCTTTATGACATCAAGCGGATCAATTACGTTACCGAGTGATTTTGACATCTTAGTGCCTGAAGCATCACGAACGGTTCCATGAATATAAACATCTTTAAACGGTATCTGCTCCCGAAATTTTATCCCAGCCATAATCATTCGGGCAACCCAAAAAAATATAATTTCAGGCGCCGTAACTAAAGCGTCCGTGGGATAAAACTTCTCGAGCGCCTTTGTCTCTTGAGGCCATCCCAACGTTGAAAAAGGCCACAGCCAAGAACTGAACCACGTATCCAAAACATCCGGATCTTGTTCCATATTACGCGTCCCGCAAACGGGACACTTCATATTTTCTTCATCTCCGACGTATATCCCTTTTTCTTGCGAAGACGCGACGTCAATATCTCTCGCGTTTTCGTATTTCAAACACTTTTTACAATACCACACCGGAATACGGTGCCCCCACCATATCTGGCGCGAAATACACCAAGGCCTGATATTTTCCATCCAGTTGAGATAAACCTTAGTCCAGCGCGGCGGATGGAACTTTATTTTATTGTCCTTTACCGCTTTTATCCCCTCCGCGGCTAATGACGCCATTTTCACAAACCACTGTTTAGAAAGACGCGGTTCCACAACCGTATGGCACCTATAGCAATGTCCGACGGCATGCACATGTTTTTCTGACCTAACAAAAAGTTTTCTTTGTTTCAAATCTTCGATTATTGTTTCGCGGCACTCAAATCTGTCCATTCCCTCATAACTTTCGCCTTGCGAATTTATCCGGCCGTCAGAATGCATTACGTTGATATTTTTTAAACCATGTTTTTTACCAAGTTCAAAATCCACTGGGTCATGCGCGGGTGTAACTTTAAGCGCGCCCGTGCCGAACGCGGGATCAACGTCTTCATCAAATATCAATTTAAGTTCTCGTTTAAGAATCGGCAGAATCAGCGTTTTACCGGAAAGCGAAGAATAACGCGCGTCTTTGGGGTTAACCGCGACTGCCGCGTCTGCCAACATAGTTTCAGGACGGGTTGTCGCCACCACAACATAATCTTCGTTTTCTTTTTCCAGTTTTCCCCGGCCTTTTATCGGATATTTAATGTAATAAAGCGTCCCTTCCACTTCACGATGTTCGGCTTCTTCATCACTAAGCGCCGTCCGGCATCGCGGACACCAGTTTGTGATATAATCTCCTTTATACAATAAATCATCCGAATAGAGCCTCACAAAAACTTCTCTAACCGCGGCGGAGAGACCTTCATCCATCGTAAAACGCGTCCTCTCCCAGTCACAAGACGAACCTAATTTTTTAAGCTGTTTGATGATCGTGTTTCCATATTCATCTTTCCACTGCCAAACCCTTTTTAAGAATTCTTCACGTCCAAGATCCGATTTTTTCAAATTTTGTTTCGCGAGCTCTCTCTCAACAACATTCTGAGTGGCAATCCCCGCGTGATCGGTACCCGGCATCCAAAGCGTTTCAAAGCCCTGCATGCGTTTCCATCTTATCAGTATATCCTGAATCGTGTTATTGAGAGCGTGTCCCATATGAAGAATACCCGTTACATTGGGCGGCGGTATCATTATGGAATAAGCGGCTTTAGAACTTTTCTCATCGGCGCTAAAAAGCTTATTTTTCATCCACAAAGCATAAACCTCTTTTTCTATTTTTTCAGGGTCATACCTGGTTGAAATTTCTTTCATCTAATTCGTCTCCTATTGTTCTGTACAAAAATCATTCACAATCCCTTGTGGAGGGCACGGCATGCCGTGCCCCTACGAATGACCAGCGCGCATTTTACAACCCGTATTGATTATTTCACGCGTATGTTTAACCCGTAGGGGCGGACTCGCGTGTCCTTTCTCTTTCATCGACTTGAGTAAAACCATGCAGGGGCGCTTTCGGAAGCGCCCCCGCAACAAGAAAATGAGAAATTGTTAAAAATCGATTTAATTTATGAAATTTGGTAGGGGCGCCTCGCGAGGCGCCCTTTACCCTCGCGAGACGTCCTTTATCCTTGCAAGGCTATATCGGAGAGTTACCGTTTTTCATCCTTCATGAATTTATATTCGATAGAATCTCTTAAAGCCAGCCAGCAGGCCTCAATAATGTTTTCAGAAACGCCTACCGTCCACCATGAATCAGTCTTATCCTGCGACTGAATAAGAACCCTGACCTTCGCGGCAGTTCCCGATTTTTCATCGAGCACTCTCACGCTAAAATCCGAAAGGTGCATCTCTTTTAAGGACGGAAAAAATTCCGTGAGTGATTTTCTAAGAGCCTGATCCAAAGCGTGTATAGGCCCGTCTCCGAGAGAAACCGTATGCCTGAAATCTTTTCCGATCTTAAGTTTTAATGTAGCTTCTGAAACAATCGGCCCACTGGAGCGTTTTTCGACTATCACTCTAAAATCTACCATCTCAAAATGTTTTTTAAAAACATCGGACGCTTTCCTCATTAAAAGCATAAGCGACGCCTCCGCGAGTTCAAACTGATATCCTTCTTTTTCCAAATCCTGGACATATGAAAGAATGCTTTTCGCTTTGTCCGAGGATTTATCGATACTAAGCCCGAATTCACCGGCTTTATCGATGATACTTGATTTGCCGGACAGTTCAGAGATAAGCATTCTGCGTTCGTTCCCGACCAACGAGGGATCAATGTGTTCATAACTCTTACTATTTTTGAGTATCGCGTTAACATGCACTCCCGCTTTATGAGCGAAAGCGCTTTTGCCGACATAGGCTTGCGTATCATGACGGCGAACATTAGATATTTCCGCCACATACATCGAAGCTTCCGTTAGTTCCTTAAAAGCAAATTCTGAAAGACAATCCATTGACAGCTTAAATTTAAGCGTCGGCATAATAGAGACAAGATTCGCGTTACCGCACCTTTCTCCATATCCGTTAATCGTCCCCTGTACTTGAACACATCCCGCTTGAACCGCGGCAATAGAATTCGCCACTGCCATTTCAGAATCATTGTGCACATGAATTCCTAAGGGTATTTTAATGTTTTCCGCGACTTCTTCGACAATTTCAAAAACTCTCGTAGTAAGCGCGCCTCCGTTCGTGTCACATAAAATAACCGCCTCCGCCCCGCCCCGCGCCGCGGCTTGAAGTGTTTCGAGAGCATATTCAGAATTTTTTTCATACCCGTCAAAAAAATGTTCCGCGTCAAAAAATACGCGCCGGTCTTTTTTCCGCAAATAACGAACAGAATCTTCTATCATTTTCAGGTTTTCTTTAAGTGTTGTCTTTAGAATTTGCTTAACATGAAGATCCCAGCTTTTGCCGAATATGGTCAAATATTTTGTTTCGGCTTTAAGCAGTCCCTTGATCACGATATCGGACGCTGTTTGTCCGCCCGCGCGCCGTGTACTGCCAAAAGCCACAAGTTTAGATTTTTTCAGTTTTAAATTCTTCGCGGCTTCGGCAAAAAATTCATCATCCTTTGGATTTGAACCGGGCCATCCGCCCTCGATAAAATCTATTCCCAGCTCATCAAGTTTCCGCGCGATACGGATTTTATCTTTTACCGAAAAAGATATTCCCTCTGATTGAGCGCCGTCTCTAAGAGTCGTGTCATAAATATAAATTTTTCCCATTTTAATCCTCAGGTTTTATTTGCCATTTTTTTTGTTCTCTTTTTGCCTAATCCGAACGCTTTGTGAAGCGCTATTACGGCTTTATCCGCTTCTTGTTCGCTAACAACGCAGGAAATTTTTATTTCACTGGTCGATATCATTTTTATGTTTATCTTCTTTGACGCTAAGATATGAAACATTTTTGCCGCGACACCCGAATGACTGCGCATCCCTATTCCCACAACCGATACTTTAGCAATATTTTTGTCATATTGCACGCCTTGGGCGGAAATTTCTTTTATGATCTTTGATATTATTTTCTGTACTTTTTGCAGATCTTTTTTCTCTACGGTAAAAGAGATATCAGTCATCAAAGTTCTGGACACGTTTTGTATGATCATGTCGACATTTATCCCGGCTTTAGCCAGCTTTTCAAATAATCTGCTTGCTTCTCCGGGTTTGTCCGGGACGTCACACACCGTAACTTTCGCTTCACTTTTGTTTACGGTAATGCCTCTAACCAAGACCTCTTCCATGACTTTCCCCTCCTTAGTTATTACTGTTCCTTCTTCACTGGAAAAACTTGACCTGACCTTCATGGGAACATTGAACTTACCGGCCACTTCCATACTTCTTGCCTGCATAACCTGCGCGCCAAGAGACGCCATTTCCAACATTTCTTCATAACTAATGCTCTCAAGTTTGCGCGCGTTCGAAACTATTCTGGGATCAGCAGTATACACTCCTTTAACGTCGGTATATATCTCACACATGGATGCTTTTAAAACTTTGGCCAAAGCCACCGCTGTCATATCCGAACCGCCGCGTCCCAAAGTCGTTATTTCCTGCTCAAGACTTGTTCCTTGAAAACCCGCGACAATTACTATTTTGTGACGTTTAAGTTCCTTCTTTATTCTTTTGGTGTTCACGTCAAGAATTTTAGCATTTGTATGGGATGAATCCGTGATAATACCCACCTGCGCTCCGGTAAAAGAAATCGCGTCCTGCCCAAGTTCATGTAAAGCCATTGCTAAAAGCGCGACGGATACCTGCTCTCCCGTTGACATGAGCATATCCAGTTCTCTTTCCGGCGGGTTTTTGCTGACGAGAGCGGCAAGACTTACAAGTTCATCCGTCGTATCTCCAAGCGCCGAAACGACAACAACCACGTCGTACCCTTTTTTTCGGCACAAACTAACCCTTTTGGCAACCGCCTTGATCCTTTCGGGATTCGCGACACTTGAACCGCCATATTTCTGCACAATAATCCCGCCATCAAGTTTTTTCATATATTCTGCCTTTTCGATCAAAACCCTTTAAAAGACCTCTGCGCAATCACCGCTTCTTCCCATTCGTCATTCTGAACGAGGCAAAGCCGAGTGAAGAATCCCGCTTAAAAAGAGATTCTTCGCCCGCCTTCGGCGGACTCAGAATAACGGATGAGAAGGGCTCAGAATGGCGAAGAAGTAGCCGTGCAGAGGTCTTTTTAATCCTACTATTGACGAACGGCATACAACACAAAGCGTATGACACTCTCTTATATGTTTTCTTTCAAAAAAACCTTCATCAATTCCCATCCGTTCTTCACTGTCAAATTGCCCTCTTTTGCCGATTTTTCACTGAAGACCATAACCTCATCCGCTTTAATACCCTCTCCGCACATCGCTACCGGAACCTGATCAGACGTATGTGTCCTCTTTTTTACCGGCGTCGGATGATCAGGAAGGATAAGCACACGGTACTTACCTCTTTTAGAAAGTTCTTTAATAATTTTTCCGGTTATTTTGCTGTCAAAATTTTCAATAGCTCTCACCTTCTCGATCGCGTCACCATTGTGTCCCGCTTCATCCGGCGCTTCAACATGCACAAAAACCATATCTCTTCTTTCGAGCATATCAAGCGCCGCGAGAGCTTTTCCTTCATAATTTGTATCATAATATCCGGTAGCACCCGGAACTTCCGCGATCTCAAGCCCTAAAACACGCCCCATACCTTTAAGTAGATCCACCGCGGATATCATACCGCCGGAGACGCCGTACGCGTCAAAAAATTTCGGCATATCAGGTTTTTTTCCCTGTCCCCAAATCCATATCATATTCGCCGGATTTTGCCCTAAATCGATACGTACTTTGTTAATATCGCAATTTTCCAATATATTTTTCGAGTGTTCCATGAGCTCGGCGATTTCCGCATTTTTGGGTATATACCTTAAAATTGACCGGTCTAAAATATCATGCGGCGGAAAACACTTCACTTTTATCAGCTTATCCGCTTCCTCCGGAAACTGAGAGCGAACAACAAGCAGATTACGATAACTCGTTCCGGTATGAAAATGAAATTTATCATTTCCAAATTCTTTATTGAGCATCTCTACCAAAACAGATGTTTCGTTCGTGGTAATATGTCCCGCGCTATAATCAACCATTATATCGTTTGACACGGTAACAAGGTTAAATCTAAACGCTACGTCCCGTGAGTCAAGTTCTACACCCAAATTAGCCGCTTCTAACGGACCCCTGCCGCAATAATATTTTTTTGGGTCATATCCCAAAATCGAAAGATTCGCCACGTCGCTTGCCGGCGTCATTCCTCTGGGTATATTATTCACCATCCCGCACTGTCCGCCTCGAGCGATCATATCCATATGAGGTGTATGCGCCGCCTCCATACACGTACAATCATTAAGACTTTCTAAAGGCTCACCACTCATCCCGTCGGGAACAAGTATTACGTATTTCACTCTCGTCTCCTTAATGTTATTCACATTTTTGTATATGTTGGTTCGTTTTTCTATTTGACACGTTTTGCGGGCGGATACGCGTGTCCGCTCCTACGAAAATCAAATTTCTTGTTCTGTTTTTTTGTTATTTGTATTTTTTTGTCACCCCGCTCAGAGCTTACGGGAACAAGCTTGTCATTCTAAAATAGTTCCGCCTCTTTAACAACTGCCTCCAAACTCGCGTCCACTACCACCGGATACTTTAAACATTTTATCGCGCGATCCGGATCCTTCAAACCGTGTCCGGTTAAGACACAAACTATATTTTTTCTGATTTTCGATTTGTTTTCAGGGAAATATCCGGCTGAGGCCTTCTTAAAAATACCGGCAACACTCGCCGCGGACGCGGGTTCCACAAAAACCCCTTCTTTATCCGCCAAAAATCTATACGCCTGCAATATTTCATCATCGGTAACTTTGTCAATGAGTCCTCCGGACTCATCTCTCGCCGCTTCAGCTTGCCTCCAGCTGGCGGGATTTCCTATCTTTATCGCGGTTGCCAAAGTCTTTGGATCCTTTATGGGATGTCCGTCCACGATAGGAGCGGAACCGGCCGCCTGAAACCCCAGCATCTTCGGTAAAGAATTTATTTTTCCCTTATTTTTATATTCGTTATACCCCTTCCAATAAGCCGTAATGTTTCCGGCGTTTCCGACCGGAAGCGCGTGATAATCCGGTGCGCGCCCCAGGCGGTCCGCCACTTCAAACGCCCCTGTCTTCTGTCCTTCGATCCTGTACGGATTAATGGAATTTACAAGCGCCGCGTCATATTTATCGGTAAGTTCGCGCACTATGGCTAAAGCGTCATCGAAATTTCCTCTAATAGCTATGACACACGCGCCGTGGATAAGCGCTTGAGCGAGTTTGCCGAGAGCTATCGCCCCCTCCGGTATTACAACAATACATTTTATCCCTGACCGCGCCGCGTATGCCGCGGCGGAAGCGGAAGTATTCCCTGTAGAAGCGCAGGCAATAACATTCTTACCTTCTTCAATCGCTTTAGAAACGGCGACAGTCATGCCTCTATCCTTAAAACTTCCCGTCGGATTAAGTCCTTCGTATTTCAGCCACACGTCATATCCAATACCGATTTTTTTGGCAATAGAATCGGCTTTAATCAAAGGAGTACTTCCCTCCTCCAAACTAATAACCGGAGTCTTATCACTTACCGGCAAATAATCTCTATATCTTTCGATAACCCCCATAACACTCCTACTGTTGAAATGACAAGCTTGTCATTTATGTGATTATTCTTCGATTCTTATGACAATCGTTTTCTTTTTCACAAAACTCATTTTATCTATTTTCTTGATCGCGCTTCGCATATTGCCTTCTTTTGCCTTGTGTGTCAATATCACAACCGGCACCACCCTGCCTTCTTTTCTTTCCTCCTGAGAAACATTGGCAATACTAATTTTGTCTTCAGAAAGAATCGAAGCTATTCCAGCCAAGACTCCCGGTTTATCAATAACTGAAAACCTCAAATAAAAAGGCATTTCAATTTCGACCATGCTCTTAAGTTTTTTCTTATTATCGGCATAATTAAAATTGTAGGGCAGAAGGTTTTCTCCTCCGGAAAACACGATATGTTCCGCGATTTCGAGGATGTCTCCAACAACAGAAACCGACGTAGGTTTTTTGCCCGCGCCTTTTCCAAAAAGAAGTGATTCTCCGATAAGTTCTCCTTTAACAAAAATAGCGTTATCAGAGCCTCTTACATCCGAGAGAATGTGCCCTGAGCTAAGAAGCGTCGGATGAACCCTGAGCTGTAACCCCGACTCAGTCCTCTTCGCGATAGCAAGAAGTTTTACACTGTACCCCCATCTTTGAGCGTTTAAGAGATCCTGCGCTTCTATCCGGTTAATTCCTTCCGTATAGATATCATCCGGAGATATTCCCACGCCAAAACCTAAAAGTGTAAGTATAGTCAGTTTATGAACACTGTCTTTCCCGCTTATATCAAGTTCCGGATTTTTCTCCGCGATCCCTTTTTTTTGAGCGATCTTTAACGCTTCGTCAAAGGAACACCCTTTTTTCGCGATTTCAGTGAGTATAAAATTAGTAGTTCCATTCAGAATTCCGTAAATTGTGTCAATCTGATCCACCCGAAAACCGGCGCGCATTGTTTTAATAATGGGAATAGCGCCGCCGACACTGGCTTCAAAATTTACAAATACTTTATTTTTTAGGGCAGAATAAAAAATTTCTTTCCAACATTTCGAAATTAATTCTTTATTCGCTGTGACAACGTGCTTTTTATTTTCTAAAGCCTCGAGAACTATATTTTTAGCCGGATTTATGCCGCCGATAAGTTCCACAATAATATCGATCTCTTTGTTCGTGATAAGAGTTCGGAAAGAGCTGGTTTTTATGAGATTTTTCGCGTCTTTTATCTTTTTAAGCGCTTCTGTATCTTTATCCGCCACGCCTACTACCTTAATCAAAACACCGCTCTTCTTCGCTATGAGAGAACTGTTTTTCTCAATAGCTTCATAAACCCCCATGCCGATAGTCCCAAGCCCGATTATTCCCACATTAACGGATTTCATGCAATTCTCCTAATTGGTGATAAATAGTGAATGGCACTCCGCGAAACCCCGCGGGTCGGCGGCGAAAAATTCACCAAATACCATTAACAAAAAAAATGGTCGGGACGGCCGGATTTGAACCGGCGACCCCTAGTCCCCCAGACTAGTACGCTACCAGACTACGCCACGTCCCGATCTCTTTTAAGTTGTACACCTTTTAACCTTTTCGGTTAACATATCTTTTTCTCAAGTTAAAAATCGTTTTCTTCTTTCCGAGAACGGGTCATCAGTTCTTTAACGGCTTCGGCGGGATTTTTACCTTCATATAAAACTTCATATACTTTTTCGGTTATAGGCATTTCAACCCTGAGATTTTTCGCGAGTTCATGCGCGGACTTGCAAGTAGCCGCCCCCTCGACAACCACTTCCGTTCCCCGCATGATGTCATTTATACTTCTGCCTTTTCCGATCTCTTCTCCAAACCACCTGTTTCTGCTGTCTTTACTTATGCAAGTCGTCGCTAGATCTCCAATCCCGCTCAACCCCCTGAATGTTGCTATATCCGCGCCCAAGGCAATACCAAGACGCGTTATTTCAGCGAGACCCCGTGTTAAAATAGCGGCTTTAGAATTTGTCCCAAAACCTAACCCATCGGAAATACCCGCCGCGATCGCTATAATATTTTTTAACGCGCCGCCCAATTCAACACCAATTACGTCGCTCGAAGTATAAACCCTGAAGTTTTCCGTCATAAGAAGATTCTGAACATCCTTACCGCCGCCACTTTCTGACGCGATGACTACGGTTGTCGGAATATTTTTGGCAACTTCAAAAGATATACTCGGACCGGATAGAATGCTGATAACTTGAGACGGGAAATATTCTGCCAATATCTCCGAAGGACGTTTTAAAGAATTTTTTTCAATACCTTTGGTCCCGCTGATAATGTGTTTAAACTTACCGGATTTAAATCTTTCGGAGATTGATCGTAAATATTCGCAAGGAACAACAAAAAACACATAATCTGAATCCATAACGCGAGAATCTTGAGACGTAATTTCAAGATCTCGAGGCAAATCAATCCCCTTCAAAAACTTTTGATTTTCCCTGTTTTTTCTTAAATTTTCGGCATATTCAGGAGAAACACTCCACAATATCGGCGAAACCCCTTTTGAATACAAAAGAAGCGCAAGCGCCGTCCCCCAGCCCCCATCCCCTATAATAGATATCTTATCCATAATGACTGTCAAAGTGTAACATATATGATTTTCGTAGTCAATCCCATAAGACAAAAACGCCAACCTAAATTAAATAGGGACGTCTCCCATTAAATAGGAGACGTCCCTATTTAATTAAATGGGAGACGTCCCTATTTAATTTACAGTATGGAGTGTATTTAATAGCAATATTTTTCTATCTACGGTTGAGATTGTATCTTTTAAAACATTAGGGATGTTATTAATCATCTCACCGCAATGTTTACATTTTATTGCTTCGTCCTGTATTTCTTCTGCGCAATAAAGACATTTTTTCATGAAATCTCCGTTTTAACTCTTTTTTATTTTATGTTTTGTGAATGTCCGGATTAAAGTGCTTTTAGGTTCTGTGCTTTCACTAAGGTTGTCTAAGCTAAAAGACTCTTTGATGTATTTTCCTATGTTGCTATTCAAGGTTTTTAGGTCGATATTATCTTTATGTTTGTCGAGGAGATCCAGATACTCTGCCATTAAATCATGGTCGTTTTGAATCATTAAAAAAATTTTATCCGTTATATCTTCTGTAAACTTGTTTAAAACTGTGTCCATAAATTGTTTCATTATGTCTCCGTTTTTATTTTTGGTTCTAATGAGAAAATCACCGGTAAAAGGCGTAGCTTTTTGTCCGGTGGATTGACTTGTATAAGACCTCTGCACGGCTACTTCTTCGTCATTCTGAGCCCTTCTCATCCGTCATTCTGAGTCCGCCGAAGGCGGGCGAAGAATCTCTTTTTAAGCGGGATTCTTCACTCGGCTTTGCCTCGTTCAGA
>Ga0210003_1002270_pt1 | contig 16392 bp, 18 predicted proteins | sample LantaG_FD_182804 | JGI IMG/M metagenome (GOLD analysis project Ga0210003, IMG submission 182804) | Deep subsurface microbial communities from Baltic Sea to uncover new lineages of life (NeLLi) - Landsort_02402 metaG (SPAdes) (version 2) | ecosystem: Environmental > Aquatic > Marine > Oceanic >...
GGGGGGGAGGGAAGGGAGGAAGAGAGAGAAGAGAGAAGCGGAAGCGGAAGCGAAAGGCGAAGAAGGAGAGGATGAAACTGGCAAGAGTTTTTTTGCTTTTTTTTTTCGACGCTCCAACGACAAGTTTTCATTTCTCTTTCTCTTCCTCGCCCTTGCTGCGCGAGGCCCCTTTATCCTCCGCCTAGCAGCCTTTTCCCCGCCTTGTTTCTCCTCAAGCAGCATCCTTCATGTCGCTGACCTTTGTGAACTGGGTCTTTAGCCTCATCTGCGAGCCCGGACGCGACAGAGTCGAAGGTGAAGTTGGAGTCAGCATCTTCTTTTTTTGTGGCCCATTGAAAACGTTCGCTGACGTCGAACTTCGTCATCGCGCTCGCACCCTCTTTCTCACTTTCTTCTCCTCAACATGACAACAGACGCAACGCTCTTCGACGATGATGCCGGCATTTCGACTCGGGGCGTGGTGCTGGTGAGTGCAAAGGAGGTCGGAAGAATTGGCTAGGTTCTCTCGTCGGACATGCTGCCAAAAAAAAGAAAAAAAACAATTGGAAACCCTTGTTCGCCTTCCGGGCACCGTTTTACACCCTGTCGATTGCCTTGCCGCGCGTTCCCAAGTGCAGGGGAGATCACAGTGATACTCACAGAACCAAAATCCAACCTCAAATACAAACACAGGCCGAGCCGCAGTCCTTCTCCTCGTTTTTCTCGTCGCTCCTCTCGCTACTCGCACGCTCGCTCGGCGGCGCTTCGCATCATCCTCTCCATCCTTCCTCGCTGCAGCTGATGGACCTCCCGACCCTGCCGCGAGAGAGGAGGGCTCGGTTCGTGAGCAGGAGGGCGCTGGCGGAGCTGATTAAGGTAAAAGAGAGAGAGGGAGAGAAGGGGAAAAACAAAAAACAAGGGCAGAAAGAAGAGAAGGAAAAAAAAAAAAACTCGACCCTCACGACCTCGACCTCGACCTCGACCTAACAAACTTATCCCACCCCAACTCAAAAAAACAAAAAACAGGCCGGACCTGGCCCCGACCCCACTGCCGCAGAGGACTGTTATATCTGTCTCCGTCCTCTGGGCACGAAAAACCACCCTGTGAATGAGGAGAGGGCGGAGTTTTCCGGTCGTGGCGGCGGCGGAGAGAAGCAGAAGAGCACCTTTGCCGATGCCGACGACAACAGCGAGAACGACGGAGCCGAGAACGAAGCCGGAGGCGCCAGCTTCTGCACGAAGAAGCACAGGCACGACGGCGACAGAGGCAGCGACAGCGACAGCGACGGGACACCCCTACAGCGTCAAGAGCACGTGCGGCGGCTGGACAGCGAAAGCAACAGCAGCAGCAGCAGCAGCAGCAGCAGCAGCAGCAGCAACAGGAGCAGCAGTAACAACAACAAGCCCCTGTCTATCCTCCGCCTCCCGTGCGGCCACCGCTTCTGCGACCCGTGCCTCCGCTCGTGGCTGTCGCGCAATCCGAGCTGCCCGACGTGCAGGTGGGCGTTCCCGGAGCGCGACTGCGAGAGCGTGGCGAAGGAGTTTTGAGATGAAAAGGCGGGGAAAGAAATATTTCAAACTTCGCTTTCCGTGTTTTTTCTTCTCTTCTTCTTCAACTCTGCGCCGCAGTATTCCACACTAGCTATACCACCACCACAATGTGTTCCAACAATTGCATCTACAACATGAGGGAGAAAAAGAAAAACAGTAGAGAAAGAAAAAAAGAGAAAGAAGAAAGGAGAGAGAAGAAAGAGAACAGAGGAGTTCGCCACAAAAAAAAAAAAAAAAAAAAAAAACGAAACTCCTCTTCTTCTTCTTCCTCTTTTTTTTGTAACAACCCATTTGCTTATCCACTTCCATTCGAAATTGAGCTCTCTCTCTCTTTCATAAATTCGTTCATTGGTTTGTTTTACAGTTGCGGCGGAAAAGCAGCAGCGCGGGGGGACGCGGAAGGAAGGAAAGAAAGGAGGAAAAAAAAACTCACAAATCTTTCCCAGTCACTCTCCCGCTCTCTGAGTTCCCAAACGCAGCAAAGGCCCGTTTCGCGATGAACAAATACCCGCTGGGAGAGCACGGGTTGATCGTTTCGCCAAACTCGTCCTGGCAGCCGACGAAGAGCGCCAGCGGGAGGATCGCGGCGAGGCAGGCGACCTGAAGGACAGTTTTTGGGGTTTTTCGGGGTTTTTTTTTGTTTTTTTTACTTTTGAGCTGAGACTTTTGAACCGACTTCTTCTCTCCTGAGAGATTCGACGAATTTCCTTACCGCCATCGCCGGGAGCACCGGGAACACGTGCGAGTGCGCGGCGATCGAGTGCTGTGGGTGGGAGTAGCAAGGAGGAGGAGGAAGAAGGAGGAGGAGGAGAGGTACTGGTCGTGTGAGCGTTTTTCTTCTTCTTTCCGTTTCTAGGTCAAAGTTTTCCCAATGACATCCAAATTGAGCCGCTTCTCCGACCCCGATCTCCCATCGCTTCACTCACGTGGACGCAGGTAGCCGCATAGACGAACGCTGCGAAGATGAAGAGGCTGAGAGAGGTTTGGAAGGGGCGAGGAGGGGAAGAGAATAAGAGATAAAAAAATATGAGTTAAACTGATTCGTGCTCGAAAATTTCGGGCAGCTTCCCTTTCTCATCTTTTTCTCGACTCACGCCAGCGCAATCGCCGAGATGAGGTGCCGTTTCCTCTTCGGGGATGAAGAAGCTGGCGTCGCAGATTTGCCCAGCAAAGGTTGGAGCGAAGGAGACATCGTAGAAGAAGGAGAAGAAAGCGGGGAATGTACTAGTTTTTTGTTGAGGATTTGAGCGAAAAATGAAAAAACGTCAAACGAGAAAAAGGGGGGAAAAACAAAAACTTTCTCGACGTCGTCGACTCGAGTGAGAAAGCAACTCTCTCTTCTTCGTCGTCTCACCCTCTCTCTCTCTCCTCGCATTCCACTTTCCCGCAACCCCCTTTACCTCCAGAAGACTCGCACGCACGCGCCTGCTCCAGGAGCAGAGGAAGGGCGTGCCTCCTTGAGGCTTTGGAAGCAGGAAGGAAGGAAGAAGCAAACCAAAAATCGACTTCTCGCCCATCGAAACAATCAATCATTCCAAAACAATCACCATGGCCCCCAAGCCGCGCAAGGCAGACAACCTCCAACAAAAGTCGCCGGCCGAGTTCTTCGCCGAGAACAAGAACATCGCCGGGTTTGACAACGTAAGAAAAGAGGTGGAGGGAAAAAGATAAAAGAGGAGAGAAAACTTCATCGTCAGCATTTGTTTTCGCTCATCAAAAACCTCGACCTCAACCTCAACCTCTTCTTCCGCCCTCTTCTCCTCCACTTCAGCCGGGCAAGTCCCTCTACACCTCGATGCGCGAGCTGGTCGAGAACTCGCTCGACGCGGCAGAGTCGATCAACGAGCTGCCGGACATCGAGATCTCCATGTGAGTTTGAAGCTTCTTTTTCTTTTTTTTCAACTCTTTCGACCTCTTCTCGACCGACCTCTTCTCACCATTCTCTCTCTCCCTCTTCTCCACCTCTCCCCTTCTTCTCAGCGAGGAGATTTCCCAGCAGCGCCTCAACAAGCTCCGCGGCGTCGCTAACGTCGAGCGCCTCGACGAGGAGCTCTACCACGACTTCGAGGACGAAGGCACGAAAGCAAAGCGCCTCGCCAAGGAAGGAAAAGAAGTCGAAAAGGCGGCGAAGAAGGGAGGGGAGGACGCCGCCGACGCCAAGCGTCGCGAGCTCGCCGCCAAGTCCACCGCCGCGGCCGCGAAAGCGACAAAGACCTACTACAGGCTCACCGTCAAGGACAACGGCATGGGCATGTCGCACTCTGCGATCCCCGATCTGCTAGGAAGGGTTCTGTCCGGAACCAAATACGGCGTCTGCCAGACCCGAGGCAAGTTCGGCCTGGGTGCCAAGATGGCGCTGATTTGGTCCAAGATGAGCACGGGTCTCCCGATCGACATCCGCTCGGCCCGGAAGAACGCCTCGCAGGTTTCCGTGTACAAGCTCGACATCGACATCCACCGCAACGAGCCCAATGTGCACGCGAGCTCGCTCGAGCCCAACGACCGCAACTGGCGCGGCACCGAGATGTCGGTAATCATCCTGGGGAACTGGACTTATTACCGGTCCAAGATCCTGAGGTACCTGAGGCAGATCGCCGTCATCACCCCCTACGCGCAGTTCAAGTTCAGCTTCGTGGCCGGTGGGGACGAGAGCGCGACGAAAGGTGGGCCCGCATCTGCTAACTCGATCTCCATGACCTTCGCTCGCAGGACCGACGCGATGCCTTCCCCCCCCGCCGAGGTCAAGCACCACCCCGCCTCGGTGGACTTGGAGCTCGTCAAGCGCCTCGCAGCCTCTACTACGGCACCCAACTTGCCTGCTTTCTTGGCGAAAGAGTTTGCCTGCGTCTCGAAGGCGCACGCTCAAAGGCTGGTGCAGGAAGCGAGGCTGGGGCCCAACGCCGAGACCGATTTGGCCCCGAAAGACTTGACTCCACCGCAGGCCGCGCGCCTCCACCAGCTGCTCCACGAGGCGCGCTTCGACGACCCTAGCGGGGAGCACCTGTCCCCCGCCGGGGAGTACAACTTAAGGCTGGGGATCACCAAGGAGGCGAGGCCTGACTTGGTTGCGACCCACGCGGGCGAGCCGAGGGTGCTCGAAGGGCATGCCTTTGTGGTCGAGGCTGCTGTTTCTTTGGGAGGTCGAGACATCCGCCCTGGGATCAACGTCTACCGTTTCGCCAACCGTATTCCCTTGTTGTTCGAGGGAGGCTCAGACGTCATCACCAAGACGGCGATGAAGAGGATCAACTGGGCCTCTTACAAGATCAACCAGTCGTCGGACAAGGTCGGCGTCTGGGTTTCCGTCGTTTCGACCAAAATCCCTTACAAAGGCGCAGGCAAAGAATATATCGCCGACGACATGGACGACATGGTCTCGGCCGTCAAGGCCGCGATCCAGGGCTGCTGCGCCCAGCTGAAGGTCAAGATCGCGCGAGCGCAGGCCGTGCGCGAGCAGAAGCAGCGCAAGCGCAATTTGACCAAATACGTCCCCGACGCCGCCAACGCGCTCTTTGGCGTCTTGGATTCGATGGCAGAGGGAGAAGACGGAGAAGGCGCCGGCGAAGAAGGGGCCCCTCCGATCCCCCCCGCGGGCCCCAAGAGGAAGCGACTCGAGGCGCTGGACAACGCCGGGCAGATGCTCCGCGACGTCAGCTCGGGCAAAGTGACGCGAGACACCCTGGCGGCGGCGCTGACCGAGCACGTCGAGAGGGTCGACACGGACATGGCGCTGGAGTTCCAGATGGCGAAGGGGCTTGCGGCGGGAGGAGGGGCGAGGTGCGAGGCCTTCCTGGTGCCGCTGGCGCCGAGGCACGCGTTTGGAGGGGAGGCGAAGGGGGTGGCGTGCGCGCTGAGGCTGCTGCTGCCCGCTTGAGAAATGTTTTTTTTTCTTTTTGGGTTTTTTCTTCTTTCTTTTGCTCTTGATTTTCGTTCTGTTCTTTGTTTTTTTAGAAACACTGTCACACAATACACACACAAACGAACCCCCCAGAATGAAATCGAAAGAGAAGAAGCGGAAGGGAAAGAGAAGGGAAAGAGAGAAGAAGAGAGAAAGAAAGAAAACTCTTTTCACTAACGCTTGCCGCCCTTCGCTTTCCCTCCAGCTTTCGCTCCTCCGCCGCCTCCTGCTTTCCCGCCCTTCCCAACGCCACCTCCTCCTTTCTTCGAAGCAGGCAGAGCCCCGTGCATTCCCGGAGGCCTCCCGGCCTTGGACCTCCTCCCGCCTTTCCTTCCCTTGGCACGCCAGTCTTCTTTTTCGGCAGCTCCTCCACTTCCGTCGGCGGCCTGCTGCCTCGCCGCCTTGACGCTCGCCCGCCGCTCCTGCTCGAGCCTCGAGACCGCCAGCGGGACGTCAATGATATCGTCCGCGGTGGCCCTCAGGATCCGGTCGACGACGGCGGCGTCGCGGGAGGAGTCCCCTGCGCCTCGGCCGGTGAGCGGAGCGAAAGTCCTCCTCGCTCCATCCAGAGCGCGTGCCCGCTCCTCCCGCCTCTCTCCCTTTGTGAGAGTGTCGTGCTTCCCCATCGACGCCGTGGAGACCCCCGCCTGCTTCGCCGCGCACTTCAGAGTGATCTTGGCGTGCTCTCCCTTTGCTGGAGCCCCTTTCGCCCCGTGTCTGGGAAGGGAAGAAGCCAGGGCCAGCGTCGGCGGAAGAGCCAATGACGGATTCGACAGCGCCTTGGCCGAGGCCTTGAGGTTGCCCAGCTGCTGCTTCCTGTTCGTCTTGACGCGCTCTTTCCGGGCCAGGTCGGCCTCGGCGAAGGGATCGGAGCCGGGTCCGTCCCCGGGTTTGGCGTCGACGATCGGGATGTCGTTGTCGTCTCCCGCCCTCTTGTAGCCGTGCCTCCTCTTCCACTCGCCCTCGTCCTCGTCAAAGACCAACTTCGACCTCTTGGCCTTCTTGTCGATGCCCTTGCGGGCGGCGAAGGCCTCCCAGCGAGTGGGGGCGCGCGGTTGAGGGGGTGGCTTTGCACGCGGTAAAGGGGTGAGAGGCTTTGGGAGGTCGACGACGCGGCCCGGGACCGGGGCGACGGGCGCGGCCCCAGCTCCTCCGTCGGCGGCGTTGGCCGACGTCGAGGCCGGCAGCGACCAGAGCGCGGCGACGAGCGCCTGCGCTGCTGCGGTGGCGAGAGGTAAGAGCGATTTCCCTCCGTCTCCGACCAGGGCGGCTGCCTGCTTGCCGCTCGGGGAAGGGTCGAAGGCCGCCATGTTGCCGACATCGAGCTCGAGAGGGCCTTCGTAGGTGGTGGAGGAAGGGCTGTTCAAGGAGAGAAGAGAAGAGGTTGAAAGAGGAGAGAAAGAGGAAGGGAGAAGGAAGACGCATTAGTGAGAAGATGTTGAATGGAAAGGCGCGGTTTCGTATTGAAGTTGAGATTTTTTTGCGTTTCTTGTTCGCTGGAGCGTAGCAGAGATTCGCAGCACATCGTACGAATTCAAAATAGGGTGATCAGAGTGTAGCGATGCGAAAACAATCGAGCGGGCGTTGGAACTTTTTTCGACGAGCGGCGGCGGTGGCGGCTCGAAGCGGCGGCGGCGACATGCCTTCTCTCTTCGCTTCTTCTCTCCGCTTTCTCTCTCGCTTACCGTTCCTTCACGGCGAGCTGCTCGGCGGTCACGCGCACGGGCTTGGCCACCGCGGTGGGGGCGTCCGTGGTCATGATTGGAGTGGAGCGAAGGAAAGAGAGGAAGTGTGAAGAAGAATCAGGAGAGAGCTAGCCGTCGAGGAGCGTCGTTCGACGATTTTTTTTCTTTTTCGAAAAGTGGTTGCCGCTGTTTTTCAAAACTCGTTTTTTCACTCTGCTTCTCGCCGACGCGTCTCTCGAGCTCTCAGCGAGCGCGTTCTTATTCTTCCAGCACCCCTGGAGGATCACCGTCGGTCTCTCTAAGCCCCTCTCAAAAACTCTCATCCAGAAAACGCACGGCAACACGAAAAAGAGAGAGGAAACGACACGATCTGAAAGACGAAGAAGAAGAAAAAAAAAACAATGCCCGCGGCATCGAGCATTCGATAAAAGAAAGAAAAACGTTCCTGCGTCTCCGAATTCCAGAATGGACTTCCAGACCTCGACGCACAAGCGCAAGTGGATCATGACGCCCGAGGCGCTGGTGAGGACAGAAGAATGAGAAAAACGAGGTGCAAGGAGAGAAATGGATTTCTTTTTTTTCTCTTTTCCACCTCGATCGATTGACTCACTCGACTTCCTCAACCTCTCAACCTCTAAAAAAAAAAACAGGAGTCCGCGCGAGCAGCCAACTGGGCCCGCGGCCTCGCCTCCATCGCCAAGGCACGCGCGGAGCTCGGAGAGGCTAACGCTAATGCTTCCGCTGCTTCAGCCGCTTCCACTTCCACTTCATCAGCAGACCCTCCGACCCGAGAGGACGAAAAAACTCTCTTGGATTTCTACTCGGAGCGCGCCTCGGCGCTGGCCTCGGGCCTCGGCGCCCCCCGGAAAGTCGCGTCCACCGCTCTGACCTTCCTCCGCAGGTTTTATTCCCGTCATTCTGCCTTAGAACACGACCCCAAGGACGCCATGCTCTCCGCTGTATACGTGGCTGCCAAGGCGGAGGAGAGCTACGTCTCCGCCGACAGGCTCGCGGCCGCCGCGGGAGCGGGAGCGGCGGGGGGCTCCGCGGGCCTGCTGCGGCGGGAGCCGCTGATGCTCCAGGCGCTGGAGTTTGACCTGCTGGTCTATCTGCCGCACAGGGCCCTGGAGGGGTTTTGGGCCGACGTGGGGGCAGCGAGGGTGGAAGCGAAAAGAGAGAAGAGAAAAGGGAACAACAAAAACGAAGCTTCTCCTCTCATCGGCGAGACGCTCGCGACAGCCCCCGCAAAGACTCTCTCCGTGGCCCGCAAGGCCTCCCTGGGCGCCTGCGACGTTCTGATGCGATCCGACGCGTGCCTGCTGTTCCCGCCGGGGCAGATAGCTCTGGCGGCGATGCGTTCGGGCCTGAAAAAAGCAGGAGTGCAAGGCGGGCTGCCGCGCGAGTTCTTGGAGCGCGCCGTCTCGAGAGCAGCGACAGCGGGAGGAGGAGGAGGAGGAGGAGGAGGAAAAGATGAAGCGGAAAAGGCTTCTTCTTCTCTGATCTCCTCCTTGGAAGAGTCTTTGAAATTCCTCGACGCGCTAGGGGCAGCCGCCGCCGTCTCCCCGACTCCCGACGCGGCGCGCGCCGCGGACGCGAGGGTGAGGACGGCGCGCTCCTCGCTGGCCGCGGCGCAGCGCGCGGCCGCCGCCGCGGCCGATGCCGGGGCCTCCGAGGCGCGGGCCGCGAAGGTCGCCGCCAAGAGGGCCGCCGCGGCCGCCAAGGAAGCGGAGCTGCTGGGGCCCGCGCCTGCCCTGCGCACCGACGAGGAGGTGGCGGCGATGAAGTCTAAGAGGAGGAAGAGCGAGGTGGTGGTGGGGAAGTGAGGGAGAGGGAGAAAAAGAAGAACTTGTAAAAAAACTGCGAATCAACCTTTCTTAATATTACTATTTACACTTGCGACGACGCCTCTTCTCTCCCTTCTGCCTCCTCTTCTTCTCTCCGCCGCGCCTGCTTCGCCGCGGCCTTCAGGTCGTCGGCGTAGCTCGCGTGCGCGTGGTCCAACAGAAAGCCGATAGCTCGGCGAACGTTGCTGCCGCCGGCGCTCGCCTCTTCCCCGACCGCCCTCGCCGCGGCCGAGGCGACCGCCGCCGCCGAGTCCGGCGCCGCCCTCGCCAGGGCCGCGGAGGCCGCGGCCCCTCCGTGAGGCAGCGGCACGACGTTGTGGCCCTCGCGAGGGGACCACGAGAGCAGGTAGCACTCCCCTGCCGGCTCGAAGAGGAACCTTCCCGTCGTTAAGGGAGCAGAGGGCCCGAGCAGCCAGCTCCTCGCCGCCAGGGCTGCCGCGAGCGGCGGGAAGCTCGCTGCGGCGGTAAAGGTCGGATCGGAGCTGAGGAGCCACCTCGGGACGGGGTCCCCTTCTGCGAAGAACGAGGTGACGGAAGAGACCGGAGGAGAGGTTGAAGAATTTTGACCTCCGTCGTTTCCTCCTCTTCTGCTCTGCCCCGGGCCCAGCAGCCTCGCCAGCGCCGCGTTGAGGTCCCCGTCGCCCGACGCGGGCGCGAACGAAGGTGGAGCCCCAAAGGTGACCACCCGCACGGGTCGACGGCACGAAGAGGAAACCGCTTCGCCTTCTTCGCTCCGGCAGCCGACCTCCCCCTCGGCAGACAGGAGCACGGCCGTCGCGAGGGCCAGCGCCCCGCCGAGAGAGTGGCCCGTCAGCGTTATCGGCGTCATGGGAGGGGTCTCCCGCACCAGGCGGCGGACCAGGCGGGTGCACTCGGCGGCGAGCTCGGCGACGCCGGCGTGCGCGTGGAGCAGAGGAGGAGGAGGGGGAGGGGGAGAGGTTGGAGGCGAAGAAGATGAAGACGACGACGAAGACGACGAAGAGCTTGAAGTTGAGCTCGAGCTCGAAGCTTCTCCTTTCGCGACCAGCTCCACCGGCCACACCTTGGTCAGCGCCTGCCCGAGCCTGATCGGGTCGGACTTCTTGGTGCCCGCCCAGGCCAGGCCACGGAAGGCGATGACGCGGCCCCCCCTCGAACCCGCGCTCTCGTCTCTGTCGTCGCAGACAAAGACCCGAGAAAAGAAAGACTCCCCCAGGTCCTCTACCAGCTCGTGACCCGTCTCCTTCAGAAGAACGGGCAGCTCCGCCGGGCTGGAGTAGGCCAAACCCGCCACTCGGGCGAGGCGAGCGGCGGCGGCGGTCTCCTCGGCGGAGAGGCGCGGCGAGTAGGAAGAAGGGGGCGAAGAGGAGGAGGAAGAAGGATGAGGAGGAGCAGAGGTCGAGTAGGAGGAGGTGGATGACCAGGAGGCGGCGAACGGGGGAGGGAGAGAGGAGGAGGAAGGAGAGGAAGAGGGAGAATTGATTGAGGCTGCCCTCGTGGCGACGTGCCTCCAGGGGATGCGGCGGCGGAGGAGGAGAGGAGGAGGTCGAGGAGGAGCAGACAAGGTCGAGGTCGACGTGGACGACGGCGACGACGACGACGATGACGACGCTCCGTCAGCGACGGCAATCGCAGCCATCGCTCGTGGCCTAGCCGCCAGCGTCACCGGCGGCACGGCCGGGCGCCACGCCGCGGCGATGTGGACCCGCGCCGTCATTCTCAGAGCCGTCATTCGCATTCGAGAGAGCGGGAAGCTGTTCGGAACGCGGGAAGTGAACGGCGAAACGTTTGCTTTTGTTCCGTTGCGATGGCTCGAACACCTTTTTCGATTTTTTTTCGAAAAAATGAAACTATTTTTTCTTCATTTTTCCCTCTCGTCTTCTCTTTCCACTTCGCCGTTTTTTTCTCAGCTTTCCTGCTCCGATTCAAGAGAGCTTATTTCATTCGAAAAAAAGAAAGATGGAACCTTCTTCATCTTCTTCTCCTTCTCAGCAAGAACAACTACAGCAGCAGGCAGAAGAAAAAAAAGAAACCGACCCAGCCCAGAGAGTCGACACCGCGTTCGCCCGCCTCGAGCTCGCGCTGCAGCAGGCGCGCAACGCCGGCCTGCTCAACACGGCTTCCACCGCGTGCCTGAAGGAGAGGGCGGATGCGGCGCGAGTGGCGCTGGGGGTGACAGCAGAAGCGACGACAACGGCGGACAAGACTGGAAGCGACGGAGCTGCTTCTGTTTCTTCTTCTTCGCCTTGCTCTTCTTCGTCTCCCTCGCCGGCTCCTCCGCTGGCCCTGCCCCCTCTGCCCCCGCGGCCGAGGAAGCCCTGCTTTCGTACGAGCGCGAGCTACGACGAAGCCGTGGGAGTCGATGCGGCGGAAGAGGCGTCTGCGGCGAGCGCGGCAGCGGCTGCGGTGGTGAAGGCAAAGAAGGGCGAGATCAAAAGCGAGAGCGGCGGCGGCGACCGTTCGTCTCCCACCGACGCTCCCGTCATTTCCTCCTCCTCGCCGCCGCCGCCGCCGAGCGCTTCCACTTCCTCTTCCTCTTCCTCCTCTTCCTCTTCTTCTTCAAAGGAGCAGATCGAGGCCCTGTCCGAAGAAGTCTCGCACCTCTCCGCCAGGCTGGACGCGCTGGAGAGAGCGACTCTGGCGAGCGAAGGAGGAGGAGGAGGAGGAGGACGACGACGACGACGACGAAGGAGCAGGGCAAGCGAGAGCGAGAGCTACGAAACCAGCAGTAGCAGCGACAGCGAGAGCGAGATAGAAAGCAGCGACGGAGAAGAGGCGCCGTCGCGGCGTTCTCCTCTCCCTCATCCGCTACCAAGACAAGCGAACAGGCCCTCTTCCCTTTTGCAGCAGCAACAGGCCAAGGCCAGAGAGCCCTGGCGCCCTTCGGCCTCGGGCGCCTTTGCCCCCGTCACCGTCGCCGCCACCGCTGCTGCTGCCGCTGCCGCTGCTCGCAGAACCACCGGCAGCTTCAGCAGCAGCAACGGCAGCAGCAGCAGATCCTCCTCCTCCCACATCGGCACCTTTGGGAGCTCCAGTAGCGTCATCAGCGGGAGAAGAGGCTCCTCGTGCGGAGCTTATGCTTCTGCTCCTCTTATTTTCCGCAAGAGAACCCCCACGCCTCAGCTCAAGGCGAAGCAGCAGCCTTTTCGTCCCCCTTCTCTCCCTCCGCCTGCCGTTCTCTCCAAGTCATCCGTGCCTGTGGGCAGAGCCCCGCCTGCCATCTGGGAGTGCTCGCGAGCGAGGCCTCTGCCCCCTCGACCCTCGGCCGTCGAAGCGGCGCTGAGGGAGAAGGCGACGAGGCGGTAAGAGTTTTTTTTTGAGTTTTTTTTCAACTCCGATCCGCCCCCTTTTATTTTTTTATTTCTTTTCCGAATTGTTTCTTATGTCCGAGAGTAGGCTCTTTGTTACAACCATCGTCGCGAGTGATTGAATTGTGTTAAAAGAAGATGTAGATTGTTTCGATAAGATGAAAAACAAAGTAGAAAAGAAGAGGTCGTCGTTTGTCGTTTCTCTCCTCTCTCTTTCTTCTTCTCTTTCTTCTCTCTCTTCCTTCTCTTTCTCCTTTTAAGACTTCACCCCGGTCGAGCCGTAGCCCCCGGAGCCGCGTACCGTGTCGTCCAGGTCGTCGACCTCGGCGATCACGGGCGTCGCGATGCGCTCGAGGATCAGCTGCGCGACGCGGTCGCCGGCCTTGACTGTTTTTTCGAGTTTTTTTTTTTTTCAAAGTCGGGTTTTTTTTTCGATGGCATCCGAGGGTGAGCCTTTCGAGGAAAAAAGAGAAGGGTATCGCCACGAAGCTCTTCTTCTCCCCGATCGCTTCATACTACCGCTCTCCCCTCCTCCTCTTCCTTACCATGGAAGTCCTCTCCGGAGTGGTTGAAGAGGACGACACCAACCTCGCCGCGGTAGTCCTCGTCGACGACGCCGGCGCCCGTGTCGATAAACTTCTTGACGGCCAAACCCGAGCGAGGGGCGATGCGCGCGTAGGTCCCGTGGGGCGCGGCGATGGCCAGGCCCGTGGGGACGACGGCGCGGTCGCGGGCAGGGACGACGACGTCCTTGCAGCTGTTGTTGGTGGTGATGGAAGTGGAGAAGAGAAGAGGAGGTCGAAGAAGGGGGTGAGCTTTTTTTCTTCGTTCGGGGATTTCGACGACGTTTGATTCGACGACGTTCGAAAATTCAAGGATTGCAAGATGGCCGATTCCGCTCCACTTTCCTCCCCATCCACCCCATCTCCGCATTCCTTACCTCGCCAGGTCGTACCCGGCGGCACCGGCAGACCCGCGGACGGGCAGCAGAGCCTCGGGCACGAGCTTCTTCACGCGGAGAGGAGGGAACTCGTTATTGTTCGACGACGACGTCATCGCGTCGATCGACTTCGTCGCCATCGTCTTGGCGAGCTTCTCTGCGGGCGCGGGGACGGCGTTCTCGATTCCTGCAGCGGCTCCGCGGCGGGATCCAGTGATCATGATATGATTGGAGGAAGAGGAAGTGAGGCGTCGGGCGAGGAGGGAGAGAGCCAGCGTGATTGAGGAGTTGGGGAAGGAGAAAGGAGACGAATTTCGACGGCAAAGTTTTTTTTCGAGTTTTGATTTTTTTTTCTTGTCATTCGTTTGGTTACAGTTCTTTTTCCTCTCTCCTCACTCCCCCCCCCCACCACCACCACCACCAAGGCTCGCCTCCAGAGACATCCTCGCAAACTCCGCGACTCGCTGCGCCCCTTTCGCGGCAGCGTCGACGGCGACAGCGAGCAACGAGCACTCCGGGTCTGTGCCGAAGGAGGAGGAAGACGAGTCGCCTTTCACTCCCACTTCTGCTGATGCTGCTCGAGAGCGGCAGCTCACCGCCAGCACGCTCCCCGGATCGACGAGGGCGGGCTTGCCGGGTTCCCGCGAGGCACAGGGGAAGGCCACAGTGGCTGTCGCGAAGGAAGATGCGGAGGCCTCCTCCGAGAAAGTCGGGTCGAGGAGGAGGAGAGGAGGAGGAGGAGCGCTGTTTTTTGTACCTTCTCCTCCTCCTTGAACCACAACAGAGACCGTCGCCGCGGCGAAGCTGAACCTCAACGGGATCGCCGCGTCGGAGAGAGCGGCAGCCACGGCGTTGGCAGCGCAGGAGAGGTCGGAGCCGTCGCTGCAGAGGACGTGGACGACGACGGCGACGCCGGAGCGAGGCGGCAGCTCGCGCGCTTCGAGCGCGGCCTGGACGCAGGAGCGGACAAACGCCGAGCACGCCGCGTGGGAGGGAGAATAGGATGAAGATGACGACGCGGACGCTGCTGCTGCGGCCGCTGCGGCTGCGGCTGCGGCGGCGTTTGCTCCGACCCCGCCGGGGCCTCGCCACTCGACGGAGACCACCGCGGCCGCGCCGCCGTCGCCGTCGCCTTCCCCGCTTGCACCTCCGAATCCTCCTGCTCCTCGGGAGCTCGCGGTCCGGGGACCGAAGACCGAGGCCGCCACCGTGGTGCCGCCGCTGGTCCAGGTCGCCGAGCCGTCGGAGCGGGCCAGCGAGGCGCGGCGGCAGACGATCGGGCTGGTTCGTTTGTTTTTTTTTAGGAGGAGGAGGAGGAGGAGGAACAGGTCGGGGTTGAAAGAGAAAAGTGAGAGAAGAAGCGAAGGAGCGACGACGACGACGACGACAACGACGACGACGACGGCTGCATCGTTCTAGTAAACATTGCTCACTGCCGTCGTTCTCTGCCTTTTCCGACTCGACCCTCACCGTAGCTGCGTAGGAGACCTTCCATCAGACCTCAGGCCGTCGGAGGAGAGTACAGAAGTTGACATTCGAAGGGAGAAAAAAAGCCTTTCGAAAGCGAGCGTTTTTGAATTGATGGGGAAGAAATCGATTCGACGGAAAAAATGAGCTCGTTCACTTTCTCCGATTTCAATCGAGTCGTTTCCCCTTGTTTCTCCGCCGTTTGCTCCCCAAAACAATGGAGCGAACAGGGGGCGCCCCTCCTGCAGAGGCAGCTCCTCCGATACCCTGGCCCGACCTGTCCACGAAACCCAAGCACAAAAATCCAGAACAGCTCGCGAACAAAGACGGAAACCTGTTCGTGATCCGCGATGCCCTGACCTCGAGCGAGTGCCGGTCCCTGATAGAGGCCGTCGAGGCCTCCGGGGGCTTCGAGTGGCAGGGAAGCCGCGGACCCAGCAAAGGAGAGGCCGTGCGAGACTGCGGGCGCGTCTCTCGGAAGGGGCGAGCCGAAGAGGCCCTCGTGGCAAAACTCTGGAAGAGGCTCGCGCCGGCGATACTCACTGCGTTGCCGCCGAGGGACGCAGAGAGGGCCTGCGGCCTGAATCCGTACGTTCGAGTTTATTCCTACGCCCCGGGGCAGCGGTTCTCCCGCCATTACGACGACACCGAGGAGGTCGAGCGCGGGAGGAGGCACACGGGGTTCACCCTGCTGATCTACCTCAGCGGTGGAGGGGGGAGCTCTTCGAAGAAGGAGGAGGGCGGGGGCGGAAGCTGCAGTCCCTGCTTCCGAGGGGGAGAGACGAACTTTTACAGCGACGGAGGGAAGCTGGTGGCGTCCGTCGCGCCCGTGACTGGCATGGCGTTGCTCCACAGGCACGGGGACAGGTGCATGCTGCACGAAGGGGCGAAGGTGGAGAAGGGCGCTGGAGGTCGAGGAGGAGGCAAGGTCGAAAACTACGACGACGTCAAATATTTGTTTCGGTCGGATGTCGTGTTCGAGTGCGAGTGGTGGAGCTGAAGGATCAACAAAAACCAAACTGTAAAATAATAACTGTGTAAAAGTACGAGAAACTGATATCGGAAGAGAAGACAAGAAAAGAGAAGAGGGGCGCGTCGCGGGGCAGCGGGAGAGAGGTTGAGCGAGTGTCTTCCCCCTTTTTTTTCGAGAGGTTCGTGGTCGAATCATTTTTTTCGGATCGATCGATCTAGCCTCTCTCTCGATTCAAACGTTCTTCCACCGCTCGCTTCCCGTCTTCTTTCGCTTTCTCTCTTGTTTTCACGACAACGAGGAAGCCAAGCACGACATGACTACTCTCGAAGATCTGAAAAACACGCCGGTAAGAGAGGGCAAGAGAGAGAGAGAGAAAGCGAAGAAGAGTTTTGCCATCGATGCTTCTGAAACCTTCCGACCTTCTCTCTTCAACCTCGAGACACTCTTCGACCCCCTCCTCCGCCCCCACGAACCAAAAACCCCAGGGCGTCCACCCGCAGCGCCCGGAGCACACGCGCGGCTTCAAGCTCCAGCAGACCATGCTCCGCATCAAGGACCCAGAGCGCTCCCTGGCGTTCTACACGGGAGTCCTGGGCATGCGCCTCTCGGCGATGCTCTCGTTCGAGGCGCAGAGGTTCTCGCTCTACTTTCTGGAGTTCGGCGAGACCGCGCTCCCCGCCGACGAGGCGGACCGGCTAGAGGACGTCTTCAGCAGGCCGAGCTTTCTGGAGTTGACGCACAACCACGGTGAGCGGAAGAGAATGGGGG
>Ga0210003_1002271_pt1 | contig 16385 bp, 18 predicted proteins | sample LantaG_FD_182804 | JGI IMG/M metagenome (GOLD analysis project Ga0210003, IMG submission 182804) | Deep subsurface microbial communities from Baltic Sea to uncover new lineages of life (NeLLi) - Landsort_02402 metaG (SPAdes) (version 2) | ecosystem: Environmental > Aquatic > Marine > Oceanic >...
GAATTTAATCAGTAAGTGCATAGCTTCATGCAATATTACAATATCGTGTTGTATAGCAGAGCTCTGTGCTTCTAGCGCATCTACTCTATTCTCCAATTGGATTATCTGATCTGACATGTAATATATAGTTAAGATAACTAGCAACCATAATACGCATCTCACAATCATATATATATTTAATTAATATTGTGATAATATATATGTAGTGCATAGGTAGTAGGCGCTGCAGCGCGAGATGCGCGCTTTGTGGCGGTGAGGTGTATTTCCGGAAAAAACCATATATAAAAAAAGAGGAACTGTGATATAATTAGTTATCGATGATTTTAATTAAATTAAAGTGTGATAAGAGTATTAATGAAAAGCTCCGCCGATATAAGGTTGATAAGTTTAAACTGGAAAATTTTCTTAATTTTCATACTAACAATATTATACCGACGAGAAAATGGTGGTCTTATACTGTCAATGTTAAAGGTATTCAATCTGTTGACTCGCAATATTTTTGGGGTGAAGATGAGATTGAAGTTGCGTTGAAATGTTATAATTGTAAAACACTTAAAGAACGGCGAGAATACTTCCTCACTAGTCTCGTGCATGAATATAGGCATTGGGTCCAGAGCCAAATACAGCGTGTACCAGAAAAAAAACTTAACTATAGTGAAAATGATATTGAAATGCACAGTGGTAATTACGTCAATAACTACTATGAATTAGAGTGCAAAGAGTGGGAGAAGTTTATTGTGATGTTCGATAAGTTTATATAAATATAAATATAATATATATTATGCATAATAAAAGTGATAATGAAATGATTTACGAATCAGCTTATTTAAATAGAGCTGGTAATGCTATGAATCAGCAAGCAGATTTTCAAAATTTAAAGTATAGACCAGGTATAGGTAAAGGTAATTATAATCAATTTTCCGGTTTAAATACTTCACTTAAGTCAAATACAGCTGCTATGCCTAGCTTTGGTGGTATTTCTGATGAAGAGATTGAAGATGTGCAAGAGATTGAAGTAAAGGGTTACGGTGTAATGAAAATTTATCAATTGAAAGGTTTAATTAAAGATAAAGCAGCTGAGATTTCAAAATCTATTGCTGATGGTAATTTAGATGTAAGTAATAAAGCAGATCTTTTAAAATTATTTGCTGATACATATAGTAAACGAAATAACTATTGATTTTTTTATCACCATATAGTATAATACTATATGGGTAGTAAACTAAAAATTACGTGGAGTGAAATAGATTCGCTTACCGATACCATTGTAAAAAATATCAATGGTAAAAATATAAAGTATGATACCATCGTTGCACTAAGTCGTGGTGGTTCAATACCAGGTGCAATATTAAGTTATAAGCTTGGTATTAAAAATTTACAGAATCTAGGTATTAATACCCGGCAAGAAGATGGTGGGTATATAGAAACTATTGTATATCAAAAACCTGTTTTACATGGTAATATATTAGTAGTTGATGATATTAATGATAGTGGTAGAACTTTTACAGCAGTCGACTCGTTAATTAAATCTGAGTACTCAGATATAAGTGAATTAATGTACTGCAGTTTAACTACAAGATATAATACAGAATTTAATAGAAACACTATTTCTGGTAAAATAATCAATACTTCTGATTGGTTAGTGTTTCCTTGGGATAAATAATTAAGTGAGAGCTAAACCTTTTTATTTCGAAATTAAAGATATGGTAACGCAGTTTATTGCTGCGTTTGATGATGTCGTTATCAGTAGATATAATAAAGATAGGCAAGAGCAAGATCAAATACATGTAAGATATATATACGCTCCAAAAGAGAGAGTAATGTATGATATTATCAACGAAAATAAAACATTAACATTACCAGCAATTGCAGTTAATATTACCGGTATTAGCAGAGACGAAACGAGAGTCTTTAATAAATTAGACGGCTTCACTTATCAAGGTCTTATAGGTGGGGAAAGAACATCAAAGCATTTAAAATCTCCAATACCGGTTAATATTTCTTTAAAGGTATCCATACTCAGTAGATATCAAACTGATATGGATCAGATTATTAGCAATTTTGTACCGTTTTGTAATCCGTATGTTATAGTGAGTTGGTCTATACCAAAAGCTTTTAATTTAAGTAACGACCAGGAAATAAGAAGTGAGATTTTATGGAATGGTAATATTTCACTAAATTACCCTACTGAGTTAACATCATCGAAAAAAGCTAGAGTAACTGCTGATACAACTTTTACCATTAAAGGGTGGCTATTTAAAGATGATGCAGCTCCCGTCGGTAACATATATTATATAGACCAGAATTTTAATTTAGAAAGTAAATTAGAATATTATGATAATTTTGAATCATTATCAGGTAATTCATATACATTCCCAACGTCATCCGGTCTAATTGCAGATACCGAAAATATCTATATTTCAGGTACACCTACAATATCAGATGTTTTCTATAACGGTGTTCAATTATTTGATAATATAACATTATCGCCAAATGTAACAGGTACTGTATTACTAAACGGTAATAGATTTGATGATGTTACAAATGTATTAATTAGTACAAATAATAGTTCATTTTACACTAATTTAACATCTATAGATGGATTTACCCGGCAACCTAATATATCGGGTCAAGTTATTAATTATAATGTCGTGAATGATAATATAATGACAATTGACCTACCTGTTATAAATTCTGGTTACATTAGATTTATACCTTATAATGCAGCAGGTTATTCATTTAGCGACACAACTTTACACTCACAATCTTTAAGCACCAATTCTACCTTTATTATCGTAGAATAAAACATAAATAATAACAATGGCAGACCAACAAAACAACGGACAACAATCCGGTTTCTTCAAAAATATTTTAAATAAATTACCTTACCAAACAGTTGATTTTAATAAAGTTCTTAATGACTTAAACCCAAAATATAACTCATTTGAAGAAGTGGGTATGAAAAGAACTGAAGCTTTAGCTAAAAACAGTATATTTTTTAATAATGAATATAACAATACCGGTAGCGGTCAAATAAGCGTCGATGGTAACTATAGTAATTTAGTATATGCTAATGTGGAGGAAAATAAAGGAGGTAGGTTACAAGATTATAGGATAATGGCATCCTTTGCTGAAATTTCAGATGCGTTAGATCAGATATGTGATGAATGTATCAATAAAGATGAAAATGGTAATATTATAAATTTAATACTCAGAAATGTAGATATTTCCGGTGATACGGAACAGTTGTTGAAAGATGAGTTTGAGAAGTATATCGAATATTTTAACTTAGAACGTAAAGGTTTTGAATATTTCAGACAGCTATTAATTGAAGGTGAGATATATTTTGAGCATATTATACATAAACAGTATGTAGATGATGGTATATTAGGGGTTGTACAATTACCGACAGATCTAATTGATCCGATATATGATAATATACAAAATATGATCATTAAAGGTTATATTTTACGTAAACCTATTTTCAACCCATCAAAGCCGGGTAAGATTGATAAATTTGATTTTATACCAATGGATGATAATCAAATATCATATATTAATTCAGGTATATGGAATCAAGATAAGACGTTTAGGTTACCGTATATTGAAAATGCAAGACGTGCATACAGGCAGTTATCATTAGTTGAAGATTCTATTGTTATTTATAGATTGGTAAGGGCTCCAGAGCGTTTAGTCTTTAACGTTGACGTCGGTAATATGGCACCGCCTAAAGCTGAAGCATATTTAAGGAAGTTAATTCAGGAGTATTGGAGTAAAAAAACTTTCGATAGCAATCAGTCAGGCCAAGTTCAAAAGTTTAACCCTCAAAGTATGTTAGATTCTTTCTGGTTTGCTAAAAGACAAGGATCGGATGGTACTACCGTTACACAACTACCAGGTGGTGCTAATCTAGGTGAGTTAGCTGATTTAATGTATTTTGTTAATAAGCTTTATAAAGCTTTAAAGGTACCAACAAATAGATTAAACCCTGATAGTCAATTTAATGATAGTGAATCTATTTTGAGAGAAGAGCTTAAATTTGCTAAATTTATTATTAGACTTCAACAGCATTTCTCACAAGGTATAAAAAATGGATTTATAACTCATCTCAAGATGAGAGATATGTTCACAAAATATGATCTTAAGAGTCAAAACATACATTTAGAATTTAACGTACCGACTAATTTCTATGAAATGAGAGAAAGTCAGAAATTAGAGTTTAAAGCAAGTAATTTCAATTCGTTAGCTGCAAATGAATATATATCAGCTACATATAGTCAGAAAAAATACCTCGGTTGGAGTGATACAGAAATTAAAGCAAATAGAGAGTTTTTACGTAAGGATAAAGAATTAGAGTGGGAATTAGCTCAAATAACTAATGCGGGTCCTAATTGGAGAGATGATATCGAACGAGCAGAAATGCCAGGTGATACTAGTGGAGCTGGTGGTGGTGACCTAGAAGGTAGTGGTGTACCACCTGAATTTGGTGGAGGTGTACCTGAAATTGGTAGTGATGTAGGAGATGTAGAAACGCCGCCAGAGCTACCACCAGAGCTACCACCAGAGGAACCAATTAGTTAATTATAACTAATCTTTCCAAACTAGTACCAAACTACCGTGATCCAATATGGTAATTAATTCACCTGATGTTGGATTCATAGTTGTGTTTAAAAAGTTTTCGAAATACTCAGTTGACATTGCTCCTGTAACTGAAGGTACGATCGTTGCATGATATATTGGTGCTGCCATATTATTATTTATTATTATTAATTGTATTTAACAAGGGTATATTAAATATTGTTAAATGGCTAATTGTAATATATCACCAATATCAGGGTTTCAAAGTACTAATCTTAATAATAGAATCGATAATTTTGATAGATTAGGTGATAGAGTTTTACGTACTCTCGGTTACCCGTTTATCAATGTTGAAATTCATAAAGACCAACTTTATGAAAATATAAGCATTGCAGTTGAGTATTTTACAAAATTTGCTGGCTATACTAAAGAATATCTTATATTTGATAGTGCCATGTATAAAAAGAATTACGGTATTAAACTAGACGAGTTATTTACTTTACAAAGTAGTGATACATTTAAAGAGCAAAAAGAGTTAAAAACAAGAAACTTAGATTTCACTAAAATGGTAGAAGATAGTACAGTTTATGTATCTACTAGTAGTGTACAAGGTTCATTATTTACAGGTATATCTTCTTTATCTGCAGCTTTATTAAATGGTATTGATGCGTATGATATATTTACACCGAGTTTATATGACAATATTGTAACTGAAGTACCATTAGTTAGCTCAATATTTAAGACGAAAGTTAAAGATAATTTTACAGTGGAGGGTTTAAATAATGTAAATACTGGTCAATATATTAATAGTTTTGATTATGATGTAATGGATTATAGGAAAGTTATAGCCATAACAGATTTTGAAGAAGGTTCATCTACAGGTATTAATACTTTATTCACAATTGAACAAACAATGGCTCAGCAAACTTATTTTAGCTACGCGATGGGTAATTATGGTTTCGATTTAATTAGTTGGTATACTATGAAAGAATGGATGGAAATGAGAGAGAAATTATTAGCTACAAGACGTTCATACACATTTGATGAGAGAACGCAAATAATGAGAATGTACCCTCAACCTAATGCTGGTAACAGTGATATAAGATTTTACGGTGTTATTGCATGTTATGTTGAAAGACCTATCAGAGATGTTATTAAAGAATTGTGGGTATATCAATACACGTTAGCTCTTACGAAAATGGTAGTTGCAAATATAAGAGGTAAGTATGGTAATGTATCTCTTTTTGGTGGTGGTAGTGTAAACGCGACAGATTTAATGACGCAAGGCTTGGCTGAGAAACAAGCGTTAGAAGAACAACTACTCACCGGAGCATCACCAGGTCAAGGTGATTCAGATCCTGCACTTTTCTTTGTCGGTTAAAAATTATAGTATTTGATTATTTTGCTTCAAAAACTTCTATTAATTTTTGTATAACACCGCTAGCATCATCAACGTTAATTTTTTGTATATTTTCTGCTTTCGTTTTTTTAGCTACTGAATGTGATTCTATTTCATAATCACCGTATACATCATCATCTTCACCTTCTATGGAAAAATCTATCTCTGTTTCCGATTCAACGACATCATAAACTGGTTGGTTAATACAACCTATATCAGTTAAGATTATGTTGAGCAGCTGCTTTGTATGTGTTTCCTCTTTACTTCTACCTACAAAATCTATGATTTCACTTTGTGTAAAAACACCTTTAAGATCTGTTAATGGGTTTTTGTAACTACCATAACATAGGAGAGACACATATTTCATGGTAATTTCTGCAGAATCTTTAATAAGATAATAAGCACCTTTTTTATTAATTGTTACACCTGTATCAGGTTTCTCAAAAGCAATCTTAGCAGGTCTCATTAAATTTTTTTGTCTAATAGGTGAGTTTTTAATAATTTTTTCTTCAAATGTCATAATTATATTTATAGTTGAAAAGAAATAACAAATTCAGACAAGGTATATTTAAACCGATTAATGCTAAAAAATATATAGGTAAGTCGGACCCTATATATAGGTCCGGGTGGGAGTTAAAGTTTTTTAGATGGGCTGATTTAAATGAAAATATATTAGTTTGGGGTAGTGAAAATATTGTAATACCATACTTAAGCCCTATTGATAATAAAGTTCATAGATATTTTGTAGATAATTTTATTATATTTAAAGATAAAAATAATAAAGAAAGAAAGTTTTTAATAGAGATAAAACCGAGTAAGCAAGTTAGTAAACCAATAACGACGAAAGGTAAAAAACGTACAACTATACTATATGAACAAAAAAATTGGATAGTAAACCAAGCTAAATGGGAAGCAGCTAAAAAATGGTCTGCTAAAAAAGGTTATCAATTTTTAATATTAACCGAAAATGAACTTGGTATAAAATAAAAAAAAGTAGGAAAAGATTCTAAATCATATAAATAATAATACATGAGTTTAAATCTTATAGTTGAAACACCGGCTCCGAAAGAGGAATTCGAATATATTGTCGAAGAAGGTAATTCTAAAGGTTCACAAAATTTCTTCATTAAAGGTCCATATATGATGGCCGAAGATGTTAATCGTAACAAAAGAATTTACCCATTACAAGAAATGGTGACCGAAGTTAAACGCTACCAAGAAGCTATGGTAAACACTGGTAGAGCAATGGGTGAATTAAATCACCCGACTACAGCAGATGTTGATTTAGAAAGAGCATGTCATTTGGTTACTGAAATGACTCAAGATGGTAATGTTTTTTATGGTAAGAGTAAAGTTCTTTCTACACCAACAGGTTTAATTGTAAGATCACTTATTAATGATGGTGTAAGAGTTGGTATGAGCTCTAGAGCACTCGGTCAACTTATACCTGAATCAGGTCAAGATGGTGTCAGTAGAGTGCAAGATTTTAAATTGGTAGCTATCGATTGTGTCGCTGATCCTTCTTTTCCGAAAGCTTTCGTTAATGGTATACTTGAAAGTAAGCAATATGTAGTTAATAAGTATGGTCAATTTGAAGAAGCTTATGATATTTTTGAAAAAAATATTGCTAAAATGCCTTTAAAGGGTAAAGAAACTTTTCTTAAAGAAAACATTATTAAATTTCTAAAAACGTTATAAATATTATTATGCCTGACCCAAAAACAGATATTAGAAAGTTCATTAGTAATGTGATGGTTAGAAACTATCAAAATGCAAGTAGTAATTTATCTGATATAATTGACCAAAAAATTAAACAGCAAATTATAAATAATAATATAAATATATTTAACCATGAGCGATATTAAAACAATTTTAAAAGAAGCAACCGATGGTGCACTTAATGAAGAGGTGTTATCAGAGATTGAAAACGTTTTCGAACAAAAGGTCAATGATAAAGTTGAGCTTCATGTTGAGCAAGCATTACATGATCAAGATGAATTATATTCGCAAAAGCTTAAGGAGTTAATTGCTCATATTGATGCTGATCATACAAAAAAGTTGCAGACTGTTGTTGAATCAATTGATATTGATAGAGCTAAAAAACTTAAAGCTGTTATCAATAAATATGAAACAGCATTAACAGAAGATGCAAATAATTTTAAAGAAAGCTTAGTTGAAAGCATTTCTGATTATATCGATGTTTACATCGAAGAAAAAATACCAACAGCAAGTATTCAAGAAGCAGTTAAGAATACTAAGGCTAGGAATGTATTAGAAGAATTAAGACAACATCTTGCAGTTGATAGTGCACTTGAAAAAGCAAGTGTAAAGGAAGCAGTTTTAGATGGTCATAACCAAATTAATGAAGCTTCGAAGAAGCTTGAGTCTGTTCTTAAAGAGAACGCTGCGATAAAAGCAAAATTAAATTCAGTTCAATCTGAGTTTATTTTAGAGAAAAAAGCAGCACAACTCGACGAAAGAGCTAAAAAGTATGTCACGAAGGTATTATCCGGTAAGAGTGCAGAGTTTATCTCTGAAAACTTTGACTATACAGTAAAGCTTTTCAAGAAAAAAGAAGAGAGCAGGCTCGAGACTTTGAAAGAAGAAGCTTATAGTACTACGGAAAAGGTAGATCGTGTTATATATGAAAGCGCGCCGGTTGAAAGTACGCCGAAACGTTCACCATATCTTGACGAGCTTTCAAAGTACTAAGAATTTCCTATATTGTTTAGGCATTCCTGAGTTTCCTGGTTTACGTTAAAACCTTGGGGTCGATAAAAGGAAAAAATCTATTATGAATACAAATACAATTAGACCTTCACAGGCATATATTGATGAATCAAGAGCAACAGCTCTTTTAGAGAAATGGGCTCCAGTATTGGATTACAGTTCTAAAAGTGTTGCAGCAATTGAAGACAGTCACACTCGTTTAAATACAGCAATGTTATTGGAAAACCAAGAAGCATGGTGCATTAATGAGGCAAATACAGCAGGATTGGGTGGTGCTTTCGGTTCAGGTGCATCTATCGGTGTTGGCGGTAACGCTTCCGGTACACCTGGTACAGACAGCTATGCTACTGGCGATGCTCGTCTTCCAAAAATCTTGATTCCGATGATTAGACGTACTTTTCCCGAGTTAATTACAAATGAAATCGTAGGTGTCCAGCCTATGGCAGGACCAGTTGGTCTTGCTTTCGCACTTCGTTATAAGTATTCAGGTCAAGTTCTTGGTAACGGTATTGACAACAATACCGCTCCTGCCCAGAGCGTACCTGGTACAATAACATCGTTAGCGAATTCCGGTAGCGGAACAGAAGCTGGATATCAAGAGCTATACACAGCCTACACTGGTACATCTGCTAACTACTTAAGTGGTGACGCAAGTTCAGAGTTTGGTGCATTCGCTGAAGCTGATAGAGGTGTTGCAAGACTCCTTCAAAACTTCGAAATCACAGGTGATATTCCAACTATGGAAGTATCCTTTGAGAAGACTGCAGTTGAAGCTGGTACACGTCGCTTAGGCGCACGTTGGTCAGTTGAGCTTGAGCAAGACCTTAAGAACATGAATGGTATCGATATCGATACTGAATTGACAAACGCTATGTCGTATGAAATTCAGGCCGAAATCGACCGTGAAATGCTTATGAGAATGATTCAAGTTTCTCTCAACGCTGGTAAAGGTGCTGGCTACTCAGTTTGGGCTCCACAGTCCGCTGATGGTCGCTGGTTAGTAGAGCGTAACCGTGATTTCTACCAAAGATTAATCATTGAAGCGAATCGCATTGCTGTTCGTAACCGTAGAGGTGCTGCAAACTTTGTTGTTTGTACTCCACGTGTTGCAGCAATTCTTGAAATGCTTCCTGAATTCCAATGGGTAGCTGTACAAGGTAGTGTTAATACACAACCTGTAGGTGTTGCAAAAATTGGTAATCTTGGTGGACGTTTCAACGTTTATCGTGATACACGTACAGAAGGTCAATCTCTTAGAAATGACCTTTCTGGTGGTGCATCAATCAACGATACGGTTGAATACGCACTTCTTGGTTATAAGGGTCCAGAGTTTTATGACACTGGTCTTATCTATTGCCCATACATCCCAGTTATGGTTCAGAGAACAATTGGACCGAATGACTTCGCACCACGCGTAGGCTTGCTTACACGTTATGGTGTCGTAGACAATATCTTCGGTGCAAATCTCTACTATCACGTTATCATTGTAACCGGACTCGGACAAGCATTCACTCCTGCTACGCAGAGTGTTTACTTCTAAGCCGAATTAAACGCGGATTAATCCGCTATCTGGTTAACAGATATAGTTTGAGACCTAGTTCATTAATTTGAGCTAGGTCTCTTTTTGTGCGCATTAAAAAGCCGATAACTTTCGCTATCGGCTCTTATATTACTGCTTACTCGTTTTAATATGTATTACCTCGGGATCAACAAGCGGCTTAGCAAACCGTTCAATTAGATCATTGCTTGATGCTCTAACCGGGTTAATATCGATACCACCACGACGTGCGTATAAACACATTACTAAGAGTTCACTTGGTTCAAACGCATCTTGTAGACGTTTGTATATACACTCGCAAATTTCTTCATGAAAGTGACATTCATCTCTAAATGATATAATATATTTCAATATACTATAGGCATCGATAGCATTCTTCGATTTAATATGAATAAATACATCACCCCAATCCGGCTGCGAAGTTACACGGCAGTTGCTTTTCAGCAGACCTGAATAAAACTTCTGCTCTATTTCACCTTCGCGAATAACTGCTTCAAGTAGACTTGGATCTTCTGTATATTGCGTGTAATTAATACTTTTCGAATCATCTAAAAGATCAACATTTAAATAATGTTCAATATTCCATTCACTATCTGGACTACTAACTTTTTTATTGACAAAAACACCACTATGAAATGATATAATTACGTCAGTTTGAAGCAATTCACTCAAATCTCTAGAGGTAATCTCTTCAAAGTTTTTAACTGCAACTTCTTTACTATCACCCATTTTAGTCATATTAAACGAATTGAAGTATAACTTAATACTCTTACTTTCAACGATATATTTACTACTACATGCATAAACGCATTTAACTACACCTGTAACTGGTCGCCCATTATTTAAAAGGAATGAGCATTCATATGCATTCCATGTATCTGAACCTACAAATGGTAAAGCATCATCAAAAATATTGAGATACTCTCTATTACTACTACGGGGTTCTCTTACTAGTAACTCTTTATCATACGTACTCTTATATTGAGACGATTGACCAAGATGCTTACTAATATTACTATTATCTAATTTACTGTTTGCCATAATTATCAAATGTATTATATATTATTTCTAACCGTTGTTCAACTGTACCACTTAGTCTAATTACATTTATTTTAAAATGATTGATTGCTTCTTCAAATAAGTTAATTATAATATCACGAAACTCTTTATTCGCACTACGCTCTCCATCGTCAACTAAGGGTATATCAGGTTCTGTATAAAATATAATATCAACTATACCAATAAGCTTCTTAAAGAGATATTCACTATAGTTGTATATCTCAATAGGTATTTTTTTCATCTGATACTGATACATAGTATATATCATACCATCTAAAATACACCTATCTAATATAACATCTTTACCTTTGAAATCTAGATAGTTATATAAATGACTATTCACGGTTATTAATTGAGTAAATTCATCCCCCGATTCATTGATATCTAATTTATATTTAGCCTTTAAACCTCTCGTTATTTCAGGGACGAAATTAAATTTACGAAATCTTTCTTCTGTTTGTAGCTTACTGAGTAAAGTCGATTTACCTGTACTCTGAGCTCCTGTAAAACTAATAACCATGACCTATAATACTTTTAAATTGATTAACATTGTAAATTATATTCTCTTGCTCCGTATCAGTAACTTCATGATCGATTAGATCAGCTAACATAATTGACGGCTTTTCGTTTAATCCGAGATCACCATTATATCTGAGTTCCTTAATACCTGCAACAACTGGGTTAGAAGTATCTACCGATCTAATAGATCTATCCCCAACATAACTTTTAAATTCTCTAGCCAACGAACACCCTAAAAGGTGATGTGGTTTATTATTATTCCAGATACCGTCAGACTTTAATTGATTGATCAATCTACGACGACCATCACACCATCTTTCCAATTTCGTCTTACCTATACCAGTTACGATGTAGTAACTGAAGTCGAAGCTAATTGCAATATAATCAGCATAATCTGACATGTACTTATAGCAGTCAACAATCTCATCGTATGTTTTTCCTTGAACTGCTCCGATTTTCAAACCTGGTAAGTTTGGATATTTACCGGTAAAGTCAGAAAAACTCTTAATTGTAGCGTAGCCATCCTCAAGTACATCTGGCACTATATAAAAACTAGGTTTTAATTCTTCAGCATATTTTGCAAATTTTTCCGAATCAAAAGACTCTCCGAGTTCGAAGATACTATTATCTAATAATACTTGGCGATCTAGTTTAATAGAATCTTTAAAAAACTGATAATATTCTGGGTGCGTTTCAAATAAATGAACTAATGCATAATCGTAATCGTTATACGATCGGGACCGTTCAAGAAATGATATAGGGCTTTCATGAGATACATACATATATTAATTATAGTAGTAAAAATTGAATAATCAAGTAAATATTTATATGCCGCTCCCTAAACCAAATTTAGATGAATATACGGAAAAAATTAAAAATATAACACCTACAAAAACGTTAGAATTACCTGCAACTGTAAAGACATCAGTAATAGGTGATACTATAAGCAACGTTAAAGGTGAATTAAAAGATAAAGTTTGCGGAGCAATTGATTTAGTCTCAGATATAAAATCAGGTTTATCGAGTTTAGCTACAGATGTTAAAGATATAGATGTCGGTGCTTATATTAATTCTGGAGTTGATGCAGTGAAAGGTAAATTTAATGAAGTTAAAAACTTATTTAAATCAACAAGTGAAGAATTAAAAAAAGGTGCCGCAAGTATTAAAGATGAAATTAAGAATAGTTTAAACGCTTTAGAAGATGAAATTGTACAGCAGGTAGAGAGTGCTAAATTAGCAGCTGCTGGTATAAAGGATACTGTAAAGGATATTGGTAATATGAGTAACAAATTACTTAAAAATATAACCACTATACCGGATATAAAACTAGGTATACCAGATTTTAAAGGTAATTTTTGTGACGAAAAAACAGCTGAAGCTGCAGAAGGTGTTGAAGCTGCAGCACAAGCTGAAGTCCCCGTTGCAGAGGTAACGAAGAGTCAAACGAAATCTTTAAGTAAGGTATCTGGTTTAGCTGGTCCTATGACAGAAGAAGAAGAAGCAGCATATTTCGGGGGACAAGCAATTATACCTACTAGGTTTATTAAGACTATAATGGATATAAATGACTATTACGATTTTTCACCTTATGAAATGTCTAATTACCGTGCTTTGCAGGAATTTGGAAAAAAAGAAGCTGCTACAGGTTATCCGCAATATTTAACTAAATATGGTAGTCATTTCACTACTTACTTTTCAATAAAAGCATACTATATAGTTATAGCTAGATCGAGATTACCAAATTCTAGTACTGTCAGTGAAATTACTTCACTGGCTCAACAAATATATAACGAAAAAGAGTCTGGGAGAAAATGGATATAATATAATGAAAGAATATAACAGTACATATATAGGGATAGTTATTCAAAATAACGACCCGGATCAAAGAGGTAGAGTTAAAGTGTTTGTACCTCATATTTCGGGTACCGTTTATAGTAAATGGATAGAAGATAAGACAGATAAAAAATATAAATTTATCGGGTTTAACATTGATTCTGACCTAACACCAATTTTAGAAGATTTAAAATTAATATTACCATGGTGTGAAATATGTTCACCGTTAACAAGTGAAAATAGTTCTGGTCGGTTTAACAATTACAATTACCATGGTAATAATTCTGATGGTAATTTCTATTCAAATTTTATAGCACCATCTGGTGTTAAACCTGGTTCATTGTATGAAAATGTAAATGTTAGATTACAAGATGCTTTTACTGGGGATGCTAATAATGTGAATAACCCTAATCCATATAGTTATATGTATAAACCCACTACATATTCAAATGGTGCGAAAGGTGTGTTTGGAGTACCTGCAGTAGGTTCTCATGTATATGTATTTTTCAGGGACGGTAATCCTAATTTCCCTGTCGTAACAGGTGTTAGTTACGGTTTCGATGATTGGAACGGTATATATAATAATTCACAAGACTACCCAGGAAAATTTGAAAATTACCCACCTACATTAACGGAGGTAGATCAAAATGTTGAAAATTATAGAAACAAATACGTGTTAAATCAAAAAGGAGGTACTTTTGAAATTATTAATTCTGATTTAAATGAAAAAATAAAATTAACTCACTACAGTGGTTCATTTAAAGAATTCAACAATAATGTTAATATTGAACTTGCTACAAAAAACGATCAAAAATTGGTACAAAATGATAGTTTTGAAACGGTGCAAGGTTTTAAAAATATATATACTGGTAAAGATTTCGATGAAATTGTTAGACGGGATAAATACAAGAAAATTGGTACTTTAAATGAAGAATATTTTAATAAATGGAAAGATATAGTAAATGTAATACAAAACAATAAGCAGTTATTTGAAATAAAACGTACAAATAATAATAATGTATTAAACGAAAAGGGTGCTATAATGTTAAAACGTAATAGTACAGAGCAAGTGAGGTCCGGTGAATTTATAAACTTCCCTGTAACAGATGGAAAATACACCTATAAAGCTTTAAAAAATACCGATATACAACCTGGTAACGGTTTTGCTAAATTTTCCACTAGTAAAGCTGATGGACCTGCAGGTATGAATGACTTAAAGACTGTAGCACAAATAACATCAACTGCACCTATATCGGCACGTTGGGTTAATGAAAGTGGTAGGGATTGGTTAAATGGTGAAGGTAAACATCTTTCAACTCAAGACGGTAACTGGGATATTGAAGAAAAGAAAAATACTTTACAAACGTTGATTGAAGATAATTTAACAGATTTAATAAATTATGAAAATGAACTTGGTCTTGGTGGTAGTGAAATTATTGAAATAACTAAGCATAAATTAGAAACTATCGGAGTTGTAATGAATGATTTTGGTAGTATAAGGTTAGATGATATTGGTAAATCGATAAACAATGAAGTATTAGTTGATGATGATGGAGTTTATGTAAATCAATCTGATAGCCCTTTACTTGAATATGTACATGTTCAAGATCTACCTGGTGGTAATTCCACATTAAATGTATGTAATAGGTATAACGTAATGGTCGGTGCTGGTGGGTTACACCTCAAAACATATGGACCTGTAAATATATCTGGTACAATAACTAATATCGCTGGTGAACAAATTAATATAGGTTCAGAAAATGAAATTAATATCGATGCAAAAACTATTAATATTAGTGCGGAAATATTAAATATGCGTAATAAACGTCAACGACAAATCATAATCGAAAATAGTTTAGGGGTTAATAAGAATGTTGTAATTGGTGGTGGTCTACATGTTGAAGGTGAAACATTTTTACAGCATATTACCGCTCCGAGAGAATTTCAATTAACTGAACAAACAACAGTATTTGCTAAATTACTCGAAAAGCTCTCATTTAAAGTGAATATTACCGGTGGTACACACGTTGACGCTGCTGATAGTTCAGATAACCATAATAGATGGTCTGGAGCTACTATAACTCTTATAGCTGATAGTAATGATGATTATGTTAGATGTTATGAACATTCACATGCTTTTGCAAACTTACCTTTAACGTTAGTTGATGACAACACAAGATTGAGAGAAATTGCTAAAGAAGTTAATTCCGGTAGTGATAGATCAATATCTAGACCTCAGCATAACGAGAAGAAGTCCAACTTCGGACCAGGTAAAGGTAATTACCAAGATAATGATAGTCCTGCAAAAGGAGATACATAATAATTAAAAAAAACTTTTTTTTATAGTACACTAACATATAATATAAATAAATAGTATTATAACTGCTTATAAAAAAGCAGGTAATATCTTCTAAAATGACATGTCAACTCCAGTTAAACCTTCAACCCCTTCAGTGGATCAAATGAATAATAATGAAAAAAATCGTTTAGATCGAATTGAAGAAAAAATCGATAAAATGGCTGAAGCTGTAATCGCTTTAGCGAGAGCCGAAGAAAAAATATCTAGTCTTAGCGAGACTACACATGTGATATTAAAACGATTAGTCGATTACGATAATCGAATGAGAGTTGTTGAAAAACAGAGTTCTGAATCAGCTAGTAAACTCAAGACTATTACAGCGTTTATCTGGACAGTTATAACAGCTATAA
>Ga0210003_1002272_pt1 | contig 16381 bp, 24 predicted proteins | sample LantaG_FD_182804 | JGI IMG/M metagenome (GOLD analysis project Ga0210003, IMG submission 182804) | Deep subsurface microbial communities from Baltic Sea to uncover new lineages of life (NeLLi) - Landsort_02402 metaG (SPAdes) (version 2) | ecosystem: Environmental > Aquatic > Marine > Oceanic >...
CCGGTGCGGCGGCCTCTTTGGCTGCTTCTTCGGCAGCTATCCGCTTCTGCATTGCATTGATGCCTTCCTCGTCCTCGTCCTCCTGGCCCTCCGGCGCGCTGAGGAGCGGCACAACCTGATAGGCGCGCTGGAAGCCCTCACCAGTGGCCTTGATGGCGCACCAGGTGTTTACCATCGGCCTCATGTCGTCCATTGCCGCCAGCGCGCGCCTCAGGCGCTTGGAGCTTAGGCCTATGACCTTCTCCTCTCCATTCATCAGAACGGGTAGATCATAACTTTCTACCTCCTTTCCATCGTCACCCTCGAAGTTTCGTGGTGTCGGGTAGTCAAGGATCTGTACCGTTACTTGCATTCCTGGCTTGAATTTGATGTACTTCCCGCCTTCCCCGTCGTCTGTGTCTTTCCATCCCATTCTTAATCCCTCTCAATCACTTCGTTTACCATGTGCTTAAAGAAATCTGTCCAGATGTTCTCAACGAATGCTGCCGATTCGCCTCTGTCGCCAGGTATCCCGCTCTGATAGATCAACCAGTCCACAGTGTCAGACATTGTGATCTCGCCCAAATTCAGCCGCTGGAAGTCGGCTTTGTAGAGATCCTGTAAGCGGTTCTGCACTCGCTGAATCCTGCCTTTAGCGACAGGCCTTAGCCATATGTGTTTGATTGCTTTGTCGTTTCTGTAGATCATTCCTTCTCATCCCTTGGGTATCCGTACGCTGTCGGATCAGTAAACTTCATCTCAATCGATTCGTGCCTGTCTAGGGTATTAATCCATGTCTGCACCATGTTTAATCGTCTTCGCAGAACCGACCGTATTCTATCGGGGGTGTCATACATCAGATTCAGGGGTTCAAACTCAAAATGGTATTTATGGTGTCCTTTGTCTATACGGATCAGTCCTTTTTTAACCAGGTCTGATAGTACCCCAGACTCTTCTTCACATGTCGTTCCTGTCATTTGTCGAGCCGCAACCCATCGTTCAACCTTGATGTCGTTTACGTAGAACTTTATGTACGTCCCTCTGTCTCGTTTGCCTCTCTCTATCCTGAACTTCATGGTTTAGTCCTCCTTGGTATCACTCAAGATGTCCAGTTCCAGAATATCTATGCTTTCTTGGTCGTTCATTCAGTTCGCCTCCTCAGGCATATTATAGGTAGTCTGGAGAGCTTAAGAGTCTATCGGTAGGCCGTCTCTTCGGGAGTACATAATTACAGAGTCTATCATAATATCGTATTAATATACGCTACTGTGCGCGATTCTTATATGGTATAGGCCTCTCGCCCGAAGTTCCCAAGTTGCGCGCTGCTTGCGCGCGCGGCATTTCTTTTCATCCCGCCCGGCGGCTTGCCCGCCGGATTAGCGGGATTCGGTCACCGATCGAGCACGGAGGGCTTGCCCTCCGCGCGCAGAGCGGGTCCCCTTTGTGTAATCTTGCTAACGCAGATTCTTATGCGTGCCTGGCGCTTTAGGCGCGTTTGCTACTAGACTTATCTACTTACAAACCTCTTCCGTCAACCAGTAGAGAGTTTACCTCAGGTCTAATCTAGGCGCTTATGCTATAGCTATACTATACTATATGGTAAGAATAGATGTTGTTTTGTGTAAGAATAGAATCTTAATGTTGCGCGCTCTAAACTATAACTTCGCTAGCTTACTTTTGGATGCACACACCTCTCCTATTCCCTTCTCTCTCTCTCTTCTCTTCTCTTCTACATATAATAATCATATCAGGTCTTAGCTTAGCTAGTATCAAGCATGCGGGCTCTTCTTTCTATCTACTAGTATAGTATGCTATACTATCATGTACTTCATGTACATGCGACGAGCGAAGCGACGTCGCAGCGCCCGCAGCGCGCCGCAGGCGCGCGCGCCGGGCGCATTCCGGCGAGCCGCAGGCGAGCCGTCCTGTGTGAGATCCTGATACCCACCTGGCCTTATGCGTGCGTTAGTGGTGCGAGCGCGCAGCGCGTTCTGAGCGGTACTCACGCGCGCACACTCAGCACGTGCGATCATCCAGCGCTGTGCGCTGGCGCTTCAGGGCTGGCGAAGCCGCCCAACCGCGCGGTTTAGCGCGGCGCTTGGCTTTGCGTTGCTCTACTTCTCAGAAGATGCAGAAATAGAAGCAGGTAGTCGAGTTCTTAGGGCAGGCTTGCCCCAGAAGAACAATTGACTACCTGCTTTCTTGGCTCTCCTACTAAGCCGTTAAGCGACAGCGCTCCCGAAGGGGCGCGCGCGCTGTGGGTGGCGGGTGGGGCGCGCCCGAGCCTACGATCGCTGAGGATGCTCTCAGCGGCTCTCTACGGGCCTTCTGTTTCCAGGGCATAGTTTCATACCACCCAGGGTCCGGTTGGGCGCGCTGGGCTCTGTGAGAGCAGATCTGGCCGTCCCGGAGGGCTGGGTGAGTGTGCCGAAGGCGCGCCGCCCGCGCGCTCGGAGAGCGCGCCGCTCACAGCATGCGGCTATAGGACCCGCGTGCCCTTGTTGCGCGCATTAGGGCGGGGCCTAAAATTACGCTCGCGTAGTTCTCTTTCTTCTTTTGTTTTATTATTGTCCTTTTGTTTTTGGTGCTGGTAGCGGTCTTAGACAGATTGGGCATATGTTCTCTCCCAGAGAGTAATCGTACCTTGCTGTAGACAAGCAGTAAGGGCATTGCACGTCTACGACGCCTGCCTTAAGGGCGGTCCCTGCTTGTCGGGTGGTGCCCGTGATTATGCGCATACCCGGCTCTGCTATGCCTTGCATCGTTTTGATTAGCATGTACAGGTCACCTGTCATCGCTACATCCCAGCGGTTCCTTATTATGAACGGCTCGGGGTTCTTGGTTTCCCAGGCGAGGAAGCATTCTTCTATTGTGAACGGTTTTCGTTCTCCGTAGATATACCGGCCCCAATCTTCCAGCGTGCCCGCCTTGTTGGTGTTGTACAAATATCCCTCTCTGCCCGTTTTTAGTACGTTCATCACGTCATATAGCTCTGCGTTTTGTAGCAGATCACACGGGACCATGTAGGCAAGCGATCGGGACTGTAGCATCTGTATGTCGAATGCTATGTTATACCCTACCAGTACTTCAACGTTCATTGTTCCTAAGTATTCGAAGATCTCTTTCACTAGTACTGCTTCTTCCTCGTCAAAGAACGTAGCCATATTGATTTTCCCTTCTGAAATGTTCCAGAAGGTCGCACATACTAGCCTGCATTCCCAGGGCGTTACGCCTGTTGTTTCCAGATCGAACGCTATGGTTACTTTGTCTGGTACGATTAGCTGTGTCGGGTTAGGCAACCTGATATCAGGATAGTACATATCCGTGCCTGCTGGTACGTTGTCATAATATCCTTCATGTACTAATGTGTCCAGAACGTTCTCTTCTTCTGTCGCTATGGGTTCCAGTTCTATGATGTGGCTGCCTTGTCCCGGAGTGAAAGGCGTTGTTCCTGCGGGTGCTTTTGTGACTGATAATATCCCTTCTATTGGCATGTTTCATAACCTCCTATACGTTGGATATCATGTCTAGGGCGTCCTGGCCGTAAAGCGGGATGTCTGTAACCCACATAGGAGATTCGTACGATACATAGCCGCTCATGTACAAAGATAGCGTGTAGAACCCGCCATATAGGTACACTACGTCTGGTGTCCATTGTCCTGTCCAGAATCCATCTATTAGGATCTTAGCGCCTCCTGGCTCGCTCTGCACGCTCACGGCGAATACGTCTTCTTCTTCTTCGGGTGGTACCACTGGTTCACCCTCTTCTTCGTATTCGATCACTGGTGACACAGTAAGGGTGCTTCCCTCACCGAAGTATATTGTTTTCTCGTATAGGACCGCTTCGGGACATCGTACTTGGATAGCGTGGTATCCAGGAGAGATATCATATGCTTCTCCTATAACTGGAGCTACCTCGTTTGTGTCAAGCCATATCTGGCAACCTGTGAGCGATTCCCCGAAGATAACTTTGGTAAATATCGTCGGGTCGGCTAGTCTCTGCTTGTAACTGACGCTTCCACCGCCCCCACCGCCTCCGCCGCCACTTGATGTCGCTGCTTTCTGGTATGGAGAAAACACCAGGTTGTTCTCCAATGCTACAGGTAGCATCTGACCAGCTGCAAGGAATACTGTTTTTATTTCGGGATCGTACCCTTCCGCTGTTGATTTGATCGTGTAATATCCGCTGTGCTCAATTGATATTACAAGTTCGTTCATGTCGAGAGGTACGCCGTTTAGCCAGTATTGCTGATCTTTGAAGGTCTGGGTAAGTACTATCTGTCCGTAGCCCTTATCTTCCAGCTCTTCGTTTGTTTTCAGTCCAATTGGCACGTCGGCAATGATAGCATCGCCTGCTTCACCGTCTATTTCATAGCGTGTCGTCTCGCCTTTGTTCCATCCTACAACCAGTTCTCCTAGTTTTGCAGGTAGGTACATCCCGCCGTCGTCTGGGATTGGTCTTAGATAACCGTTGTACCATGCGGACATTCCGGGTTCTGCTCCGAGGATCTGCACGTACAACAAGCCTTCTTCTTCTTTGGCTGCTCCGAAAGGATCACCCGGCTTTTTTGTCATATGGTCTTCCCAGCTCTCCGTTTGGGTGTCGCCTGCTCCTCCTTCTGGCGTGTACGCTTCGAATTCATAACCAAACTTTTCTATGATAACCTTACGTGGGTCGTTCGGGTCTATCAGAAACGTTGGGTTGATCCCGGAAACCGGGTCTTTTCCTTCCAGATACGCTTTTACCAGCGTATTGTCGGTGTCTATCGTGTAGGTGAACACCTCTTCTGTTTGCAGTTCTGGGTTCGTTATTAGAGCCCGCTCTCGGAGCGTTATTTCTGTACCTATGTTTACTTCTGCTTCTGTTCTGCGTTCTATCTCGAATTGGATAGGTATCTGTTCTTTGTCTGGCGTGAGAATGTATCCGCTGTACGATCCTTCTGGAAAAGACATTTTGTTAGGGATGTTGTATAGTGGTGTTTTGCCTGTAAGGTATAGGTCAGAACCTATTGGCATTCCGGTAAAGTTCACCCTGGAGGATGCTCCCACCGGGCCGCCCCACATGTCGATATACTCATTGAGCATGGTGTCTTGTAGCTCCAGGTCCTCTTTTGTGCTCCAGTAGACCCCACTCAGTTCGAGCATTGCCCGTACTTCTGGTTGGTCTATGTAGGCGTCCATGTCCGCTATCTTGTTGCTTGTAAGTTCCAGGCCCTTTATCATGCTTGCTACATTCCCATTAACTAACCCGAGATTGTAACCGTCTACGCCGTTGGATATGTCTTTGTACCGCTCTTGAATCCCGCGTGTGATGGTTGGCCCCCAGGTACCTTCCATTTCTGCTATTGTCTTGTCGCTGAACGGTTGCATTTTTAGCGGTTGGCCTAGTTCGGTTGCCACGAAAGGAGCCACCATAACACCACCAAGAGCGCCTGATGCACCCTTTAGGAGGAGGCCTGCTACACCACCGCCTACTAAGGCGAGTGGAAGCAATATCAGCGCGCTTTCTGGTGTCTTAAGCCATTCTATGGATGCGCCTATAGGATCTCTGATTATGCCGAGCCGCTTAACATGTGCTTGGTATTCGGTTCCTCCTAACCAATCGTCTACTTCCGCTGCTGTGCCTTCTTCTAGCGTTGCCAGATAGAGGCCTACTTCGTTCAAGATAACATCCTTTGGTATGCCTGCTTGTGCGCTGTCTATCATGAACTTCGTGATGCCTGCGCCTACAAGAGAAGCGGTCGCTTCTTGTGGACGTGACCAATCTTGACCAAAGAACGCACCTACTCTTTCTATCGTTTTATCCCCATATGCTGTGCCTGGTTCTGCTTCGTACATCTCTAGGCGTGCTTCCATGAAGCTTTCCATACCGTTGTTGGTTACGCGGTCGCCTATGATTAGTAATCCTAGTTCTGGATATGCTAATGTAGCATATACCAGAGCATTTTTACTTAGGCGCATACTAGGGTCTGCGTTTATTACCTGTGTAATAAATGCCTGGGTGTCTGTTAGCTTTTCCGCATCTGTGAGGCTCATGTTACCAGAGCTGATATCGTATATATCAGGATGGTTTACTATAATCTGTCTTATAGTATCCATCATCTCCGGTTTGTCCTGTAGCGCCTGCCCTATCAGCGTGTTGATTTCTGTGTCTGGGATTAGCATTAGAGTTTCTATGTCCAGTCCGAGAAAGGCCAGTATCGTTTTGGCTGCGTTGTAGGCATAGCCTTCTTTTGGCATAAACCGCAGATCATCTATACAGCTTGCCGTGATCGGTAAGACTGCTTCCAGGTCGTTTGTAGGGTCGTAGTACGGGTTGTTTTGTAGTCGGGTCTGAAGGTCCAGCATGTTGTTTATCACTTGCAGTGAAGCTTGTGTACCTCCATATTGGCCTTCTGTGGTGATTGCCTGGTATGTACGCAGGTGTTCTCTTTCCTGGCCTGTTATTTCCAGTCCAGGAAGATCTCTTCTCTTTGCTTCTTGTCTTAGTGCGTCTGCTGTTAGGATTGCCATTGTGTTCTCGGTGCCCTGTGCTGCGATCAGGGCATCTGTTACCGATGGCATCCAGCTTGTTAGGAGCGAGCGGGTTACTATGGGAACTCCGCTCATGGTTTGTAGGGAGTTTAGCTTTTGCGCTGCGCTCCATGCGTCAACCTGGTTGGCATATGCGGTGTTCATCAAGATGTTTGAGAAGAACGTATCAACCATTAGGTCGTCTTCTTCTTCAATTGCTTCCGGTATTAGCTCTACCAGAGATTTCACCGTGTCCCATTGATTGGTACTCAGGGAGTTAACCGCACCAACAATTTCTGCTGCTCTCGTAGGTGTCATTAGTCCTACCGTTGGCCTAAATGCGTCTTGTGTGGGTAAGTCCCAGTCATCAGGCACCTTGAATGTAGATGCTGGTAGGGCATTAAGCACCTGCGTAGTGCTGTAAATGTCATTAGACGCTACCATAAGCATGTTAAGCATGCTTGTGTTTTGTCCTAACGGTAATTCTCGTATCACGCCTGGCGTTAACAACATGCTCACCAGATCAGGATCGGGTAAGGATGTTATCGCTGCCGGAACGCTCTTAAGAGGAGCGGTCTCTATGACACTAATAACGCCTGGCGCATAGTACCTTTCTTCTACCTCAACCAGACCAACCCAGGGCGGGATTGTTTCATTTAACAACGGGACGTATTTATCTCCTACTTTCTTGACCTTTTCTGCGTATACGGTTGGGATGCCAGCATAGAAGATGTCTTTTGGTGCCTGTTCGCTCCATACGACTGATGGTGTACCTTGAAACTGGGTTGGTGATGTGTACGTTTTGGTTGGTGCTGATGCTCCTGTTATCGTTGTTCCGTTGTAGGAGATTGTTTTCCCGAAGCGGGCGACTTCGTCATCAATCCAAGACATGATTATTTCCTACCGTCCGGCTTCGGTTATTGCTTCCGACCGCTTGATCAGCAGTCCGGCCAGGTTCCGCAATTCTTCACTGGTTGCCTTGCGCTCTTCGCGCTTTTCTGTTATGTCATTATTTACCATAACTCAATTCCTCCAGGCGTCCTTCAGGTGTACCTTAACAGCTTTTTCTATATTAGTCCTATACTCAGCCTCGCTTTGAAGGCGTTTGGCGATTCTAGCCCCTCTCTCGTCAATCCTCAGTGAATTCATTGTGTCCTCGGTTTGGTACTTGCGCTGTTTCCTAGTTGGATATCCCAATAGTTCCTTACCCATGATGGGGAATATATTTCATAATCAAGTCCTTGCGCCTCTGCTAATGACCTGACTTCGATATCTTCCATTGTTGTTAGTACAACTCCTCGGAGAGGTTTCTGTTTATACAGAGAAAACTCCGGTGTCTTTGGGAACAACTGCATGTATAAAAGTAGCTGGCTGATAGCACCAGGTGCCGGTTTCATCTTCGCCTCTATTATTATTACCTCCTTTCCATCGTACACAACAAGATCAGCCCACCTCCTTAAGTGACCGTACATCTTCGGGTCTTTGCCCGCTGGGATTGCTCCCACCTGCACCCTGCGCCAGCGCAGAGCGTTTGGATAATGCTCCGCCGCATAGTCAGCCACTAGATTACTTTCCCAGTGCATTCTAGGCTTTTTCTTCGGTGCCTTTATGATGTCTGGTGTTGCTAATAAGTGGCGCTCGATTTGTGATAGCTCTTCTGCGGTCAATGCCATAACAATCATCTCTGATCTGATAGGGAGGCCCTGTAAGCTTTCATATCTTGTTATTAGACGTTGTGTTATTAAGCTTTACTATATATCATGTAAATCTTTATATAATCTCAATAAACATCTAGGATCTTAGTTTAAATCAGGTGATAATATGGTACGTGTAAAGAGTGCGGAAGCCGTGGACGCGGCTTATAAGGCTGCTATTCCCCGGGTGCCTGCCGCCTATAAGGAAGGTGTACAGGCAACTACAGGCTGGAAGGAGAGCGCCCTGGAGGGTCAGGGACTATATGAGGAGCGCATGAGAGATCCTGCTGTCCTCAGTAGACGGCGCGCCGGTCTTGAGGGTGTGAGTGAAGAGGAATGGAAGCGCAAGGCTGCCGATGTAGGAGCTACGAGAATTGGCCCCGGCATGAGCGCGGGCGCTGCGAAGAGAAAGGCAAAGTGGGCACCGTTCCGAGAGGCCCTGGTTGCTGTTGATCTTCCTCCGAAGACAGCGGATGCAATGGCCAATATCGATAACAGAGTAAAGCCGATTGCTCAGGCTCTCATTAACAAGAAGAAGGAAATCACGGGATGATAACTGATGGTCGTATATAACAAACTTCCATTAGTTGACCAAGAGACACAAGCCTCTGATGATGCAACCTTCCAGGAGGATCTACCTACCAAAGGTGGACTTAGTGGCATAGATCTGATGTTTAGGGTTAGTAATGCAACCGGTCAGTATGGCGCCGGAGGTCTCAACATCCTTGACATACTCGAAGAGGTCAAAATTGTTGTTAACGGTGATGTCAACATCTTTGCTCTTAGTGGTCCTGAACTATTCAGGCACGCATGGGTTAGAGACGGTAAGCCGCCCTGGTACGAGTTCAATGAACGGAATAGTGAATATCAGTATGTGAATGTGCCTATTAGGTTTGGTCGATATCTCGGCGATCCGTTGTATGGCATGAAGTTAAGCGCTTTCCAGAACGCTCAGATCGTTGTAGATCACAACGTTACACCGGTTACAGCGGGCGATTCTGTTGCTAATGTAGGTTATGTATCTGGGTCTCTTCAGGTAAATGCACAACTTCACGTTACGCCTGCTGATAAAGAGCCAGCATACAGGGGAACTATAGGAACGCGAGAGTTCTATACCTATTCGACCACTGCCAACGAAGAGAAGCGGATTGAGCTACCAACCCAGCATCCGTATGTTGGTGTAGGCGTGTATTTGCATAAAGATGCAACCTGGATCTACAACTTGATCGACAAGGTCAGGTTTAGCCTCGACAATGACGAGAAACAACCTATCAGGGGCAGGTGGAGAAACCACGTTATGAACACCCAGGAAATGCTTGATGTAGAAACACTTGTATATCTTGCTAATGTGGGTGATCTTGGTACTCTTGATAATATCATTGATCATGTTCGAAGCATACAGATCAAACCTGGCTGGACAGACATCGGTGATACGGGTACTATTCTTGAATGGAATCCAACGTTTGCATTATCAGGCAGTAGGTTGACCTGGGCCGCCATTACTGAAAAGACAATGGCCGCCGCTGATGGTGGTGCAATTAGCGCAGCAGAACGCAGCGGTAACGCACCATTTGATGTTATGATCCAAGGCGACCTTGCGAATTACATCTACTGGCCGTTTGGTGACAGGATGCTCCTTGATGAGTTGCATAACCCTGCTCTGTACTCCAAGAACGAGGTTGTTCTTGAGGTGGGAAGCACTGGAAGCGCTACGGCGGCGATGATCGTCGAAGAGCTTAGGCCGGTTACAGGATGATGATACCCTGGGTAGACAGAGAACGCGAACAAGCGATGGCAACCGCCGCGAAGTACCTATACGGTCGGAAAGTCCGACCCGGTCGTATAGTACGGGTGCGGGCTGCTATTGCTTGGGATGAAATTAGTACCGTGGCAACTGCTATCATTATCGGAGTTGAAGATCGTGGTGAGCATCACCGTGTTGCATCCTGGGCGGGTAATACCACCATATATGTAACCAGAGGCACTGTAAGAGACTTCTGGTTGCTTGAAGGGCAGCGCTTGTATGCATACTTCCAAGACGCTACTGATGGTGATATCCTATATCTTGAATCATATGGATTCGAAGACGATATGGGAGAACAAATGTATTGGCCTGGTTAAATAAATGCATTATGCTTACAGTGTCTTGGTCAAGCCTGCCAATGACATAACCAACCCTATCAATGAAGAAGTTCACTTCCAGACAGGGATAATTAAACATGTAAGCATAGTGTTTCCTCCTGGTCCTGCCAGGATGGTTAACACCTTTATTATGCATGGTTCTGATAAGTGGTTGCCTCTGCTCCCTAATCAAGTGTATACTGAAGATAACTATACAATAGAGATAGATTGTTATCATCCTATACCCGAAGGAGAGAACCTCTTTACTATCATTGTATGGAACGTAGGATGTCAATATCAACACAGACTGAACTATTACTTTACTGTTCAGTCACCGGAAGAGCCCGATGAGTACATGGCTATTACCGCTATGGCTGCGAGCATATACGGTCTTGCTCAACTTATGCGTAGCTGGAGTTGATGTATAGCTATAGTATAGTATAGCTATAGAGTAGAGTAGAGTAGAGTAGATCTGGTTTAAACTCTCTTCTGGTTTCCGGAAGAGGAGGAGATTGTATATGGAAATAGAAGCATTAGTACAGATGGTTGTACAGCAGGGACTTGCAGTAGGACTTACAGTCTTCCTGATATGGTTTTTCACTAAGCAGTATAGCACCATGACCGACAGAATGAATAAGACCCTTGAACTGCTAGATAAGTGTATGGATAAGATGGTGAAATAAATGCATTATAGTGTAGAGTTGGAAGTACCCGCAGACACACCCGTACTAACGCCAGTAACAGCGCCTCTGGAACTGCCCGTAGGATTTCTTCGACATACTACGATAGTATTCCCACCTGGTTGTTCGCGTATGGTATTGGTCTGTATCCTTGAAGGAGCTACACAGCTATTTCCACGGAATAGCGATCTTAAATATGCCGAGGACGGGTACCACTTTGAAATAGATGAATTCTATCGGATGGATACAGCAAAAACTCTCACAGTAAGTGCGAGTTCTGCGGGCACGGCCTATAAACACGTGATTAGTATTCATTACGAGGTTGTAACGCAAGAAGACCTAGCAATGGAAAGATCAGGATATTATTAGGTGATAATATGCATTATAGTATTGCGTTGACTGTTCCTGCTGGTTCAACTGTTGAAGCACCGGCAACAGAATCGGTCAATCTGCCAGCAGGAATAATAGAACATACTACATTAATATTCCCGCCTGGGTGCTCTCGGTTGGTTAAGGCATGCATCAAAGACGGTGCTAATCAGATCATGCCTAAGAACGCTGCTGTGAAATATGCAGAAGATTCGTATAGCTTCGAGATAAAGGAGTTCTACATCATGGATGTAGCTACAGATATTACACTAAGCGCAAGTTCCGTAGGCACCAGCTATCAACATGTGATCACAGCCCACTTTGATGTTAAGGGCCTTGAAGAGATGGCTATGGCCAGGTCAGGTTACTATTGAATGAAACCTGTGATCGGTGGTGAAGAGTGCTTGCGACAATGGCACCGCGATAAGATCATTCGTACCACAAAAAAGCGGATAAGATTATCCGACGTGGCCCGCATACGGACTGTTCCACGTGAAATGACATGACGCGAGATTATCCCGACTACAGCAGAACAACGATACCAAGCCAGAGGATGGCTCAGTCGTGGGCTCCTCCTTATTATGGTGTCATACAAGACAACATACCAGCCGCCACCGCAAAAGGATATGAGATGGAGTATCCAGACGATGATTATATATACACATTAGTATATGTTTCTGGGTGGTTCAATTCCCTAGAACCCATGATGACTAAACTATATGTGGGCGAAACCCTTGTTATGCTACAAAGGCAAAAGGGCGGTTGGTATAAACAATTTATACGCGGTGCTCTGATCAGGCTTCGCTACCCTGACGTACTGACATTTGAAGCTTACAATCACAGAGCCTCAACATATCAATTGGTTGTATCACTGGTTCATTATAAGGAGCTGGGTTAGATGGGTGATTACCCGGATTATTTCACGCGTAACGTTCCCGGTCAGACGACTCACCTTACACCAACGTTTCAAGTGGCGTGGACGTTTACCGAAGAGCAAACGCTCGTTTCCGGTACTCCTAAGACGTACTCATGTGTAATACCCGATGATGGTTATGTTTATACCATTGATTATATATACGGAATTATTATTGATTCTACTGATTGGTTGTTTCTTAGTTATTATCTCAACGATGATCCTTTGGGTAATGATGCCAAAGAAGGATCTGTCTATCTACCGGCTCATGACAGTCCGGCTAATGTTGGTGTTTATGGAGATACCATAGAAATAGATCTAACCCAGTTCAGCGGTAGTAACAAGACCGGCAGGGTGCTTATCGTCGGTACCAAGTTTGCTATGCCAGCAGGCGGGTTCAAGCAGCCCGCAGCCGCCTTTACCGGTGTTCCTACCAGTGGTGCGACTCCTCTGACTGTCCAGTTTACAGACAACTCCAGGTACAATCCAACATCCTGGGATTGGGATTTTGGAGACCAAAGCGCTCATGTCTATACCCAGAGCCCAAGCCATCAATATGCTTGCGGTGGGACGTATTCTCCTAAGCTGAAAGCTACTAATGCAGTGGGTAGCGATACACTAACCAAGACCGATTATATCACGTCGTCTGGTGCTCCAGAGATGCCCGTGGCCGCCTTTAGCGGTACTCCCCTAAGTGGAGACAAGCCGCTTACTGTCCAGTTCACAGATGAATCCACAGGTGGACCCACGTCCTGGGATTGGGATTTCGGGGATGAGTCCGCACATGGAAACACCGAGAACCCAAGCCACGACTATGAAGAATATGGTGAGTACACCGTTACGCTAATCGCTACTAACGCGTGTGGATATGATACTGAAGTAAAGGTAGATTATATCAGCTGCTCAGAGATCACCTTTGAGAACCTGCTTACTTATACCGAAGTAGACCCGAATAGTCGCATTGAAGTAACCACAACAAGAGCGACCGGTACCGGTCTGACTTGGAGCGAAAGCGCTCGTGTCTACAAAGACAAAGGTATGAACTTCTTTAATGCTCTTGATATCGACTTCGTGATTAACGCCACTGAAATCAGTACAGTCAATGATATGCTTATTACTCTTTCTCTTGCCAATCGCATAACCGGATTGTCTAAGTTTGGTTCGACAGATATATCTGTGGTTTTCTACAACTCTGCCGGTGTTAAATACATATATTTAATTAAGGGCACGTGGGCCAATAAGGATACTTATGCATGTTCTAGCAACACTGTGTATTATTGCACCCTAGAACGCGCTGTCGGCGCTGATGTTGTATATTTAAAAATATACTCTGATTCGGCAAGAACCGTCCTATTGGACACCTTGTCCAGATCCGGCTTTGGTGTTGTCAAGTGGAAATACATATACGCAATGAATACCTATACCAGTGCAGGCGGAGAAGTGGCAAGCGGTTACTGTGAGAACATCCAGATAAATTAAAAGAGCCGGGTCGCTATCGACCCGATCTCATTTTCTCTAAAGCGGTCTCTGGATCTATGTTGTATTTGGTCAAGTACTCTTCTCTTGTGTACTTTTCTCCGTCTGCGGTAGTGTATATCACCGGGCCGATTACGGGAACTATCTTTCCCGAGGGTAGATACCACTCAAACCCTTCCGGTTTGATGCATTGTAACCAGCCAGTCGCCGGGTCCCAACCACCTTCCAGGACGTCCACAGCGCCTCCACAATGAGGACAGATGAGCCTTTCCTTACTCATGTCGCTCACTTCTTCGTAGTCGGCCAGATCTCCTTATAGACACTGGTCATGAACTGCTTTAGGTCGTTCGAGCTATCAATCTTCGCTGCCTTGAATGTAGTTTTCTGTACTCCGGCAGGAGTTACGATATCTTCCGTTAATTCTATTTTAACGTCCATTTTAGCACCTTTATGTTATGATGTCCTCGGAGCTTGTCTCTGAAGACGAGTCCTCCTTTTTCGCACCTGCTACACATTTTGTTCTGTCTGGATTGGCTTGCATGTAGTAGCTTTCCGCATTTGGTACAATATACCTCCAACCGGATCATAGCCGGTTTATAACGGTCGTTAACTGCCATTTAGATCACTCATCGAAAGAGCGGGTATTGTGTCCAGCACCCGCCTATTTTCCCTTGGTACCAAGGCGCTATAGCCCTAACAGAGCTTATCGATGTGATGTTATAACCGCCTTTGTATATCACAGCGTTTCCATCGAATCCATACTGTATAATACTTTTCGTAAGCGCCTCGTCTGTTCCCGGGTCGTAGAACTCTACGAACCCATCATCAAAGTGTGTTACCACGGCATAATGATCTCGGTCTCCTGATATGTCGATCCATACCAGGTACATTTCGTGATCTGTTGCCGATGCGTTTTTGATCAGATCATCTGCAAATTGCAAGCACATGTACGAATCGTTAATGTACTCATGAAGGTTCGTGCTGTCTTCTATCAGCCATGCCTCAAACTCTTCCTGGGTGCTTGCTGTCGTCACACCGGCCAGAGCCAGCATTACGAATACTAGTAATATTGCTTTCATCCTCATTGCCTCCCGTGGTCCTCTTCCGTATAACCGTTGACAGGTTTATTACGCGGTCCATTAGGATCTCATGGTCCTGGGCATGTCCAGGGAGTGACAGGTCGCCGCAAGCCGCCTTTTATCTCGTCGAAAGTTATATAACCCGACCTGATTATAAACCTGTTGGGCGGGACTATTCTAAAGCGCCTCCTCAGCCGCTTTATCTTGTCACCCCGCCCGGTCCTTTTACCTACATACAATTCGCTATGCCTGCTATATGTGCATCGATGCGACCTAACATTACTGATATTATACTTAACATCTCTGCGGTTGTTTCCGCTGCTTCAGCTTCTCGCTTTCTCAAAGCCAATAGCTCCGGTAGTCCCGGATACGGGTCTTGGCTACGGATCACTTCTCGTAATACGTGTATCTCCTCCGTGCAATTCTCCGCTGCCTCTGCGCTGCGTTCCAGCGCCTCCACTTCGCGCTCTTTCAACTTGAGCCATGTTATCGGCTCTTTTGCTGGGTTGATTTCTGTTGCCTTGCGCTTCAGTACATGTACATCCGATTGAATGCCTTTGATTACGTACACCAAATCGACCGCTGCATTTACTTGTTTCAGTTTCATATTCTGTTCCCACGTTGGTTCCATCCTTCCGCCTCCGGTTTTATGAATTCGTATTCAGCTCTTTTAGCTCGGCCCAGATCCGATCTAGGTAGACCGCTATCTGGCCCGTGTGCTGCGCTGTTCTCTCCAGCGCCTCCACTTCGCGCCGCCTCATATTCTGGTTCCAGTCAAGCTCCATTACTCTTCCTCCTTGAACGGACATGTATTGTAGTTGTAGTATCCGGACTCTCCGTTGTACTCCCTGATTACTTCGCAAAGCAAGGTACAGGACAAGCACCGTTTCCGGTACTTACACCCTCTTAGTCTCAACCAGTCGCGCCTCTCGACTTTCCGGCGTTGTTTCGCACCCATGCTATCATGTCCTCATCGAACCGCATTCACCATATACCAGCCCATAAGAGATCCGGCATATGCCATCTCATCCGGGTTGGTTGGGTCTGCCATGTTGTAGATTGATAGCAGATTTACTGTGTGCCTTTCTTTGGACCTCAGCGCTGCGCGTAGTGCGTCCTCTAGCGCCGCATGTTTTATCGGGTGCATGAGGTTGAACATCTGGCTGTAAACAAACTCGTCCCCTTCTTGTTCTATCATTCGTCGTCCGCCTCCTCTGCTTCTGCTTCTGCCTTCTTGCGCGCGCGTCTCTCTCGCGCTTGCCGGGCAGCTATCGCCCGCTTGTGCGCTGCGGCCTCTTCTTGGTCAGCAAGGGCCTTCTCGGAGGCCTTAGACTTCTCTACCAGTCGTGTCGTTTCTGCTGCCTGGTGCGGTGTGGGCGTCTTTGGTGCCTTCTCGATGGCTTGGACCGGGGCCGGTGCCCGCACCGGGGCCGGTGCGGCGGCCTCTTTGGCTGCTTCTTCGGCAGCTATCCGCTTCTGCATTGCATTGATGCCTTCCTCGTCCTCGTCCTCCTGGCCCTCCGGCGCGCTGAGGAGCGGCACAACCTGATAGGCGCG
>Ga0210003_1002274_pt1 | contig 16373 bp, 15 predicted proteins | sample LantaG_FD_182804 | JGI IMG/M metagenome (GOLD analysis project Ga0210003, IMG submission 182804) | Deep subsurface microbial communities from Baltic Sea to uncover new lineages of life (NeLLi) - Landsort_02402 metaG (SPAdes) (version 2) | ecosystem: Environmental > Aquatic > Marine > Oceanic >...
CAAAAAGCTGTTGTATGAATGGAACCTGAACTTCGATACTGTGTTCGGAGCTATGCGCCTCGCTGTCGCTTACCGCTGCACCCTCGGCCAATACCTGCTGTGCAAGTTCTTCGTCGATAAGAACTTCACCGAGTGGTGTCCGCCAGCTCCCGGAACTGTAGACGGCCGGTGTCCTGCCAAAGTACGTGTGGGTGGCTCCGAAGATTATGAAGGTGTCCACTTGTCTATGCCGCCGTTTTATTGCTGAAAATACCATCGCAGCAAGCCCGCCGCTGAACGTCCAGCCCGCGTGCGGAACAATGCCGGCTACTATCGTCTCCGGCAGCGACGCCGGCAGCGGATACTCTTCGAGACACTGATTGATTTCGGCGGTGCAGCTATCGCCTGCGCCCGCATAAAACCGCCCGGCAACTATAGGTCTTCTGGTTTGCATCTCTAACGCCTTACTGCTTGCATTTGAGATTATGTGTCGTTATCATTGCGGCCTGGTCCGAAACTAAAAGCCCATTGTAAAGGCAAGGTCAGGAAAACACAAATGTCATCTGAAGTGAAATCAGCCGTCGCGGTCGTAATGGGTTCGGATAACGATATGGCGGTGATGCAGACCTGCATCGATACGCTGCGAGGTTTTGGTATCGAGCCGACTATACGGATAATATCCGCACACCGCACACCCGGCGTAGCCGCCGAATTCGCCGACAACGCCGCCCAGGCCGGCATCAAAGTCATAATCGCCGCCGCCGGTATGGCCGCACATCTGGCAGGCGCTCTCGCTGCCAGAACCACCTTACCCGTTATCGGCGTCCCCGTCGACGCCCAACAGGGTCTCCAGGGAATCGACGCCTTGTTGAGCACGATTCAGATGCCGCCCGGCGTGCCCGTCGCAACAGTGGCAATAGGAAAAGCCGGCGCAAAGAACGCAGCAATCCTCGCAATACAAATTCTGGCGCTATCCGATACCAGCCTGGCTGAGAAACTTGCCGAGTTCAAAAGGCAACTCGAGAAAAAGGTCGCTGAAAAGAATCCGCCGCTGCCGTAACTACGGACGACTACTCGACTTTGAGCTTCAAGCGCACCCCTGCTCGCACCAGGGGCGCAGATACCGGCTACAAGAATGTGATGTAGCAACCGCCCCGCACCCGGTCAAGCATCAGCAGCTCCGCAGCGTGTGGCCGTGCTTTGTTATACATATTCCGCACAATGCTTTGTAATCACCGCCACTGGTTCGGTCGAACCAATGGCCGGCGCACAGAAGCGTTGACGGAGGCAAGGCTTCGAGATTGCTTCGCTCGGCTTGGAATCACGGATGCCGCTTACGGTCGCGCCTCTGCCGGTGCGGACGGGGCCGGCAACAAGCAATCTGCCGCGGCACGGGAAATTTCGCTATCGCGTAAATTCATTTGCGCCTGTCCTCGGCCAGTATCTCACGTCGCAGCATTGTAAGGACCGTACCCTGGAGCTTGTGAAGTTCGACCAGATTGTCAATATACTCGGCCATTTTTGACTGAGCGGCGTTTTTTTTGCTGGTCTTTTTGGCTGAAACGGCGGTTTTCCTGTTCATTTTGCTTTTTTTTGCCATCTTGCTGTCCTTTCCTTATTGACAAAATTGGTCTTTGCGTTTACATTCTGCCCAAATGCGAACACTCAATGGCATATTTAACGCATACGCGAAGTATATCAAGCATAAAATTCGTAAAAATGAAAGATATTAACGAAAGAGCGATAATTGAGCGTATCAGGCAGCTTCGTCGGCAGTATGCAGGCGAGCGAGGCAAGAGTGAATTCGCCCGCGCCCTTGGCATAAGCCCTTCAACGTACAGCTATTATGAAAATGACAGGGTTCCGCCGATTGACGTGCTGGTAAAGATGTGCGAAATCACCAGGGGAGACCTCGAATGGCTGGTGACAGGCAGCAGCGGTGATGAAAAGGTCGGCTCGGGCCGGTACGGCAGGCTGCTGGGAAGACTGGACCGGCTGCTGATTAGTAATCCTGAGCTGGCTGATGCGGTCGGCTCTTTTGTGGAGCTTCTTTGCGAGAAGAAGGGTTTTGACAAACAATTTGCTTCGACGGAAGCGACGCCTGGCTCGGCGCGGCCCGGCTGGATTCCCGTTCTCGGCAGAAGCGCAGCGGGGATTGTGCATTTCTGGGACGAGCAGCTTCTTCCGGAACGCGACCAGGCGATAACAGAACTCGACGACCTGGTTAAGAGGCACGTCGGCAGGTCGATTGTCAGATCAAAAGACAGCAGGGTGACGGTCGACCTGCAGGCCCAGCCGCTGCTGGACGGCGCGCAACGGATGGAGGCAAATCTGGTGCAGGTAAGCGGAGAAAGCCAACAGGAGGTAGTTGAATTTGTCGAGTGCGAAGAGATTCACAATCTGTTTCCGGACAGCTTCGCGCTGCAGATAGACGGTGACAGTATGTCCCCGCGTATCAATGACGGCGACATTGTCCTTGCGAGTCCTTCGGTTCCGGCGGCACAGGGCCATATAGCAATTGCCCGGGTGGCGAATCAAATAGGTGTCACGTGCAAGTTGATAAGGACCACGGGCGCGGAGGTTCACCTGATACCAATCAACGAGAGGTACGAGACCAGGGTGGTGCCTAAGAAGGATTTGCTGTGGGCGCTGGCGGTGCTCTGTCATATCAGCGTGTAGTATTTCCTCTAATTTCCGGTCACTGTTCAGAGGGAAGAGCTGCGCCCGGGTGACAGCCCACTGTGGTGCAGGCGGCCAGGCAGTTATCAATTCAGCAACCAGTGCGGAATGACGCGGTAGTCTTTTGCGCGGCGGAGTTGTAGCGGTGAAGTCAACGCCAGGCGTTGTGGTAACGCTTTTGGGTTGACTGGGCCGTAAAGGCGGTTAAACTACCGTGTTTAGGGTGTGATTTGCCCTAAGCGTTTGCAGATACAGTGTTGAGTTAAGGAGGTCGTTGTTGGCTTATAATTGTGTGGTATTGATTAAACAGGTGCCGGATACGAAGCGGATTGTGGGCGAGGCTATGAACGATGACGGCACGGTGAATCGTTCGGCGTTGCCGGCGATTTTCAATCCGGAGGACCTCAATGCGCTGGAGACGGCACTTCAGATTAAAGAGCAGTTTGGCGGACAGGTGACGGTGGTGACGATGGGATTGCCGGCGGCGAGTTCGATTCTTCGTGATTCTCTATATCGAGGGGCGGACGCTGCGGTCCTGGTTACGGACAGGCGCTGCGCCGCGAGTGACACGCTGGCGACGAGTTACATCTTAAGCTGTGCGGCCAAGAAGCTGCAGTACGATATTGTGCTTTGCGGCAGGCAGGCGATTGACGGCGACACGGCGCAGGTTGGGCCTCAGTTAGCCGAGAAACTTGGTTTGCCGCAGATAAGTTACGTGGAAGAGCTGGTTGAGCTTGAGGGCGCAACGATAACGGCGAGGCGTAACATCGGCAACGGATGGCAGCTCGTTCGGTGTAAGCTGCCGGTATTGCTGACGGTGACCGACGAGACGAATGAGCCGCGGGTAGCGGCGGCGAAAAAGATGATGAAGTATAAGAGTGCGCAGACGCCGATTGAGATTGAGCAGGAGCTGAGGCAGCAAGACCCACAGGCCGACGAGGCGTCGATTAAGAAGCTGCTCGAGCAACGGTGCAGGCAGTTGGAACAGAAGGGGCTTTTGATAAAGCAGTGGGACCTAGATTATGTGGGCGCCGATTTGAACTGGTGCGGCAGGAGCGGTTCGCCGACGAAGGTACATCGGATTCAGAGCGTGGTTTTGGCGGCCAAAGAGAGCAAGGAGGTTGAACCGACGGATGAGGCGATTTCGGATATGGTCCACGAGTTGATTGAAGACAAGATAATAGCCTGAGTCGTGCGATGGAAAGGCGAAAAATCCAAAGCAAAGAATGTATCTGACGTTTTTTGGTGTTAGTATATAAAGTGGACGATTGTTGAGCAGCCGAGGAGTTGAAAAGGGGCTTTTTGGAGAAATAAAGCATGGCAGAACATCCGCTGGCAGAAGTGTTCGGATTTCCTGTCACCAATTTTACAAAAGAGGCCAAACGTTTGAGGCGTAACAAGCTGTGCCGCTTTAATAATAGGGTGCCCTCTTGTACGAAGGACAAGGCAAAAAACCCTCTTGGGGTCTGCAGCATTTTGCACAATGACGCTCCTGTGATAACGTGCCCTGTGCGTTTTCGCGAGAGATGGATTATTGCTGAGGATGCCGCGCACTTCTTTTTCGAGAAGGGGACACTCTGGACGTCGGTTTCTGAGGTGAATCTGATTGATAAAACAGGAAAAACCGCAGGTCACATCGATTTGGTGTTAGTAGCCTACGACGACCGTGGACGCGTAACTGATTTCGGAGCGATCGAAGTGCAGGCTGTGTATATTACAGGTAACATACGCGCTCCGTTTGAGTACTACATCGCTGGACCTGAGAGAAGACAAAACATGGATTGGCAGGGAAAGCCCAATTACCCGAAGCCTGATTATCTCTCTTCGTCGCGGAAGCGATTGATCCCGCAGGTTTTGTACAAGGGAGGAATTCTAAAGACGTGGGGCAAAAAGCAGGCGGTTATATTGCAAAAGCGTTTTTTCCAAACTCTGCCAGATATCCCGCGCGTCGATGCTGAAAAGGCCGATATGGCGTGGCTTTTGTGTGATTTAGAGGCACAACCAGAAGAAAACCGCTTCAGCTTAGTTCAAGAAGAGGTTGTCTATACAGAATTCGGTCCGGCTTTAGACCGTATCATCAGGCCTGAAGCGGGAGATATAAAAGATTTTATTCAGGTATTACAGCGGAAACTTGATGAGCAGTTGGATGAGAATCCACCGGATGCACCTACGTTGACCGATAGTGAGATTCAGTAATGTCAAAGGGTCGATAAAAATGCGCCAACTAACCCTTTTTGATTGTGAGCCGGCAGCGAAACCTGTAAATGTCGCATCCGTGCCGATGCGCAGTCCTTTCAGGTATCCAGGTGGCAAGACGTGGTTTGTACCCTATGCACGAAGATGGCTGCGGACGTTAGGGCGGGACATTACATTGATAGAACCGTTCGCAGGAGGAGGTATCGTGAGTCTAACGGCGGGCTTTGAAAATCTCGCCAGAAGCATGATAATGGTTGAGAAAGATGAGGATATTGGGGCTGTATGGCGGACAGTTCTTGGAGGAGAGGCCAAATGGTTGACCGAGCAGATTATGAATTTTGAGATGAGTCCGGATAGCATTAAAGCTATGCTGACGGAACGTCCTACGTCGCTAAGGCAGAGAGCATTTATTACAATTCTCAAGAACCGGCTTCATCATGGGGGGATTTTGGCACACGGAGCAGGGCTTATGAAAAACGGGGAGAACGGAAAAGGTTTGCGCTCTCGCTGGTACCCAAGTACTTTGAGAAAGAGAATCATGGATATCGCCGGATTAGGAGGCAAAGTTAAGTTCATCCAGGGCGACGGGCTGGCGGTTATTAAGAAAGAGCTGAATAGGAGTGATGCCGCGTTCTTCATTGACCCTCCGTATACCAAGGCAGGAAGACGGTTGTACAAATACCATGAAATAGACCACCAAAAGCTTTTTGATTTGGCGCAGCACCTAAATGGGGATTTTTTGATGACATACGACGATGCGCCAGAGATCGAAGACTTAGCTCTCCGGACCGGCTTTGTAGTGGAGAGGGTAGTGATGAAAACGACCCATCACTTAAAGAAGTATGAGTTGGTAATAGCGCGACATCTTGAATGGCTGGGCGGCTGAGTTCAAATGGTAGAGGCCGCTACCGGAATGAACGATGGCTATTTGTGAATGTCAAATAAAAGAAGTAATAAGGCTAAAGGAAAAGATGGCTTGTTGTTTTAGCAGAGATGAGATTACTCAAAACGGGTGTGAAATATGATAGAGGTGAACAGGGAAGGTGAGGTCTGGGTTTTTGCCGAGCAGCATGACGGTCGGCTGGAGGATACACCGATAGAGCTTATGAGCAAGGCTCGCCAGTTAGCGGACAGGCTGGGTGTGAAATTAGCGGCGGCGGCTCTTGGGGATGGCGTGGGTGAGCTGGCGGCTCAACTGATACAGTACGGGGCGGATAAGGTGTATCTGGTTGAGGATGCGCTGCTGGGGGTTTATCAGGCCAACAGCTACGCTAAGGTGATGGTCGATTTGATTCATAAGCACAAGCCTCAGATAGTTCTTTATGGTGCGACGGTGACGGGTCGAGATTTGGCGCCACGGATAGCCAGTGCGGCCAAGGCAGGGTTGACGGCGGACTGCACGGATTTGCAGATTGGGGACCACCAGGCGGGCAAGAATGGAGAGGTTCATAAGAATCTCCTTTTCCAGATAAGGCCTGCTTTTGGCGGCAATATTATAGCGACGATTATCAACTATGACCGCTGGCCACAGATGGCGACGGTTCGTGAGGGTGTGATGGCGCCGGCGGAGACGGATGTCACTCGGCGCGGAGTAATCGTACGTGAGAAGGTGCAGTTGTCGCATGAGGATTTGCCTTTGGAGATTCTTGAGGAGCACAAGCGGGCCAGGAAGGTGAATCTAAAGGCCACGCGAATAATTGTCGGCGGCGGCGCCGGTGTTGGTAGTAAGGAAAACTTCCGGCATATTTGGGAACTTGCCAATTGCCTGGGCGGGGCGCCGGCGGCGAGCAGGGCGGCGGTTGACCTGGGCTTTATCGACAGGGACCATCAGGTGGGCCAGACAGGCACGACGGTTCGGCCAAGCTTGTATATTGCAGTCGGGATAAGCGGGGCGATTCAGCATCAGGCGGGGATGTCCGGCAGCAGCAAGATTGTTGCGATTAATAACGACCCGGATGCCCCGATTTTTCAGATTGCGCATTACAGGATTGTGGGCGATTTGAACGTGGTGGTGCCGAAGATGATTAAAGCGATAAGGCAAAGAAGTGTCAGGCAAGAGAGCCAGGAAGTCAGTACGGCAGGATAGGTTATGGCGAATTTTTACAGGGACAATGACGACATTCAATTTTTGTTCAGGCACATAGACCTGAGCGAATTGGCGCGGATTTGCGAGCAGGGGTTCAGCTTTGCCCGGGAATTTGATTATGCTCCGGCGGATTCGGTTGAGGCACTGCGGAACTATGATATGGTCCTGGATTCGTTAGGGCGGTTAAGCGCTGATTTTATTGCCCCGCGTGCCGAGGATGTTGACCGTGAGGGGAATATTCTGAATGAGGACGGCTCGGTGACGTATGCCAGGGGAACGCGGGAGAATCTGGAGAAACTTTCTCAGGCGGAGGTAATGGGTTTTACGCTGCCATACCGGTTCGGGGGTTTGAATTTTCCGAATCTGGTTTATTCAATGGCGATAGAAATGGTTTCGCGCGCCGACGCTGCGCTTATGAATATATTCGGTCTGCAAGGGATAGCTGAGACGATTAACGCATTTGCATCGGAAGAGATAAAGCAGAAGTACCTGTACGATTTTGCTGCCGGCGAGATAACGGGGGCGATGGCCTTGACCGAGCCTGATGCAGGTTCCGATTTGCAGTCGGTGAAGGTGTATGCCTTTCAGGACCAGGGCGGCAACTGGTTCCTGCACGGTGTGAAGCGGTTCATAACCAACGGCTGCGGCGATGTGCTTTTGGTTTTGGCGCGGAGTGAACCCGACAGGAGCAGGGGTCTTGGCCTTAGTCTGTTCGTATGCAAGCGAGGCCCGACGGTTCATATACGCCGGCTGGAGGAGAAGCTGGGTATTCACGGTTCTCCGACGTGTGAGATATTTTTCGATAATACGCCGTGCGAGCTGATAGGTGAGCGTCAGCGTGGTCTGGTGACATACGTGATGAGTCTGATGAACGGCGCCCGGGTCGGTATTGCGGCCCAGTCGCTTGGCATAGCCGAGTCGGCGTTTCGGGTGGCGCGTGACTATGCGGCGCAGCGCAGGCAGTTTGGTGTGGCCATCGAGAAGCTGGCGGCGGTTCGCGATATGCTTATTGATATGAAAATCGCTATCGAAGCCGGTCGCGCACTTTTGTATGAAACATCACGCATAGTGGACCTCGACCAGGCTTATGTCAGACGGCTTGAAAATCAACCGCCTAAAGATAAAGACGAGAAAAAGCAGCTTAAGAACAAATATAGGAAATACAAGCGATTTGCCGGGATGCTGACGCCGATGAGCAAGTATTATTGTTCGGAGATGTGCAACCGGGTTGCTTACGATGCGATTCAGGTCTTGGGCGGCAGCGGTTACATGCAGGATTATGCGGTGGAGCGGCACGCTCGCGACGCGAGGATAACGACCATTTACGAGGGCACAAGTCAGCTTCAGGTTGTGGCGGCGGTTCGCGGCGTGTGCAGCGGCACGGCCGAGAAGTTCATCGGCGAGCTGGCTCAACAGGAATATGGGCCTGAGTTGAAGGATTTGCTTGAGAAGCTGGCTGAGGGGACGGAGCAGTTGCGCGAGGCGGTGGCGTTTGTCAAAGAAAACGGCAACGAGTATATGGACCTTTACGGCCGGCCGCTCGTTGATATTGCGATAGATTTGATTAACGGGTATCTGTTCTGCGGTCAGGCGAGCAGCAAAATTGATATGGAGGTGGCGGTTGCCGAAGAGGCCAACGGCGACGGACAAACCATTTCGATGAAACAGCGTAAGGCCATGATGGCACGGCGATATGTCACGAAGAACGCGCCGAAGATAGCGGCACTGCGCCGGATGATTTGTGCGGCAGATAAATCGACGTTCAGCGATTACGAGGCTTTGGTTGGTGCAGTGCGGCAAGAGTGAGGGATTATGCCTGGGGCGGTTATATTCGATTTCGATGGTGTGATAGCGGACTCGGAGATGCTGCATCTTCGCGCATTTAACAAGGTGCTGGGCGGCTGTGGTGTGGCGATTTCAAAGGCCGATTACTACGGGGATTATCTTGGCCTGACGGACATTGACTTGTTTAAGCTGCTGGCCGAGCGAGGAATACTCAAAGCCGATGCCGGCCCAATCGAGGAGCTGGCAGAAGAAAAGACGCGGGTCTTCAAGGAGCTGGCACGGAGCGAAAGCACTATAATTGAGGGCGTGGCGGACTTTCTGCAGATGTTGCGGGACAATGATGTACGGATGGCGATATGCTCGGGAGCCCTGGGTGGCGAGATAGAAATGGTCCTTGAGCGGGCCGGGCTTCGGGAGTTTTTTGAGGTGATAGTCTCCGCTGAGCAAGTGGAGCGAGGTAAGCCCGAGCCGGACGGTTTCGTGATGGCACTGCAGAGGCTGAACGACAAGGGCGGTGAGTCTCTGTCGGCGGGCCGGTGCGCGGTAATCGAGGATTCGCACTGGGGGCTGGCCGCGGCCAGGGCGGCGGGGATGCATACGGTGGCGGTAACGAATTCCTACGATGCCGAGCAGCTCTCGATGGCGGAGAAGGTGGTCAACCACCTGGGCGAATTAACGATGCCCGAGCTGCGGGAGTTCTGGAGGTAAACGCACCGAAGGATTAGCATCCGTCCGACACTACGGCTGCTTGTCTTTGAAGTCAGAGCAAGGCGTGAGCTCTTTCGGCGCTTGACCTGGACTCCGGCTTTGGATTTTCTTCGAGTTCTGTCCCATTGTACCCCTTCGAATATTGAGCGGGTTTTTGGCCTTCTGGCGTGTTGGCGAGGTTCCGCAAGCGGATTGCCGGGCGGCGGTTTTGCGCGATTTTTGCGCCGTTCGTGGAAGTGAAATGTGCTACTAACCATTTATCAGATAAGGAGTTATGTAAAAGCGCGAAGAGCAGGCTGAGCCGGTACGCAAAAAAAATTTGAAAAAATGTAAAATTCCCTTGACATATAGTAATGCAAGCCTTACATTATGTGCGATATGTTTTACATTGGCAAAGAGAAAGAGAAGAACCTTATGAAGAAGGGAGGTAACATTATGGTTACGAGATTTGCCGCGTTTCTTGGTGTTCTGATTGGCTCTTGGTTTGTCGTTACATCTTCGGTATCGGCAGATGAAAAGCCCAGCAGCATTAGTCTTAAATTGGCGCCGGAAATATTAAGGATTGTCGAAGGCAATCAGACAACGCTTGAGTGTGTGAAGACTATGCAGGCCAGAATCAAGACTGTCAGTACCGAGTCCTTTGGGCCTAAAGGCAGTCGGCAACTGATGACGGTGCAGAGGATTCAATTTGATGGGACGCACCTGCGAAAAGATATGCTACAAAGCAAGTTCATCGGGAAGGAAACTGAGCCTTTGTTGGTTGAGCATAAGGAAGGTGACGAAATCCATAGAGGCTATTTCAGACCACCGCCGGTTGGAGAAGTCGAAATAGACTCAAACGATTTTGGGATAGACTACTATCCGCCCAACAATACTATCTTCGTGCGTACTGGGCAATGGAGCAATCGATACAAGATAAACGCCAATGACCTGCTAAAATACCAATCGGCACGAGGAGGTTCGTTGAGAAAAAACGTATTGCTCTCCGCCAAGGCCGGTTACTATTTTACTACACAACCCCAGAGAGTAGGTGGGGACGATTGCATCCTGCTGGAATGTGATTATGCCAATCCTGAATCGACGTTGAGAATATGGGTGGTGCCGTCAAAGGGATACTGCGTAAAAAAAATGCAAGACCTCTTTGAAGGCAAAGTGACGGAGGAATACATAACCACCCTAAGAAAGTATTCGGGGGGGATTTGGTGGTTTGATTCTGTTAAAGCGAAATGGGCACGGCAGAACCGTGGCAGCAGCAGTGAACTCTCGGTAGATTCGTTGATATTCAACAAGTCCATCGATGGCAAGGTCTTTACAATTGCGGGGGTCGAAGTTCCCTTATGCGGAACCAGGCTAATAAATGAAATAACGAAACCAAAGCAAGTACCACAATCCGGCCCCACACGCTGCCGGATGACGCCTTGAAGCTGTTCGGTTCTGAGCATGAAGGCGCGGTGAGTCAGTAATATTTTAGCTCAGTAGAATGCCCTGTGGGAGGAAGAAGGCTATGAACAGATTGCAGAAAATGGCGTGGTTTAATCTTATGATAATCGCGATAAGTCTGGGTCTTTGCGTGGGCGCCACTACTGTTCTTGCGTTGTTGATAGGCATGCCCGCTGCCCTGGCGGGCTTCGTGTTTATGGGTTTTGGCGGAATTATAGGAATCTCGCCTATTATCTTCCGCAAGAGGCGAAAGCCAGCTACCTTTGATGAGCGTGATGAACTGGTCAACCACAGGGCTGTCTTGCTCACATATTCCGTTTTTTGGCCGGTCTTTTCTGCTGTGTGTATAATTCCGTTTCTTGTTCTTGGCCCAAAAGGGAAAATTCCCGTAATCGTACTTCCTCTTGTGCTTTGCGGAGTAATGGTGGTTCTCACGCTGGTGCACTCAACGGCAATTCTGATTCAATACGGCCGGGGAGGGAAAGATGGCAAATGATAAACTCAGCAACCAGGTTCGTCGGCTGCGTTTCGACAATGGCGAGATGACGCAACAGCAGTTGGCCGACAGAGCAGGCGTGACCCGGCAGACTATTATTGCCATCGAGGCGGGCAAGTACGCGCCGTCGCTGCCTCTGGCGTTCAGGATAGCGCACGCTTTTGGTGTATCGATAGACGACGTGTTCCGGTACGAAGACACGGACTCTGAGCCAGGCAAAGGTGAATAAGGGGGCTGGAAATTAAGAGTCTCTCCGGGCGGCAGGCAGGCAGAACAACAAGCTGCGGCTGGCAATATTTTTCCGCTCGGTTACAATCACGGCTCTGTGGCCGAGGCAAGGTTTGAGATTGCTGCCGCACAACAATGAGCCCTTCGCGCCTGCGCGTAAGCACAAAGGCAAAGAAATGGTCAATCACATCTTTGTTCTTGAGACTTCCGCGAGAGCGGCGCTTCTTGCAATTGCCGTTATATTGGGCGCGGTGTTTCTGCTGCTCTTTCTGCTTTTCAAATATCTCTCTCGCTTCAGTCAGAAAAGAGACAACTTTCACCGGGAACTGGACAAGCTCGCCGAGCAGCTCAAGCAGGCCCGGCAACAGGCACAGGCTGAAAGAAAGGACGCCTCTGCTTCCGATTCAGAGTAGAGGCTCCATCAGCAGGCCTATTTCGCCCACGAGGTCATTTTGAGTTCAAACGCATTCCATATACCCCTGGAACCTTCGCGGCCGCTACGTGCGCGGTCGGGATAAGTGTTATCCGCTGCCTCGTAGATAACAAGCACGTCCGAGCCGTCGGTCGCGAACTTGATAAGGCTGGTGGTGACCTCGTCGTCGGACAGAACACTGGAGACCTTTACGTTCTTGGCCTCTTGCAGCGAGATAACGCCTTTACCGGTTCCCTTGGGAAGCGCCCAACTACCGTAGCCGGGCAGAGCTCCTGTCGGGACGGGATTTGCGCTTACGCTGGGCATCGGGGGCATTCCGCTTTCGTGGTCGTGACAGTTGCGCGTCCCCTGCTGGCTGGGCTCCCAGTGGTTGTGGTAGGAGGTCATCTCGTATTCGCCTGCCGGCAGGCCTCTTAGCAGCACGAAGCCGTCGCCGTTCTTTTGACCGGCCCAGTCGCATGAGAAGAAATACGTATTTGCGATGGGGTCGCCTTCGGGCATGCCGAAAATGGGCAGGTCGCCTCCCAGTCCGCCGCGGCACAGCCCTTTGCCCATGACGGCGCCGTTACCACCCTTGCCGTTATCCATAAACAACTGTATGCCCGAGCCGAGTATTCCCTCGGGGTCGGGGGTTATTTTGCCGATGGGGAACCATGCGCCGTTATGCATGTACATATCTGCCCAGCCGGGCGAGCACAGGATGTACCAGCCCGGCTTGACGGTGCCGGGACGAGGCTTGGTGCGGTCATACCACTGGGGCACGGCCAGGTCGACCTTGAGGTCGAGCATGCCGACGGTACTGAATTTCCAGATGTCACCTTTGACGACCTTGTTGCCGGTTACCTGGTCGACGCGCCAGTAATACGTGGTCGCCTCTTTGAGCGAGTCGGTGGTGCAGGTCGTCTGCTTCTGGGCCTTGGTTACAGGTTTGGTTCCATTCTTAACATCCTGGAGTTTGTCACTGATATAAACGGTATGTGCCGTGGCAGTCCTTGCAGCACTCCAACTGAGTGTCACCTTGGTCGGCTTCCACTGGGCCTGGTCGATAGGCTTCGGGGCGGTCGCCTTGCCGGAATCGACGGTGAAACTCCAGACGTTACCTTTCCACGGGCTCTGCTTCCAGGCATCATTAATAGCGTCAACACGCCAGTAATAGGTCTTGCCCAATTCGAGTCCTTCAGGTTTGAAACTGTTACCGGAAGTGGCGCCTTTTTCAGCCAGTTTCGCCGGGTTGGTACCAAAGTACAGCTTATGCGAAGTCGCAAGCAATCCCGGCTTCCAGGTCAGCGTCGCGTTGGAGGCTACCTTTCCGGTCTTGTCTGCCGGGGTCGGACCGGCGGCTTTTCCGTCGGTGGTAGTGAACTGCCAGGTTGTTCCCTTGTGAACCGTGCCTGCTTCGTCTTTGACATCGACGCGCCAGTGATATGTCTTGCTGAAATCCATATCGGCGTCGAACGTCGATTCCGCCAGGCCTTTTGCGACGGGCTTTGCCCCAGGTCCGACTGCGTCGAGAGTGGCGCCGATATAAAGGTCGTATGTATTCTTGCTGCCGCGTCCCGCTCTCCATTTGAGCTGTTCGTCAGGCTTTACATTTTCGGCGCGGTTGCGCGGTGAGGGCCTGCGGGCTTTCTTGCGGTTAGTCGCCGTCACAACGGTCCTATTGGACCTCTTGCGGTACCTGCAGACGACGGTATCCTTGCCGCCGAAAGCGGTGATGTAGCCGGCCTCGATATCTTTCTTGATATCTTCGGTGACGTTGCCTTCTATCACGAACACACCCTCTTCAATGTTCATCGAGTACGCGACTTCCGAATGCGTGAAGGACTTACAGGTGATGGTTCCAGCGGTAAGCTCAATGCTTGCCGTGCCGTCGCGGTCCTTGTCCGAAGGACACATCAACGTACCACCGACACGGAATATTCCTCCGTTCATGGTTATCCTGAGCGGCTTATCCTCGTAGGTACGCGCATTGTCCCCTGGCGAGCCACCCATATTCACCGATTCTTCGACTTCGAAAAGTACATTGCCGTTCATATTGATTTCGCCGTTGCCGCCGTCGCCGATTAGGACTCCTTTGCACTTAACGGTACTGTCGGTGATATTTGCAATGCCGTAGGTCTTGCCGCTGTCGGACAATCTGAACATACCTTTGATGTCAAGGTTGGCTCGCTTTAGGTTTATGGTGGCGATTCCGCGGCCTCTGTTGGCCCATCTCCACCAGCCTTCGATGATGACATTGCAGCCGACCACATCGACGACCTGTGGAACGTCGCTTTTCCAGACGGGTCCTCGCATTTCGCCACACTGGATATCGGTATCGATCACGGGCCCCCTGCTGGGCGGTGGATTCAGTATGATAATATCGTGCGGTCCCGGGACCTTGGCGTTATCCCAGTTGGCCGCGGTTGTCCACAAGTCATCGGCTCCGGCGCTGGTCCACTTCACTTGCTCGCCACCAAAGGCGTTTGTCGCCGTCAGCGCAAACATGCAAAACGTTACGAAGAGAGTAGATTTCCTGCACATAATCAGCCCACCTTCCAGAACAGTCAAAAACCTCAACTCCAATTTAGCTCGCCCCGGGCACTTCGCCGAGTTCAAGACCAGTAATTCTACGCGGACGGGCAGGATTATGCAACACTTCAGTTAAGAATTGACCGGTGAAGTGAGAATTGCACAGTTCCAGGCCAATCACGCTCGGTGCTGATTCCTCAGTTGGTTTTTGATGGCTGCGAGCAAATAAACGCACCACAGCAATCAAGATGAAACTTTTATTGCCGTGACTATGCGGTCGTTGTCGTGGAGGTCCTTTTCTATCTTGAACTCGCCAAACGCCCCCGTCTCTTGCAGCAGCTCTTTCACGGCCGGTCCCTGAGTGCAACCGACCTCCAGGATAACGGCCGCGCCGGGCTTTAGAAATTCGCCGACTTTCTGCGCAATCCTGCGGTATGTATCGAGGCCATCGTCTCCGGCAAACAGGGCAAGTCTCGGCTCGAAATCTTTTACGTTCTTATCAAGCCTGTCATACTCGGCTGCGCTTACATAGGGCGGATTACAGACAATCAAATCGAATCCGCTCGCATCCAATTGCGGTACAATAGGGTCGAACAAATCGCCGGATAACAGCGTCACCCGGTGCTTCAGGTTGTGCTTTTCGATGTTTCCGGCGGCTACGGCAAGGGCTGCGTCGCAGATGTCGGTGGCAATGATGCGGGCATCGGGGAAGTTCTTAGCAATCGCCGCGGCGATACAGCCGCAGCCGGTACACAGGTCGCAGACAAACTGGGCGCCGCTGCGCCGGCGGAGAAAATCAATAGCGCGCTCGACCAGCAACTCGGTCTCTGGGCGCGGAATCATTGAGTCGCGGCTGACCTCGATTTCCAGGGAATAAAACTCGCACCTGCCGATGAGGTATGCAACCGGCTCATGCTGAGCGGCGCGTTTGACCAGTTGCCTCAGCCGGTCAAGCTGCTCGGCGGCCACGAGTTTATCAAAATTGGTATAGAGTTCGATTCGCTTGACCGCTAAAACATCGCTGAGCAGAAGTTCGGCGCTGAGGCGAGGCGAATCCACACCCTTTTCGGTAAAATGCCCGGTAATCCAGTTCAATAGCTTTTGTATCGTCCAGTTCTGCATAGCCAGATTATAGATGGAGCAAGGAAAAGCGAAAAACAAAAAGAACCGACAGAAAGTACACCTGGTTCGAAATTGGGTTTGATTGGCTTTGTTTTTTGGCGCCTCCAGGGGTGGTTTATTGTCGTAAGCGCTTGTTATAGCTGAGGTTACAGTCATTAGCAGGGCTTCGGAAATTGGCTTTGTTTTGCATAAAAGGTATTGTTTTGTGCGCGCGGGTTGCCTGCAATAGAGGAACCCCGGCCAGAGGCGCCTTATAGGCACGGAGGAGCGTACCTCGGAACTGGTAGCTCGTATTTGGTGAAGTTTGGCAAGGGTCGCGGCCTTTTTGCCAATTGGTTTTGAATTGGCTTTGTTTTTTGGCGCCTCCAGGGGTGGTTTATTGTCGTAAGCGCTTGTTATAGCTGAGGTTACAGGCATTAGCAGCCCTTTGGAAATTGGCTTTGTTTTGCATAAAAGGTGTTGTTTTGTGCGCGCGGCTTCGTTTTTGGTGAATCTTCGCTGCGAGATGTGTGGGTGTTGCGTCGCGGTTTTTTTGATAGGCATAATTGCACCTGAAAAGTAAACGCGCAGGGGTACCAATGTACCCTTCATATTTAGGCCGACCTGCGCGTTTGGTGCGAAAATTCGGGTATTTTTGGAGGTTCGAAAATCGTAAGTGCTTATGTAGACAGGAGTAAGAATTTTTCAAAATTTCCGCTTTTTGCCGTTGG
>Ga0210003_1002275_pt1 | contig 16371 bp, 9 predicted proteins | sample LantaG_FD_182804 | JGI IMG/M metagenome (GOLD analysis project Ga0210003, IMG submission 182804) | Deep subsurface microbial communities from Baltic Sea to uncover new lineages of life (NeLLi) - Landsort_02402 metaG (SPAdes) (version 2) | ecosystem: Environmental > Aquatic > Marine > Oceanic >...
TGAAACGTGCTGCCGATGTGCTTGAGATATTCATCCAGAGCAATTACCGCTGCCGCGATACCCATCCCGATATAGATATAAGTCCAGGGCAAGTCGCCTTTGAAGACGCCCTGGGCGACCGACGCCATCAGGTTCGCCTGGACGGCCGAGAGCGCATCGGGCCCGGCGCCGGGCTGGCCGCGAAATCCGTATGCCTTGTAAAGCAGCATCAGCACTGGCGCGATGACAATCGCTCCCGCAGCGGTGCCGACAAGCTGCATGACCTGCTGCTTCCAGGGAGTGGCGCCGACGATCTGCCCGGCCTTTAGGTCCTGCATGTTGTCACCGGCGATAGCCGCGGCACAGCAGACAACGCTGCCGATTATAATGGCGGCCGCCGGTCCGTTGATATTGTCGCGGCCCATCAGGACGACCAAAAGCAGCGCCGAGACAGTGACGGTCGCAATGGTGACACCTGAAATAGGATTATTTGAGGATCCGACAAGCCCGGCCATGTAAGCCGCTACCGCCGAGAAGACAAAGCCTGCGACCAGCATAACCGCAGCCATCGTCAGAGAGACCATGACATCCTTGACGAAATACTGGTAGACCAGAAAGAGCGGAATAATGGAGACGATGATGAGAATGAGCACCCACTTCATGGACATGTCTTTTTCGGTCCTTGCGATGGTTTTCTCGCCGTCGGTGGCCTGCCGGTAGGCGCGCAGACCGCTGGCGATACCGCTGAACAATGATTTTCGCATGGCGAAGATAGTCCACAAACCTCCGAGCAGCATTCCGCCGACTCCAAGGTACCGGGTTCGTTTCGACCAGATTCGCCCGGCGTAATCCACTGCCTCGACGGCCGTTCCAAGCTGAGCTTCGATATTGGCGTTGTGTTTTGTTGCCGCTTCGGTCTCTGCCGCCGTTGCGTTCGGATCAATAGTTTCATATGCCAGGGTGAACACGTTCCACTCATTCGGATTTTCCGCTTCACTTTCGAGCTGGTATACGGGCCATTCATCCTGGGCGGCAACCAACGGAATAGCGGCGTACCAGTTCATGGCGCCGCCGAGAAAAATGAGCACGGCGATGTTCAGCCCGACAATATAACCCACCGAGAGCAGGGCGGGGCTGAGGTTGGAGCCGAAATAGGCAATGGAGCCTTTGACACGGCCGGCCACCTCGACCAGTTCGGGCCACAGGCCGATACCCTTTGCCCCGACCTTGAACAGGGCGCCGGCAATGGATGCTACGGCGATATATACAACCCCGGAGCCACCCTGTTGGCCTGTTTCAAGCACCTCGGCTGTGGCAATTCCTTCGGGGAATTTCAAGTCGCCTTCGACAATCAGAGAGCGTCTCAGCGGGATGGTAAAAAGCACACCGAGCGTACCGCCGAATCCGGCGATAATCGTTACCCAAAAGAAGTTGAAATCTTCCCAAAAGCCCATGATGACCAGTGCCGGCAATGTAAATATGACACCGGCAGCCAGAGATTCTCCCGCCGAGGCCGCCGTCTGTACGATATTGTTCTCCAGGATGTTGCTCTTTCGAAACATTCGTAATACGCCCATCGAGATAACCGCCGCCGGTATCGATGCCGAGACCGTCATCCCGGCAAACAATCCCAGATAGGCGTTTGCCGCCGCCAGGATCATCGAAAGAAGAACACCCAGGATGAGTGCTTTGATTGTAATTTCAGGTAATGATCGTCCTTGTGAATTCATATCTCACCTATTCCATATAGTAAGAAAATAGCAATTGCCGAGCCCGCAGCCGACGCATACGAGAACTCCTGTTATCATTTTACAAACTGGGTGACAAAATATTTCGGCGTTAGCGGCTCGCCTGTCGCACGTTCGATCATCTTGTTCCAGTGATAGACCGCGCCGACTTCGAAGACCTTTTTACGTAGAAAATCTCCAACTTTTCTTTGACCGACATAACTGACGTTCTCATCCGATTTGAGTTTTAGCACCTTATGCACTATATGATTATGCAGTTGAGACGCCAGTAGTTCGCCCAATAAATAATTATGATAGTAGCATGGATAAAGGGGAACATGAATCTTGGCGGCCCAATCCGGATTGTCACGACCCTGCGGCTTTTTCACAAACTGATACTTCTCGACCAACCGCCACCAGAGCGCGTTCAGATCCTGGTCGGGATTCGCATAAAGCTGCTTCTCGAAGTTATACATTACCATGGCCCAGCGGGCAAAAATGAGCTGCTTGAGCTGTGCGTATATGTCGCTGACTTTTTCGATCTCTAATCGCTGCTGGTCCGACAAATCCAGCATCTGCTGCATCCAGACGGGATGGCGGCTCAGGCGTCCGAAAAACATCGCGATTGCTTCGGTTGTAAAAATATGTGCCTGCTCTCTGAGCAAGTACGGCATTTTTGGATTGTAGTATTTGAAATAAACGCCGTGGCCCAATTCGTGCAGTGTCACCTCCATCCAGTATTCGTCATTCTTGATATTGCAGAGAATTCGCACATCGCCTTGACGATCCATATCCTCACAGAAGGCGTGTGGATTCTTGCCTTCCCGCTCGTACAGGTCACTGTTGGCAAGGATGGATTCGACCGGCAAATCAATGCCGGCGTAGAACCTTGCCGCCAGCTCTTTGATGTCCTTGTCTTCGTAATAGGTGTCCAAATCCAGATCGTACACCATCGGGGTTTCCTGGAAGAACGGATCGTGATAATGCCAGGGCATGAGATCCGCAACGGCAACGTCGTATTTAGTCGCCAATATGCGGTCCAGGTCGGCTTTTAATCTGGCAAAAGGCTCGTTTGTCAATTCGTAGAGTTCGTCGAATATCCGGTCCAGCTCTTTGACATCCTGCTCTACGGCTACAAGAGAAAGAGTATGGAAGTTATCGAATTTGAGATTCCGCGCCGCCTGGTTGCGCAATTTGACCAGACGAATGACATCTTCTGCGACTACCGTTCCGACCTGCTTGCTTGCCAGCCATGCACGTTTCCTCTTAATTGAATCCGTCTGTGTTTTCAGAACCTTCCTGATTTCATTACCGGTTACTTCCTGTCCTTCGATTTTGCCGCGATACGTGCTGAAGGTCCTTTCGATCTCCGAGCTCAGATCGACGATTTGCTTGAGCAGCTCGGGCTCTATCTGGTTCTCAAGGTAGCGATTGTACAGCAGATCCGATTGCCTCGCCAAAATCGCATTACTAACCTTTCCGGATTTTCTTACATCCTCAAGAAATGCGAACTCCCGAGGGTTGCCGTAAATCTGGCGAATCTTCAGTGTCGAGCTGCTGGCTTTGTTATAATCTTCTGATTTGCCGGTAGTTGCCGCGTTCCAGGCAGCAAGATTTCTTTCCTTCTGCAGCGGCTTGATTTTCTCCACATGTGCTTCAATGAATCCTTCAAGCTCATTTTGCCTGGGCCCGGGCGAGCAGCCGAAAAGGAAGATGCCTGCTGTCAACATCATAATCAGGATCAATAGTATTTTCATTGTTTCATACTCCTAATCTAATGTCGCGTTGCCATTCTGTCACCAACACCCTTCTTTTCGCAGGATGTTATCATGTCTGACTTTCGAAATCAAGCAGGTTCTGAATTTGTCCGGATGTCATATTGATCTATTTTTAAGGTTCAGGAATTTCTTCTTTGAAATTGGACGGTAACCTCAGTAATATACGCGATTATGGCTAAAAACAAATACATGACAGCACCGATTCCGTCGAAGAAGATGCCTTCCGGCATGTCCTATATTCTCACCAACGAGGCCACTGAAAGGTTCGCCTTCTACGGCATGACTTCCATCCTCATGGTGTTCATGACTAAGTATCTCATGGGCCCGAATGGCGTGTTGAGCGTTATGGCGGATGAAACAGCAACGGCGTGGTTCCATTGGTTCACCGCGGCGGTCTATGTTATGGCGATTGTCGGTGCGGTGATCTCCGATGCATGGCTTGGCAAGTTCAAGACCATAATTTTATTCTCAATAGTGTATTGTGTGGGATACTTCGTTCTGGCCTGGGACCACACGCGACTGGGATTGACCGCCGGGCTGGTATTGATTGCCATCGGCTCCGGCATTATCAAGCCCTGTGTCTCGGCGAACGTTGGAGATCAGTTCGGCCCCTCTAACAAGCACTTGATCGAGAGGTTCTATGGCTGGTTCTACTTCTCGATTAATCTGGGAGCGGCCGTTTCGATGTTTCTCTGTCCGCTTCTGTTGGACAAGTATGGGCCCATGGTGGGCTTCGGCATACCCGCGATATTTATGGTTATCGCTTTGCTGGTCTACTTGATGGGCCGTAAAAGATTGGTGCACATTCCGCCCTCCGGCAAAATCGACTGGTTTAAGACAGTTGACAGGGAAGGGGCCGCCACACTGGGCAAACTCTGTATCATCTTCGTCTTTGTAGCGATGTTTTTCGCATTGTTCTACCAATCGCAATCCTCATGGGTTCTCCAGGCTGAGAACATGAAACTCAGATGGCTTTGGATCAATTGGCGGCCCGCCCAAATGCAGGCGGCAAATCCGTTCCTTGTCATGATTCTGATCCCGGCGTTCTCCTACCTGATTTATCCGGCTCTGAACCGGCTCTGGACCATGACACCCCTAAGGCGGATCGGTATCGGGATGTTCCTGACGGCCGGCAGCTTCCTGGTCCCGATATGGATTGAAACTCAAATCGCCAGCGGCGGCCGGCCTTCCATCGGATGGCAGTTCTTTGCCTATATCTTCCTGACCGGCGCCGAGGTTATGGTTTCCGTTACGGCTCTGGAGTTTGCCTATACCCAGGCGCCGAATAAAATGAAGTCTCTGGTACAGTCAATCAACCTTCTCTCAATTGCTTTGGGCAATATCTTCTCTGCAATCGTTAACCAGGTAATCAGCAATCCGGACGGCACGAGCAAATTACCCGGAGCCAGCTATTACTGGTTCTTTATGATTTCCATGCTGGTGACGTCTGTGCTGTTCATTCCCATCGCCCGCTGGTACAAACAGAGAGAATATATCCAGGACGAAATCCCGGCGGAATCTTCAACCTGATCCTGCCGAGACATCGTCTCTTATCCAGTATGGCCTGATCGCCTGCTTAAAGCGGCCTGAGCGATAATTCGCGTATGACAATCTTCATCGGTCCGAATTCCGCACCGGGGTGTACCTGGAATCCCAGCTTTCCGGAATCGGTAGTCTCATCGTGCACGTCGGCAGTCTTCCGGCCGTTAAGCCATACCTGAACGTGGTCGCCCTTGGCACGCACTATTATCGTATTCCAGTCGTCCCGATTTACGAGCGTCTTGTCCTCGTTTATTGCGAGGAAAAGCTTGCCCGGACAATAAAGCGTGCCGGACCAGGCTACCGGCTTCTTGTATTCGAGGATATCCGCCTGGTACGCTTTATTCGGCGACTGGAATCGGAACCACAGTCCGCTGTTGCAGGGCCACTCGGTCCGATAGGTGAGGGTTGCCACGAAGTCTTTGTAACTTTCTTTGGTAAACAAATCGCCCGGGGCGTTGTTCTCGCCTTGCGTTCCGACGAGCATCCCGTCCTGTACGCTCCACTTGGCGTCGCCGCTGGTTTCCCAGCCGGTCAGGTCCTTGCCGTTAAAGAGTTTGACAATGTCCTTCGGGTCGGACCAGATATTGACCGTCCGCAGAGTAACATCCGGCATTTCCGGCAACGCAGCACTTGGCACCGGCTCATACCAGAATGTCGCGCTCGACCAGTCGTCCTGCGTCTCGGCCAGGCCATTCTTCCATGCGATCTGCTGGATTGTAATGCGGCATTCCTTCTGCCATGAAATCGGGTCTGGAAGATGCCAGCGGTACATCGAGACAAAATTGTTCTCGTCCAGATTGCAGCCGTTATAGAGATACGGCGTCTGCTGCATGCCATAGGACAGGCCTACATAATCCTCGCTGCCCGTGCCGCAGATTGTGGGATATTCGGTATCGCCGTCCATGTAAACCTTGATCTCACCTTCACCCCACCATTGTCCTGACGTCAGGTTGCGGATGCCGATAACGGCGCCTATAAAGCGGCCTTTGTTTTTTCGCTGGGGCAGCATGACAAAGTCTTTTTTGGTTGTCGTCGGATTCTCCCTGCGAAACAGCACGTGCAGCCGGCCAACATCATCCGGGTGCTTGTCTTTAATTGTGTAGTCGATCTGATAGAACAACGGCACGTTCTTTTCGCCTTCGTTTGTGAGCGTAATCTTCGCACGTTTATTGAACGGCATAGGCAGCCAGATATTCATACCTGCATTCCTGCCCAACGAGTGCACCGCGGAGTGATACGGCATTACCTTGCCGTGCGCAAAGCCCATAAGATCGCCGATCGGGCATTCGATGCTCGGGTGTTTCTGGCCGTCCCACCATGCACGCAGCACGAGGCTCCGCAGGTTGAGTGGATTATTGCTGGTGGTCATCCAGATATGCCGAATCGTGCCTGGGCCTTCGATGTCACAGAGCTGAACTTCCTGCCCGGCGTTGAGTGTCATTGCCGGCGAGCCTTTTCTTCCGGCACCGAGCCGGCTGGCTGATTTGCCGCCTTGTCCCGGGTCGCCGGTGGGATTCTCGAACGAGATAGAACGCGAGACGAGCCCCGTGTCGAGCAAATACGGTTCGGCAATGATGTCAACCGCTCCAAGACAAACTCCCAATCCTGACATAGCAACAAAGAGCGCCAGAAAAAGCACTTTTGCGAAAAAAAACCTGTTAACCATGATGTCTCCTGTGAATACATGTTATCATTTATTTTTACAGCATCTTTGTCTCCTCGGGAGATAAAATGCTTTCACGCTACAAGTTTGCCTCAAATGAGTAATGGCCGGGTTGAATCTCAAGTACGCAGCGGCCTTGTTCGTCACGCAGGTGCCTGACGCCCCGGGCCTTTAACAAGGGGACATTCCCTTCTTTGATAGATTGCGGGTCCTGAGTCGGCAAATAGACAGTGGCGGTCGTATTGGGCGGAACGGCAACTTTCAGTTCGAGCGTTCCATTTTGAATCCGCCACTCGCTTCGGATCATTCCGTATGGAGATTCGAGCCGGGATTTGACCCAATCGAGAGACTGGTTCCTGAGCACGCCCGGCCTGATGATGAAACGCTTGTATCCGGGGCCGGCCGGGTCGGGTATGATGCCGCCCAGGCCCTCGATGAACCAGGCGCCGATGTGCAGGTACGAGCTGTGCAGCAGGGAATTACTGCCGTCCCATGCCTCCCACATGGTCGTCGCTCCGCGCCGGAGCATGTCACCCCAACCCGGATAGTCCTCTTTGCTGGCCATCTCGAACATCAGGTCCGGGCGGTCGAACTCCAGCAGGCTCTTGACAATGAAATAACCGCCGGTGATACCACCCCAGAAGTGTCCCTCGCGATGGATGAGAATCTCGTCCTCGAAGCGTTGCCACACAGCCGGTCGAAGCTCTCTTGGAGGCAGCCCTACCAGCAGTGCGGCGGCAAGATAGGCCTGGAAGTTGTTCACATAGCCGTTTTCCGAAGGATTGAAGAATTCCTTATGCACAGCCCTGCGGACTATGCTGGCCCGGCGACGATACGTCGCGGCGAGATCCTTTTTGCCAAGAACTTCTGCAATTTTCACGGCGGTTTTTAAATTGTATATCCAGTAGCAGTTGTTGAAGAAAAGGGTTTCCCGCGTGTCACCGTTTACACCTTTGGCACCCGGCCAGAGCCAGTCGCCCAGAAAGTCCCACTCACCGCCCCAGCGAACCAGCATATTATCCTTTGAGTTTCTTTCGAGAAAGGCCAGCCACTGCTGGATAGTATCGAGATTTTCCTCCAGGATACGGACGTCGCCATAGTGGCGATACATATACCACGGCAGGGTGACACAGTAGCCGCTCCATGCCGGCCCGCCGCCGCCCCAGTACGTCGGAGCGGTGTAAGGCAGATTGCCGGCTGCGGTCGGGGCATCCTGATTCGTAGCCTTGTCGCCGAGACCCCAGGCCGTCTCTTTGCCCTGGGTATCGCGCCAGTCCTGAGACCATTTCGTGTAGAACGCCGCGAGATGGTAATTGTTCATCGCCGTCTGTGTTGTGGCGTGGGCATCGCCGCCGTAGCCCATCCGTTCTCTCTGGGGACAGTCGACCACATAAGCGCCGATGCTGAGATTCTCGTAGGTCCACAGCACGATGTCGTAGATGTCATTAAGCAGTTTGTTGGAGGATTCGAATCCTCCGGCCCGCTTATAGTCGGTCCGCACGAGATAACCGCGAATGTCAGCTAAGGCGGGTTTGTATCCCAATCCTTTGATAAGAATCCACCGCCCCGATCCGTAGTTGAAGCGATTGCGGAAGGTGCCTTTGCCACTCGCCCCGATTCGGTAGGCACTGTGGAGCTTATGCGTTATCATCTTCTTTTCGTCTTCAGAGCATTGTAATTCGACAATATCACCCGGTTGTCCTTTGATATCGAGCTCGATGAAGCCGGCAAAATTTACGCCCATGTCCATGCGATAGCCTTCGCCCTCAACCTGCTCTACGGCGACAGGTTTGATTTCACGGATCCGGCGGTTCGGCTCGACCATTTCGGCCGACAGGATCAGTTTGGGATGATATACCATCGCCTGGCTCCAATCGCTATCATCCAGATCGGGACTGCACCAGCCAGGTAATTCTTTGCCGGCATCGTAATATTCACCGCCAAAATTCGTGAACATCCACGTGCCCAGAAGGATGTTGGGGCTGGGGTGGGTTTTCCACGTCTCGTCCGTGATTAGACGCAGGGTTTGCCCATCCGGCATTTCGATGTTGGCCTGGGCAATGACGATTGGCGTTTGCGGCTTGTCCTCGCTCTTGTACAGCGGGTAGATCGACCACGAAGTCCCCAGCCACAGGCCAATTACGTTGCGGCCGATTTGCAGATGGTTGGTAATATCATAAGTAACGTAACGCGCCCGTTTTGTATGGTCGGCCACATTTGGACTCAGGACCTCATCCGTCACCTTGTTTCCATTCACGTAAAGCTCATGGTAGCCAACAGATGCTATAGATATCGCCGCCCACTCGGGTTTTTGTTTTAAGGTCATCACCTTGCGAAGCCATGGATCGGATAAGTAGTCGCCCTCCGGCGGCAGTTTCTTAATCTCGACGAACTTCTGATCTACGCCGATCCATTTAGCCGACCATTCCGACGGATCCAACAAGCCCATTGTCCATCGAGACGGCATGCTCCAGGTTGAAAGTGCTCGGCGTTCGTCACGAACTTGCACTTTCCAATAGCAGCGCATGCCGGATGACAGTGGGGATCCGACGTAGTCGACGAACTGCGACTGATCGGACTTGACCTCGCCGGAATCCCAAAGGTCGGCTTGGTTGCCGGCAAGCAATTCCTCCGAGCTGGCCACCAGTATCCTGTAAGCTGTTTGGGCCTGTCCACGCTGGTCTGCGTCGGTTGCCCTGAGTTTCCAGCTCAGCCTCGGCCGCTCGACGTCAATGCCCAAAGGTTCCTGAAGGTACTCACATCGTAATTCGACCGGTGCAATACTCGATGCAATATTCTGGTTATGTGCAGTTGCACAGCCAAGAAGGAGCAATAGTGCAATGATCATGTATTTGCCATAAAATAAGTTATGAAGATAAAATTTTCCTCGCCTCTGCAGCCTTTGATTTCTCATTTGTGCATCTCCTATTATAGAAATCTACATATGGTCCCTAATGAGTCTAAAGAATATTATAGACCGATTATGGAATTTTGCACCAAATATTCGAAAAACTCGAATGGCCTTACTACCTTGTAATTCAGAGAAATATCTAACATTTAAGATGAGTTGAAAATAACACAGATTATTTCCGAGTGCTTGATACGTAGCGCCGGCCAAAGGTATGTTTTGAGAAGTACGCTATTATGAGCCTGGTTCTTCATTCAATCCTGAGCAACCTCACTCGGCCGTAGTGCGGACATTTCATACACCATCATGCCGCAGATGGGAGTCGATGGCCATATTGGCTCCATTGGGTTGTTTCAGCGGCGCCGCAACCGCAATTTAGACTGCCGGGCGCCATTATGATAAGTAACCGAACCATTAAGGTGTTCAAAGGCGGGCCAATCAATCTGATGCCGCTTCCTTCATGATTTTAACAATCGTGTCCTCCACTTCCTGCGCCACCCCTTCAAGTTGCGGCGAGTTGAACATCGCCAGAAGAGTGGTTGGCTTCAAAGTAGCCAGAATGGTTTTGCCGCCCTCCTCGTAAATGGATATCCGGCATGGCAGTGCGGTGCAGACGCTCATGTTCTGGTCGAGAACCTTCTTTGCTTGTTGAGGCTGACAGACCTCGAAGATCAGACATTCATGGGCGAACTCCACGCCCTTCTTCGCCATGGTCTCTTTAAGGTTGTGGACCTGCATGACGCCAAAGTGATTGGCCTGAACGGCGGCCTGCAAAGCAACCGCAGCTTCACTCACGGTTTTGTCGGTGGATAATTTGACCAGCAGAGGTTTCCTTTCGTTGTTCATACAATCTTTACAAACCGGGAAATACATGTCTCTGGAATTTCCCATTTACACATCACAGAAACTCTCATCCCACATTTGAAATCCGAATATATCAAAATCCCATTGAGATTGGAACAATTTTCCAGCGGAACTGGTGAGTTGCGAGTTGGACGGCCGGACTTCCTTGAAATCCAGGAGGATTTCTGATATTTAAGATGAGTCAAAATAGCAAAGAATATTTCCGAGTGTTTGAAACGTCGAGCCGGCCAGGGATAAGTATAGAAAAGGAAACCATTATGAGAGCAGGAAGTTGGATTTTGATTTTTGCAATTGCCATACTGCCATTATCCGCTCGATGCAGCATGCTGAAGGAATCTACCGAGGTCCAGCAATATAACTTCGAGCCTACCGGTGAATCTTTGGAAAATTACGAAGTCCCGCAGTGGTATGAAAATGCCAAGTTCGGTATCTATTTTCACTGGGCGCCTTTTTCGGTGGCGGCTTACAAGACCGAGTGGTATCCCTACTGGATGTACAGTCCGGAGAGGATAAAAAACAGGCGGAATTTCCAGGACATACCGAAACATCATATCGAAACCTGGGGGACGCTCGACAAGTTCGGCTATAAGGATTTCATTCCCCTCTTCAAAGCCGAAAAATGGAATCCCGATGAGTGGGTGCAATTGTTCAAAGAAGCCGGCGCAAAATATGTGGTTTCCGCCGCGGTGCATCATGATGGATTTGCAATGTGGGATTCGAAGTATATTCCCTATAATTCCAAAGTTATGGGGCCCAAACGGGATGTGGTGGGAGAGTTTGTAAAGGCCGCCCGAAAAGCCGACCTGAAGACAGGCGTTTCGACGCACTACGGACGACACTGGGCGTATTACTCATTCCGTCCCGAGTACGATAACTGGGATCCGAAATACGAGGGCCTTTACGGCCACCGGCGCGGCGACAACGATCCTCCAAGGCCTGAGGATGAGCAGCACTGGGAAAATGTCATGACCGAGCTGATTGACAACTACCAGCCCGATTATATCTTCGTAGACGGCGGTATCGGGGATGGCGAAAGAAAGTTCAAAAAGCCCTATTTCAGACAGGCCTTCTACAATGTCCTCGCTCATTACTACAACAGCGCCCGGCAATGGCGCAAAGGAGTCGTGCTGACTTACAAGCGGGAATTTCTCGACCCGAATCAGGCCGTGGAAGATTTCGAGAGATCGGGACTGGACAGTATAAGGCTCTCGTCGAAATGGCAGACCGATGACAAAATCTCCGTCAGCGGATGGTGTTATGTCGAGGATACCGAGTTCTGGCCCGCCGATTATCTGATCGGCGCCCTGGCCGATATCGTCAGCAAGAACGGAAACTTGTTACTGAATGTCGGGCCGAGACCTGATGGAACACTTCGAGAAGTTGAGGTCAGAACACTAAAGGAAATTGGCAAGTGGCTTAAAGTCAATGGCGAGGCAATCTACGGTACGCGTCCTTGGCGTCGATTTGGTGAAGGAACAATGGTAACACTCAGCAATGACGGCAAACAAGGCAAGAGCAAAATGGGCCCTGAATGCGTACGCTTCACCGTCAAAGGCCAGACTTTATATGCTATCTGTTTCGGCTGGCCTGAGTTCGGCGAGTTTACTATTAAGTCTTTGAGCAGTAAAAATCCTCTCAGCAAACGCGGCATAAAATCAATTACAATGCTCGGCTCGAATGAAGATATCCAATGGGACCAGGCGGAAAGCGGCCTTGAGGTCAGTTTCCCGACGCGAACCCCATGCGACTACGCCTATGTCCTGAAGATTGTTCCGAAAGGAGATCTGTTGTTTACAGAGTAGATAATTCGCTGCCGGAACGGTTTATGATGTTTACGTAGAGGACTCTAATCCGACCATTTTTCAGCTAAAATCGCAAAGTCTACGAAGTTCACAAAGCCGTCACCATTAAAGTCCGCCGCAGGGCTCAAAGCGTTGTGGTGCAGCCATTCGCCGGCCAGAAGGCTAAGGTCCTCAAGACTCACATGCAAATCACCGCTCAGGTCGCCGAGGATTCCGTAGTTCAAGGCGGTTCCTATGTTAATCAAACCCCATCCAGTTTCTTCATCCCAGCCTTCCGGGCCAAGATCTTTGGCTGTTTTTTCAATGACATTTCTAACCATGTCAGGATCGGTCAAGCCGTTCGATATGAGCAGGGCGGCCGCTCCGCTCACGTGCGGCGCTGCCATGGAAGTTCCCTGAAAGAACCAATAGGAAAAAACATTAGGATCTACTCCGAAGGTTTGCTGGAGGATTCCATCGCCGTAACCGTCACCGTTCTGGTCCACGAGCAGATCGCCTCCCGGTGCTACGACGTCTATATAGCTGCCGGTGTTGGAATAGTATGCCCTGGTCTCATCATAGCGTGTTGCTCCGACCGCAATGCAATAGTCGTCGTAAGCTGCGGGATAACTTTTCGGATTACCGTCAAGAAATTCGTTCCCGGCGGCACATACTACTGTTACCCCCAGGGAATATGCATATCCTACAGCATCTCTTAAGGTAACCGAGTCTCCTTCTCCACCCAGACTCATGTTAATAACCTTCGCCCCATTGTTCGCGGAAAAATATATTCCGCGGGCTATATCGAAATGACTGCCTTTTCCCTCGCTGCTTATGACCTTCACCGGCATGATGGAACAGCCGAATGCTACGCCGGCTACCCCAATACTGTTATTTGTATTCTGAGCGATAGTACCGGTAACATGGGTTCCGTGCCCCTGATCGTCGTTTGCATGAAAGTCGTTATTGATAAAATCGTAGCCGGGCACAAAATGTGTGCCTGCCAGATCCGGGGCCTGCCTGAATGTCTCGAAGTCTTCGTATGCGATCCCTGTATCCAGTACCGCTACGATTACATTCGGATCGCCCGTCTGAATATCCCATGCGGCTTCGGAACCAATCCCACCTGAAATCTCATTATTCAAATTCCATTGGTACTGATAGTATCTGTCATCGGGGATAAGAGTTATTCTTGCGTAGTAATTCACTTCGGCATAATCAACGATTTGCTCTTTCCCAAAGACTTCAACCATTTCACCGGCAGTCATGGATTCAGGGATTCGAATCAGCCGCAGGCCGGTGAATGAACATTTGCCTGCTGTCGAACAGCCGTACAGTTGGATTACTGCGCTTTCATCATCTTCAGGAATGTCACTTATGAACTTTACGATAATTTCCTGCTCGCTCCACATCGGCGGGCTGGAGGTGATTTCTTTTGGATTATAATCTACCTCAAGCTCTTCTGCATGTGCGCAAATCGCCGCGCCGGGTAAAATAACATACACAACAAGAAGCAATCCCGCCCATACGCAACAGTTTACAGCAGGAATCGACCAGGCAATACAGCGATTCATTATCTTACCTATTTTCAAAAAGACCTACAATATATTTTGATCCTATAGTTAATACTCCGATTATGACCAAAGGTTCACATCTGCAGAGAGGCGTACAACTCCAAGCGAAATAATCGAGTTGTACTGCGCGAGTCGGCGGCACGCAGATCGGGGTGGCAGTCAGTTTTACGCCAAACGGGCCTTTTAGTTATTGCGGGCTCGTCACCGCTTTCTTAAGATATCCGCAAACCACCAGGCTATCCTCAACTATCACGGTCAATAGTAACTCTTTTATCATGACAATCTCCTGCCTGGCGGGGGTAATCATAAATGCAAACGTGAACAGTGTAAATAGTGCAGGCGGTTGACTAATTTCGTCGTTCAAACGACCAGAATCTGACGCCGTACGGCTCGAAGGAAATCCTGAAAGTCGGTTGGTCAGCCTTGACCTGGAATGAGCTTTCCGGCCTGAGCCTTGCTATCTCGTCATTACTTGATGTCGCCGCATCGAGGACTACAGGCTTGGCCGTCATATTGCCCGGCATGTTCTCCAGGGTAAGTTCAACCTGTATCGGCGATGCCGAAAAGTTCCAGAGCAGCAGGTTGTACTCATACGAAGAATAACGCTCATCACGAGTCATAAATCCATGTACAGTTGAGCTTTCCGAGGTCAGTCGCAGTTGCTGCCCGCTCAGGCGTGACAGCAGCTTAAAGGTGAAATAGGCCGGCCGCACATTGTTTTGGAAATCGAACAGCCCATCGAACTGCGGCATCCTGTTCCACCAGCCGGTCATGAACGCCGTACCCTTTGCAGACATGAAAGGGGCAAAGCGTTCGAAAGACACGTGGTAATCGCGTATGTGGTAGTAGCACGAATAGTCCAGACCGCCGTCTTTCATCTGCCAGGCCACTTCGGCCACATAACACGGCTGAATCCTCACATCGGACGGAGGAAATCCGAGATTCATGTTCCACTCGTCGAGAAATGTCTCCGGCTTGAGGGCGGGGTATTTCTTCAGAAGCGACTTTACATTATCGAGCGTACCTCGGATTCGCTTCGGGTCACTGCTGTAGATGTGCCAGGAGACAAAATGCAGCGGCGTCTCTTCTTTTGTGCAGAAATCCAGCAGCGCAGGCAAGATAGGCGAGCCTGAATTTGCAACGGCCGGCCCTCCGACGAGTGCGTTGGGATCTGCGCGGAGGATCGCGGCTACGGTATGCTTATAGTACCTGCAGTAGCTGTCCGGCTTGAAACGGTAAGGACAGCCGCCGTCTTCGCCAATATCAGGTTCATTAGCGACTTCCCAATAGCGTATACCGGCTCCGCGGTCTTTGTAGTGGCGAACGAGATTGAAGATCAACTTCTCCCACTGCTCGTAATCGTTGGGTTCAACAATATCCTGGTTGACTACGGGAAACAGGATTTTCGGCTTGAAGCAAATACACATCAGCGGCTTTGCCCCGGTCTTAAGAATCGTTTCTATAGAACGGTCTAATATTTCGAAATTGTACCGATCGCGCTCGGGCAGCAGATCGAAATACTCCTGAATAAACAGCCGGATAATCCTCGGTTTCAGTGCTCGTATTTCGGCTACGCGGCTGTCCCACATCGGTTCTTCAGACAGTCCTCCCTGGCCAAGTGCAAACCGGTCAATATTCAACGGACCCTGCCGCTCATTCAAGAAAACCTTGACGGAGACCGGTTGGGTCTGCGCGTGTGCGGAGGCAAAACAACAGAAGATTAGGGTGATTTTTAGAATAGAACGTGTCATAGATTCTCTCCTGACTTTATATTTGATCTTACACCTGCTTTCTCAGGCCGGTCAATAGCCGGCAACGATAGAGTACCGCGGCCTGTCTGGATTCTTGATTCGCAGCCATTCCTTTTTTACGTCGAAGTCGGTCCAATCCCGACCGTTGACAGTTACTGACTTAATGGATTTACCGGTCGGGTGGCGCAGGCGAACAAGAAGATTGTGCGGATATCTCCGGTCCGGCATGTCGATCTGCGCCAGAAGCTTATTCGAAGCCGTCTGGCTTTCTATTTTCATGGACAGTCTGCCGTAGTGCGTTGGAGCCCGCTCGACTTCTATGATCTTTCCATCCTCCAGCCACTTTCGCGGCGTCGCTTGCAGAAGCAGCAACGTATCATCGTCCATCTCGTGGATGAGCATGTTTCGATACAGTTCGAACCAGGCACCATCCGTGCTGGGAGGACCGAAATACTGGCCCCACGCCCAACGATGCTCCACCGGCTCGAGAACGGAATGGCTGAATGCGCAGGCCATGTAGCTGTAAAACGCCCGGATAACTGCCTTGGGATCGTCACGCAGCAGGTAAGCCGTTGCCTGCTGATTGTAAACCGGCTCGTTGGCCATGCCCCAGCCGTTGAGGTAGAGATTGTCTTCATGGTCGTTGAGGAGGCAATCGGCGAGCAAACCGTCAGCCGGCAGTGCCTTTAACCGCAACAGATGTATTGCCCCGGTATCGACGTCGGTCGGATACCATTGTTCGAGAAGGCGCCCGGATTTCGAAGCTTCGCACGGGACATATGGAATCCATGTATGATCCCGCAG
>Ga0210003_1002276_pt1 | contig 16371 bp, 16 predicted proteins | sample LantaG_FD_182804 | JGI IMG/M metagenome (GOLD analysis project Ga0210003, IMG submission 182804) | Deep subsurface microbial communities from Baltic Sea to uncover new lineages of life (NeLLi) - Landsort_02402 metaG (SPAdes) (version 2) | ecosystem: Environmental > Aquatic > Marine > Oceanic >...
AGAAAAAAGAAAAAAGAAAAAAGAAAAAAGAAAAAAGAAAAAAGAAAAAAGAAAAAAGAGAGAGAGAGAGAGAGAGAGAGAGAGAGAGAGGGGGGAAACGGAGAGGCGAAAAAAACAAAACTCGGGTTTTTTTCCTTTTCTTTTCTTTTTTCTTTTTTCTTTTTTCTTTTCGAGTAAATAGAAAACAAACCAAAACTCACCGGACGTCGGGGTTGGTCGTGAAGTTGTGGTAGGTCGAGTAGATTGTGCAGGAGATCCCGGCGCCGACGGCCGCGAGGAGCGGGTAGACCTGTTGGAGTGGAGGAGGGAAGAAGGAAGAAGGAAGAAGGAGGTTGAGGTTGGAAAGTGTCGAGAGAGGGTGAGACAAGAGCGAGGGCGACGATGGAAGAGAAGAAAAAAGTCTTCTTCTTGTCCCGCGGGGCCGCGCTTCGCCAGGCCTTCCTTGTGCTTCTCCCTCCGCGCCAGCGTGGCCTCCCGACAGCGCACAAGCGCTGCCGCGGTCGGAGAGGTCGAGAAAAAGGGGGAGCAGCAGAGAGCATCGGCGGTCGGAAGAGGGCAAAGTCGACGACGGCGATGGAGGACTTGCGACAACGCGGGCTTGCATTGATTTTGCTGCCTTTTTCGCTCGTTGTTCGCGCGCTGCAGGACACCGGAGCCTCTTCCAAAGCGGATACGCTCCGCGTCATGTTGTCCCCTCTCGGCTATCTTTGCGCACTCGCTGAGAACAGGGACAAAGAAGGCGAAGACAAGGCAGAAGAAGCAGCAAAGAGAACGGGTGTTCGATGGCGGCGGCAGCGAAGAAGAAGAAGAGAACCTCTTCTCTTTCTCTCAGTTGCACACTCACGTCGGGCTTGACCCAGCGCCACTTGTCTCCGACTCTGGCGATCTTGGGGGCGACGCCGGACATGGTAATTGGCTGAAGAAGAAGAAGAGGGAGAGAACAGAACGAAGAAAGAGAAAGAAGATAGAAGGAAGAAGTGAGAGGAGCAGCGAAAAAGAAGAAAAAAAAAGAAAAAAAACTCGGTCGCCTCTCTCGCACAAACTCGACCTTCGAAGAAAAAAACTTCAAAGATGCTTTCCTTCGTCCACTAGAGCCTTGATCCCACGCCAGCGCGCTCTCGTTCTCCTCGCCCAGGCTTACAGAGCGCTCTCTTCTCATCCCCCGTTCTGCTTGCAAATGCAGCAACTCCGCCACGCGAGCAGCCCGGCGACGACGACGACCAATCAATCGACGACGATGCGACGTTCAATCGCGACGACACTGCTGTTGCGCAGTGCTCGCCCAGGCCGCTCTTCCTCGCCTTTCCTCGCGTCGGCGCTGCCTCACAACGGAGGAGCGTCGTTGGGAGGCCCCGCCCTGGGGAACAGACAGGTGAGAAATTAAGTGGAGAGAGAGAGAGAAAGAAAGAGAGAGAAGCGAACGACGAACGATCGGAAATCTCCCTCCATCGCTTTTTTTTTCCGTCTCTCAACCTCGACCAAAAAAAAAACAAAAAAAAGGCTTCTTCGCCGGCGCCGGTGGTGGCCGCTTCTGCTCCTCAGCAGCAGCAGCAGCAGCCTCAACAGCAGAAGCAGCGATCTCCCCAGCCACCACCGCCACCGATGAATCGACAACAGCCACTCTCCTCGTGGCAGCTGCAGCAGCAGCAGTGGCAGCAGTGGCAGCAACAACAGAGGGGTGCTCCTCCTCCTTCTGCCGCGACGGCACCTCCTCCTCCTCAGCAGCAGCAGCAGTCTGCTCCTCGCCAGGCGCCCCTGACGATGCGCCCGCTGCCGACGCCGTCGCCTGCTTTCGCGCAGCAGCAGCAGGGCGCGTGGTCTCCTTCGATGGCAGCGGCGGTGCAGCAGCAACAGCAGCAGCAGCAGCAACAGACTTTCCGACCTCCTCCTCCTCCACCTCCCTCTGCTGCTCCGCTTCCGCCGCCCTCTCTCATCCTGCCCAGGACCGCCGTCGTGGCGCCTCCGGGTCTGGCGATGCCTCCTCCTTCGCGTCAGCAGCAGCGCTTCGCTCCTCTGCCTCCTCCTTCGCCTCCGCAGCAGCAGCAGCCCTCTTGGTCTCCTCCTTCCTCCGCTTCTTCCCCGCCCCCCTCTCCTCTCGTCGTCGTCCCCCGCGCGGGCCTCATGACGGTCGAGGAGCGCCGCGCCGCCTTCGCCCGCGCCGCCCTGCGAGCAGACGCCTCCGAGCGCGCGAAAGAGCTGGCTCGCGGCTCCGGGAAATCGCTCTCCGAGGGCGAGCAGCGGACCGCCGAGTGGCACGCCCTGCGAGACGCGCGGCTCACCGCCTCGGCCTTTGGCAACGCGCTGGGCTTCTGGCCTGGCGGGAGGGAGAGCCTGTGGGAGGAGAAGGTCGGGCTGGGAAAGAGCTTCACTGGGAACGCCGCCACGCAGTGGGGCACCGAGGCGGAGCCCAGGGCGCTCGAGGCCTTTGTGGCCGTCTCCCGATTAGAAGAAGAAGAAGAAGAGGCAGAAGCTTCGAGTAGTTTTGGCTTTTCCTCCTCCTTTTTTTCGCAAAGGACGAGGAAGCGCGTCTCCGAGTGCCGGTTCGAGGTCCTGAGCGAGGACGACGCCCACGACTGGCTCGGGGCGAGCCCCGACGGGCTGATCGAGCTGGTGGTCGGTGGAAACGGAAAAGGAGGAGAAGAAGAGTTGCTCTCTTTGTCGTCGTCGCTCTCCGCCGACGCCGACGGAAAAACTTTCTCAAACCTCGGCGGAGGCGGCGTCCTCGAGATCAAGTGCCCCTTCAACCGCGGCTCCCCCCACGAGGCTATCCCCTGGCGAAGCCCACCACACTACTACGTCCCTCAGGTGCAGGGCTTGATGGCGATCACCGACAGAGAATGGTGCGACCTCTGGTGCTGGACCCCCGAGAAGGGGGCGGTCTCGTTCAGGTTCGAGAGGGACCGGGGTTACTGGGCGCAGGCGTTCGAGGTGCTGGCTGACTTCTGGTGGGCGCACGTGGTGCCCGGGAACCAGGCAGCGAGGGCGGCGGTGAAAGGGGGAAGAGGAGGTGAAGAAGAGGAACAACAACGAAAACTCGACCTCGACCTCGACGTTGAGGAAGCCGCGGTCAGGGAAGCTCTGGTGCGTTTCAGGCCTCCCGAGAAGCACCCGCTGACGCAGTCGATCGTGCAGCGCTCCAAGGAGATGGCCGAGAGGGTCGCGGCGGAGGGGCCCAGGCGGTTTTCCGCGCGGGAGCTGGAGGAGGCGATTCGGAAGATGGGGTGAAAAAAATAGTTCTCTTTCGGTTTCGTCGCGAGAAAACTCTTCTTCTTTCTTTGGCTTCCCGCTCGGTTGTAAATAACAAAGACCTGTTGTACTTTTTAGGACTCAAATCACGTCGAGAAGAGCGCGCGAAGAGAGAGAGAGAGAGAGAGAGAGAGTTGAGGAGATCGGGTTTTTCAAGTGATCCTTCGCGGAAGAAGAAGAAGTGAGAGAAGAGATCAGAGTTAAGTTGTTAAAGATGAAAGGGAGACATTCCATTTGGGGTTGCCTGAACAGAAAAAAAAAACTAACAAAAAGTTTCATCTCTCGTACTGATTTCGCGTCGAATTGGGTTTTGAAATTAGTGTCATTGGAAAGGGCACGTCGTATCATGCGGTGCGGGATAGTTTTTTTTGGCGGAAACGGAGGTGCTGGGGTTTCAAAATGGAAGAAAAACGGCGTTTAGTTTTTTTTCCGGGCGAGGGTCGAGAGGCTGCGCGCGAGCCGGCGGCAAATCGGCAGCACTAGCAGAGGAAGAAGAGAGCCGCCTCCGCTCTCTCTTTTGACGTCTTCTTCCCTTCCTTTGCGAGTTCGCTAGTAGAACAGTAGGAGTCTTCATTCGTTACATTCAAGTGTTTTTCTTTGATAGCAATTCAGCAGGAGCGAGAGAAAAGAGAAAAAAACAGAAAGACTTTTCCTCCTTCTTCTCTCTCTCTCCTTCACTCACTCACCCTCCACCTCCTCAACCACCTCAACCACCTCGACCACCACCACCTCAACCATCTCCTCCCTCCTTCTTCTCCATCGCCCTCCACCTCAAGAAAGCAGCAGTGAACGCCTCCAACCCTCCATCCAAAACCCCACTCGCATCACTCGTAGCTAAGCCCGTCCGCAGATCTTTTACCTGCTTGTAAGGGTGCAGCACATAGTTCCGCACCTGCTGGCCCCACTCTGCCCTCAGAGCGTCCCCGCGGACCGCCGAGGCCCTCTCCGCAGCTGCAGCTCGCGCAGCCACCAGCAGCTTTGCTCGGATCATGTTGATGGCCTTCTGCTTGTTGGTCGCCTGAGACCGCTCGGCCTGGCACCTCACCACGAAGCCAGAGGGAATATGCCTCACCCGCACCGCCGTCTCCACCTTGTTGACGTTCTGCCCGCCCGACCCCCCCGCGCGCATCGTCGTGATCTCGAGCTCGTCGTCAGGGATCGTGAACCCGGGGTCTATGTCGTCGTCGAGCACGGGAACGACCTCGATGGCGGCGAAAGAGGTCTGGCGGGCGGCCTTGGCGTTGAAGGGGCTCTGGCGGACGAGGCGGTGGGTGCCGCGCTCGGCGGTCAGCAGGCCGTAGGCGTGCGTTCCTTTGACCTGATTTGTTTTTTTTGTTGAGGAAGAGGGGAAGAGGAAGAGGGAAAAAGGGAAGGAAGAGGTGAGTTTGGAAGTTTTTTTGTTTTTTTTTGTCGGCCTCGGGCGGTTCTTCTTCTTCCTCTTTCATCTTCCTCTTCCTCCTCTCTCACCTCGAAAGACACGTGCTTGATCCCGGCCTCGTCCCCGGGGGACCTGTCGAGCTCCGACACGGTGAAGTTCTTGCGGTTGGCGTAGCGCACGATCATGCGCTCGAGCATCTCGGCCTGGAAGTTTTTTTGTTTTTTGTTGTTTTTTTTGCGAAGAAAAACGAAATGAGAAAGTTGCTTTTTTGTTCCCTTCGATTTCTTCTTTTCTCTTCTTCTCTCTTCTCCCCCCTCCTCTAGCCAAAACTCACCCAATCCATCGCCTCCGTGCCCCCGGCGCCAGCCTGGATGCTCACGGTCGCATCGGAGCTGTCAAACTCGCCCGAGAGGAGCCTCGACAGCTCGAAGTCGTCGAGCGCTTTCTTCAAGAGCGAGACGTACGAAAAACCCTCTGCGGCAAAGGCGAGCGCGTCCGAGTCGTTTTCCGAGGAGGAAGGAGAAGCTGCTGCTGCAGTGTTCTCTGTCGCGTTCTCGCCAGCTCCTCCCCCGCCCCCACCGCTACCACTGCTCCCGCTACATGAGACGGCCAGCTCCGCGGCCGCCTGCGCGTCGTCCAGCAGCTCCTGCAGCCTCCTCCCTTCCTCGACCTCCTCGCGGCACCGCTCGGCCGACCGCAGCAGCTCCTCGGCCGACGCGCGGTCGTCCCAGAGGTTCTCGTCCGAGGCCTTTTCCTCTAAGTTGGCGAGCCTGGCCCGGGCCGCCGGGAGGTCGATGACCGCGAGGGCGGACTCGACCTGCTTGGCGAGGTCCTCGACCTGGGCCTTGAGGACGGCGGGGGTCCTCTCGGCGTCTGGGGGAGCAGAAGGGGAGCTTGAAGAAGAAGAAGGAGAGGTCGAGTTTTCGTTCGCTGATGCTGCCGCCGAAGCGGCGATTGATCGAGCGAATTGCGGCGGTTTTGGACTTGATGGTAGCGATATTTTGATGCTCTTGGCACAGTGATGACTGCTTTCATGCGCTGCGGGGAGATGGAGCCCTGACGAGCACGAGAACAGGCGGTGAGAGCGAGGAAAAGAGTCGATGTTGCATCTGTTGTTTACTAGCGATGATGGTGCCGCTGCCGCCGCCGCCAATCTCGCCATCGAGAATGAAGAGTTCGCCTCGACTGCTGCTGCTGCTCTTGCGATGCTGGATTGCTGACTTCGGAGGAGTAACAGGGAGCGCAGCAGCATAGAGAGAAGGAAAGAGAAAGAGGGAGAAGTGGCCGCCGCGGGCGGAGAGAGAAGAGAGAGAGGAAAAATGAGCAAGGGAGAGAAGAAGTTTTTTTTTTTTTTTTTTTTACGTTTTTCCGTTTTTCCGTTTTTTTTCATTCGTTTTTTTCTTCAGCTCTCCTCTCTTTCTCTCTACCTTTTCACCCCTCCAGCTTCGGACACCTCCCTTCCCCTCCACCACCACCCCCAATCGCAGCAGACGAGCACTCTTTCAAACAAGGTGCCCTCAAAACCTCATCCATTTCTCCTGCTTTCAAAGCCTCCCTCCCAAACTCAAACTCGCACGAGAAATCCTCAAAGTTCGGAGTGATCCTCAGGGGCACCCCCAGCTCCTCCCCGAAGAAAGTCTGCACGGGGGTCCTGCACAGGTTGACGCACATCCCCACGCATTGGCTCTCTGCCAGGTAACGACAGCGTTCGATGCGAACGACGGAACGAGCTTGCTCCCCACGAAAGTCGACGATGGGTTCTTTTTTCACCTCGGCGGGTCCGACGAGCCACCCGAAGAACGCGGGCGTGATCTTCGCGTTCAGTTCCGCTCCCCGCGCCGAGTAAGGGAACAGCCTGCGGAACCAGGGCGCGACGCGAGGGAAGCCGGCGATCACGGCGGCAGACTGCTGCGAGGCCGTTGGAATCTTTTGCATGAGAGCGCGGCTGACCTCGACCATCCCTCTGTAGGTCTCCTCGCCGTCGCTCCACCCCTTTTGGGACTGGAAGCCCGCCAGCTTGCCGTAGCTGAGCCTGCAGAGGGCGATGAAGAGGACGTCGGTGAAGGAGTCGTGGTATTTGTAGGGTTGCGGTGGTTGTGGTGGGGTGGTAGTGGTGGAAGAGGTGGAAGAGGTAGAGGTGGAAGAGGAAGAAGAAGAAGGGGTTTCGTCGTCGTCGTTGTTGCTTGGCGAAGCTCGGAGGACGAAGAAGCTCTGTCGTCGTCTTTGTCCTCCTTCTCGTTCGTCTCCTGCTCCTTCCCGTCGTCGTCGCCTTCCGTCACAGATGCTGCGAGACAGCGTTGCAGCTGTCGGCGTCGTCTTATTTCTCAGCGCCCTGGTTGGCGTGAAGGTCGCGGCGAGACGAGCCGAGGTCGAGGAGGTCGAAGAAGAAGAGCGAAGAGCGCAGCAAGGAGCGACGCCGCCGACGACGCTGTTTGGAGCAGATCGATGAGTTCTGCTGCTCCAGCTGGAGCGGCAACGCGCCGCTGGCTCCGGCGCTGTCCCCGTTGCCTTTGCTCCTACGTTCATCATCGCTCCGCCGCCGTGAGCTGATGGTCGCATGCTCCCTCCCTCGCAGCAAGCAATTGCGTGGAGACAAAAGAGTTGAAAAGAAGAAGAAGAAAAGAAAATCAAAGTCGAGTTTGACAATTCCGAAAAAAATAACGAAAAAAAACTCAAAAACTCAAAACTTTCAAAAACTCTCTCTCTCAAAAAAAAACCCCTCACCAGCTGGCTCGAGGACCCCAACGGCTCCGTCGTCACCAAGGCCTCCGGTGTCGTCCAGGTGGGATCCAAGCTGTACCTGACGGCGTTCGACGGTCCCATCAAGGTGGTCGACGTGCCCGCGGCGCTTGCTTGAATGAAAGAGGAAAAGAGGGAAGGAAGGAGAAAGAGAGAGAAGGGAGACTCGAGAAGAAGCCGGTGGCTTCCTTCTTCTTCATCTTCCGTTTTCCCCATCTCCCCACAACAACAATTGAGAGAGCATCGGTTTGATATCATCACATTGCTTACGAGTTGAGACTATATATTTATGCATATAAAGAAGCTGCCCCGCCTTTCGGAGATCCGAACTGGAGCAGTTTTTTTTCCCCCTCTGTTCCTTTTTTTTTTAATCACAAAAAACCCGAGGAATTTCATATTGATCGAACTTTGATGATGCATTTTTTTCTCTCACCGTGTATCTAAACAACAAAGAGAAAAAGTACCAAACGAGAGAGAGAGAGAGAGAGAGAGAGACGATCAGTGAGCGTGCACACTCTGGGATTAGGATCAAAGGCAATGGAAGGAGAAGACAAAAGCGGTGGCGAATCCTCGGTGCCACCAGCGACATCCACATCAACGATGCTTCCTCCTCGACCCTCACCTCCTACTCTCCTCCCGCGAATAACCTTCCGCCCGCTCGACGCCCGCTCCCTCCCCGACCTCAAGGCGCTCAACGCCGCCCTCTTCCCCATTAACTACGGGCCCAGGATGTACGAGCAGGCCCTGGCCGCCGGCGGGATCAGCCACGGGGCCTTCTTCGACGAGGAGGAGCTGGTCGGGGCGATCACGGTCAGGCTCGAGGCCGGGACGGCCTCGGGGTCGGCGACGGCCGCGCCGGCGGCTTCGTTGTTCGTGGCGGAAAAGGATGGAGATGGAGGAGGTAGTGGCAATAACGGCGAAGACCTGGACGGTGGCCTCGCGAGGATGTATGTGATGACGGTCGGGGTGCTGTCGCCGTGGCGCGGCAAGGGGATCGGTGAGTCGAGCCTTTTTTTTTCTTTTTTTTGAGAGAGAGAAAGTTTCTTGAGTTTTTTTCCTTTCTCTTTTTTTTCCTCAACTTTCCAAAAACAAACCACACCACCACCAACTCCACCTCCACCTCTTCTCAAAAGGCACGACCCTCCTCACCAACGCCCTCTCCATGGCCGCCGCCGACGGCGGCATCGGCGTGGCCTACCTGCACGCGCACGTGTCCAACGCCGGGGCGCTGGAGTTTTACGAGAAGAAGCTGGGCTTCGCGCGCGGCGCGACGGCGAGGGGCTATTACAGGAGGCTGGACCCGCCGGATGCGGTGGTGCTGTGGAGGAGGCTGCTGGGGTGAAGAGAAGGGACGGGAGAGAAAGAGAGAGAGAGAGAGAGAGAGAGAGAGAGGGAGAGAGAGGGGTACTGTGTAAGAATGGCCGAGTTGGTCTGGTGCGACAGAGTGACAAGAGAAGAAGAGACCAAGAGAGAGAGCAAAAAAAACCCCGACTAGCAGAAATTGCATCTCTTTTCGCGGGCCCTCCAGAGACTCTCTCTTTACTTTCTTCCCTCTTTCAAAGAGCAACGGGGATTCAATTTTGAAATAGGAACGCCATCGCGATGCTTGGATCTCCACTCTTGACCCACGCTGGTGCCCCCGCGACGGTTGGGCAGCGGTTGAAAACTTCTGGGTGATTGCATCATCGCTCGCTCGTCGCTCATCGATCGCGCTTTCGGCCATCACCGCGCGGCAATTAGCACGCCTGTTTGTGGTCGTTTTGGTCTTTCATCCTCGCGAATTGCAATTTACGTTCATGTTGTGCCCTACGAGCATGACGAGAAGGGATGAAAAGCATCGGAAAAGCTCGATTCTGTGCCCCTTTTGTTTAGGAGATCGAAAAGAACGAGCGTTGAAGAGAGGCAACGCATAACGTCGTTCGCTCTTTTCCTTCTTTTCCCCACTCGTCTTTCACCCCGCCGGGCGTGCCTCAAAGCAGAGCTTCATATAATCCTAGAAATTAGAAAAATCTCGCCAATAGGACGCATCTATGGCCGAGTTGGTCTAAGGTGCGACAGAGAGGAGCGAAAAAAAAGACAACAAAAAGTCTTCCTCCTTTCCTCTCTCTCTTTCCATTCTCCCCATTTCACCCTCTTCCCCCCATCCACAATCACCTCGAAAACAACGCTTCTTCAACAAAAGGCGCACGATTCAGGGTTAGGAACACGCATGGTGACGCCTCTCTCGCTCGGGCCGGAAGGAGAAGGAGCCGCGGCTCCTTTCCCGGAAGGTCGAGAGAGTTGTGGAAACGATCACCACGAATCCGATTCTTCGTGTCCGCAAGGGCGTGGGTTCGAATCCCACTGGATGCACTCCAGTAACACTTTTTTGCTCTATGCTGTGACGTAGAAGGATGGGGGGAGGAAGAGGAAGAGGCGGCGGCGGCAACCGCGGCGGCGAAAGCGGCCGCCGAGGCCGCTGAAGAAACCGAGGCCGCTGCTGTTGCTGCTGCTCCTGCTGTCGCTTCTTCTTCCTCCGGCGGTACTTCTTTCCCTGTCTTCTACACCCGAAGCGGAAAAGCGTGGGGCCTCGACGACGCCTCTTCCCCTCCTCCCGGTGCTGTCGCCGGGCCCGGCCGATTCAGCTGGGAGAGGGAGAGGACTCTGACGGCCACGCTCGTGGACGCGGCAAGGGCCCACCCCCGCCTCAACATCAACGTTCCGAGGCGGGGGCCCGACTGGCCCTGGGAAGAGATCATCGGGAGCAGCGCCGCCCTGGTGAGCGCCGGGGTGACCCCGGACATCGCCCGCTCGCGGATGCGGCACCTGTCGACGATGTCGGACGAGAAGCTCAAGACCGGCAAGACCACGGGGCTCGGAGGAGAGGAGCAGCGCAAGACCGTGCGTTCGTACATAGGCCGCGTCACCGCGACGAAGAAGAAGGACCCACAGGAGGAGACCGGACAATGAACGCAATAGGCCGTCGCTGAGTGGGTGTAGGAGGCGGGGTTGGGAAGAGGGAGAGAAAAGAGAAAAAAAGAGAAGAGAGAAAAAAAGAGAAAAGAGAGAAAAAAAAGAGAAGAGAGAAAAAAAGAGAATAGAGAGAAAACGGAAACTTTGCATTTCCGCACTTGCCATTTCCTTCTGTTCTTCAGAGATAGATTTTTGCGTTTGTTAAAATGGATTAGTTTTTCTTGTATACAAGGGCTGGAGAGTTTACTTTTGAGAGGGCGAGGTTGAAAAAGAGGGGGTCGAAGGAGGCGGCGGCGGAGAAGGAGGAAGAGGACGGAAGTTTTTCTTCCTCTTTTCCTCTTTTCTCCTTTCCCGCCTCGACCTCAACCACCACAAACTTTGTCAATTTGTTTTTTTTTCCTCCCAAATCATCAATCAACCCCCCCGGCAAATCCCAATGGAGGAGCCCGCCTCCTCCGGCGGAGAAGCGCCCAAGCCGCAGCTTCCAGCCGCGGCGGCGGAGCTCCCTGCTGCCCTACAGAGCGCGGCGGCGCACGAAGAGGACGCCGGGGCCGTCGGATTCGACGTGAGAGATGCCGATGCTGATGCCGATGATGGATCGTCAAAGGCGAAAATCCCTCGACCACCTCCTCGTGCCGCTGCCATCGCCCCCTTCGACCTCGACTTCGACCACGAGGCAGCAGCAAGAACGACAGCCACGGCAGACCGCGACGACGTCCTCCTCGACTGGAGGAGGTACAGCAACGAGGGGGGCCAGGGCTTTGGCGACTACGGCGTCGGCGGCGTCGGCAGCAGGGCCCTGGGCCTCTTCCTCAGCGGGCTCGCCGCCCTCGGGCGCAGGGCAGGGCTCCGAGACGACTACGAATCGGCGACCTTCGTGGCTGCCTCGCTGCCGCCTCCTCCTCCGGCGTGGTGGCTGCGGCAGACCAGGGCCAGGAAGAGGGCGATCCTGCTCCTCGGTGCCTCTTTCTTGGCGGCGGGGACCCTGGCTCTGGTTGCCCTCGCCGGCGCCGTCGCGGTCCGGAGCTCGTCCTCGTCCTCGTTGGGCGATTTCCTCTCCTCGGAGGAGGGAGCAGGCGTTTTCGGAGGAGGCACCTGGCCTGCCACGGGGGCCCCCGAGTGCGCCTGGAGGAGCTGGAGGCTTCCCAAAGAGGTGGAGCCTGCCAGGTACCGGCTGGCGCTGTCGCTGTCCGACCTCGAGACAGACTCGGCCTGGGTCAAGGGCGAGGTCGCCGTCGACGTCGCCCTGAGCTCGAGTTTGAGCTCGAAGAGCTTTTCGAGCTCGAGCTCCTCTTCTTCTTCTTCTTCTTCTTCTTCTTCTTCTTCTGCCACAAAGCCGCAGCGCTGCATCGTGCTGCACACTGCTGATCCCGTGCGGATAGATTCGGCGTCGATCACGGTGGCGAGCCTGAGGAGGAAGACGACGAAGGAGAAAGAGAAGAAAGAGAAGGAGAGCGGCGGCGGCGGCGAAGAGGAGGAAGAATCTCCCTCTCCGGCTTTCGACGTCTCGACGCACCGGATAACGACCTGGCGCCTCGACTCTTCGAGGGTGCGCTTTTTATAGCTTTTTTTTGAAGAGAGAGATGAGAGAGAGAGGGAGATATGAGAGAGATGAGAGAGAGAGCTCGAGGAAAGAAAGAGAAAAAAAGCTCATTTTTCTTCTTCTTCTTCTTCACTCTCAAAACAACAACAAAACAGGACCAGCTCACCCTGCTCCTCCCGGCGCCCCTCGAGGCCCATCACGCCGCGACCCTCCGGCTCCGGTTCAGCTACCCGCTCCCGGACGCGCTCGAGGGGCTCTACCGGAGCACCTGGACGGAGGAGAAGGAGGAAGAGCAGGGAGCGAAATCATCATCATCATCGTCGACTTCCTCTTCTTCCTCGGTGCTGCGAGCGGCGGCCGTGACTCAGTTCGAGGCCAACTCCGCAAGAACGGCCTTCCCCTGCTTCGACGAGCCGGCGCTGAGGGCTCCCTTCGCGGTGTCGATCGTCGCGGACGAGGGCCTGGCGGTGGTGTCCAATATGCCGGAGGCGTCGGTCGAGGTCGAGGAGGAAAAAAGTTCGAAAGAGGAGGAGGCAGCGAGGGACAGCCGGCGGCGACGAGAAAGGCAGAAGAAGAAGAACAAGAAGGCTTCAACGAACGCGCCTCCGTTCCCCCCTCCGAGTTCTTCTTCCCCGCGTCCGCGCCGCATGCGGCACGTCTTCGAGCCGACGCCGGCGATGCCGTCGTACCTCATCGCGGTCGTCGTCGGGCCCTTGGGTGAGTTTTTTTTTTTTTTTGAAAGAGTCGAGGTCGAGGTCGAGTTCGAGGTCGCTCGGCGAAAAATCCAAAACTCACTCTCTTGTTCTTTTTTTTCTCTCTCTCTCTTCCCATCCCCAGTGGCGGTCCCCGGAGGCCACCTGCTCCCGCCTCCCGCCGGCGCCGCGCTTCCCCTGCCCCCTCCGCGGACGATGCCTCCTCTCGCCGGCGACGGCAACGAAGAAGGCCAAAACCTCTCCCTCCCTCCCTCCGAGGACGCCTTTGACGCCGCGGCCGCAGCGGCGGGCCTGAGCCCCTGGAGGAAGCCTCTCACCGCTTCTTCTTCTTCTTCTCCTTCTCACTCCTCGAAGCTGCTGTGGCGCCCGCTGACGCTCTACGCCCGCCCGGCCGCGGCGCCGCTGCTCGGCCTGGCGGCCAGGGCGGCGCGCGGGGCCCTGGCCGCGCACGAGAGGGCGCTGGGGACAGCCTACGCGCTGCCGCACCTGCAGGTCATCGCGGTCCCGGACTTCTCGGCCAACGCGATGGAGAACTGGGGTGAGTGGATTTATTTTTTTCTGGGGGTTGGGCGGAGTTGATGGTGCGCGGGAGAGAGAGTGAAGAAAAGAAGAGAAAACAAGAAGAAAGAAGAAGAAGAAAGAAGAAGAAGAAAAAAAAACTCACCTTTTTTTGTCTTCTTTTCTCTCTCTCACCATCCCCTTCTCTCTCTCTCTCTCCCATCCCAAACACACCTAAACCAGGCGCCGTCGTCTTCAGGGAAGCCGCGCTGCTCCTTTTGGACGACGAAGACGAAGAAAGCAGCAGTGAAATCCCCTCTCGTACTTCTTCTCGTTCTTCTTCTCGTTCTTCTTCCCTCCACCACCTCCCTTCCCCGAACTCGGCCTCGGCGGAGCGCCGCGTCGCTCTCACGCTCTCGCACGAGCTCGCGCACATGTTCTTCGGCGACAACGTCGGGTTCGGGTGGTGGGACGAGCTGTGGCTGTCGGAGAGCTTCGCGACTTATTTCGAGCACGGCGCCGCCGCCGCTGCTCTCTCAGAGGTGTTTGCGACGAAAAAGTCTTCTTCTTCTTCTGTTCCCACTTCTTCTTCTTCTCCTTCATCCATCGTCAACTTCTTCGACGCCTTCTTCGACTCCACCGCCTCCGTCGGCCTCCGCGCCGCCGCCCGCTCCCGCTCGGGCCACGCTCTGTCTGCCCGCTTTCCCGCCGCGGCCCTCCACTCCGACTCCGGGATAGAAGCCATGTTCGACAGGGTCGAGTACGAGCACGGGGCGAGCGTGCTGCGCATGCTGCGGAGCTTCATGAACGCCAAGCGGAGGGGGGAGGGGGTAAGGGGAAGCGGAGGCGGAAGTCGAAGCGGAAGTGGAGGAGGCGAAGAAATTTCTGCTGCTGCCGCCCTCGACGACGCGCGCCTCGGCGGCGGCTCGAACCCCTCGACCGACCGCTTCCTCGCGGGTTTGCAGGGCTACCAGCGGCGCCACGGCCTGCGGGCGGCGACCAGCGCCGAGTTGTTCGACGCGCTGCAGCCCCACGCTTCGGCCTTTGAAGAGGAGGAGGAGGCAGAGGAGGAGATGGAGATGGAGATGGAGGGAGGAGGACGAGGAGGAGGAGAAAGAGCGGCGGCGGCTTCTTCTTCAAACGTCAGCTCCTGGATGCGCTCCTGGACCTCCTACCGCGGCGCCCCGCTGCTGATCGTCAGGCTCGACGAGAGAAACGGCGACATTCACCTGGAGCAGGCGACGCTGATGAGCAGCAGCAGCAAGGACGACGACGAAAAGAGCGGAGGTGGGATCCGCGCCGTGCCCTGCGACGACGCGTCGGTGGCGTCTCCCGATGGCAACCCGGGGGCCCAAGAGATGACGATGCCCCCCTGGTGGATCCCGCTGCGGGTGGCGACCTCGGCAGAGCCCGGGCCGCACTGGCTCTGGGAGGAGAAATCCTCTTCTTCTTCTTCTCGTTCTCCTCCTTCTTCTTCTCGCCGACGACAGCAGCACCCGCGCGTGCTCTCCTCTTGCTCGACCTCGACGCCGATCGCCAGGCTCAGCGTCTCCAACAATCCTTCTTCTTCTTCGCCATCGTGGATCAAGGTCAACGCCGGGGCCGTCGCCCCCGTGCGCGTGTCCTACCCGGACAGCCTCTGGCTCTCGCTGTCGGAAGCGGCTGCGGACTCGGTCGCCGCCGAAGAAGAAGAAGGGTCTTCTTTTTCCTCTCCTTCTTCTCCCCCTCTGATCTCCGGCGCCGACCTGTCGCAGCTCCTGAGCGACGCACACGCGCTGAGCGAGGCCGGCATCGCGCCCGTCTCCGCCTTCTTGAATCTGACCAGGAGCCTGGGGACGAGGAGGGGGCTGAAGCATGGAGAGAGAGGCGACGGGGAAGAAGGATCGGACCTCGGCGCCTGGCGCGCCGCCGCGGCCGGGCTGCGGCGGATGCGCGAGTATCTCCTCGTCGTCGAGGGAGGAGGAGGGGACAGAGACAGCGGCAGCAGCAAGTGCTCTGCACATCTGGACAGCTACGTGTCGCGCAGGCTGCTGTCGCGCTTCGTGGAGTTTGAGCGAGGAGGAGGAGGGGAGGACCAAGAAGGAGGAGAAGGAAAAGGAAACGCAAGTTCTTCTCCTTTCAGCGTCGTCGCCGAGGAGGAGGGCAGCTCTTCTTCTTCCTCCTCGCCTCCGTGGTCGCCGCTGCGTTCCCTGCCGCGCTCGGCTCCGAACGCCCTCCGCGCGACCAGGGCGCTGGTGCTGGGGCTCGCGGCGGACTTTGGGGCGAGCAAGAGCGGCGACGGAGGAGGCGGCGTGAGCGCCGCGTCGACCTCTTCGTCGTCGAATTCGAAAGCATTCGAAGACGCCGCTTGGGCCGCGCTCCGCCGGGGGCTCGCAGCGCGCAACGAATCCACCCTTTCTTCTTCTCCTTCCTATCTCTACCTGGGCGACGCGGACGCGCGCGGCGTGCTCTATTCGGCCGCCGTCTCCGCCGGGGGCGCGGAGGCCTTTTCCGCGATCCGACAGATCTACGAGGAGCAGGAAAGAGGTTCGCCCTCTTCTTCCTCTTCTCCTTCTTCTTCTCCTTCCTCTTCTTCTTCTTCTTCTTCTTCTTCTTCTTCTTCTTCTTCTTCTTCTTCTTCTTCTTCTTCTTCTTCTTCTTCTTCTTCTTCTTCTACGTCTTCTTCTTCTTCTTTCGCCGTCGCCGATCCTGCCGAGCGAGAGCGCGCCCTGTTCGCCCTCGCCCACGCGGGCTCCGAGGAGCTGGCGCGCGCCGCCCTGGACTATTCAGTTTCGGAGAAAGTCAGGTCGCAGGACGCCGGCTCTCTCGCGGCGTCTGTCGCGTCGGCCAACGGAGGGAAGCACCGCCGCGTCTGCTGGGACTGGCTCCTGAACGGAGGCAAAGACAGCAAGGGCGAAAAGAGCAAGAGCAACGGCGCGTCTCTGCTGGCTGCTAAAAAGGGAGGCGATGCCGGGGCGCGCGCGGTCGGGAAGCTGTTCGCCTCGGTCGGCGGCGGGCTCGCTCCTCCCTTGGCCACCGCCGGGGACGACTCCGCCGCTTCTCTGAAGAAGCTCGAAAAGGAAATCGAGAGGGCCGCGAAGAGCTTGAAGATCAAGCAGAGGGATCTGAACAGCGCTCTCGAAGGCGTGCGCGCGCGGTGGAGCTGGAGGAAGCACAACAGAGAGGAGGCGTGCAGGTGGCTGGCGGCCGAGGTGGCGTGAGAAAAGAGAGAGAGAGAGAGAGAGAGAGAGAGAGAGAGAGAGAGAGAGAGAGAGAGAGAGAGAGAGAGAGAGAGAGAGAGAGAGAGAGAGAGAGAGAGAGAG
>Ga0210003_1002277_pt1 | contig 16368 bp, 9 predicted proteins | sample LantaG_FD_182804 | JGI IMG/M metagenome (GOLD analysis project Ga0210003, IMG submission 182804) | Deep subsurface microbial communities from Baltic Sea to uncover new lineages of life (NeLLi) - Landsort_02402 metaG (SPAdes) (version 2) | ecosystem: Environmental > Aquatic > Marine > Oceanic >...
AAAAAAAACTCGTACCCGACCACCCCCGCGGCCAAGCTAGCCGTTCTCTTGTCCAGCTGCCTCAGATCGACGGAGGCCCCGGCGAGCCCGAGCATCGCCGGCGCGGCGACGTTGAACCAAACAAGCGCGAGCTTGGCCCTCGCCCGAGCCACGGCCGCGGCGGAGACGAGTGGGACGGCGGCGGCGGCCCCCTGGTTCCCCCCGCCGCCCCTCGGGACAGAGACCGCGGCCAGCGGCCAGGGGAAGCCGCGCTGCCAGCACGCGCGGGCGAGCACGCCGCAGCCGATGGCGGCGAGGTCCCCGGCGGCCTGGTGCCCGAAGAGCTCGAGGCAGCCCTTGGTCGCGGCGGCGACGCAGCCGGCGGCGGCGGCGAGCAGCGTCGGCGAGCTCCAGAGCTTCGTGAAGGAGAGGACCAGGGCGCCGGCCAGGGAGCCGGCGAGCGCCAGAGAGAGCGTGACGAGCCCGCCCGCCCAGGGAGGAGCGGCCCAGGAGCGAGGCGGCGGCGGCGGCGAGGCCGAGGAGGCTCCCCCTCCGGCGGGGAGCGCGATCCCGGCGAGGCAGGCGAACAAGACGAGCGAGGTCGCTTCGTCGAGGGGGGCGGTCCCGACGAGCAGCTTCAGGAGGCGCGTCCTCCGGGCCCTGCCGCCTCCGCCGCCGCAATGTTGGTGGTGCTGCTGCTGGTGCTGCTGTCGGATTTTGTTTGAGGAAGGGAACGGACGGCGAGGGGCAGCTGCCGCCGCCGTCGCCGCCGCCGCCGCCGCCGCTCCCGCAGCCGGAGTCGCTGCTGCCGGCGTCGGCGCGCCTCCACCCCCTCCGCCGCCGCCGCCTCCTCCGCCTCCCCCGCCTCCCCCGTCGTCCCTCCGCGCCACGTCCGCCGCGAGCGCCACCACCAGAGAGGGGCCGGCGCCCTTCACCACCGCCCCGAGCGCGCACGCGAGCGCCGGCGGCATCGAGAACAGCCGCCACGCCGCCGCGGCGACCGCGGCGGCCTCGGCGAGCGACGCGAGCAGGAGCTTGACCGGCTCGCCCGTTCTGGAGAGGACTCGGAGGTCGATCTCCAGCCCGCCGTAGACGAAGATCAGCGACGCCGCGGCCGAGCGCACGCCCTCGGCGAGCCTGGCGTTGCGCTCGGTGGCCCGCGAGTCGCCTCCGAGACCAAACAGGCCGCTGAGCGCGGCCCTCGAGGCGGCGTTCCGCAGCAAGATCCCGGCGGCGAGCTGGAAGCAGGGGCTGGGCAGCCCCGTGGCGGCGGCCAGGGCCGTGGCCGCGCGCGCCGCTGCCCAGACCAGCACGAGCGACCAGGCCGCACCGTGCGGCGGGCGGGCGGCGGGGCCCAGGAAGGCGGCGGCGGCGGCGACGGCCAACGCGAAGAGGACGACGGCGGAGAGCGAGGAGTAAGCGTCGTCGAGGAAGGTGTCTCTGATTGAGGACGGTAGCGTCATCATGAGGCGCCAGCTACCCTTCTTCTTTTTCGGAGCAGGATCAGAAGAAGAGGCAGCGCCGAGGCCGCCGCAGCGCGGAGAGCGATTCGCGTCGATGCCGACAAACGCGACATTCTTCGTCGCGTCGTCGGTGAGAGCATCGCCGCTTCCTCTCCTCGCTCCGCCGCCGCTCGATGAGCGCGAGGGTCGCTGCTGCGCCATGCGAGAGCAGGCGAGAGAGGGAGAGAGCGCTCTCTCTCGAGCTCTCGGACGATTACTTCCCCCGCTCTCCTCCACGGGCGCGAGAGCGCGGAGAGAGAGAGAGAGAGAGAGATGAATGGTTTCAGTTTCAAACCCTGCACCTTTTTTTTTTTCGACCTCATCTTATTCCTCCTCTTTCTCCTCGCTCTCCTTTCCAAAAAAACCAAGAGATTTGTTTCTACTTACTGGAAAAAAAAACGAGAAAAGCAAAGCCCAGCGAAGCCGCCACCGAAACACACCAAAAAGCGAACCAACCCTCGAACTGGAAATGAGCGCAGAAATCAAAGCAAGAAAGGCAGAACAGCGAGCGAGGCAAAGAAAGAACGAAAAGAAAAGGAAGAGGGGGGGGGAAACCAAAACCCTCCAAACCACTGCCTCTTCCTACGACAAGTCGAAGCTTCCCGCGCCCTCCCTGATCGCGACGAGCAGCCTCGCCTTGGCCGCCGCCGCCGAAGAGTAAGGAGGGAGCTTGACGTAATTGGCGCAGGTCATCACGGAGGGGAGGTCCGCGTCGGCGGCGGTGGCGAACGCGCCCGGGAAGGCCGGTGCGGAAGAAGAGGCGTTGGCGGCGCCGGCGCCCCCGCCGCCGACGCCCCCGCCCGCCATCAGCGAGGAGCTCGCGGCCCCCTCCGCTCCCGCGCCCGCGTTCGGCGACGGGACGGAGGCGGCAGTGGGAGCCTTCCTCACCACGGTCAGCCTCGGGGTCAGCGCCGCGAGCCCCCCGGGCGGCAGCCGCGGGCAGCCCGTCGCCCACGCCACAAACGCGCGCCGGTCGCTGGGCCCCAGCGAGGCCAGGGCGTCGAGGAACGCCGCGGCCGAGGGGCTCGCCGCCGTATAGCCGTGGTCGAAGCGCACCGCGGCGGCCAGCGCGGCGCGCGACCACGACGCCTCCTCGTCCGGGCCCCCGCCGACCCCCTCGCCGCAGATCAGCTCGTCGACCTCGGCGGCGCCAAAGGGGCCCAGGCAGCGCAGCGAGCCGCCCGCGGCGTCGGCGAAGCCGGCGCGGAAGGCGTCGACGGCGCGGGAGACGCCCGAGCCGACCGTGGCGTCGACGCAGGCGGCGACGTAGCGGCGAAGGGTGGCGGCGTCGGCGACGGCGGAGCCGTGGCGCGGGGAGTGGGAAGATTTGCCGCCACCGCCGCCGCCGGCGCTGCTGCTGCTCCTCCTCCCGCTGCCGCTTCCGCCGCCGCCGCCTTCGCTGCTGCTCCTCCTCCTCCCTCCGCCACCGCTTGCGCCCTTGAGCTTGAACGAAGGGAAGCCCGGGAGCTCCCAGGTCAGGCCCAGGTCATCGAGCGGGCACCCGCCGACGAGGACGACGACCTTCTTCTTCTTGTTCTTCCTCTTCTGCCTCTTCTTTTTGTCGTCGTCGTCGTCCTCGGCGGCGCCGCCGCCGGCGCCGCCTTCGACGTGCATCTCATCGCCCCCCTCCTCCTCCGCGGCCTCCTCCTCCTCCTCCTCCCTCTCTGCCGCGACGGCAGCGGCCTCGAGCGCCTCCAGAGACCGCGCCAGGTGCTCGTCGACCCCGCGCAGGTCCGCCAGCGTCAGGGACGCGCCCGTCACCGCGGCCCAGAACGGCCTCGCGACGCGCAGGTCGAGCAGCCTGCCGTCGCGGAGCGCGCGGCCAGCGAGGCGGCCCAGCGTCCGGAAGCGGGACAGGACGCGGTCGACGCCCGGGCCGCCGCCCTTGGGGGGCAGAGGCGCGGGGAAGAGTCCCAGCGGGGCGTCGATCGAAGGGGCGGGAGGAGGGGCGGGTTCGGGGGCGGCGGCGGGGGTCGTCGCAGAGCGCGGCCTCGCCGCCGCCGCCGCCGATGCTCCTCCGCCTCCGCTCCCGCCGCCGCCGCCGCCGCCGCCGCCGCCGCCTTCCAGCCCCTTGGAGCCGGGCCTCCCGCCCGCGGAGGGGGCCGAGGCGTCCCCGCGCCACATCCCCAGACCGGGCCGCTGCAGCTCCGCGGCCACCAGCGTGTAGAACTCGAGCGTCGGCCCCAGCCCGACGCCCGGCTCGCCGGCGAACTCAAACTCGAGCAGCGGCCTGCCGCCGGCGTGCGCCGCCAGGACGCGGCCCGCCGCGTCGAGCACGTGCGCCCTGTCGACGCGGACGCGCTGCCTGGCCACGCGGGCGACGCGCGCGTCGTCGGCGGCCGAGGAGGAGTCGGGGCCGCCCACGCCAGCGCCGCCGCCGCCGCCGGTGTTCCCGCCGCCGCTCCCTCCGCCGCCGCCCCCGCCGCCGAGGCCGCCGCTCGCCGCGGCAGCCTCGGCGGCGTTGACGCTCGCCATGTGCATGAGCGCGCGCGGCAGGCCGAAGCACGTCAGCCTGACGAACCTGGCCCGCAGGGGCCCCGGGAACACGAAGCGCGCGCCCGAGGCCAGCGCGGGCACCCAGGGGGGCAGGCAGCCCCCGGCGACGGCGAGGACGTCCTTGAGCTGCAGCGCCAGGCGCGGCGCGAGACGGGGGTTGACAAAGTCGCGGGGCAGCAGCGGCGGGCGCGGGAGGTCCGCGGGCGGGGGCTCCCCGCGCCGGAGGGCCGCGGCCGCGGCGAGCCTGGGCCTCGCGGCGTTGAGGGCGTGGAGGGCCTTGAGCACCGCGAGGACGTCCGCTCCGTCGTCGGAGAGCCTGAAAGAGGACGCCGCCCTCGAGGAGGGCGCCGTAGTCAGGGAAGAAGAAGGAGAAGAAGGAGAAGAAGGGGAGGAGGCGACGACGAGGCCGTTTTTGGCGGCTGCCGCGGCGAAGACGAGCTCCGGGGGCAGGGCCGGGTCGGCGCGGGCCCAGCGGGAGGCCACGGCGGCGACGGCGGTGGGGTTGGAGGAGGAGGAAGCGGCGTTTGCCACGGGAGCGTTTGTGGCGGCGTCGTCGACAGCCATCGCTCCGTCTCCTCCTCCTCCCACATCTCCCCCTCCCTCCGCCTCTTCGTCGAACAGCTCGTACGTGATAGTGTGCACGTCGTGCCACAGCCTCCTCCGCGCGGGCACGCCGCCGCCGGAAGCAGAAGAGGAGGGGAGGGGGCCGTCCGCCCCTCCCTCTCCGGCGGCCCCGGCCTCGGCCTCCTCCCTGGCCGCCGCGGCGGCGCTGAGGGCCTGGAACACCGTGGCGTCGCCGGGGACCACCGCGCCGTCGACGCGGAAGCGGAGGCGCGGGAGGGCCGCGGAGGCGGCGGCGGCATACGAGCGGGACGCGGTGGCGGAGGAGGGGCCGCCGCCGGCTCCGTATCCGGCGAGCCCGCCCTCCTCGTCCCCCTCCATCATCCCGTCTTCGCCACCGTAGTCGTCGTCGTCCTCGTCGTCCTCGTCGTCGAACAACTCACCGGCGGCGTTGAAGCCGTCGTCGTCGTCGTCGAAGGCGAAGCCAGCCTCGTCTCCTCCGCCGCCGCGCCGCGGGGCTCCTCCGTCCCCCTCCGAGGCTTCGGCGTCCTCCGAGTCCTCCGAGTCGCCCTCGCCGCGCTCCTCGTCGCCGTCAAAGAGCGCCGCGGCGTCCTCGTCGTTGTCGCTCCAGAGGGCGTCGGCCATCTCCTCGTCGCCGTCGGCGGCAGCGGCGGCAGCAGCCCCTCCGCGACGCCTCCCGGTGGTCGTGGCGGCGGCGGCGGCGGCGGCGCGCGTCGTGCGCCGCTCCTCGGCGGCAGTCGCGCCAGCACCGCCTGCAGCCGCCGCCGCGCTCCCGCCGCCGCGGCCGGGGATGGCTGCCGCGGCAGCTGCAGCAGCACCGCCTCCGCCGCCGCTGCCAGGCCGGCCGCCGCTGCGGCGAGCCAGCAGCCCGTCGGACCTCGGAGGAGGAGCCGCCGCCGCCGCCGCTCCTCCCTCCCCGCGCTCCCCTCCCGCCGCCGCCCCGGACGCGGCCGCCGCGGCGCGGCGCGCGACGGCGGCGAGGCGGTCCCCGCCGCCGCCCGCGCCGCCGCCGCCGCCGCCGCCGCCAGAGGGAGGCTGCTCGGGCGGGGCGACGCGCGGCCACAGAAAGTCCTCGACGGCGGAGAGCGTGGCCAGGGGCTCGACGAGGACGACGGCGGCCCCCGCGTCGCGGAGGCGGCGTCGAGAGGAGGAGGAGGAAGAGGTCGTTGCTCCTCCTCCTCCGCCTCCTCCACCGGCGGCGGCAGCAATCGCCGTCGCCGTCGCCGTCGGGGCGACGGTGAGCCTGAGCCTCAGCGGCTGCGAGAGCTGCGCAAGCCCCGCGCCCAGGGAGCCCGCGGCGCCCGGAGGGGCGGAACCGAACGGCATCGAAGAGGAAAAAGAGCCTCCTCCTCCTCCGTAGCTCTGGGCAGCGGCGGCGGCCGCGGAGCGGGCAGAGGCGGAGCCCGAGGCGCCGGCCCCGCCGCTCCCTCCGCCATCGCCCGACGCCCTCTCTCCGGAAGCAGCAGCCCCCGCGGAGGAGCTCGACGCGAGCGCAAACCTGTCAGAGGCGTTCAGGGACTCGTGGAGCACCCGCACGAGAGAGCGGAGGCGAGAAGAGGAGGAGGAAGAAGAAGACGCCGAGCCGCCAGCGCTCGCAATCTCGACCTCCCCGGCGTCCAAAAAGCCGAGCGCGCGAGAGAGCAGCGCCTCGGCTGCCGCCTTTGAAGGGGGCTCCGCGGCGGCGGCGCTCGCACCCTCTCCGCCTTCGTCGCCGTCCTTCTCCTCCGACGACGACGACGACAGCAGGTCCTCTCCGGCCAGGTAAGCCCTCAGCGCCGCGGGGACGCGCGCGGCGAGGAGCTCGTGCGCCGAGACCCTCCCCCCCGGCACCGACGCCCCGCCGCTGACGAGCTCAAAGAGCTTGGCGGGCCCGCTCGCGGGCAGGGCCTCAGCGGCGGCGCGGAGGGCGCGCGCCGCGTCGGTGTCCGCGTCGCCCGAGGCCGCGGCCGCCGGGAAGCGCGACGCGAGGAAGAGCGCGGCGCGGGCCGCGGCCGCGGAGCGCAGGGACGAGGAAGGAGCAGCTGGAGCCCCGGCAGCCGAGGCTGGCTGCCCATTGTCGGACCCCGTGCGCTGCCTCTCGCGCAGCCTCGCCGACGCGCGAGACAGGCGCGTCGGGGCAGCGGCGGCAGCAGCGCCAGGAGCAGCAGCTAGGTCCGTCGGCGGCGGCAGCAGCAGCCCCTCCCCGACCGCGAGCTTCCTCAGGCCGGCGAGCACCCCCTCCTTGGGGAAGAACACCGCCGCCACCTCGGGCAGCTTCTCCTGCAGCAGCTCCGCGAGCCTGACCCCGGAGGCCACGGCCGCTGCGTCCCTCGCGCGAAGCATCGCCGAGACGAACGACGAGGCGGGAACGTCGTCAATGGCGGCGCGCAGGGCCTGGGCGGGGGAGGCCGCAACGGCTCGGGAGACGACGTCGACGCAGAGAGCGCGAGCGGCGGGCGACGAGGCCGCGCCGCCGCCGTCGTAGGCCGCGACCAGCAGTCCCAAAAGGCCCGCCGTGGCCTGCGCGGCGACGGCGGGGTGCGCCGAGAGCCAGGCCGAGCGGGCAAGGGCGGACGGAGAGACGGCGGCGGTCCCGGTTGCGTCGCTCCTCGCCAGGGAGCTGGCCGGCAGGCCCGTCGCGACGACGGCCGCGGCGTCGGCGAGCGGCGGCAGCAGCGAGGCGACGGCCGAGAGCGCGACCGCGAGCTGGTCCCCGGAGCGCAGGAGCGCCGCGGGCTTCGAAGCCGCCGAGGAGGAGGCGTCGCCGCCACTGTCGACGACGACCGCCGTCGAGAGCAGCGGCGACGTCGCCAGCAGGGCCCTGAGCGCGCCGGCGGCGCCCGCCTCGAGCGCCGCGGCCGCGGCGTCGGCCCGCGCGGCGCAGAGGCTCGCGAGCAGCCTCAGGACCGCGAGGTAGGTCCCGGGGGCCCCCATCCCCGGCGCCGCGGGCCCGCCGTCCTCGTCGCGGACGCGCAGCAGGGCGACGCAGGCCTGGACGAGCCCGGACTGCGAGAGCGCGCGGGCGTGGCCTCCCGCTGGCGCCGCGCCGGCGGCGCCGGGGCCGGCGGCAGGGTCGGGGTCGGGGCTGTCCGCGCCGGGCTCGCCGTCTCCCAGGGCCGCGGCCGCCCGGCACAGCGCCGAGCATCCCGCCTCGACGATGCGCGGGTCCTGCGAGTGGAGCAGGCCGGCGAGGGGCGGGACGGCCTCGGCGGCGAGGGCCGCGTCGGACTCCTCCGCCCCGTCGGAGAGGGGGGAGGCGCCGGCCCTCGCCGATGCCGCCGCAGACGCAGCGGCCGCCGCAGCCGCCGGCGCAGCAGCAGCGCCGCTCCGCTCACCGTTCCCGAGCGCCCGCGCGGCGTTCGCCGCCGCCCTCGCCGCCGTCCTCGCCACCCCCGTCGCGTAGAAGTCGATGCACGCCAGGGCCGCGGGAACGCCCCCGGCCCGCAGCACGGCGCGGGGGTGCGAGGCGGCGACCCTGTCGAGCAGCGCGACGCACTGCTCCGCGAGGTCGATGCACTCGGGGGCGCGCAGCGTCGCCGCGACCGCGGGGAGGCAGCCCCCGCGCGGGTCGCAGAGCAGGGCCCCCGTGGCCTGCGGGAGCGCGTCCGCGAGGTAGGTCAGAGCGCGGGCCGCGAGCAGCGACGGCTCGGCCCCCAGCGGGGTCGCGTGGCACCCCTCGCGCAGCGTCGCGACGAGCGCAGGGACCAGCGCGCCGACGGGCAGGGTCGCGAGCGCGTCCTCGGAGGAGACCGAGAGGAGCTCGCAGAGCTCTCCCAGGGCGGCGGCGCGGGAGGAGCCGCCGTCGTCGTCCTCGGTGCCCGCCGCGGCCGCGGCGGCGGCGGCGGCGGCCGCCAAGGAGGAGGAGCTCGAGGAGGGCGGGGCGCCGCCCGCCGCGCCCTCCTGGATCGACGCCAGCGTCTCTGCCGAGAGGCCCCTCAGGAGGGCCGGCAGCAGGGCCCTGGCCCTCGACGCCGCCGAGGAGCCGCCGCCGCCGCCGTAGGCGTCGGAGAAGCCGCCGAGCTTGCGGAGGAGGCCCTGGAGGGCACTGTTTTCGTTTGTTTGTTTGTTTGTTTGTTTGTTTTTTGGAAGAGAGGGAGGAGGGAACAGGTTGAGCGTCGAGAGTCGGTGAGCGTCGTCGACTACGACGACGACGACGATGCTTTGGAGAAGCCGACGTTGCTTTTGCCCCTGTCCCTTCCCATTTTCTCCGCCTTCCTCTCTTTCCCTCTGCTTACCTGCTGTGTCTCCGATCGTACTCTTGGTCCTGTGTTTGATGTGAGAGAGGGTCGGGAGGTGGGGAACGAGGCGGCATGACGGGGGAGAAGAAGAAGGGGTGAGACGAATGGTTGGGGCGCATCGGCTTGTCGTCGTCGATGCTTTCATCGCTCCTCCGTTCTTTCTCTCGTTCTGTTCGTTCTCTCTTCTCTTTCTCACCTCGTCCATCGTTCTCCGCGGCGGAGGAGGACGATCAGGAGGAGCTGCCGTAAAGCGAGGCTGCTGCTGCTGCGCTGGCCGGGACGAGCTCGGTCCGGCTCCTGCTGTTGCTGCTGCCAAAGAAGGACCCGCTGCCGCTGCTGCCGCTGCTCGACTCGAGTTCTTGCTCTTTTTCGAGCTCTCTTTTGCGGTCTTCTTCTCGGACGAACGGCGTTTCTTTCCCTTGCCGCTCATTCTCAGGCCACGCTAGAGAGCGCGGCGGCCATTCGGTGCGGTGTCGAGAGGATTTTTGGCGGAGGAGAGAGCAAGGGACGGAAGAAGAGGGAGAAAAAAGAAAGGTGTGATTCCGAGGAGCTCCACTCTTTCGTCGCTGCCAGAGAGACTCTCTTTTCCTTCGCTCCTCGACCTCGCTGGCGACAGGAGGCCACGGGACGGCGCTCCCTCTGCCGTCTCCACGCCAGGCGCTTCCTTACACAAGTTCTCGCCTCGATTCGCCCCCCCCTTACCTCGCCAGCCCGCTGCTCGAGGGCCTCCTGTGCGCCAGGGGTCCCGCGCCGGCGCCCGCCACCGTCCCGACCGCGGGGGCCAGGACGCGAGCGAGCGCCGCGCCGCCGCCGCCGACGCCGCCGCCGCCGCCGCCGCCGCCGCCGCCCGGCCTCGTCGGGGAGCTCCGGCGCGCGACGTGCCCCGCCACGCAGAGCGCGTCAGCCCAGGCCTCCGCCGCCGCCTGCGAGGGCGCGACGACGAAGAAGCCCGCCGGCGGGGCGGGGGAGTGAGAGGGCTGCCTCGGAGAGGAAGAGAGGGAGGCGAACCGGAGGTGGAGGCCGGCGCCGGCGGGCGCGGGCAGCGACGCGTCGGCCGCGGGCGTCGCCGAAAGGATCTCCGCGAGCGGGACGCGCATCGGGCGGGCGGCGTGGTGGACGTGGTGCGGCGAGGGGTGCTGTTGGTGAGCAGCAGCAGAAGCAGAGGAGTAGGAGTTGTTCCCGCTGCTGCCGCTGCCGCTGCCGTGGCCTCCGTCGTGCTGATGGCCCGCGGAGTTTCCGTTTTCGTCCTCCCACCCCCGCGGCGCCGCGGGCGCGCCCGCGGGCGGCGGCGTCGCCCTCAGCGCCTCGGCGTCGATCACGCACCACCGGGCCACGAAGCGCTCCCTCGAGGATGGGAAGATCGAGGCGGGCGTGGCAGCCTTCCCCCCGACCGCGGTGACGCTGCCAGGCAGGAAGAACGGGCGCGCTGCCGGGGCGGCGGCGAGCGATCCCCGGGGCTGCTGCTGCTGCTGCTGCTGGCTGGAAGGGGACCCCAGCGGCAGCGGGTCCGGCACCAGCAGCCACCCGGCGCGCAGCCGCGGCAGCGGCAGGAACGGCTGCACGAGCGCCAGGCTGCGGGCGTAGACGGGCGCGGCGGGCGCCAGCGCCGCGGCCAGGGCGATGCACTGCGCCGCGTCGGCGAGGGCCTCGGCCCGGGCCTGCTGCTGCTGCTGCTGCTGCCGCTGCTGCGACGATGCCGCCGCCGCCGCCGCCGCCGTCGAAGCAGGCGTCGAGGAGGGCGTTGGAGGCGCCGACGAAGAAGAGGAAGGAGGGGCACCCGCCGCCGCCGCCGCGGGGGGCGCCGACGCGTAGAGCACCGTGCCCAGGTTGTACACGGCGCGCTCGAAGTCCGGCCTGCCCCTGGCCGCCGCCCGGAACCGCGCGGCCGCGGCGTCCGCCAGCGCGGCCCTCGCGCGCGAGCCGGGCGGCTCGAGCGCCGAGAGCTCCTGGAGCACGAGGCCGAGGTTGTTGAGCGCCTGCGGGCTGCTGCTGCCGCTGCCGCCGCCGCCGCCGCTGCTCGAGGTCCCGGCGTGCGAGGACGGCGACTCCGGGGCAGCGGCGGCTGAAAAAGGAGAAGAAAGAGAAGAGCTCTCTTCAACGATCGCCTGGTGGTACTTTGCCGCGGCCGCCCGCAGCCGCGCCTTCCTCGTCCTCTCGACCTCCTGCGCCGCGGCGGCGGCGGCGGCGGCGGGAGGAGCTGCCGAGGGATCGCTTCCGCCGCCGCCGTCCCCGGAGGAGCCGCCGCTGGGAGGTATCCTCGAGAAGTCCGTGAGGGCCACGGCGTGGTTGTACAGGGCCCCGGGCGGGGCGGGCCCTCGGAGCTCGGCCGCTGCGTAGCGAGCGCAGGCCTTTTCGGGTTTTTTGGTTGGTTTCAGAAAGAGGTTGAGATCTTTCTTTCCTTTCGGTTTTGATGCCTTCTGTTGGATGCGCTCTATTTCACTCGTCCCCTCTCTTCCTTTCTTCCTGGCCTCGCTCGCTGCCCAAAGACACCTACCTTCTCTAGCAATCTTGCGACCTCCTTTCTCGCCAGCCCGGGCCGGGCCGCGGCCTCCTGCAGAGCCAGTGCCGCGGCGAAGCCGTCCTGTTCCTCCGCGCCGTTGGCCATCGGCGACGACACCGCCGAGGAGGAAGCGCTCTGCCTCCTCGAGGACGCTGCAGTCGTTGGCACGCTCATTTCGCTGCTGTGAAGAGAGGCACGGAGGGAGGGTCGAGAAAGAGCGGGAGAGCGAGCGAGAGAGAGAGAGAGCGCGAGGGAGAGGGAGAGAAGGGAGAAAGCGCAATCAGAGATAAACAAGCTTTTGCCTTTTTCAAAACGACAACAGTGAGGCGCGCCCAAAACCTTTTCAACAAAAAAAGTCAAACAACTCAAACGACGTGCTCCTTGAGCCACGCCGCGGCGTTCAACCACGCCTCGAACTCCGTCTGCGGCGCGTCGAGCGCGTGCGCGTCGTTGGGGAAAACGAGCACCCGCGTTCTCGGGGGAGGAGGGGGAATTGGCGGCGCTTCCTCTCCTTTCGAGCCCTCTTTCGCGTCGCGCTGCCGCTGCTGGTGCTGCTGCTGGTGCCGGTGCCGCCTCCCGCGCAGCGCGCAGAGGTACCTCGAAGCGTCCTCGAGCGGGACCCTCCGGTCCCTCCCGCCCAGCAGCACCAGCAGCGGCGCCGTCACCCTGTCGACGTGAGCGATCGGCGAAACGGCGGCGAAGCGCTCGAGGTCCTCGGCGGCGGGCCTCGCCGCGGCTCTCCTGCGGCCCACCTGCCCTCCCCAGGCCTCGACGAAGGCCCACTCGGGGATGTCTGACACGGCGGCCATGAGGCTCAGGTCCTGTCTCGTTTTTTTGTGTTTTTCGAGGAGAGGGCAGAGAGAGTGAGAGAGAGAGAAGAAGGAGAAGAAGAAGAAGAAGAAGAAGAAGAAGAAGAAGAAGAAGAAGAAGAAGAAGAAGAAGAAGAAGAAGAAGAAGAAGAAGAAGAAGAAGAAGAAGAAGGAGAAGAAGAAGAAGAGTTTCCACCCTCTCGAAATTTGGGTGCTGTCCGGCCGTCCCAACGGAGACGGCCGGAAGAAACAAGGAACGAGAAAAAAAAAGGCCAGCGCACCAGGACGGGGTTCCTGAGCACGCCGGCCCTGAACAGCCCCGGGTGCATCCCCAGCAGGTTCGCCGCGAGGAACCCGCCGTGCGAGCCGCCCACGGCGGCGGCCCTCGAGGCGTCGGCGAGCCCCAGGCCCGCGGCCGCCCGCAGCGCCGCGACGCAGTCGGCGACGTCGAGCGCGCCGATGCGGCCCGGCAGCAGCTGCAGGCTGCGCTCCCCGCACCCCGTGCTGCCCCGGAAGTTCACCAGGAGCACGCAGAAGCCGCAGGCGGCCAGGAAGGAGGTCGGGAGGGCCCAGCCGTCCGCGTGGGCCGAGTGCGGGCCTCCGTGGGGCACGACGAGCGCCGGGGGGAGGGGAGAGGAGGGCGAGGCGTTGGAGGTCGAGGGAGACACGACGATGACCTCGATCGTCGCGCCCTCGGCGCCGTGGCCCTCGCGCTCTTCCTCGTCGGCCTCCTCGCCCCTGGGGCGCGGTCTCGGCCCCGCCGCGGGCACCGCCACCTCGATCACCCGCGTCTGCACCCTCGCCATCGCCGCCGCCGCCGGGGCCCGCAGCGGCGGCGGGCTGCCGTCGGCCCTGGCGGCCCGGCGCCACCGCAGCCTCGCCGAGACGGCGGCGATGCCCGGCGGGGGCGCCGCCGCGCCCGCCGCTCCCGCTCCTCCTCCCGCTCCGGCGGTCGCGGCGGAGAAGTCGGCGACGACGACGTCCGGGGGGCAGGTCGGGGACGAGACGACGGCGGCGAGCCACCCGCCGCCGCCGTTGGAGGCGGAAGACGGGGGCAGCGCGGCCAGAAAGGCCCAAGAACCCGCGAAAGAAGAGGAGGAGGAGGAGGAGGAGGAGGAGGAAGAAGAAGAGGAACAAGAGGACAAGGAACGAGAGCCGCCGGCGTCGTCGCTCCTCCTCGTGCCGCTCTCGGGTCCCGGCTTGGACGCGCAGGCGACCTCCCCGCTCTCCAAGTCGACCAGAAGCACCTCCGTGCTGCTCCGCCACTGCGAGGTCAGGGCCAAGACCGAGTCGGTGACGAAGGGCCGGTCGGGGAGGCCCGCGGCGTAGATGCCGGGGAAGTGCTGCGCGCTCCGGGGCCTCGCGACGACGGGGACGACAGCGCGGGGGGGGGCGGCGGCGGCGCCCCCCCCCCCCGAGGTGCAGCCCCCCCCGGGAGCCGCCGCGGCCGCGGCGGCTCCCGAGACGGGCTCCGCCGTCGCCGGGTCAAAGTCCAGGCACAGCAGCGCCGCGGTCGCGAAGTGCGCCCCCGAGGAGACCGCGGCGTCGTGGCTCAGGAACGCGAGCCTGTCCCCCCTGGGCGAAAAGCGCGGGGACATCGAGGACAGCAGCGTCGGCGTCAGGCAGCGGGCGGCGGCGGCGGCGGCGGGGGGCGGCGCCGCCTTCTCTCCCGCTGCTCCTCCGGGGACAGCGCTGACTTCGGGGAGGCGGGCGAGCCAGAGAGAGCACGGCCTGTTGGTGCAGTAGACCATGCCGAGGCGCTGTTTCCCCAGCCCCGGGTAGAGGTTCTCGTCCCTGTGCGGCCACGAGACGAAGACGACGGCCCTGCCGCACGGCGAGAGCGCGGGCTGACCCTGCGACGAGGAACAAGAGTCGTCTCTCTCTTCGGAGTCGCCTCCTTTCGAGCCTGGAGTCGTCGGAGGCGGCGCGGGCGCGGCCAGCACGGTCGCCGACGGGACGTCGAGCACGAATACCCCGGGCCTCGCCCTTCCCGTCAGCTGCTCGCCCCAGTCCTCCACCTGGGCCCCGAGGCCGCGCCAGGTCCTGGGGAGGGCGGAAGGCTGGCCGCCGCTGCTGCTGCTGCCGCTGCCGCTGCTGCCGCTGCTGCTGCCTTCCAGGAGGGACTTGGACGAGGGCTCCTGCCGCTGCTCCCCGCCGTCGCCGCCCGAGAAGAGAAGGTCCTCGCGGCCCCATTCCGGGGTCGTCTCCCTTTCGGGTCGCTCGGCCACGTACGCCACTCTCTCCTCGTCCCGCGACCACGACGCGCCGCCGTCGCCGAACCAGGCTCCGGCGTAAATAGGGCCGTGGAGAGCGGCGGGCACGGCGAGGTCGAGGAGGCAGCGGCCGTCGCCCCAGACCTCGATGGAGACGGAGGGGGCGGGGGGCTTGTTGCCTCCGCCGCCGCCGCCTCCGTTGGCTGCCGTTGCGGGGGATGGCGAGGAGCGGAAGACGAGCTGGCGCTTGCCGGAGGCTGTTGGTTGGAGCAAAGTACAAGACGAAAAAGAGAGCCAGAGTGTTTTTTTTTTTAAGTTTTATCCAACGGACGGTAAAAAAATAAAATGAAGGAGCAGAAAGCGAGAAACTTACGGCTCGGGCTCGACAGAACAACGTCCCCTGCCAGAGCGGTCGCCTGCAGGCCCCTTGAAAGAAGCGCCATCCTCGCGGCCCCGTCTCTCACGAGCGCGTGCGAGCGCAGGAAGCGGCGCGGCCGGTTGGCCGGCAGGTCCCGCTGCGCCCACTCCACGACGAGCGTCGCCGTCGAGGACTTGGCTCCTTCTCCTCCCTCCTCTCCTTCTTCTTCGGGAAGCAGGAACGCGCGCGTGACGGTGGGGGCGTCGGCCAGGGCCGCGAGGAGCTGGGCCTCGGCGGCAACGTTGGAGGGGACCTCGCGCGGCGGTGCCGGGGGCGGAGGGAGCGGCCGGGGTCGTGACGAGGAGAGCATCATCATCGCTCTTTCGCTCTGGCTTTTCGCTCTTTCTTTGGTCTCCCTCGCAGTCGGCTGCTTTCGGGTTCTTCTAATTCAACTCTTCACAGCGAAAGCACGACGCGCTCTTATTTCTTCGAGGGAGAGCGAGAAGACGCGAGGGAGGAAAGGCGTGCCAAGCTCCCCGAGTCGAGATTGGTGAGCGAGGTAGAAAAAAAAACAGAAAAATGAAAAATCCATTGCTTTTGCTCGATTGCTCGACCTCCACTCTCTGGAAAAAAATTGAATGCTCCTTCGATCTCTCTTCCTCCTCGGCTCCCGCTCTCGCGGGGGAGGAGCAGCGAGTAATTCTCTTCTTCCTCCTCTGCGCAACGAGACCCCTCTCTGCAACTTCTTCCAGCGCGCTTCCGCGTCGACGAAGCGCAACGTGAGTGGCAGTAGTAGTAACGTGGGAAGAAGGAAAGAAAAGAGCAAGTGATGGAATCGAGCAAGCGAACAAGAAGGGAAAAAAAACGTCTCTTTCACTTTCCTTCTTCTTCTCTCTCTCTCTCTCGATATCCCTAGGCCAACGAGCTCCGCGTCGGCTCCGTCATCCAGACCGACGACGGCAAGGGCGGGACCACGCTCGCGCAGGTCACGAAATATCTCTATACCCAGGGGTCTGGCAGGCAGCTCGGGGTCGTCCAGGCGACGCTGAGGGACCTCCGCGGCGGCGGCAAGAGCGAGGCGCGCTGGCGCCCGGCGGACGCCGTCCGGGAGGCGCGCCTGGCGGAGGAGCCCGCCACGCTGCTGTACCGCGAGCGGGCCCCCGAGGGGTGCGAGGACCGGGCCGTGCTGATGTCCGACGAGACCTTTGAGCAGTTCTCGCTGCCGCTCTCGATGCTCGGCGCCGCGGCGCCCTTCCTGGCCGACGGCGCCCGCGTCATCGTGTCGAGGGCGCCGGCCGAGCTGGGGGGGGACGCGCTGGGGGCCGCGGCCGAGGCGGCCACGGCCGAGGTTGTCGTGCTTTCGACGCCGCCGCCGAGGTCGGGAGTGCACTCGAGCTACCAGAAGGTCGAGGTCGGGATCAGCCACGGCGAGCAAGGCGAGGCGGGAACGGCGTCGGGAGGAGCGGGCAGCGGGGCAGGAGGGGCAGGGGGAGCTGGGAGGAGCAAGGGCTCTTCTGCCGTCAGAGCTGCCGAGGTGGCGGTCCCGGCGCACGTCAGCGCCGGGGACCGGATCGTGGTCGACCTCCGCGACGGCACGTTTGTGCGGCGGGTGTAATAACAACGGCGTCTTTTTAAAAATTACATCTTCTCTCTCTCTCTCTCTCTGTCTCTCTCTCTCTCTCTCTCTCTCTCTCTCTCTCTCTCTCTCTCTC
>Ga0210003_1002278_pt1 | contig 16364 bp, 39 predicted proteins | sample LantaG_FD_182804 | JGI IMG/M metagenome (GOLD analysis project Ga0210003, IMG submission 182804) | Deep subsurface microbial communities from Baltic Sea to uncover new lineages of life (NeLLi) - Landsort_02402 metaG (SPAdes) (version 2) | ecosystem: Environmental > Aquatic > Marine > Oceanic >...
TGATAAAGCCATCAGCCAACTTGTACTGTGCTTCTTCCGCCTCGGTCAAACTTCTCAACTCTGTGGTGCTAATCATTGTCTTTCTCCTGTCTTGTGTTCCTTGTTGCTTGTTGCTTCTTACTTCTTACTTCTTACTTCTTACTTCTTACTCTAACAATTTAAGGTTTCATGGAATCAGGTGATTACAGTTGGGCATCTTTGTTCGGTATATTCCCAATCTCTCTTACTAATCCAGACTTTGGCATCTTCGTCATAGAAAGACAGGTCAGGGGCCCAGACCCAGGTGGCGGATAATGTTACGATTTTTCCATAGGGATTAATCGCTTTTGCTTTCATCGTAATCTGATCTAACGATTTTCGATAGATTTTGTATTTCTTCTTTGCCATTGCTTTGCCCTTTCTGCTGAAAAGAATCAAACCAACGTGTGCAGGTGGTTACTTATTTTATTTCTTTGTTAACACAAACATCGCATGTGTCAACAATTTGGGCATTTTCTGTAAAAGTATCTATATCGCCTACTTTGACAGTTCCGCACTTTCGACAGATTTGATAAACATACTCACCATTGTATTTACTGAGTTCTGTTTTTGCCCTATGTCTCAATTCATCATCGGTTTCAAGGATAGCAGGTGAGATTACCAATGCGACTGGAAAAGGATTCCCCACAATTTCCATATGTCCGTTTGATTTGTGTATTATGCTCATTATTTTGCCCTTTTTTCTATTAGGTAACGGAATAATCTCTTGGAAAATTAACAGAAAGATCAGGTGTTTCAATGAACAAACAGGTTTGACATTCAATCTTTGTGTATGAGTCCATCCAGAGTAGCTTGCTAATCCGTCTTTCTCCGCATTTTGGACAAGCATTTTCTTTTGCTTTTCTAATTACTTTTTTTCTTCCCATTTTATTGCCCTTTCTACTAATGAAGATAAATCTTTCAATAGCAGGTGAATAAACTGTGCAGGAAGGGAATCGAACCCTTCTTAACAAGTCTCCGGAATAAGGATCCCTTCAGCAACTTATTACCCAGGTGATAGCTCCTTAGTGTTCCTTCATATCGCCAGCATCCCCGGCGATACGAATTCCCAGCTATCCTGCACTCCATATCTTCAATATGATGATATTATGTTATCAGGTGAGTCCAAATTCGATGTTATAACAAATTGTACATTCGCACCATGAAATGAAACCTTCCTTTGATATTGTAAGGACACAAGTTTCTGTATTTTCCATTGCAGTGAAAGTAGCAGGCAAAGGAGAAGCAACAGATAGATGATTTCTTGTTATCACAATCTTTTTAGTCTCATCATCTATCTGAACAAGATATTCTTTTTCTCCTTTTGTTTCTTTTCTAATTGTTCTTAATGTCATTTTATTGCCCTTTCTGTTCATAACAGAATTAATTCTTTTTAACAGGTGACAAGTTCTTGTTTTCGTTTTCGTCGAACAAGACGATGAGCAAGAGCTTTCATTTTGCGTGTGCTCTTGCCATAAGGATTGCAACAAGAGCAATGCCATCCTCCAGGACCAGAAGTTAAATATCGATGATATACTCTTCCAAGTCCTTTTTTTCTACCTGGATGTGTTGCCATTTTTTGCCCTTTTTCTTAACAATGTTGTGATTGTTACTAGAGACAATGTCAAAGCACAATGCAGGTGCATTAATCGTATTTCTTTTGTTCTCTTGTTCTCTTGTCTATAAACTTTATCTGTTATAGGCTTATGACATTCTGAACAATAAATAATATCAGCGGCAAAGCTCTCTGGTTCTAGGACCAAGAACCTAAAAGCTCTACCGCTCTTGTTTTGTTTGATGTTATCGATGAACTTGCCCTTATTTTTGGCAGAAGATAGAGAAGTAGCAAGTATGTGTGAAGAAAGAACTCGCGGAATCATATCCTACTACTTCTCTATTTAATCAACTGACAACAGGTGCCTCTGCATCCTTGTTGTTTTCCTTGCCTTGCTGCTTGATTCGCCCCTTGCAAGCTGCTGAATCTCGGCAGAAGCGTGGGAGCTTTCCGCCTTCGATCCTCTTGACATCCTTGCCGTCAGGGACGGCCAACGACGTTCTCTTTGTTACGTCGGTGTGGCACTTCAAGCAGGTGCCCTTCCAGTATCCGTCTCCCGGCTTCTGATCGTATCTGTTCTTTGCCATTTTTTCGCCCTTTCAGTAAACAGTGTTTTATCTTACATTCTCAAGTCAGCATCTTATTCCAGCAGGTGACGGGGCATTACGCCCCGTCACTCATCGGTAAAGGTAGACCCTTTACCATGCTGAGGCCAGGTTAATTCCTAGCCTTTATTGGAATATCAATATCGCCAGCTTCGACAACAACAATAGCATTGACCTTTTCGACTTGCAGGTGCTGAACCGTTGTTGCTCCCGAGACATTGACCTTTGGCATTTCTTCCAGAGAATCCATGACCATTTTTTCAGCAGTATTGACAACTTCCATGTCAACCTGTGTCCCAGTGTCAAGAGCTTCTGTCATTGCCTTTGTTAAAGCAGACAACGCAGCTTTGCGGGTGATCCCGCAATAGCGAACAAACAAAGCCAACGCTTGCTTGAGAGGAACGCTTGCTGTCGGTGTGCGTTCGTAATCTTCGCCCTTCCTTAGTGACCCGGAGACTCTGACAGTAATGTCAAAATCATGATCGCCAGGTGCAAGAGGCGTGGTATTGGCAGAAACCTTTGCCAAAGCCAACTTTTCAAGATTAGTAAGGCTTTCGTCTATGATTCTCTTATTTATTGCCATTTTGTTGCCCTTTCTACTGTAAACAAATCTCAAATGAATAGCAGGTGTTACGCCCTTTTGTCGATTCGACGAGTAAACTTTATTATCTTTGGCGGAGAATAAGTGTAGTGACACGTTTGACAGGTGACATATCTGCCATCACTCCAAACAAGCATATCAATTCTGTTTTCTCCGCAAACTGGGCAAGATTCTTCTTTTGGTATTATTTCGCTCATATTATTACCCTTTCTGCTATTGACTCTTGCTCAGTTCTTTGCAGGTGTTTGCTGTAAGAATTGCCTGATTCTTTCTTTTGCTTCTTCAAAATCTATTAGATTATGTCCGGGAAGAGTAGTGTCTCTGCCCATAACAAAATCTTCACAAGCAAGGATGAACGCACCAGGATCAGGTGAAGTTGTACGTCGTATCCAAGACTCTCCACAATTCAGTTGTTGGAAACAGATCTCTCCAATACGGAATCCGTGTGTCCCATAATCATAAAAGATAGAGACACTTCCATCAGGATAATAATGTTTTTGCAGCCAGGTTTGCAGTTGTTGTATTCCGCATTCGTACCAATGAATATTCTTCATCATTATGCCCTTTCTGCTGCAAACTGCTAATAATCTTTTAGCAGGTGCTTTTGGGTGGGATAAAAATGTTGTGGCAAAGTTGGCATTCGACTTCATAAATACTAATCCGAACAAATTGGTCCTGGTCATCTTCCCCACAACATGGGCACGCTTGTTCTTGGCTTACAACTTCGCTCATGATGATAATCCATTCTTTAGGTGCTCTCTTGTCTTCATAACCACAAGTGTTACAAGTTTCTTCAAATCAAAAAGGGTTCATTATTTTTTATTATCATTCCTGGCATTGTTGCTCTCTTTTCCACCAGTTCATCTTTTTGATTTATATCTACTGATTGCAACAGAAAGACTTTCCTGCCTGTTTGACAGGTGTTTTCACAAACTCGACGAGCAATAGTCAAGTTTTCAAACATTCCATCGACTTGAAGGTGCCCTTTTTTATCATCTTTTTCGACAATATAAAACATGTGTGACATTTTATTCTCCTTAATCTATTGCCCAAAAAATTAAAGAACAAATGCAGGTGTTAGACTAACAATGCTCTCATGGGGACTCGAACCCCGATCTGCGGGTTGAAGGCCCACTATCCTAACCAATTAGACGATGAGAGCTTAATGGATTCTATAGGATTTGAACCTATAACCTACAAATTATGAGTTTGCAGCTCTGCCGTTGAGCTAAGAATCCAATGCTTATATGACTGAAACTATCAACAATTGTATCAGGTGCCAAACCTGATCAATATAAACATACTTCATAAATTGTTCTTCAGTGCCTTTCCATTTTGCCCATTTATAACACTTCCATTGATCCATAACGAAGTGCCCAAATACTAAGAAAGGAACTTTCCAGGGAGCCATCATGCCAGCCAAGGCCAGTGGTATAGAAACAACGCCAGCCCAAGCGATGCAATGAACAAGCATAACTACTGCATACTTGCCTTTTTTCTGGATAATCAAATCACCCTGACAAGCCCAATCTGCTATACAGTGAGCTACGATGAGCCACCATAGCAGGTGTTGAGGTTCAATTGGGAAGTTCATTAGGTTTCCTTCTTGCTTTTAAGAAATTTCATCTTTATCACAGGTGCTTCGACAAGGAAGTATTATAAGATCACTATCATACACACTTTGAGTCAACCATACTGGCAACGGTTCAGCATGTTTTGCATAGAAAACATCTCCATTATTGTCCCATGCTTTCTTAGCAAACCCTATTTTTATTAGCCATTGCAAGTGTGCTGTAACGTCTTGAACCTGTTTAATTCCTTTTCGATTCTTTGGAGAAAGTTCTATATTGGTTTTCCAGGTGCTCTTGAGTAGTCTTCTTGCTACCTTAGACATTCTCTTTGAGCTATCTGAAATAACAGACCTATCCCAAAAACCATTTGCCAAACTAGAATGCTGTTCTTTGTAAAGTTGTTCTAGTGACTGTGATATACTCATAACTATCTCTTGTCATCAGGTGTATTTGCTGATAATGACCTTACAGCCCAGTATACTTGCAATCTGCTTTGCAGCGGCTTGGTCGAAGTTCCAATAAACTCTTTGATAGATAACATTCACGCCTTTTCTTTGCAGTGCTCCTGTGACTATATTTAAGTTTCTACCTTTAAACATAAAGCGACAGGGTGTTCCGCTTTTTATGCTATGTTCAGAAAAATGATGTACTTGTTCAGGTGTCAATTTTGGTCCAGTTTTTTCTTCATTATCCATTTTTTGTATTTCCTTCATGCAGATAAAACTGTACTAAAACATTACAGGTGATTACTTCCTAACATCTTTGATCGTTTTCTTGTATAACCAATTATCTCGTTCGATTGGTAGATTCAAACTTCCACGCATTCTCTTCAAATCGCTAAGCATGAAGTATCCCATTTCTTCTTCAAACCCATGCACAAGCCCAAAAAAGCAAACATCAAGAGCTTGATCGATATTTGAAAGTTGAGACAAAGGGATTGTGTCGCCCTCTGCATTGATAATAGCATCTGCTTCAGTGACATACCATGTCCAGTTGCTATCCGGTGTAAAAAATTTGACGACAACCTTTGCGTCATCGCCCTTGTCTTCTTGTGAATACAAAGAAGGCATTTGTCTCATGATTTCTTTTGTCAGTAGTTTCATATTATTTCCTATTTAAGGTCAATAACATTATTGCAATTACATTTTGCAGGTGCTTCATCGATTTGGAATCCAAAATGACAAAAACCAAAATGATCTGATAAAGCATTGCATATATCAAACTCATCTACATCTAACAATCCGGTTCCGTTAACAACCAAAACCTTAGAAGGCAAATCTACTTCTTGCCCATCAGTGTCCCATTTGATTTCTGTGATAAGATAGCTCATAGTCAATTTCCTTAATGCAATGAAATTAAGAGATGTGACAATCAGGTGCCCCAGTTATAGTAAATCCAGAAGGACAAAAATTATATATTGCGAACAATCGTTCACTGATATAGCTTTCGTCATCTCTTGCACTATCGCCAGGAGCTCCCGTCAAAAGAACTTCTGAAGGCAAATACTCAAAAGCCTCACCAATGGGTGCGTCCCATTTTATATTTTTGATAATATAATTTCTCATTAACAATCCCTATGAATAAAGTTCATGTCCAGTTCATCATCATCATCATCATCATCATCATCATCATCATCATCATTGACAAAATCATATTCTTCTTCATCTTCTTCTTCTTCTTCATCAACATCGAAATGATCCATTGCAGTACAGAGCAGGTGGTTATAGTCGCCTGCCATCATTTCATCCAGAATGACAGCAATTTCTTCCTTGCTCATCCCAGCTCGTTGTGCAGCTTGTTTACAACGTCCCATGATAGCAAAAGCATTTCCATCTTCTCCGACAAGCTTGATTTTTGGTTTTGCCATGATTTATCCTCTTGCTTCTAAGTCGCCATCAAGCATTTTCTTAGCTTGTTTATGAATCTTATCAGCAAACTCTTGTATTTCTAATTTTGCCCAATCATCAACAGCTTGAACAGCTTCTTCCCTTGTTATCAGGTGAACCAATTCTGTATCTATTCTCGACATGCCTGGAGATTCAGGATGGTCAAAAAAGAATATATCAACATGCCCTTTTTGAAATGGATAGCCAGATACATCAAAATCATCCTGTTCATTTAGAAAAACAGCAAAAACTGAATTGTCATTTGATTCTTGTGGTCGTTTTAGCTGAACAATTTGATTTCTTCTTTGATCGCTCATTTTATTTCCTTTCTACTGAAAGCAAAATGAGACAAAGCAGGTGACAAGGGCAAGTGTTCTAACTTGCCCTTGCCTTTGCTTTATCGCTTAGTCAGCGAAGGGATCATCGGCTATTTCTTCGACAACGGCAGCGGCTTCTTCGGCAGCGGCTTCTGCTTCTATTTCGGACTTCTTACGACGCCCGCCACGCTTCTTCATGGCAAAGACAACCGTTTCATCCTCGAAAGCGACCTTCCAACCGCCCTTTGAGTATCGCTCATCGATAGCCTGCCGGACCTTGGCTCGGAGTCCTTCGACATGCTCATTCAGCTCAGTCCGGTTGATACGAAACTCTCGGCATGTGATGTCCTTGTCGAACAGTGTCTTAATCTGTCCTTCGATGAACTGGTCTGCCAACTCGTACTGCTTTTCGTCCTTCTCTGTCAACTCTCGTAACTCTGTGGTTGTGATCATCGTCGTTCTCCAAAAAAAACCTTTGTTAACCGTTCCTTAGTTTATTTTCGTTCCTTCTAACTCTTTCAAGAACTGCTTTTATTTCAGCAGGTGACTATTCTGCTTCTTCACTTCTTCAATACATGAAAGTATTCTTTTTTGCTTATCCTGATAAGAAACGATATTTCTTTGTATCTCTTCTTTGACAACCTTGATAGCTTCTTCTTTTGTTATCTCTTCTATGTTATTAAAATCATTGCGTCCAGCAAATGTAATAGAAGACAATGATTCATCTAGTAGTCTAGCTAAATGAAAATGTTGTCCTTCCCAAAAATCCGAAGGACAATGACAATGCCCTATTCGATAATATTTACCATGATATACAACAAACGTCCCTATCTTTATTGTTGTAGTTTTCATAACATCCTCATTGATGTAATTTTCGTTTACGTTTTCTCTTTTGAGAACTAATGCCTTGCTTTACCAGGTGAAGTATTTTTCTTGCTCTCTCATCTGTGGGCAAGTCTTTATAGAGTTTTTCTATTTTAGTCATTTTGTTTTACGCCAAAATTATTTTCCCTTAAGCAAAAACATCAAGACCTATTGATTCAGCGGCATTACCAAAGATTTCCAGTGCCCACTCGTCAACTTCTTCTTGCGTGCTATTATCATCTAAGTATCCTGATGACAGGTGAGCTTCATTGATAGATGTTTTACCAGGTTCTACGGTATAGCTATCAAAGACAATATCTCCCTTATCCCCGCCGATACAACGATAATGCCCAGCGAATTTATCCTTTGCAAAAGCTGAAGGATATTCAAAGCGTGGATTAGCTTCTTCTGGCAAGGATAATTCTACGCTGATACGTCTTAGTGTATCGTTCATGGTTATTTCCTTAATACCATCATATCAGTCTTTATTTGCTTTTGCAATTGTTCAATTTGTAAACTTAGATTTTCTGCTGCATCTGAAATCTGTTTCAAGATTTCTTTTTCTTTGCCATTACTATTATCAACTCTTCCTTGATGAGCTTCAAGCATGATGGCAAGCAGGTGTTGCCTGATTTGTACTAAGTTTTTTTGCATTCTAAGGCAAGTCTATCTCTAAAAGATTGTTATTGTCGTTAAAGATGATATAAAAATCAAATGGACCGATCATAATGAAAGGAGATTCATTCGTTTCAAAGATTTCTTCTAACTGCTCGTGAATATCTGATTCTTTCTGCGGTACAACATGGACGACTCCATGCCCAGTTTCAATTACATTTTCCAAGGCAAACAGCACTTGTACTGTTTGATTGTTAGGCGTCATATCTACTGGAACAACAAAGTGTTCCAGTTGTACCGTCCAAGAATTATTCATTTTTTGTCCTTTCAAAAAGTTCTTAGTGCTATTTATTTAGAATCTATAATAGATTGAAGTATATTTTTAGCACTAATCATGTGCTCTGCTGCTTCTATCAGCCATTTCTTTATATCCTCATCTGGACAAGCCGAGTTGGTGATGAATAAAATCACGAATGCATCATTAAGCAAATGTGTTACCGTTGAGGCAAACGCATTTATATTAGGCTGTTTAGCTGCTTCTGCAAATGTTTTCATTTTTACATCCTCATTACTACTCATCTATAATAGATTGCAAGTAATTTATTTGGACCTTGAGATTATATATTGAATTTCGACATAACAGATTACAGGTGATCAATAAAAATATCATATTGTCAAGTCAACATTACAAACAACCCAGAACATTGCCATTATCATCATCATTATGACAAAGAAAGCAGCAGACTTACCGTGAGACGCTTCACGATAATAATATTCATCATAATGGTGTCTGCGAGAATATTTCATTTTTGTGCTCCTTCTCTGTCAACTCATCAAAAAAGTAAAGCAGGTTCTTACCAAGAAATACAAGCATCTACTTTATCCGTCATCTTCTTAAACGTAAACTTTTCAGCGGTCATGTGGAAATTGTCGTAAAGAACATCCTCAATATTATCTTTAGTGATTTTTCGATTATCCGGCACGTTAAAAACTATTACAGTTCGTGGTAAACCTTCGGTTTCAAAATCCTCGTCTTCTCCCCATTGAATATTTGTAATAAGATAATTTTTCATTTCTCTTTATTAGCCTCATGTTTTTCATATCGTGCTTGTAAGTCAGTTGCTTCACAATGGAAACAAGAAACAGGAACATCCCTTCCACATCGTTCACACCTAAACCATTGAGGAGCTGCATCATCATATAATCTTTGCTCTAGGTGCTTAATCTTTGCTTCTGCTTGTTTTAACTTTACTACAAGTTCTCCAACAGGTGATGAAATACTATCATTCACTTTCTTTTTATTTTCTTCTATTTGTGAAATTCGTTTTGCTGTTCGTAATGATCGTTTTATCCCAATGAATGAAATAACTAAACTGATACAACTAAGACAAGTAATCAAATATACCAACAAAAAGTAATTATTGTTTATTAGCTCTATCATTTTATTTCCTTTTTACTTTTTTTCATTGTTTTTAGCATATTTTTTGCGTCTTCCATTTTATCAAAAATTGTGATATGATCATCATTAAAAGCAGAATGAACGCCTGTTTCCACTAACCATATACTCTCACCTAAACTTATACCTAGTTCTGCTGAAATCGTTCTACCATTTTTAGTTGCTAAACCCATTGACGGAAGCGTGTCCTCACAATAATCACCAAAAACACTATCTAAAAAAGAAATGGTTGCAAACTCAAATCCTATCATTTTAGCATACTCAACAACTCTTTTTTGTCTTTCAGTTCGTGTCCCATCCCTATTCGATATTGACAACTTATATGCTCTCACTAGTTGATTGTGTTTTTCAAAAACTTCTTTACTAGTGTCATATGCCTTAGTACGATACGAACATACAGTACATCTAATTTCAAAAAAACCCCTTGGTGTCTGGTCCCAGATCCCCAAGGTACACCCTTTATCGCAATATGGACATGGTTCAATGTTATTCATTATCTAATTCCTTCTTTTCTACCATCAATCCCTTTTGTTTTAACTCAATAAGGAAGTAGATCAGGTGAAAAAAGAGACACTGAATTTAGAATAACTACGACGATCTGCTATAATGTTATGGAACCGCTTCGGGCACTTTCCATATAACAAGGTAACAAAGCCGAAAGAGCAACCAACTCTTTCAAATCTAAACTCAGTGCTCTTATCCAATTAGTCTTTACTTATTCTTGGCATCCAACAATGCCTTAAGCATTGAATGATCCAATACCTTAGTGCCGTTTGAGCCATTCATCATTTCAGCAGGGAAGACAAAGAAAGCGTTATTCGGTCCCATTGCAGCTTCTCCAAGAACTCTTATAGTATGCCATCGTAGATACTCAGGTGAATCCTTGAGAGCATTCTTGATAATTGCAATAGACTCAGAAACCGCTTCTGCTCTTTTTATTTCAACTAACTTATTAGCTTCTTCAATCTTCAATTGTCCTTCTGCATTCTTCAGTGCTGCTCGAACACGTGCTGCTGTTCGCTCTTCTTCAAGTTGAATTTTTACCAACTCTTCTTGAGCATCCGTAATAGATCTAGGCCAGTCATAGTTAGTAATCTCAACTGCTGTAATCTTCATAGGAGTTCCTTTAGCTCGTTCAAGAATCTCCTTACAAACTTGATCAGCTAATTCTGCTCGATTTGCGATAACAGTTTGAATATCTGGACAAGATCCGAAAATTTTTCGTGGAACAGAAGTGAGAATCGGATACAAATAGATCTTATTCAAGCTATCAAAAGTAATCAATTTATCTTCATTCGCCACAACCTTCTCAAACACAGACAACGCACTTGCTTCATTTTCCAAATTAAGAGAAGCTCGAATGGTAACACGACAAGTCATGTTGACCTTTCCGCCAACAAGAATCGACATATCTTCATTAATTAGGCGATCTGATGAATCTACATCAAACATATCATCAAATCCCCAGCAAGAATGAAGCCCTGGAGACAGAATTGCTTTATTCCATCCACTTGAGGTCTTTACTCTACCAACTCGTCCTTGCTTGACTTCTGATCGACATCCAACAAGGCTGACAGTCAAAACGACCATAATCATAAATCCAATTGTACTACTTCGCATGATTTCTTTCCTTTATTTTCTCTGTTTCTTTCTTCATCGCTTCATCGAAAGCGTTGAGTTTGTCTTTGTGCAACTCGACCAATCTATTCCTTTCCTTATTACTGTTTTCTTCTATCTGTTCTTCTATCGGAGCTTTTGTTTCTACAATCTTCTTGTTTCTTTGCTTTTGCTGGGGGTTTTCATAATCAGTAGTTGTGGCAAAAACATGTTGTTTTGCAAGGTTCATTCCAACAATAGCTGTTACGAGGACAACAAGCACCAAACCCCCTTGCAAAAACTTTCCGTATGAAAGAGTCTTTTTAGACAAACAATTTAAAAAGCTCCTCACATAATAGAACAAGCATGTAAATACCATCACCACAACAATTGTGTTAAAAGCTATGTCAACAAAATGATTCATCAGGTCTTCTCCTTAGCTATATTAAGAAACATTTCAGCCAATTTTTGTCCAATAATGTTTGAATGATCTTCTAAAGTACATTTATAAGTCCATGCTTGACCTTCTCCCCCTAGCCATTCAGGTGGAAAGCCAAAGTCATCTTTATTGCAATGAACATTATGATGTAATCTCCATCCCAAAAAATATTCTACAACATTGTAGAAATCTTGCTCATATCTTCCTTCTCGTTCTGTTCTCTTAAATCTCTTGAACTTGGCGAACCCTACTGCTAAAAAATCTCTAATGCCAAAATTTTCTGCCCCTTCAATATCAACAACATCATAAGCATATTTAAAGACAGTGCCTACAGGTGTCTGAATATGAACAGGAAGTGACTTAAGAACAAGCATCTTGATCTTTCTAACGTGATCTATTTTCTTTAACCGCTCATGATTTATCATATTGTAATCTATTATAGCTACTACTTACAAGAAATAATCTTTTTATTTCAGGTGCAGTAATTTTTTTCAAAAAGAGTTTTAAGTGTATCTTCGCCTTTTTTAATCGCGTCTTCCATATACTGTCGCTCGTCATCAATGGCCTCAGCGATAGCTTTTGCTACTTGTTCTTTATCTGCTTTATGAAGTTTATATTGTTCAACCATCCAAGGCCAATCATCATCATTATCATTTGCCACTTCTCTCAAATTATAAAGCCCATAAGAATATCCAGTATTTCCCCAAGAGTCATGGGAAACGAAATATATGATATCTAGATTCCCTTGCACTGTAACAAATTGCCCCTTTTTAAAGCGTGGCTCTTTTCTTGTCATCATTAATATCCTTAACTGCTTTTTATTTCGCCAATTATAAAAATACAAAATAGCCGAGACGGGACTTGAACCCGTAAGCCCCGAAGAGCGAGGGATTTTAAGTCCCTAGTGTTTGCCAATTTCACCACCCGGCCAGGTGCTTTATTAACCATCTATATGATCTAACTCATATAGATCATGTGCTAAGTTTCTCTTTTGCATTTGCTCGCCGTCATAGCCATTATAGCTAGGTTCATATTCGCAAGCAAGATTATAAAAATCACTTGCTAAACATCGATTCTTGCTACGATTCAATTTTTGGATAACCCATAAACAAAATGAAGTCAAATAACTTTGTATCCATATTATCTGGAAAAAGAACATGTTGTATAAGTAATTTCTCATCTTTTTCTCTTTTCATTTTACAAAGATAAAATAAACCTATTCTTTAACAGGTGAGGTTTCTATAACAACTTCTCTATGACTGGTCTGTTATTTCTTCTTCTGTCGGAATCAATCTTTCCTGATATGCTTGTTCTACCGCATCTGCACAATATAGTTTAAGAAGAATCTTAGCAGCATGTGAAGCCGTTTTAACAACATCTTCTTCTATATAATCTACTTCATCAGGATATCCAGGATCTCCATTACTTAATGTATGGCACCCATGAATGATCTTTTCGCTGTAAATGGCATAAACATAAGTACCATAATTGTTTTCATATCTGACTTGGAAACCATCAATAAAAACGCTAGGATCATAGTGTTCTTCTGTTTCCATCTTGACACAAGCAACATCTAAGCGAAGAGGAAGATGTTCGATAATCTGGACAACGTGATCTCTTACTTCTTCCAACTTCTTAACAGCAAGTGTATGTTCAGCAAGTTGTTCATCTGACATAACAATATCCTTTGCTTCTGTTTTTTGCAATTTCAGTTGTCGTCTATGAGCTTTTCTTTGTCTAAGCAACTTACGTCTGCTCATTTTTTGACGACGACCGTGCTTGCTCTGATTGCGTGTTTTGTGTGTCATGCTGATTTCTTCTATACACAAATAGACAAGAATATTTATCAGGTGATTATGTTAAATCTTGAGCTGTTATCCCCCCAGCTTTGTCAGTTTTGTCAGTTTCTTTGGGACGAAGGACACTCTCTCCGCTAGGAGATTGTCCAAGAGTAAAATTGAATATAGTCGCATTAAATGCTTTCAGTTCGGCAGGTGTCATCTGACTCATCTTCTTGCTCATAACTTGTTCCTTAGCTTATTAGGTGTTAAAACGTGTTCTTGTTTAAATTGGATTATCATGAAAAGCGAGCACAATAAATATAGTCGTTGCCAATGCTATTGCAATCATAATAACATCTATTGTTGTTAAATTTCTCATATCATTAACCTAAATCTTTTACTTATCAGGTGTTTAGTTGCGTTCTTGCTTTTATTTAGAACCTATAATAATGATCATCACTACTATAAAAATAACTACAACTATATTCATTATTCATCTCCCTTTTGTTTGTATGGCAAACAATCATAAACGTGTTGTAAAATTTCTTTTACAGTCCCACGCTTCTCTTCTGTTGTTCTACCATACCTCGTAAGCAGCAATAGTCCCACTTCTTTATCTTCTATCTTTGCAATGAGCATGTTCCACATACCAAACTCAGATAACTGATGTTCAAAAACACTAATATATTTTGCTATTTTAACATCATCGACCATGAGATTAGAAACATCTATCCGAGGCAGGTGAGGAATGAAATCTAATATCCTCAATTGCTCTTCAAATGTTTTATTTTGATCAAATTCAATTCGGATATTAGGGAGACATTTTTTATAATTATTTTGATGAAGTCTTACAAGCCCATCAACAGAACAAGATTCTCCGCATAATCTTTCGCACTGTCGTTGATATTTATAATATAGATTATCTCCAAGAATTTCATGCGGATTAATTGACATCAAATTTTTAATTGTCATCTTCCCATCAAACATTGAAGAATATTTTTCTTCTGCAATTTTTAATTGCAGTTTTAGCCTATTCTTGATAATTTTATCAAGAACTTTTCTTGCCTTATTTTCTTCTTTGCGAACAGCTTTTAATTGTATTTCTGTTTCAGTCATCAATATTCTCTTTTTCTTTAAATATCACTTAGTCTATCAAATACTTTAACTCGATAAAAGAAAGGACAGCAACATCATCATGAGTTGACGCCAGCTCATTTGCTATATTTCTAGCACCAACTGGATTTAAAGAGTGGACTATTACTTTTACATTTGTATGTAATTGTAATCGAGCCATATCTTTTGCAAGATCAATTCCATCTCCTTGTGGACCTCGTGTATAAGCTCCACCGAGATCGTGATCAAGAAAAATAAATTCAAAATCATCATTCTCTTGAAGAATTCTCAAGCCATCAACAGGATTATCTGCATGAAGCATATTAGGCCAGTGCTTCCTGAACCATTTAATCCTATTTTTATCATCTTCGAGTAAAAAAATCATTTTATTCTCTAACCATAAATCATAAACAACACAAGCATTTTTTCCCCACATAACAAAATCTTTTCTATTATATTTATTTATTCTTTTTTGCTTCATATTACTTCATTCTTTCTACATAATCATTACAAGCTAACGTAGAAACGAACTTAGACAGGTGGTCTTGTTCATCTGCACAATGTTTCCACATATATCCTTTTTGGATATCTTTGTCATTAGGTGCGAGAGTTTGAAACAGGTGTCCTTTGTATTTGTAAATTTGCTTAATCATTTTTCTAACAATTCATAAAGTTCTTTATATCTTTTTTTATTTTTATCGTGTTCAAGATACCATTCTTTTATCGCTTTTATTACAGAGTTTCTCCCCGTTTCTATTATATAAATTTCTTGAACCCACCCAAGGTAATTCCCAGAAAAATTAACTAATTTGTAAGCAATTTGATTACTCACAACAACTTCTGTAATAATTGCATTGTAACCAAGAACTGTTACAAAATCATTAATATAAAAATGAGCACGCATAATGGGCATCCCAGGACTCGAACCTGGATTACTCTACTCTTCATTAACTGCGACCAGTTTAAACAAAGAGCAAAATTACTCTACCAATTGAACTAAATGCCCTGCATTTTTATTTAACTGAGTGACCTGGGACTCGAACCCAGAACCTACGCCTTAAAAGGGCGTTGCTCTTCCAATTGAGCTAGCCACCCGCTTCTTACATATAAAAACTACCGTTTTTATACAACAGGTGACTATTTGTGAGGCCCATGTTGTAAATAATTATAAGCTGACTTGTATTCAGCAAGCTCAGCTTTAGTCAAATGAAGCAATGTTTTCAGCCTATTAATCTCAAGTTGTTGTGTTGCTACTTGAGATTCAAGATCCATTATACGTTTTAAGTCTTTATTAGACATTTTTTTGATCCTGTAAGTTAATAAGGATTTGCTCTAGTTTAGTGGTAGCAATTCTTTCCTGATCTAGTAGGTGACGAAGCTGGGCTATAACAGAATATAATCTATCTATTTCTGCTTCAAGTTTTTCTTTATCAGACATTTTTATCCTTATCTTCGTCAAAGGTATTTTATTATTCTCTAGCTTTTTTGTCTTTGGTCAACATTAAATTAGCTGTTCTTGCAATGAATTCTTGATTTTGCCGCTTCCAATCTTCTACCACTTTTTGTACATAAACCTCAGAGACAAAAGAGATATCTTCATCCATTACATAATCAAAAACATCATCATCTAAAATATGAACAACGTATGTCATACTATCATACATGCCATAAATGACAGCATGACAGGCACGTTCTTTCATCCATACAATTTGTCCTAATCCATATTTCATAACATTCCTTGCCTATATGAAAGCATTTTTCATAACAGGTGCTTAATGTGTTATTGATTTGAAACCATTAAATTCCACAAAAGTTCTTCTAGTTTTGTAAGATTCTGAATTATTTGCTCTCGCCATTTTATATTAGAAGGAGTCCCATCGGTCTTATCACCAAATTCAATTAAAATAGAAGAATGATCTGGATATGTTTGTCTATCTGCTTCCTGAA
>Ga0210003_1002279_pt1 | contig 16356 bp, 12 predicted proteins | sample LantaG_FD_182804 | JGI IMG/M metagenome (GOLD analysis project Ga0210003, IMG submission 182804) | Deep subsurface microbial communities from Baltic Sea to uncover new lineages of life (NeLLi) - Landsort_02402 metaG (SPAdes) (version 2) | ecosystem: Environmental > Aquatic > Marine > Oceanic >...
CGTATATCGGGTCCGACGATATCTCTGATTCGAGCGACTTTTTCCGCCGCGTCCGGCATAAATTCCTGCCCGCCAAAGCCCGGATGGACCGTCATTACCAAAACCATGTCGCAATGCGGCGCCACCGCGGCAACCGCCTCGACCGGCGTCTCCGGATTCAGGCATATCCCCGCGCTGCAGCCCAAATCGTGCAGCTTGTCGATAAGCTTCAGCGGGTCATCGGCAACTTCGATATGAAATGTGATATGGTCGGCCCCAGCCTTTACAAAAGGCTCGGCATATTTCGCCGGCTCGCTTATCATCAGATGAGCATCGAAAACCAGATCGCTTACCTTGCGGAGCTTGGCAATCACCGGCGGGCCGATTGTAATATTCGGCACGAAGTGACCGTCCATCACGTCCAGATGAACCATACTGATCCCAGCCGAGGTAATTTCGGCAATCTCTTCGGCCAACCTGGCAAAATCGGCGCTCAGAATCGACGGCACAACTTCAATTGTTCCGGCTTTCGGTAATCGCATCTTTGCTGATATAATTAGATCGACCCCCGGTAAAACCGGGGGCTAAATACTAAAGGCTTTATTTTTCATCGAGGATTTCGAGGCATTTGAATTTCTTGCCTTCGAGAAATTCAAGCGAAGCGCCTCCGCCTGTGGAAATGTGGCTTATTCTATCTTCCAGACCGAGCATATTGACTGCGCTGGCACTGTCACCGCCACCGATGATACTGATTGCCCCGTTGTCCGTAGCCTCGGCGACCGCCAAAGCTATAATCTTTGTCCCTTCATCGAAAGGCGCGATTTCAAAAACGCCCATAGGACCATTCCAAACGATGGTTTTGGCATCTTTAATCTTTTTAGCGAACTTCTTGGCCGCCATCGGCCCTATGTCGACGGCCTGATAGCCAGGGTCGATATCACCGACGGCGGTCCGATGCTGCGCACCGGCTTTCAACTCGCGAACCACATGGTGGTCGATGGGCAAAATTACTTCACAGTTCGCATCAGCCGCTTGTTTTAGTAATTCCTGACCCTTATCGACAAAGTCGTTCTCGCACAGGCTCTTACCGATACTTTTACCCCTGCCTTTGAGGAAAGTATAGGCCATGGCTCCGCCAATGATGATACGGTCGACTTTCCCGATCAGGTTTTCTATCACGCCGATCTTGTCCGAGACCTTTGCTCCGCCGAGTATCGCCACGAAAGGCCTGCCGGGATTGCTGAGTGCTTCGCCGAGAAATTTCAGCTCTTTTTCGATAAGAAAGCCGATCACCCGGGGCTTGCCTTCCATCATCAGCGGCACGGTATACATCGAGGCATTGTCCCTGTGGGCCGTACCAAAGGCGTCGTCAACGTAGATATCCGCCATGCCGGCCAGCTCTTTCGCGAAGTCGTCTTTTGCCTGCCGGAGCTGCGCATCTTCCTTTGCCGCCTTGTCTTTTATGGTCTCTTCCTTGCGGAATCGCAGATTCTCGAGCAGCATACATTCGCCCGGCTTCAGGGCTTTGGCCTTCGCGCTGGTCTCCGGGCCGATACAATCGTCAGCGAAAATAACCTCCCGGTCCAACAATTCAGATAATCTCTTCGCTACCGGGGCCAAAGACATCTTCTCATTCTTCTTGCCCTGAGGCCTGCCGAGATGGCTCATAAGAATCAGCGCGCCGCCGCCCTCTAATATCTTCTTTATCGTAGGCAGTGCCTTAACGATTCGATCATCACTGGTAATGTTGCAGTCATCGTCCAGCGGCACGTTAAAGTCGCACCGCATCAGAACCTTTTTGCCCTGCACATCAATATCAGCAACAGTTTTCTTTGTCATGCTATCTACCCTAAAAATTTCTTGTGCTATCTCTGCCAAAGGAAAAAGTCTCCATTTAGCCCCGTGTTTTACGCGGAGCTTTAGCTTCATAATTCTAAATTCACTGTTCGATAGTCGCTACTCAGATTACAACGCAGCCATTTTTTCCATAATATCGACGCTGCGATTAGAATAGCCCCACTCGTTGTCATACCAGCTTACGACCTTAACGGTCTTGCCGATGACTATCGTGCATAGAGAATCATAGATGCTCGAATGAGGATCGTTGACAATGTCGCTGCTGACGATAGGCTCGTCGCAATAGGCCAGGATGCCCTTCATCGAGCCTTCCGCGGCTTTTTTCATTGCTGCATTGACGGCATCGACTGTGACGTCCTTTTTGACGTTTACCACGAGGTCAACAATGCTGCCTACCGGGATGGGCACCCGAATCGCAAAACCATCGAGTTTGCCGGCAAGTGCGGGAATGACTTTGCCGATGGCCTTAGCAGCACCGGTGCTGGTGGGGATTATATTCGCCGCAGCGGCACGGGCCCGACGCAGATCCGAGTGGATCATGTCGGCCACTTTCTGGTCGTTGGTATAAGCGTGAATCGTCGTCATCATACCCTGCTCGATTCCAAAGGTATCGTTGAGGACCTTTGCTATAGGTGCAAGGCAATTGGTCGTGCAGCTTGCGTTCGATACGCAGTTGACCTCACTGGTGAGCATCTCATCGTTAACACCCAAGACGATTGTAGCGTCGATATCATCCTTGGCCGGGACGCTCAGCATGACCTTTTCGGCGCCGGCTTTGATATGGTCGGCATAACCGCCTTTAGGAGACGAAGCCAGGCGAAACAGTCCCGTAGATTCCAGAACTATTTTCACGCCCATATCCTTCCAGGGCAGCTCAGCGGGATTCCTGACAGCCAGAACCTTAATTGTTTTGCCGTTGATGACCAATGCGTCACCTTTTGCCTCGACCGTTCCGCCCCATCTGCCCATCACGGTGTCGTATTTGAACAGATGTGCAAGGCTCTTGGCATCCGCGAGGTCGTTGATAGCGACAAGTTCCAATTCGCCTTTTCTTTGCATAATAATTCTTGCTACGGCCCTGCCGATCCGGCCGAAGCCATTAATTGCTACTTTTGTTGCCATTTTGTACTTCTCCTTATTTTTAATATCAAAAACATTGTTTTTCGTGCCTTAAGCCCCTCACCATATACTGCTATAGGGTATACGAGAGAGCTACTTTATGTTTTTGCCGCCCCGCTGTCAAGAATTTCTTCCAAATTTGAGAATATCGCTGGGTAATACCATTGCGTACAATAAAGCATGATTTTCACACTTGACTCAGACTCTCGCCTCTGGTATATTAATAATAACACCTGTAGCGGAAGCATCTTGACGGGGCAGTTCGTTTTCTTTCATTATGGCAATTTTAAAGCGAGGCGTTTGTTCTTTGGCCCGAAAGGTGGGCAGAAGGAGATAACACTATGAAATATAGGGCTCTTAAGCAGTTTGTCTGTGTCGGAAGGATACTTTCTTTCGCCATTTTGACGTCTGCGGTCTGTTTCTACGGAAACACAGATGCACAAGATATAGGCAATACGAACAAGGCCTCAATTGTAGGTAAAATCCCGGAACGTGATCAGACAGCCAATAGAAATCATGTAGCCTCAGGGGAACAATTTAAGACATATACTGATAATTCATTGCAGTTGCCGACTTCCCAAATTGACGAATCATGGGTTAAGGGCGCACAAAAGGAAATTGCCGAGAAACCAATCCTTCGAATTTCTCCTGGTCAAGCTAGGAATATTGCTAACTCATTTCTCAGAGGATGTAAGTTTGTAAAAGCATGGAAAGATGCCTCGCCAGCTAAGGTGTTTCCTCTTTACAGTTCTTTTAATGATGAGAAACTATCATACTACGAAGTCAAAGTAGAAACTCCAAACAATAACCACCAGGGCTTGATTATAGTAAGTGCCACTGATAGAGATTATCCAATCCCTGCATTCAAACCATTTGGTCGCACGGTTACCGAAAAGCTCGCAGCGAAACACGGCGGGAAAGCTGCAAAAGTCATTTGGTATAGCCCATTCTATGCAGTAGCCGTGGACGAGAAAGGGAAAGAAGTTGCAACGGTTGGAAGGAAACCCGGGATGATACTTGATCCCAACGAACTTATAAAAATGGGGAAAGAGAAGGGTCTTGATAGAATCCCCAAACAACAGCCTAACAAGCACTGCCAACAGGCATGGGAGTCGCTTAGGATATGCCTTGGATACCAAGAGAAGATTAGCAACCCTTCCACCTTCTGGACGGGAAGCATGACGTACGTCGAGAACCCCGCCTGGCCGGATGATTTTGTATTTGAGGAGATCTCTGGCACAGGATTACATCCCAATCTGGACCAGTTTGATTGGCTGGGATCAGTTACAGGTGACGGTACCAAATACTATTATACGAGCGGATGTGGGCCAACAGCATGGGCGGCTCTTGCGGCTTATTACGACGTACATGGGGAGCCAGACTTATTATACGGGACTTATCTTTCCTATAAAGTTCACAAATACGAAAACGGAGATCCCACAAATTACTTGGAGAAATTGATTAAAAGAATTCACGATAGAACAGACACAGGCAATTGGATGGGGGTCGGATTTATACAGACTCCCCGAGATAAAATGCACAGAGGAGTCCAGATTCTGAACGAATACTGCTCTCACAATCTCGTGTGTGTCAAGAGACATGAGCATCCTGAAGACATAGGTTTTGACTACCCCGACGAAAAAATAACACAGTTGATTCTGAACACTTTTGATCAGGATGAACCAGTGATTGTAGAATATATGACGGGTCTGGTCTCTGCACACTATGCACTGGGACTCGGAACCGCTATCGGTACCGGCTATATTGTTACTCAAAACAAAGTGGGCAACATAGTAACGGAGAATAGAGTCGAGGTACCAGTGCGCTACATACTCGTTGACAAACAGCATGGCGATGGATGGGACGATATATGGTATATAGGCTGGAGCAAGATTTTTGGAGTATGGACCTTACCGCGCAGCAAGCAGCCATCGTGCCCACGGCACAGCTACTTTTCAGAGGACGACCAACGCCCAATTACTGCGATGGACATGGACAGTCTAAATGAGGAACTTTATTTGGTATATCCCTACAACAATAATATCTACGTTAGAAAAACCTCTGCTGTTGGCTATCCTGTTCCTGAGAAAAATGCATCGGAAGGCCCAAGACCGGTGACATTTGACCAGAAATTCATTCTCCCTCCCGGCCGATACAACTATTCATTCCAGGATTATTTCAAAAGCATCAGCACTTTCACCACGAAAGAGGATGTAATGGCAGACATATTTAAGCACAGGTCCGACAGACCAGCCGGAGGCATTTCCATTTGCACGTGGAACTATGAGGTGCCAACCTATCCCACGCTCCGGTATTATTTAGCCCAACCAGAGTACGAAACGTCCGCGACAAACCTGGCGGCTATTATAGATTGGATCGTAGCCAGGACTGAAGAGGAAGGGCAATATTGGGTTGAGAATCCTGCAACGGATCCTAACGTTGGTTCACAAAAGAAAGCCCAAAAAACAACAAAAGGACAAGTTCCATCCAAAGAGATAGCCCTGAGACTATATCTCAAGGAAAAACTCGAAGAATTCTTCAAGCGGCTGGAGTTGGTAGAAGGCTTGGGAGCCACAGAATTGGAAAGACGGGCGATAGCGGTGGAAGAACCGGGTATGACAATGCGGGAAATACCTCGACTGCTGCAGGTATTTCAGATCAAGTCCGGGCCTTATATGTTTCTTTGCTGGCGTGGGTCTGAGGACGCTGTCGAGGCATCAGATGGGTCCGTATTTTCGGGATCTCGCATTAATATTGCCATCTTGGAAATCCCTTCCGGCATCGATTTCAAAGACATAGTCGACGAAAATGGTATTCTAAAATATGACGCCTTAAACTTCGCTCACGTGGTCCTTCCAGAGCGGTTTCTTACTACTATAGATCCATCTATAACCGTAGCTTGTGTTAAAGATCTCGGTCCAAGGCTTTATGTAGCTTACGCTGAACCAGGAGCATATACATTATATACACAAGGGGTATATTCTGGAAACCTTGGACGTATACTCGTAATTGACCTGGAAACTTTCCTCAAGATAGCAGTAAATGGCGAGGATCTATGGCCCACAGTGGCCAGTTCACCAACAGGTGAACCAGGCGTCACAATAATAGAAGAGATAGTAGAGGTTCCAAGTAGTATGGGGGGTATGGGAAAACCGACGAAAAAGAAAGTTGAAACTGTCACAATTCTTGACTGGTACTGGGGTTACTTCGGGTATTCGGGTGATGTCGAGCATGTAGTCTTAGAATCAGAGAAAGTGACATCTTATGCTAATATAGCGCTTCTCTGGTGTAAGCGACCAATGACTACCACCAGTTCAGCATGGGGATATAATTGCTGGGAAACCTTTTTTCATATGATCAACTCTGGCAGGGTTTTCGCCCTTACAGGACAATCCATAGGAATAGCAGCACCCTTTATGCCTAACTGGGGAGACTGTAGATTACCTGTCAAGTATAGCTGGTATGGATTTAAGTTCTTGGAATCGGATTACAGTTCTACAAATGGTGATTATTGGCTCGGTCCAATATGGTGCAGAGGCAGGCCAGACATCTTTTGCATGAACGAAGGCACGTTAATTACTTGGAACAATCCAGATGGTCAGATATATGTAGCGAAAATTTCAGGATCGGCTGAAATAGTCGCTGAATTATTGGACAGAACCAATGAAGACGGGCCGGTGACCGACATTCATTATGTAACTGATAACCTTGGCAACAAGAATATAGTTTTAGGCTGGTCTGGCAGAATCTCGAGTAGAGCATTAAACCACAGGATTTTATATCTCACACCCGGAATCAGGAATCCTGAAGCATTGCCGAGGTAAAGTTGGGCCATCACAGCACCAAGCACTGCTTTCTGTGAATAGAAATGTGGCCGGATGGAATAGCATCTTACTGGGTAAGAACGAATCAGGAAACTTGTCGGCGGTCTCGTGGGTCACAACGCCGGGGGCAGCATTCTCTCAAGTTTATGGGATCTCCGGACCTCAGGCCAAATCACGAGTGCCGGCGGCATTGGCAAGACCACAGCCGAGATGCAGACGGCCAAGACGTTCCTTGATGCGGGCTGGGACTTCGTGGATGAGATGGTCAACGGCACAGAGGATATCTGGTGGATTCTCGAAGGCCAAGACTATCCGAGACTGTCGTGGGAAGCCCACGATTGATTATTGATTATTGACTATTGATTATTTTTCTTTCGACTGCTCATTTCTGCCGGGGCTTTCCGGCTAAAAACACATTTTGAGGGATTGTTTGTGTTATTTTCTGTAACATAATGGCTCTCCGCGCAATTATATTTGCGACAATGGTTGGTGCTATGGCAAAACTTGTTCAGCGAACGGAAGATAACGATTTGGTCCTCAGGGCCAAAACACAAGCTGAGGCGCTTGGCCGGCTTTACGAAATGTACTACGAGCGAATCTTCCGCTTCTGCGTTCACCGGCTCTTTAACAAGGAAATAGCTGAGGATGTAACTTCGACGGTCTTTCTTAACGTAGCCCGCGGGATACGCGATTTTGCAGGCCGAAGCGAGCAGGACTTTCGCAACTGGCTGTACGCCATAGCAGCCAACCAGGCGAACGCCTATATCAGAAGAACATCCCGGCGTAAAAAGCTGCTCGCAGAGGCGGCCGACTCGATGATACCGGCAGCCGTCGGCAGCGCCGATAAGTCGTTCGAGCCGGACTGGCCCAGGCTTTATGCCGCCATCCTCAAGCTAAAGCCGCAGCACCAGACCATTGTCACACTAAGGTTCTTTGAAAACTTCTCATATCAGCAGATAGCACAGATTCTAAACGTCAAAGAGGCAACTCTTCGCGTAACATTGCATAGAATACTAAACCAGTTACGAAACCAATTACACACCGTTTTCGACGGAGAAATATAATGTTCAAAGACGAAGCCGATTTTGAAAAAGTCGTTAGTCGGCTAAAAATAGATACCGAGCCGAACCCGACGCATCGCCAAAAGCTGCGCCGGCAGATGCTCTCTGTTTTCAACCAGGCCGAGCAGAAACCTTCAAACCGAATAATCGTCTTTCGAACATTAAGGAATTTAATCATGAAAAGTCCAATTACAAAAATAGCCACCGCGGCGGCGATTATTATCGCGGTTAGTATCTGCATACATTTCTTAGGCGGCTCGATCGACGGAGCAAGCGTCGCATGGTCCCAGGTGGTTGAGCAACTTAGCAGCCATACAAAATATAAATGCCGCCAGCGAGTTGTCCGTGAACAAGGTCCTGAATACCCGACAATGCAGATCTATCACTTGAATCTTCAACAAAGGCGGCAGGAAGTAGAAAACGGAGACATACATATTATCGATATGCGGGGCCAGGACGCGATAACTGTAGAACTTAAACCGGCTGAGATGAAAGCGATAGTTACAACGCTTATCGGGGCTGGCCCCAGAGAAGATCCGCCTATCATTGAGATGGTCAAGCGATTCGAGCAGGAATCTACCGAGAGGCTCGGCACAAAAAAGGTAAACGGCAAGATCCTGCAGGGATTCAGACATCAGCAGAACGAAAACAATGAGTTCACTGTATGGGTCGATCCGGCCACAAAACTTCCTGTTGAGATAGAGATTAAACACCTTAATAGAGGACAAACAATTTTTCTGGATGAATTCAAATTTGATTTCGAACTTGATGAATCCGCTTTCAGCACGGACGTTCCCGATGGATACGAGGTCGAGAACCTTACCTTGGATTACAGACCGGTTGAGCCAAAGGAGGTCAGTGCTGAAGATATTCGAAGTGGGCTTAATCATACTGCATATACAATAGAAAAACTTCTCTGGATAGAAAAGATCATTATGATACAGACTATCGATCCTCTTGGCACAAAAGCTATCGTGTATATAACCGGGATACAGAGCAATGATGGAAACACGATTATAATAGTTCAGGGGAATTATTATGACATAAAGCGAATGGTATGGATACCCAAGGAGAAACTCGTTCTGGAGACTCCATCCGGAACGAAGCTGTATACACATCCGAATGGTGCTTTATATGCTCAATATTTTCTGGAGGCTTTCGCCAAGGCAAATCCTGAATTCTTCAATATGGAAAACATTAGCGAAGAAAAATTTACCAGGATGATTGTCATGCCGGATGGAACGATCATGAGCTTTTCTGCCAATAAAAAGATGAGCGACGAAAAATTACAGGAGCTTGTCGAGTCCCTAAAAGAAATCGAAGCGAATTGATTTTACATCCGTAGATTTCAAAAAAACTGTACAAATCCAAAAAGTTGGCAGTCGGAGTTGATAAGCCGGGTTGATTTTACCCGGCTTTTTTTACGCATTTTTAGCAAGAAAAAACACGATTTTTAAAAATTTTCGAGAAATTTTGTAATATTTTCTTGGCAGCTTCGACATATGTAGTAGAATACTACTACTTTTGTAGAAGGAGATAAAGATATGAAACTGACACAGGCAGAATGGCAAATCATGAACGCTTTATGGGAAAAGCACCCCGCGACGGCAAGGGAGATAATGACCCGGCTACCCAAAGGTGTCAAGTGGGCTTACACCACAGTAAAGACGATGCTTAGCAGGCTGGTGGAAAAAGAGGCCGTCAACGAACACAAGCAAGCTAATACGAGCATTTACGAACCGCTCGTTTCACAGCGCAAGGCCCGGCTTAGCGCCTTTCGATTACTGCTGGACCAGTCATTCGACGGCGCAATGGGGCCGCTTATGCACTTTTTGATGCAGGAACAAAAGCTAAACGCCAGGCAGAAAAAAGAACTTATCGAAATCCTTGGAAATGAAAGCGAGAAAACAGGAGAAATAAAATGATCGAACAAATCAATCACATCGCAGGTTTGTGGTGGAGCGGGGCGATAGCCATGTTCTGGCAGGTCGGTGTCCTGATAATACTGATTGGCTGCGTCGATTTAATCATTCGAAAATGGGCCTGGCCTCAGCTAAGGTATGCTCTGTGGCTGATGGTACTGGTCAAGCTTGTCCTGCCGCCCACGATTTATCTGTCGACCAGCATCACATCCGGGCTGCAACCATTGGCCAGACAGATAGTCGCCAAAGAAAGTCACCGGGAGAATCTGAACGCAGCGACGGCAATGATACTCGCAAATCTTAAAACCGCTGTAGTCGAATCTCCAGTTGAAGCTGTATCTTCCCGGTATACCGTCACTGAGCGGCAGCCAGCAATTGTTTTTACCGGTTCCGAAAATGTGGCCGGCGAATCTTTGAATGCAGCTTATGTTAAACCTATCTGGCAGGCATACGTAATGGCAATATGGCTGGCGGGAATGTTCGTACTGGGCGGCTGGCTTATTATCAAATTGCTGCATCTGCGCAAAGAAGACCACCAGCTTGCAAGAACAACATCGCTTCCGGAATCCTTTTATAACTCAATAGCTCGATGCGCTAAAAGTCTGGAACTTCGCCGGCTCCCGAAGGTAGTACTGACTCGAAGAGTGGCATGTCCGGCGGTCTTCGGTACTATCCGGCCGGTGCTGCTAATGCCCGTCGGATACCTAAGCAAGATGACACGCAGGGATACTGAGCATATGCTTCTCCACGAGTCATATTAAAAGGGGCGACCTGTGGGTGCATAGTTTCTATATGCTGCTGCAGGTTGTTTACTGGTATAACCCGCTGCTGTGGCTCGTCCGCAGCCAGATGCACCACCTGCGCGAGTTGTGCTGTGATGCTACTGTCGCCCGACTCCTGAAGGAAAGAATCAGCGAATACCGCCAAACGCTGATCGACGTGGCGCGGAGATTCTTAACAAAACCCACAGAGCCGGGCCTCGGTCTGCTCGGACTCTTCGAAGATTCCAACCGTTTGCTCGTTAGACTGAACTGGCTCAAAAAAGAAACCTGGAGGTACCAAAAAATGAAGAAACTAACAATCATCACCACAATTGTTCTTATGCTCGCCTTTGTTCTTCCCATGGCTCAGGCCCAGGACAAACCCGCAACCGAGGCCAGCAGTGCCGACTCTGTAAAAGCCGAAGAACAACCATCGCAGAGCACGATAACCACTGAAATCGAACAAGTACAACAGCAGAACCTGGAAGATTTGTCACAAAACCTGCGGGAGCTTGAAGTCCGGCTACAGCAACTCCAGATCGAAAAACTGAAGCTCGAAAAAGAACTTCATGCAATGGCGCAAGCCAGACACGCCGAAGATCAGGCTGCACAGGCCACAATTAAGGCCAAAGAGGCAAAAAACAAGGCGGGAAAGGCTTCAAAGGAGGCCGAAAAAGCGAAAGACAAGGCGTCAAAGGCAAAGGCTTCCGCCGATGCCCACAAGGCCGAAGTTGATGCGAAACACATGGAGCAATTGGCTAAGCAAATGGAAGCCTGGGCCAAGCGATATGAAGCACAGGTCAACAATAATGAATTCAAACAATGGCAGAAAGAGATGGAACTGTGGGCCAAAGAATTCGCCGAGGCACACCAGAATGCCAAATCAAGCGGCGATGTTTTCACACCGGCTCCCAAACCCCGCCCAATGCCTGTAATGCCGCCGATGCCCCCTATGCCCCCTATGCCCCCTATACCTGCTGATGTTGTTGCCCCGAACTTTGCAGCACTGGTTCCGCCGCAGCCTCCGAAGGCGGTCGCTCTAAAGGCCACACCACCCAAACCTATGGCACCCACTTCTAAGATGCCGGCGGTTAGTACTCCCGCCAAAATCGCCGGGCCGGCTCCAGTCCTGCCAAACACGACGGGCACCAAAAGTAAATCGACTCGAAATATCGAGGTCAAGAAAGACAAGGACGGCAAGTATATAGCCACTACAGAGATGAACTTCGTCTCAAAGGTGCAGCCCGGCAGCCCCTTCGTCGTCAGAAACAGCCTCGGCAATATTTCCCTGCAACCCAGCAAAGACGGTACCTGTGATGTCAGGGCTGTCATCCGGGGAAAGGCTGAAACCGACACCGAAGCCCGCGCGATGGTCGAACAGGTGTCAATGAATATTAACTCATCGGATGAGGGATACTATCTCAAGCCGGTCAAGCAAGACGGCGATGAGCGGAACGATCTAAGCGTAGATTTTCACATAACAGTACCGCTCGGTGTCCTTTCGGACGTAAAAACCGATCTGGGAAATATCGAGATATCTAATCTCGAAGGAAACGTCAAGGCAGTTACGGATTTGGGCTCTATCAAAGCCGTAAACACAACAGGAAACATCGAGCTGTTCACAAAGTTAGGTGATATCGAGTTTATTGCGCCGAAGAATCTGTCCGCTAAGCTCCAGGCCCAAACGAAAATGGGATCCATCAAGAGCGACCTGCCCCTCAATATCGACAAGACCGACATGTTCAAGCGCAAGGCGGAAGGAACCATCGGTACCGGGCAAGACAGTATTCGCCTGACAACTGATATGGGATCGATTCGCATTGGAACACAATCTCAAAGCTCCTCCGGCGATAATCCAAAGCAAGTAATTCTACCGAAAGAAGTCAAACAAAATAGTACCGGCAATCTGGCTATAACACAGTCCATCTCAAACGCGGGATCGTCGAAGATTATCAGCACCGTTCAATCCGTCAAGGAAGAAAGGCAAGGCAATCACTCCGTCATCAAGCGTATCGAGACGATGGCCACTCCGCTGGCGCCCGGATCGGTGCTGGATATCACTAACGAAGACGGCACCATCACCATCCAGGGTTCGGAGACGGGCCAATGTCTGGTCAACTCCATCTTAACGATCAGGGCCCCCTCAATAGAGGCGGCAAGGGATCTGTCCAGGAAAGTATCCCTGGACACAACAGCCGGCAGCAAGAAGCTGGCTTTGAAAGCTGTTTATCCTCGTAATATCCCCCCTAACCACTCACATCAGATGGATTTACAAATTACCCTTCCCCGCAATACAAGTATAACGCTGCATAAAGAGGATGGCAATATTCAGATTAGGAACCTCGAAGGACAGATCGAAATCGGCACCGAAAACGGGGATATCCTGTGCGAAAATGTCATGGCGGATGTTCGTCTTGTTTCTGAGGATGGGAACGTCAACATCAAGAAGTGTCGTTTAACCAATCTCAATATCAAGAAAGAGGATGGGAATATCCATTGCGATGATATCAGCGGCAACTGTGACATTTCGCTCGAGGACGGCGATGTGACGATAAGCTACGATGAAACCAAGGCCGAAAATTGTACGTGCATCGTACGCGGCGAAGATGGTAACATTAAAATCAGCAGGGGCACATTCGCCAAATGTCAGGTGGATAGGGAGAGCGGGACGATTGATTGTGACAATGTGAGGGGCAATCTTGACCTCAAGCTGCATGAGGGCCAAGTGGTCGTGGATTATGCCGACAACGTGCCCGAAAGCTGCTCGATCAACGTACAGATTGAAGAAGGAGGCATACGGCTATCAGCTCCCAGTAAGATATTTCCCGCTGATGGTCCATCTACGGCGAAAAGGATAGATAAGGGAGCCGAGTGGACAACCAAGGCCGGTACGCCCAGCGGCGGCACTCACACCGTATCCCTCCGAGTAGATGAAGGCTCTGTGAAAGTGGAGAAACGATAGAACAATCACCAGGCAATCTGCGCCGGAGGCCTCGCCCGCGTTTGAAGATGCGGCGAGACTCCAAGCTCAAACCAAGGCCAGAGATTTCAATGTCATTTTAGGACCCCTCCTTCAAAGGCGTCCACCGATAGGGGAAGCCGGGTTCATCCAGCCCGGCTTTTTTCTTTTGCTTGCCGGGGCAATCGTACAATCTTCTATCATTTTTCCCCTTTTTTCTGTCGCAAATCCGTCGAATCCCGCACTATATAGCGAGAATAGAAATTCTTTGAGAATTTGAGGTGCTAAGATGTCTGAGAATGACAAATACTATGTTGAGCGATGTTTGGATGGCCATCCGGACGATTATCGCTACCTTGTGCGACGCTATCAGGGGGTCTTGTTAGCCAACCTGGCCGGCAAGTTGGGCAGCAGAGACCGTGCTGAAGAAGCCGCACAGGAGGCACTCGTAAGGGCCTATTTCAATATGGGCAAACTCAGAAAGCCGGATTCCTTCTTTTCCTGGCTGCTCGGAATCGCCGACAACGTCGCGAAAGAGCACGAAAGAAAAGAACAAATCCAACGCCAGCGAGAAATCGTCCGCTCATTCTCAGAAGAATCTTCCGGCACCGAACTGTCTCAGGATTGTGCACTCGAATCGGCAATCGCCGAGCTGCCCGAGGCATACAGGAAAGTCATCCTGCTGCGATACTACGGCGGGCATTCCTGCAACCAGATCGCAGAGCAGCTCGATATGCCGCTGGGCACAGTAACGAAAACATTATCACGGGCCTATGCCATGCTGCGCGAATCACTCCAGCAGCAAAAGCAAGCAGAAGTTTATGAGGTGTAACAATGAATTGCGAAGAATCAAAAGAACTATTGGTCGCATACGTCGAAGGACTCCTTGAGGACTCCGAACAACAGGCAGTTGAAGAACACCTGAAGGACTGCTCGGCTTGTCAGGCCGAATTACAAGAGTTGACGGGCCTTCACGACCGCCTCGTGACGAACGGCAAAGCTCTGGCCCAAAGCAATCTTGAAAAAGACGTTATGAACCAGGTAATACGAGAACAGAATGTAAGGCTCAAAGCAACCTCAAGAGCGACAGAAGCTCTGAAAATAAGGAGAACAATCATGAAAAGTCCAGTGACAAGAATAGCAGCCGTAGCCGCGGTGATTATCGTAGCGGCGATTGGCGTCAATTATATCATGGCGCCGTCCGTGACATGGGCGCAGGTCATCGAGCCGATTCTAAATGCCAGGACCATAGTCTTCGACCTGATTATAGGCAGCGAAGATTCAGGTATGGTCCAGCACGAAATCTTCGCCGGCTCACGAATCAGAAGGACCATGTCGAACATGCCGAACATGACTATGATTATCGACACGGACAATGAAAAATTACTCGCCCTTGACACCGAAGGAAAAACCGCCACCTATGCGGATATCTCGGGAGAGCTTGGGGACAGGCATCGAAGCTTTATCAAGTTCGTCCGCCAGATCATCACGCAGTTGCAGGAAGGCCAAGTCAAAGAACTCGGCGAAAAGGTAATCGACGGACGAAAAGCAATCGGGTTCGTAGGCAAGGGACAAAACGAAGCAGTGACGATCTGGGCCGACCCTGAAACCGCCCTTCCGATACGGATCGAGGCTCAGTTAGGGCAGGAGTTTGCCTTCACTATGAAAAACTTCGAATTTGATGCTGACGTGGACGAATCGCTGGTGAGTATGGACGTTCCGGACGGATATACGCTGGAAAAGACGAACATTGATCTGGGCAATTCCAACGAGGAAGATTTTATCGAGAGTCTGAGAATCTGGGCCGAAATAATCGGAGACGGTACATTCCCGGAGGCCATAGGCACTGAGGCTACCATGAAACAGATGCCCCTGCTGGTCCAGAAGGTCACCGCAATGCAGGTATCCGAGGAAAAAGGGACCCAAATCGGGATGAGCTTCGCAAAAGGGATGCTGTTCCACCAGACGCTGGAAACCCAGGGCCAGTGGAAATACACCGGCGCCGGCGTCAAGCTCGGCGACGCCAGCAAGGCCATCTTCTGGTATCAGCCGCAGGGCTCAGCCACCTACCGGGTCATCTACGGCGACCTGAGCGTCAAGGACGTCGCGCCGGAAGATTTGCCGAAGTAGAGATTCAAGTAAATACAAAGATTTGTCAAACAAGGCCGGGTCTTACAGCCCGGCCTTGCTTTTTTTAAAATCTACGGAAAAAATTGTGATTTTATTTAGAGCAAAACATAGCCCTCCGGCGTTATATTAGCGACAATCGATTGTTCTGATATCAGAAAAGGTGAATCCCGGATGCTCGAAGACAGATTACTCTTGTGGAAATTCAAACGCGGCAGCAGAGATGCGTTTCGAACGATCTACGAAAAGTACGCCGGGGATATGCTAACGTTGGCAGGAAACCTGTTGGACGACAAAGTCGGAGCCGAAGATATTGTTCAGGATGTCTTTATCAAGCTCGTCGAATCTGCTGGAACGTTCCGTCTGACGGGCAGTCTGAAAAGCTATTTGGCAACCTGTGTCGCGAACCGCTCGCGTGACTGCATTCGAAAAAGAATTCGCCAGCGAAACGCCATGGCAAAGCAGGCGGAAAAAACGCCGGCCGGGACTAAAAGCACGGTTCACCTGGCAATATGCAGCGAGCAATTGCGGAAATTGAGCAATGCAATGACCGAGCTGCCGTACGAGCAGCGAGAGGCCATCGCCCTTCGCATCCACGGCAACCTGAGATTTCGACAGATAGCCGAATTGCAGAATGTTTCGACCAAAACAGTTCAAAGCCGGTACCGCTACGGACTGGATAAATTGCGGTCAACCCTGAACGGTGAGGTGAAAAAATGAGACCGTCGAAAAATATTGAAAAGTTAA
>Ga0210003_1002280_pt1 | contig 16354 bp, 11 predicted proteins | sample LantaG_FD_182804 | JGI IMG/M metagenome (GOLD analysis project Ga0210003, IMG submission 182804) | Deep subsurface microbial communities from Baltic Sea to uncover new lineages of life (NeLLi) - Landsort_02402 metaG (SPAdes) (version 2) | ecosystem: Environmental > Aquatic > Marine > Oceanic >...
CACGCCGATCGCCATCCCGGAAAATGTTTGATATCCCGGAAAAACGAAGCTACAATTATATGCGGAAAAGACATCTTCTTCACCCGACTGAGAAAGGCCGGTGTATCCAGATGGACTTCGATCTCTCGTCCATACTTGAAGGCTGGGATTACCACCCGGGCAAGGTAAATGTCCGGCGGATTACGGGCCTGGACGGCAAGGAAAGAATCCAGATGCGCCTGTGCCTGGGCGCGCTCCAGATGGAGGTGCGCGGCCGGCCCGACGGCCAGCAGCCATACGGCTATGAATCGCTGCTGGAATACTTCGAAGCGCTCAAGAAGCAGCTCGACAGCGAAAACGGCGGGCGCGAGCTCGAGCTTTCGCCCCAGGATTGCTCCGACCTCCGCGAGGAATCGATGGCCTACTACTATCGCTACCTCAGCTTCTATCATCTTGCAGACTACGCGGGAGTGATCCGCGATACCGAGCGCAACCTCCGCGTTTTCGATCTGATCAAGCTGCACGCGCAGACCGAGGCCGACCAGTTCTCCCTGGAGCAGTACCGCCCATACGTGATCATGATGAATGCACGCGCACGCAAGGAGCTTGCACTGAGCGACAACGACCTGAACGCCGCATACGCCGCTTTGCAGGAGGGAATGACGAAAGTGCGGGAGTTTTTCTCGGCCTTCGGCCGGCCCGGGTTGGTCGAAAACGCCGACGAATACCGCACGCTTGACAACGAGGCCGAGAAGATCAGGGATTGCCTGCCCCGCGACCCGGTCGAAACGCTGCGCGAGAAGCTCGAGGAAGCGGTCAGCCGCGAGCATTTCGAAGAAGCCGCACGCCTTCGCGACAAGATACGCAAGCTCGAGTAGGGCACGAATAATGGCCCTGGTGCCTGCCCCCCACACGCTCAACCCCTTGCTCGACCGCTCCCCGCTGTTTTTCGGTTGCCTTTCTGCACTGGCATGACTACAATTCTTGAAGGAATGCGGAAGAATGCCCGCGTTCCGGGCGCACCGTCCCACGGCGGGCGTGTTGCTGCGGTGCAGCCGGCCCTGTTTCACTTCTACCGGGAATTGAATGGCACGAATCAAGGTAGCCCTGATCAGCGAAGCAATGACGGGCGGCATCTACGAGCACGTCCGGCAGATTCTCGAACACGTCGACCGCGATAGATTCGACGTGTCGGTGATATGTTCGACGTTGCGCGACAGCCGGGTCGAGCCGGAGCTTGAAAAATTTTGCGCAGCCGGCATGGCAGTGGTGCGCATCCCGATGCAGCGTTCGATCAGCCCGTGGCACGACTATCACTGCTACCGCAGGATCATGTGGGAGCTGCGCGTCAGGCGGTTCGACGTAGTCCACACGCACGGCTCGAAGGGCGGCGTTCTGGGTCGGCTGGCGGCGTCGCGTTCGCCCGGGGCGCGTGTGCTGCACACCGGCCACAGCTTCCCGATCCAGTGGGCACGCGGGCCGAAACGCGCCTTCTACGCGGCAGTCGAACGCCGCGCCTGCCGCCAGACCGGACTCGTGCTCGCCCTCACGCAGGCCCAGCGCGAAATGCTGATCCACGCGCGCATCTGCCCGCCCGGGAAAACCATAGTCGTGCCCAACGCCGCCGATCTGCCCGTGCTGCCGGGCCACGAAGAGCGCAGCAGGGCACGCCGCGCGCTCGGCCTGGACGCATCCGAGCCTGTGATCGCAATGGTCGGCCGCATGGTAACTCAGAAGCATCCGCTCCTGTTCGTGCAGACCGTTAAGCTGATCGCCGAGGCTAGGCCAAACGTGCGGGCCGTGTGGATCGGCGACGGTCCCCTCCGCAAGGCCGCCGAACAGGCCGCAGCACGCGAAGGCATCCTCGGCACAAACTTGCTGCTGGCCCGCGAGCAGAACAATGCACGGCTTCTGTTTTCCGCCTTCGATGTCTTCCTGATGACCACGCGATGGGAGGGGATGAGCTATTCCGTGCTCGAGGCGATGGCGTCCGGCGTGCCGGTCGTGGCCGTGGATGTGCCGGGCATGAACGAAATCGTGCAGCAGGATGTGACGGGGAAACTGGCACCCCCGGATGCCGCCGAGCTTGCCGCCGCAACGCTGGAGCTGCTGGGCGATCCCGACAAACGCGCAGCATTCGGCGCCCGAGCACGCTGCCGTATCGAAGAACGGCATTCGGTGCATGGCTTCATCAGCACACTTGAAAACCTGTACGCCGGCCGGATATAATCAGTTCAGCCAATCAGACCATTCAACGGTATCTTGCAATATGGATACGCAACGCATCGACGAAGTACTTGAACTGTTTCAGCCGGATGCCGCCCGCCTCAAGCTCGCCCGCAGCCGCCGCACACGCGCCAGCCGCGCGGTTATGGCGACGGCAAGGTAGAAGGCCCCGGCAAGAACAATGATGGTTGCACCCGGCGGAAGCCCCGGGCCGTAACTGGCGGCAAGCCCGGCGGTCGTGCACGCGCTGCTGATCAGCGTTGAGATCGCCATCATCTGCAGGATCGAACGCGAGAACCTGCCCGCAGCCGCCACCGGAAGCGTGAGCAGCGCTATCACCATCACCACGCCCACCACGCTCATCAGCAGCACCACGGTGAGCGCCATCAGGCACAGCAGCAGCAGGTAATACGTGCGCGTGCGAAGGCCGCGTATCGCCGCGAATTCCTCGTCGAAACATACGGCCGTGAATTGATTGCAGAACACCAGCCCAACGACCACCACCACCGCATCCAGCACCAAGAGCAGATACAGGTTCGAAGTCGACACCAGCACGATGTTTCCGAACAGGTAGCTCATCAGGTCTGTTTCGTAGCCGGGTGTCTGATAGATGAACAGTACGCCGGCGGCCACTCCCAGCGCCCATAGCGCCCCGATGATCGTGTCGGCCCGGCTGCGCGCATGCAGGCTTACATAGCCGATGACCAGCGCGGCTGCCACGGCCACGGCCACGGCGCCGTACATCGGCTGAAGCCACGTCAGGCCGTGAGCCTTCTGCAGGTATAGCGCGGCGCCAAGCCCGCCGAGCACGCAATGGGCAATTCCGCCCGCCATGAAAGTCATGCGGCGGACAACCACGTATGTGCCGATCACTCCGCACGCAATACTCGCGAGAATGCCCGCTATCAGGGCGTGCTGAAGGAGCGGGCTGTTTTGCAAAGCCTGTATGAATTCCATCATAGATGTCCTCCGCCGCCGTGATCATGACGCACCATGCGGACGTCGGTGCCATACATCTCCGCAATAATTTCACCCGTGATGCGGCTGGTCGGATGCTTCACAACCGAGCGGTTCACGCAGATGACCTGGTTGACATATGACGACACGAAGCCGAGGTCGTGCGTGATCAGCACGATGGTTATGCGCCGGTTGAGGTCTCGCAGTAGGGCGTGGAGGTCTTTCTGAACTGCTATATCCACGTGCGCGGTGGGTTCGTCCAAGATCAGGATTTCGGGCCTTGCCGCGAGAGCCCTTGCTATCAGCACTCGCTGGCGCTCTCCGCCGGAAAGCTCGCCGAACAGGCGGTTGCGCAGCGGATACAGCTCGACGTCGCGAAGGGCTTCATCTGCTGCGGCCTTGTCGTCCTTGCTGTAACGCGGCCTGAAGGCGGCCCGCAGCCGGCCCATCAGCACCACGTCGCGCACCTTGATGGGAAACGCGGGGTCGCAATCGCACTGCTGCGGAACGTAGCCTGCCCGCACGCGCGAATGCGCCGGAGGCCGGCCCAGCAATAGCACGCTGCCGCGGTTAGGCTCCAGCAGGCCCATCATCAGCTTGATGAGCGTCGTCTTGCCGCCGCCGTTCGGGCCGACAACGCACGCGAAATCGCCTGCCTCAACCGTCAGGTTCACGTCCGTCAGAACCGGCGTGCCGTTGTATGCGAACGACACGCCGCTGAACCGGACGATCGGCTGCGCGGTTTCATCCGGTGCGGCAGTATCGAGATTCTCACGCAGTGCTGCCATCGTGCATTGCTTCCTGCCAAATGTCATCTGCCGGGCGCGAGCGCCCCGGCAACCTGCTGTGCCATTCGCCGCAGGTTCTCGACATAATCGTACGCGAGCGGGTCCATCGGCACGACGGCTCCGTCGATCGCCTCGGCAATCGAGCGTGCGGCGCGGCCCGAAAACTGCGGTTGGACGAAGATGACGCGAATGTTCTGCCGCTTCGCATCCTCGATGAGCGCCACCAGGCGCCTCGCGGAAGGCTCCTTTCCGCCTGTCTCCACTGCTTCCTGCTTCAGGCCGTAGGCATCGGCGAAGTAGCCGAACGCCGGGTGGAAAACGAACAGCGTGTGGCCTTTCACCGGCTCGAGCGCCTGCGTCAGTTCGGCGTCGAGTGCGTCGAGTTCGGCCTTGAAGGCGTCGCGGTTACGCTCGTAATCGGCCGCGTGCTCGGGATCGGCTTCGCTGAGTGCCGCGCAGATGGTATCGGCCTGAATTTTCACGAGGCGCGGATTGAGCCAGATATGCGGATCGGCCCCGTTCGCGTGATCGTGATGGTCGTGATCGTCGTGGCCGGCATCGGCATCGTGATTGTCATGCGGCTGCTCTATGCGGCGAAGCGGCACTCCGCGGCTGGTGTCGACGATTGCCAGGCCGTCGAAGGTGCCGGCGATGCGTTCGATGAAGCCGCGCTCGAACGGCACGCCGATGCGGAAGAAGATGCGCGCCGCCGCGAGGCCGGTCATCTGCCGCGCAGTGGGTTCGTAGGTTGCCGGCGACTGGCCCGGCCCTACCATCACCTCAACGTTCACGTGATCGCCGCCGATGCGCTCGACGAAGTATTTCTGGGGCAGTATGCTGACGAACACGCCCAATCCCGCCTGCTGGTCAGGCTGCCTTTTCGAGCAGCCGGCAAATGCAGCGGCTGCGAGTGCGGCCAGTATTAAGGCATTGCGCATAGCGTAGACCTCCGACTGATGCGTTCAGTTGCGGCTGCCTGGCCCATGGGCCTTGCAGGTCTCCTGCCGGTCGAGTTTGCGGCGGTGTCTGCCTTCGCATACGATGAGGGTTTCGTGGCATCGGTCGCATTCTTCGATTGAATGGTCGGTGCAGAACCGATCCCAATGCATCCGCTGGTTCGGGCTTAGCACACCGGCCCCCATGCACAGCGGGCAGGTGTTTTCCAGTGCGTTGGATATAGCGGTTCGGATGAATTCTGAGCGGTTGCGAACTCCCTTGAGCGCCTCGAGGAGGGCGCCGTCGGCCTTGAATGTTATGATTTCCCGTTTGGTCTTCATTGTTGCCTGCTCCAGGTTCCGGGTTGGCTGGTACATTACTTTGTAATACCCTTGTGCGATTATAGCCCGAACTCGGGGCGGAGTCAAGCATTGTTTTGGATCTTCCGTATCTGATGTGGGTTGTTGTCGAAAGCAGCGCATAACAGGGCCGTCCTCAATCGACGCACAGGACCAGATTCACGCCAATGGTACGTAGGGGCGGACCGCACGCCGTCTGCGGCGGGTGTTGTCCGCCCTCCGTCTGGTGTTGTTGCTTTGTCGGAGGGCAGGCAACACCCGGCAACTTGGCCTGTCGGCCAACTGCCGTGCGGCCTGCCCCTACGTACCGATGGCATCTATCCGGTTTTTTTCGCACACGCGCGGAAATGTGGGCGTATGGTCGTCCGGTGCACCGGTCGTCAGTCGTGGTTGTTTTTTGTTTTCAATGCCTGCTCGAGCTTGTCGAGCATGGAGTGAAACGTTTTCTGGAAGGCCTGGTAGTAGAAGTCGCTGGTGTAGAAAAGCTCGGCCGTGCGGGAATCGGCCACGTATCTTCCGTCGCCGTAGCCCGATTCGTTTTCGAGGTTGGGGTATAGTATCTGCACTCCAACGGGGAAGTCGGCCACGTGGAGGATTTTCGGCAGATTATTGATCTCGAGGAGCTTTTTCAGGATCAGGCAGGTCTTCAGGCGCTGGAGGTCGCGGGGCGTCTGGATTACGATGGCGGCGGATTCGAATTCGCCGTCTTCATTCCTTCGGTTCAACAGGTTCATCCATTCGTCGTAGTCGTTGCGGTCTTTCGTTTCGACTATGTATGTGTTGAGGGGCGGCATGAGGCGGTTGTTGCGATGCCGTGCTTTGAGGTCGAAATGTATGATGAGGGCTGAGCCTGGTTTTTCCTGGAGCTTGGCGAGTTCAGTTGTCAGGCGCATCACCTTCACTTCTTCGATGCCCTGGGCGTCGTCGCGGACGGGCTTGAGCATGATTATCCGCTCGTCGAGGATTCGATCGTCCCGCTGCGATTCCGGTTTGCGTGCCAGGATTTTCCTTTCGACGCTTCTGACGACCTCGTACAGCATTCGGATCATCAGGTTTGTTTCGCCGGGGATGTTGCCGTTGAGGATGGGTTCTATGGCTGCATCGTTGGCGAGTGCGGGTTCGGCTTCCACGCGCTGCTTCGCTTGTGCGGCCAGTTGTCCGAATCGTGGATTCTCGTAAACGAACGTGAGGTCGAATTTGTCTTCCTCGCGGATGCGGTAGGTGTTGCGGAAGAGCTTGCTGCCGCCGAGGAACTCGAATTCCTCGGAGTCCTTGGGGATCACCGCCGAATAGTTGTCCATCCCCCTGGGCACCACGCGCGGTGTGATCACGACGATGACCTCGTTCTTGATGATCTGCTTGGAGGTGGAGCGAAACAATGCGCCGATCAGGGGGATGTCCATCAGCAGGGGAATTCCTGCGGTGCGTTCGCGCAGGTCGTGAGAGATCAGCCCGCCGATGATGAACGGTGTGTTGTTGCTGACTCGAGCGAAGGTCTGGACCACGCGGCTGTCGATCACGGGTGCAACTTCGTGCTCGCCTGCCATGAGTCCGTCGACGGGCGCCTTGGAGCTGACTATCGCCTCGACCTGCATGCTCACTTCCTTCTGGTCGTTGCTGATTCTCGGCTTGATATTCAGCACAATGCCCATGAAGAAGTAGGAGATGTCGACGTTTGTGGATGCTGCGGTGGCGACGGTGGTCGATATGGGAATCTCGCGTCCGATGCGGATGCGGGCCTGGTAGTTGTTGAGCGCGAGAATGGAAGGCTTGGATAGTATCTCCGCGGAGCCGTTTTCGATCAGCATCCTGAGGGTGGCTTCAAAGCCCTTGGGCAGGGGGACGGCATCGCTGTATTGGAACGTGAAGGGCTGGCGTGTGGAATCTTCGATGCGCTCGAAGGAGTAGTTTGTCCTGCGGTGCGTGAGCGAGTATTCCACGCCGAGGTCGCGGAGTTTATCGTCGCTGACCTCCACGATCATCCCCTCGATGAGTATCTGCTGTGCTGCCACGTCGACGACTGTCTCGATGTCGCGCCGGAGCGTGCTGAGCGTTTCCGGGTTGTTCGGATCGTATGCTATCAGCAGGCGCTGCTGCGATGAGGAGTCGGTTACTTCCGTGAGGCTGCGCCCGCCGAGGCTGGGCGTCATTGAACCCATCTTGTTCGATGTCGATTTCTCCTCGATCAGCGAGGTATTCGCCGAGTCGACGACTGTGGTGATCAGCGGCAGGCGGTAGTCGGTCACGTCCGACAGCGTATAGACGTGCGAACCGCCGACGCCGCCCGTTTCGTTCATCTCGAGCACGTTGTAGCCCATCGCCTTGAGCGCGCCGAGGGCGCGGTCGGCGCGGATATAGCTGAGATGGTAATCCACCACCTTCGAACTCTTCAGAAGATCGCGAACTGCTCGGTGCTTCAGTTCATCGAGCCGTGCGGCGATGGTTTTCCGCAGATCGGCAAGGTCGTTCAGAAGAATCTCGTCGGGCGTGGTCGCGCGGATTATCAGCGTGGTGCCTTCAGCGGCCGGGCGGGTGGCCATGACCAGCGCGCCGCCTGCTTCCTGCTTGCGGAAGACGAGAACGTGTTCGAGGCCTTCGGCCGAGAAGGTCAGCGCTGCAAGGTCTTGGGTGCCAACATAGCCATAGTTGTAGGTCAGGTGCACGAGCAGGAAATCGAGTAGCGCCTGGACGGACCGCTCCGAAACCGGTGGCAGGTCGTATATGGCGGCGGCATCGAGCCGTTGCGGCGGCTCTGCTTCTGCTTCGCCGGCTGCGTTGGCCGATAGAATCAGCACGGTTGCGAGAACAGTCGTGAAAATGGCGCACAGGTAAAGGGGGGTCTTCACGGATTTGCTCGTGTTGGTGGAGGAAAAGGCGTTGGCGTCAAGCCGCCGAACGGGTTTTCCCGGCTCGTTAGACACGACTGCGACGACTCAATTGAATAGCAGCGGCATTTCATCAGACAGTATGCGTGGAGCCTGCCTCCGCTGAAATCCGCGACGTTGCGTCGAAGCCGCCGGCGCGATCTTCTACGGCCGCGGTTCCATCCCGGTGCAGATTGATGATCTTGCTTGCACGCTCCGCTATATAGGGCGGAGGATCGATTACGAAAGTAGTACGCCTGCGGCTTATCTGCGCGAACACGCGCCCTTCTTCAAAGCGGTGGCTGTCGTCGCCGTCCACGAACAGCGAATCGAGCACGAGCACGCGCGGATTCTTGATGACCGCCCTGGCGAGGTCGATCCGTCGTTTCTGGCCCAGCGAGAGCTGCATGCCGCCCTCGCCCACGACCGTGTCGAGGCCGTCGGGCAAACCGGCGAGCATTGGTGTCAGGCCGACGGCGTCGGCCGTTTCGGCCACTTGCCAATCGGCCGCGTCGGGATCGGAATAGCGGATGTTGTCGGCTATGGTGCCGGAGAAGATGAACGGCTCCTGAAAAGCAATGCCCACTGCACGCCGCAACTGGGCCAGCGGCAGGTCGGCCAGCGGCAGGTCGTCGAGCGAGATCGTGCCTTCCGTGGCGTCGTAGAAGCGGGCCAGGAGGCCGCCGAGGGTGCTTTTGCCCGAGCCGACCGGCCCGCGTATCGCGACCACTTCGCCCGGCGCGATCGCCACAGAAAGGCCGCGTATGCCGGCGGAAGTTTGCCCGAAGCTGAAGCCTACGCGGTCGAACGCAACGCGGCCCGCCCCCTCGGGCAGCGGAGTTGCGTCGGGTGAATCGGTAATGTCCGGCTTCTTCTCGAGCAGTTCCATTATTCTTTCCGCGCTCGCCATAGTTCCCAGCGTGTGGCTGGTTTGCGTCATCAACGTGAGCGACAGCGGATACAGCATTCCGAGGTAGCCGACAAACGCGAAGAACTCGCCGGACTGCATCGCGCCCGTGGTGACGAGGCGTCCGCCGTGGAAGTATATGCCGGCCGTGCCAATCGCCACAATTATGTCGGCGAAAACTTTCTGCCACAGGTGCAGCGAACCCAGCCGCAGGCGCGAATCGAGCAGCGCATTGGCCTGATCGTAGAACCGGCGGCGTTCGGTGTCTTCGGCGGTGCTTGCCGCCATGGCACGGGCGCCCAGCAGCGCTTCCACCAGCCCGCTTGCCAGCCCCGATTCCCCCTCCCGCATGTGCCTGTTGCCGGCTTTGATGCGCTTCTTCATCGCGATATAGAGGACCATGTGGAGCGGCATGACCGCCAATGACATCGCGGCCAGCGTCGGGTTCATCGCGAATATGACCGCAAGCACACCGATCACCAGCAGCAGCGTAGTGAAGACCTTGGGCAGGCCGGTCTCAACGAAGCCCTCGAGCTGGGTGACGTCGCCGGTGACGCGCGAAAGGCTTTCGCCCGGCGTACGGCCTGATGCCGTTTGTGTCGAAAGCGTCTGAAGGTGCTCGAAAGTCAGGCGGCGCGCCATCAGCGCAGTCCGCTCGCCCACCCCGAGCATAATCCGCCGGCCCGCCAGCAGAAAAACGTTCCGCAGCATATAAAGCAGCAGAAGCCCGGCGGCGAATGCTGCCGGCGCAATCGTCCGCTTGGTGAACACATCGTCCACCGCCAGCTTGATAGTGTATGGAATGCAGAGGCTGGTGCCGGCGGCAAGGCAGGCAAAGACCAACCCTGCCACAATCTTACCGGCGGAAGCGCGCAAGCAGGGGATCAATAGCCCCATAGCGCGGCCACTGCTGATACGGTACATAGCTTCGGCTTCCCTGCGCCACCTGCGAGTGTGGCGGCGCACCACATATGCGCCGCCGTGCCACTATCGGCTTCCATTAATAGTATAAGCCCCGAACAGCCCTAACGCAACTATAATCCCTCCATTTCGCCCCGTTTCGATGTAATGAGTTGTAAGGCTTATGTAACGGACGCCCGAGCCGGTCGATCGGCCGGGTTTTACAACCATCCCTTGCGCCTGAAATGAAGCACCATTGCCACCGCGATTGCTGCCATCAATGCAAGCGCCGCCGGGTATGCCCACTTCCACTCGAGTTCAGGCATGTAATCGAAGTTCATGCCATACACTCCAGCTACGAAGGTCAGCGGGATGAAAATCGTGGCGATAAGCGTTAGAACCTTCATGACTTCGTTCATGCGGTTGCTGACGCTGGAAAGGTAGACGTCGAACAACGCCGATACGGTCTCGCGCAGTGTCTCGACGGTTTCTACGACCTGCATCGTATGATCGTAGAGGTCTCTGAAATAAGGCCGTGTCGGCTCGTCCACGAGCGGCGAATCCTGGCGGTTGAGTTGATTGATCATCTCGCGCAGCGGCCAGACGGCCTTCCTGAGGGCGGTCAACTGCCGCCTCAGGTGGTGGAGCGTCTTGAGCGATTCGGGAGCCGGCGAATCGAGCAGTTCCTCCTCGACCTCCTCGATGCTGGCGCCGAGCTTCTCGAGGATGATGAAGTATTCGTCGACCACACTGTCGATCAGCGCATGGGCGAGATAGTCGGGGCCCATCTTCCTGATGCGTCCCTTGCCGTTGCGGATGCGGTCGCGCACCGGGCCGAACACGTCGCCGGGGCGCTCCTGGAAGGTCAGCACGCGGTTATCCATCACTACAATGCTGACCTGCTCGGAGACGATGCGCTGCCGGCTTTCGTCGTAAGCGAGCATCTTTATGATCACGAACAGCGCCCGGCCATAGTCTTCGGCCTTCGGGCGCTGTGCGGTGTTTACAATATCCGCGAGCAGCAGGTGGTGCAGGCCCAACCGATCGCCGAGCTTTTCGATAGCATCCACATCGTGGAGGCCGTCTACGTTGATCCACGACACCGTCGGCCCCTCGCTCAGGGCAAATGCTTCATCGGCTGTGGAAATCTCCCTTTCTTCGCAGTGCTCGCTGTCGTAGTTGATGAGCGTAATCTTCATCCGTCCGGTTTTTCTGTCGCCTATGTGCACCATAGTGCCGGGCGGTTGCCCCAGCGTTCTTTCATATCTTTCGACCTTACGTGCCATTGGAGGTCCTCCTCTGGGCGGAAAATGTGCTGTGGCTGCGGAAATCCGAGCGTCTTCCAAGCTTGTCTTATTCGGGAAATACGCTGTTTCAGCTTAATGCTATGAAATTAAGGCTGTAAGAGGGCAGGGAACACGCTCGAAGACTGGCGCGCCCTGCCCCTACAACGGACGGACGGCCTTAGTTTCACGCCATTCCTGTTTCAGCTATATCGCCAATTGTGGCTTTTCCGGCTGCAAAAAACAAGCAGGCAGCGATAGATTTCCAACCTGTTGTCGTGAAAGCGAGCTGATTCACGGTGAGGGATCGGGGCTGGCTATTTCCGGGCATGGGGACGCCCCGCGGTTGGTTTTGTGGGGGAAGGGGGCCGCGGGGCGCTTCGGCAATCTTTCGGCAGCTCAGGCTGCCTTGGATGAATTTTTTCAGCAGTAGGCGACTGGTCTTTGAGAGTTTCTGCACCGGGTGGGGGGCCGAGGCTTGATTGCCTCGGCTCCCCCGGCGTTGGTTGTCTTACTTCCTGCGGCGGCGGTAGGCCACCAGGCCGGCCACACCCATTCCCAGCAGTGCGAGCGTCGCGGGCTCGGGGACGATGGTGATCGTGTCGGTGACGATGTCGTAGCCGAAGATTTCCTTGGCCAGGTTATTGGCTACAACGGTGTATTCGAGGTTAGGTTCGAGCGAATACGTTCCCACCATTTCGGGGCTGTAGGTGTAGACTATGGTTGCGAACCATTTCTTATCGTCTGCGGCGATTCCCTTGTGGGCCGGGCCGATCAGGTCGAGGGTGACCGGATCGTACTCATTTTCCTGCGAGATCAGGCCGAAGCTGTAGCGGTCGTCGCAGAAAGCCAAAACCTCGGGAAGGAAGTCGGTGTTGTGGGTAATGTCACGGTTGTCCCACGTTTTGTTCAGAATGTTGGCGATCTGGAAGGAAGGCGCCGGCGTATCGGTATCCTTGCCGCCATAGTTCACGCCGCCCTGTAAAAAGTCGATGGCGGTCTGGAAGCCGGCGAACTCGTCCACGGTGTCATTCGGGAAGTCCTGCAAGTAGATGTTGACAGCGAACTTGCTGACGTGCAGGCCGGAGCTGACGGGCAGGGCGTCGGCATCCACCGCCTCGATGTAGATGGTGCCGGCACTGGCGAACGAGCCGATGAGTGCGACGATTGCGAACGAAAGTGCGAATTTCTTCATACAGAACCCTTTCAAAGGAAAAGAACCGAAAACCACAGTTCATCAGGCACTGCTGCTGAGAACCGAATCACGAGACATCGTCAGTGAGTGGTCATCACCCCCCTTCGGGTAACTATTAAATGCCAACGAGGACAGGCCTATGAAATTACTACCGCTAAGTCCGGGAACGAAAAAAGGGGCCGCAAGTTCCCTGCACGGGAAATGCGAACCCCCTATCAATCTGGTCGGTTATTCAATTTTGCAAGCAGGCGACTGGCGTTTTATTCCAGTTGGCGACGGAAAGCTTTTGCGTTGCCTTCCCGCGTCATAAGCATTATAACCTGCATTCTGCCGTTTGTCAAGTAAAATAAGAGATTTTTCCCGGAATTTTTTTTGCCGGACGGCTCCTGAGATACGTAAGCTATTGCGCCACAACGACTTATAAAAGTTCGACCGGGAAAAGTTTTTGTGGTTTTTCCGAAAAAATCGCCGGATCGGACCGTCTTTTCACTTCAGAAGCGGCGCAACGGCCTTGATTTCCAGGTGAAACCGCTGCTTAAGCTCGGCAATCGCATCGTGATGGGCATCCGGCATCGTTCTGCGATAGCCGCTGCCATTGCCCACGGGATTAACTATCTTACCGGTGCCGCGACAGTTTGCGCAGGTACTTTTTGTGAATCCGGTGCCGCGGCCCGAGCAGGTGGGGCACCTGACGCGGCCGTTGCCGAAGCAGTCGGTGCAGGTGTGCCTGCCGGAGTACGTGAGGATGTAGCCTCTCCCGCTGCATCGGGGGCAGCGAATGGTTCTCGCACCCCCGCAGCGCGGGCACATGACTGCCCGCGCTATATAACCGTTGCCCGTACATGTGGGGCAGGTTATCTGCTCAGGAACGCTGTTCTGATCCTGCCATTCGATCGCGCTGCGGAGCTTCTCGAGGATTTCCAGAAACCGGCCTTCTTCGCGGTTGGTTCCGCCCAGAGATGCACACAAGCCGGCCTCGGTGAGGATGTCGAGCTGGTCGAGTTCATCGCGGGCAGATTTTGCGGCCTCCGTTGCGAGGCTGTCGGTGCGCAAGGTTCGGAGCAGCTTGTATGCCTGTTTCCAGTCGGCTGCTTCGACTGCCGCCCGATACTGTGCGATGGTCTCGCGTACGATCTGCTCCGCGTTGTCGGCCCTTAAAAGCTGGCGGCGACGGCTGGCACGGTCGGCCCAGAAGGTCGACTGATTTTTGTCCACAAGTTTGCCCGCGAGCAGGGTCGCGTTGTCGAGGCTTCCTGCCGCCAGGCAGAAACGTATCTTGCGCAGGAGTGCCTGCTGGTCCAGTCCACCTGCTCCGGCCAATTCTATGATGGTGTCGATCTCGATGTCTGCAAGGTTCCTGGTAATGCGGTTGCCGCCCATTTCAATGGTGAAGGTGGATTCGTCCACTCCGCGCAGCGTGCCCCTCAGCAGTATCCCCATCACCCGCACTTCGAATTCCTGTCCGACGCGGTCTGTCAGGTTGTCCACGAACGACTGCCAGACGGCCCGTGCCGTTTCAACTTCTGCTTTCAACTCGGCCACGTCTGCCGCCAGTTGTGCGGCTGTATCTTTGGGGAGCATGCCGGGCAGATCGTGCTGCTGTGCCTGCTCGTGCGCATCGAGCACTTCCGCTGCGAGATCGAAGCGGCGGCTCAGCCCGTGCCGGGCAACGGCAGTCTCGAGCCTGCGGACTTTCTCGATTGCTTTGCGCGTCTGCGACTGCTCGGCGTTTGCGGCGGCCTGTTCGTATGCGGCGATGCGTTTGTTGAGTTCATCGGTAATATCTCGCAGGCCGATCCCGATGCCCTTGCGCAGCACCTCGGCTGCTTCGGCAAACTGCCGGCGCCCGGCAAGCTCCTCGGCCTGCCCGATGAACTCATCGGCCCTCTCCTGGGCGGCGGTGCGAAGCTGCGATACCTCGATCTTGATCCTCTCCGGCCAGCGCCCGTGTGCGAGTTCGTCGGGGTATTCCCGCCACACCAGCATCGCGCTGTAGTGGCGGTCCTGTGCGGCGAGTTCGGCTGACCGGGCCTTGAGCCGGTTGAATGTCTCGGACGCCTGCGCCTCGAGCCGGGCGAGGGCCGCCTCCTTCTTCTGGCGGGCCTTTGCGGCCCAGTCGCTGTCGGGGTAACTTGCGACCACATTGTGGTACAGACGCGCTATCCTCTGCAGCGACTCGGGTCGGTCGCGTTCGAAGGCGGCGGCTTCGGCAAAAATTCCGGCGGCCGGATCGGGCTGTCCCGCCTCCTGCACTACCGGTGCGGGGGGCGGCGTTTGCTCCTGCCGTTGGTCTGTAAGCAATATGCCTGCAGCGATTCCAGCGGCTATCACTACGAGCGTGGCCGCTACGGTGGCAATGGGCAGGCGCCGGACCGAGCCTGCGTCGTCCAGGCTCTTACGGATGCGGCGGATGCTCTGCAGGAGATGCTGGGGGTCCTGGAATCGCGCCCTTGGTTGCTTCGCCATCATCTTCCGAATGAGCGCCTGCGTGTGTTTCGATACGTTCGTTCCATCTCGTGCGGGATCGGGCACCGGCTCATTGAGGTGCTTCGCGATGATTTCCTTGGCGCTGAGACCTCCGAACGGCGGGCTTCCCGCGATCATGTGAAACAACGTGGCGCCCAGCGAGTAGATGTCGGAGCGGATGTCGATGTTCGGATCGTTGCGGGCCTGCTCGGGCGAGATGTAATGCGGGCTGCCCGCTGCGATCGATTCGGAAACGCCGATTGCGCGGGCGAGGCCGAGATCGGCCAGCTTGGCGGTGCCGGAGCTGGTGAGCATGATGTTGGCGGGCTTGACGTCGCCGTGGATCATGCCTGCGGCGGTATGGATGTGGTCGAGCGCCTGGGCTACTTCCTCCGCAATCATGAGGGCTTCCCGCTCGTCGAGTTTGCCTTCGCGACGCAGCCTGGCGTTGAGCGGCTCGCCTTCCACAAACTCGGCTGCGAAGTAGTAGTAGCCGGAATCTTCGCCCACGTCGATGCCCTGGATGATGTTGGCGTGGCTGAGTTTGGCCACGGCTCGCGCTTCCTTGAACAGCCGCTGAACGTGCGCGGGGTCGGCTGCGAGTTTGGGCGATAGTATCTTGAGGGCGACAATGCGGTCCATCGAGACCTGCCGCGCCTTGTAGACGGTGTGCATTCCGCCCTTGCCGATGGGCTGGATGATTTCGAAGCCGGCTATGGTTCGCGTGGCGGTTTGCTGCCTGGCCGACGCAAGCACCGCATCGGCCTGTTCGCGTGTGAGCAGCCCCTTCTGCACGAGGAGTTCATCGAGCGCGGGATTCCCGTCGTCGGCAGGGGAGCGTTCGATTTCGGCCAGGCATTCGCGCACTTGCTCTGCGGGCACGAGTTTCGCCCGAATCACAGCTCGTGCGATAGCGTGGTTGTGCGATTTATCCATCATCACTCCTCCCTGCGAGGCGGTCCCGCCGCCTGCACCGGGCGTGCCGCGCCGCGAGGGCACTGCCGTCTGCCGCACCACCTATTATAGCCTTTGCAGGCACCCGTGTCAAATACATGTAGCAGCCGGGTACACCAGGGTTTTCTGGTCTTGCGGCTCGGTCAGCGGTTTTGCGAGCCTGCAAGACCAGGAGTTGCGTTGTGCAGGCAGGGGCGGGCCGCACGACGCCGAGCCTGGCGACAGGCAGGCGAGCCGAAGGCCGGCTTCGGGTGTTGCCCGCCCAGCGCGATTCCGGAGAAGAGGGCGGGCAACACGCTCGAAGACTTGCGCGGCCCGCCCCTACCTGCGCGCCGTAAGTTATTGAGAAAACTGAAGAATGAAACGCCTCAACTCCGATTAAGAACCAGATTAGCTTGCCGCACCCCAGCAGTCAAACGAGATGTTTTAGGCTTGAAAGCGAGCCTCGGGTTTTGTACTATAGACACCTCAATTGGCTGCCCGGCGCTCGTCGGCGCGAGTTGACCGGGTCTTGCAACTGTGGATTTTGAAGGAGAATGA
>Ga0210003_1002281_pt1 | contig 16345 bp, 30 predicted proteins | sample LantaG_FD_182804 | JGI IMG/M metagenome (GOLD analysis project Ga0210003, IMG submission 182804) | Deep subsurface microbial communities from Baltic Sea to uncover new lineages of life (NeLLi) - Landsort_02402 metaG (SPAdes) (version 2) | ecosystem: Environmental > Aquatic > Marine > Oceanic >...
TTTTTTCATCTAATCTATACCAACACCAAATTCTTCAAGTAATTTAACATACCCCATTTTTGAACCACAGTTAAAACAAACATAGAATAAATTATTTAGATATAAGTTTCCTCTTTTCTTTTGTGTACTTGAATCTGAATCACCACAAATTGGGCAAGCTACCTCTATAACTGGCCTTGCACCATATGCTTTAACTCTCATATATCTCTTTTCAGGTAATTTATGAGATTTGTTAAGAATAACTTGAATAGAATCTTTTACTTTATCTAAATTTAAATCAGCCATTTTTTTACTATTTAAAATTTATATATAGATGATAGTACTAAAGTTTAATAAAACGATATGAAATTAAAAAGATTTAACGAACAATTTGATTTTGATGATGAAGATTTCGACATGGAAGAGTATAATATAGATGTTGATAATACCATTACTCATACTAACTTTGCTGATGATTGGGAAGGAATATATGTTGATGATAAGTTAGTTGCTGAGGATCACCGCATTCAACTTGAATATGTTTTAGAATATTTAATTAAAAATAACATACAAATGGGTGACTATAAATATAAATATTTAGAATATAGAAAAAATGGTCAATATGTAGATTGGGTAGAAGAAGATGAATTCGATAATTTAATGAAAAATCGTGGTTCTTTAACTGAATTTATACAAGGTTGTAAAGAATTAGGATATGAAATAAAATTAAAATAAAAAATAATAAAAAAATTATGAAAACAATTTGGAAAATTTTAACATTTCAAAAATTTAAAAGTACTTGGTTTATTAGTACAATAGCTTGGATTATTCTTTTTGGTATAGGTTTAATGACATATTATATCTTAACAGGACAAGTTTAAAATAAAAAAAAATTATAGATTATGAACATGATTAAAAATGAAACTTTAGCTGAAAGTGACGTTAATATGTTAAGAGAACAGTTTAAAGTAAAGTATGCGAGAACAAAAGGATGGGACCCTTATAACCTATCAACAGAACAAATGATAGAAATCACCCAACAAAAAGATTGGAAAAACCCAGGACTTCTTTTATCTTAAAATAATATAAACTTTTCTTATATTTTTTTAGTATATTTATTTATATGTTAGAAGATTTTTATGATGATATATTAGGAACTGATGATACTGATGAACCAGAAGGGTTCTTATTCAATTTTGCTGCCAATTTCAGAATAATTGATGATAAAAAAGGTTTCTCTGTTGAAATTCATAAACTTTTTAAAAGAAGTTATAAAGGATATGAAAAAGAAATTGATATTATAATGAAAGAAAATCCTATTGATGTCAAAGATGTCTATAACGTAGAACTATCCGATTTCAAAATGAATAAACTCCACAAAGGATATTTTTCTGTAAATTTTTATGAAGATAACAACTTTGATATTTTTCTAAAATCACATGATTTAATATAAATTTTCTTTTTATTTTATTTTATTTATTGTATATTTATATTATGAAAAAATTAAATAAAATACGAATTTTTAGTAAGGAAACTATGGAGGTATGGTCTGAGATGAGACTAATTCGATGGAAAGGTAGAGTCCAGAACCATTTAGATGGAATTTTAAAAGATCATAAAGAAAAAAATAGTGAGTGGGACATAAACAAATTTACAGAATATATTGAACTAATGGACAATATATTAAAAACCAATGATTATGATTCTGATGTAAGAAACACAACAGTAGAAGATATAAGTGGATAAAAAATAATCGATTAAAATGACAGATACAATATTATATTATAAAACAAAAGTTAACAAAGACAATTATGTTTTTGCAAACAGGTATAATATACATGAAAAATTAAAAATATCCGAACGTAATGAACAATTTATTGAATGGAAAGATGATACAAAATTCAATATTGGATTATTATTAGAAGCAAATAGAAAAATGATTAATCACGAAAAAATTAATTAATTATGGAAGATGAAATAATGAGAGAACTTTTTAGATTAAAAGTTGAAATAAATTCTAATTATTCAGATGGGTATACAATCCAAAGTAATATAATTAGACGTGATAGACTAAAAAACAAATTATCAAAATTAAAAAATAAAGAAGAAACTTTCCCTTTTGAAGATTGGGATTAAAATTAAAAATTATGAACTTAAAAAATCAAATTAAAATAGATATAAAAAAATCAATGTTAGGTGGTAATAAATTCAGAACCACATTATTAAAAACCATAATTGGTGAAATTGATAGAGATAGGGATAAAAATATTTCAGATGAAAAAGTTATATCTATCATTAAGAAAATGAAAGAAAATGCTGAATTAGTTGATAATACAGAAGAAATAAATATCTTAAATGAATATTTACCAAAGGTTTTATCAGAAGAAGAAACTACTTCTATAGTTAATGATATGTTCAAAGAAAACACATACACTGCTAAAGATATGGGATCATTTATGAAAACAATCAAAATTAAATACGGACAATCAATAGATATGAAAATCGTATCTATAATATTTAGAAGACTAATATAAATAATATGATGGAACAAAAATGGTTCGGTTGGATAGAACAAATGAATGAAGAATCCTTTGATGTTAGATTAAAGGATTTAACACCTGAAAATCTTATTGGAGAAAATAGTGGAACTGATGAAGCCGCCGAAATTCCTTACACCGATATTTCAGAAAAAGATAGAGAAACTATTGGATTGGGTTCTACATTCTATTGGACTATAAATGAAAATAGTTCAACTATTGAATTTGTAAAACCACCATCAGAAGATGAAAAAAGAAAAAAAGATGAAATGTCAAAAAGATTTTATCAATCAATATTAAATAGTAACCTTTTCAAATAAAAATGAATGAATTTTAAAACAATTTTACTAACAATGTGTCTGATATTATCTGGCACATTTATTTTTGGTCAACAAGACACAATAAACCTAAACACATTTGAAGTCATTGGTGTAAGAGCATCAGATAAAACACCAATATCTAAAATGACTCTGAAAAAGAAAGATATAGAAATTCTTTCTTATTCCCAAGAATTACCTCTATTATTAAACAAAACGCCAAGTATTTCATCATCAACTGATGGTGGACACAATCAAGGGTATGTCTATTTTAGATTAAGAGGTATAGATCAGACAAGAATAAATATGACACTAAATGGAATTCCTCTTAATGAACCAGAAAATCAAGGTGTTTATTTTTCTAATTATCCAGATTTTTCTTCATCATTAGAATCTATGCAAATTCAACGTGGTGTTGGAACAACATCAAATGGAGTTGCATCTTATGGTGGTAGTATAAATTTTGAAGCTAAACAAGGATTTGAACCAGAAACCAAATTAGAATTAGGTGGTGGTTCTTTTAACACATACAAATTTAGTATAGAAAACTCAACTGGTATGATGGGGAAAATGGCTTTCTACACAAGAGCTTCCACATTTGAAACCAATGGATATAAATACCATTCTGGTAATAGTGGTGGTTCTTTCTTCCTACATGGTGGTTATTATGGTGAAAAAGATGTATTTAAAACTATTACATTTATTGGAAATGCATCAAATAGATTAGCTTGGTTCGGTGTATCGAAAGATGATATTGATATAGACCCAAGAACCAATTATAATACTGAAAGAGAATGGGATGCATTTCATCAAGCCCTTGTTTCATTAATATACACAAGACAATTAAATAAAAACTCTATTATAACATCTACAGTATATTACAATAGATTAATGGGTGATTGGGATTTAGATTTATTATCTTGGGGTATAGATACTTTACAAAATTATCAACTAAATCACAATTTTTATGGATTCATTTCTAACTTTAATTATAAAATAGAAGAATTTACTTTAGATTTTGGTATCCATTTAAATAAATACGATAGAGAACATTCAAGCACATTTGAACCATATTCTGAAAAATTATACACCAATACAGGATATAAAAATGATATTAGTGCATTTATTAAAGGACAACAAAACTTCAATAAATTAACAGTATTCGCTGATATGCAACTAAGACGAACCACTTTCAAATATGATGGTAATATGCAAATGGATGATATGGAATGGATATTTATAAATCCTAAATTTGGATTGACATACACATTTAATGATAAAACAAATATCTATTCATCAATTGGATTATCAAATAGAGAACCAACAAGAACAGATATATTCGGTGGTATAGATGACCCAACAGATTATCAGAACTTAGATTATGAAACTGTTACAGATGTTGAACTTGGTACAAATTATAATAGTAAAATGTTTAATCTTCAAGCTAATCTTTACTACATGGATTTCAAAAACGAATTAACACATAACGGATTACTTGGTAATAACGGATTACCGATTATGACTAATGTTGATAATTCATTTAGAAGTGGATTAGAAATAGATTTTACTATTTATTTTTATAAAGATAGTGAAGCGGAAGCAAAATATGTTAATAATTTTATATATTCATATAACGAAATAAAAGATAATGGTAGAATATTTAAACCACTATATACACCTACACATATTATGAATAATATGTTTTATGTTCAAACAGGTGATATTTATTTCTTAGCTGAAAGTAAAATACAAGGAAAATCATATATAGATTGGGAAAATGAACACACTGTAGATCAATTTTGGGTATTTAATTTTGGTTGTGGATGGGATTTCTATAAAAAAAGTTCTATAAATTTAAGATTAAACAACATTACAAATAATAAATATTTTACAAATGGGTATGTTGAAGATAATGTAGAATATTTATTCATAAATCCACCATTTAATTGGTTTTTAACATTAAAATTAGTTATTTAAATTATTTATTTTTTTATAAAATGGGTTCTATTACAAAAATAGAACCCATTTTTTTTATATATACAATTATGAAAATAACTAACAACGAAAATTTAAAAGAAAGTATTGATAGTAAGCTAAGAACTGCTAAATATGCTAGATACGCGAGAATACTAACACAAGTAGAAAGTGATCAACTTTACGAAGGTGAAAATAGTGAAGGCATAAATGTTAAAAACATTGAACCAAGATTAATTTTAACTACCAATGAAAATAAAAATTATCTATTTATAGGTAAAATGGAAGAAGATATATGCAAATTTTCAATTCCTGAATTGAAATCTTATAAAAAAGGTGATAATGGAAGAATGAAATTTGAAATTATTTCTGAAGATTTATATTTTCCAGTGTGGGAAGATAATTTTGAAATAAACACAAAAGCTACTATTCAATTAGAAAGTGTAGTTAACGATGTAAAAGAAGAAGTTAAGCCTAAAATTACTGCAACTGTAAATGTTCAACCCGTTATCGAAAAGAATGTCCCAAAAATCGACACAAACAAACAAGAGAAAAAATTAGCCGATAAAGATCTTGATGAAGAATATGAAGATTTTGAAGATAAAGATAAGAAGAAAGACAAAAAAGACGAAGTGAAAGAACAAGTGAAAAACTTCAGTGATTTTCTAAAATAGTAAATATTAACCATCTTAAACAAAAAAGGACGTTTTTTAACGTCCTTTTTTTATTCTATCTATTTTCTTTTGTATATCTTTCTTTGTTTCTTCATCAGGTACTAATATTTTACCATGTAATACAAGTTTTCTTTCTTCTACCATCCCACCAGCATAATTTAAAGGCTGAAGATCACATATAACTCCACCCATTTTTATATTATCCACTATATAAACATGATGATGATCTTCATTATCTTCTTTATCAAAGAAAAAATCTCCACTTTTTAAATCCCATGAATTCTTAGTATAAAGTTTTTTATAATATATATTGTGTTTAGTTGGTATAATACGACTATTAAATGATTCACCAAAATCGCCTTCTATTATTATATATCTATTTTTCACGAATAATACTTTTCTAATTGCAAAATTGTTATGTTGAGTATGGTGTGGATTGGGTAAAAATATTACATAATCCCCATCTTCTAGCCCGTCATCTTCTTCATCGAAATCCCATTCGTCATCATCAAAAAGATCAATATCTTCATATAGTTTTAAATATTTCATTTCAATACTATTCTTTTTCTTACTTCAGGTAATAAATAATTATATGGCACATCTACCCATTTACCACTATTATAAACATTTATTTTTGGATATCCAATTTTTTTCATCACTTCAAATTCCTTTTCTGGTACAGGATAAAAATTATAATCAGGATCAAAATTTATATCTTTATATAATACAATTTTACCATCTTTATATATTGTTTGTATTAAAACATAAGTCATTATTGTATATCTTGGATCACCATATTGTACTAATATCAAATTTCCATTTCCATCAAAATTTGGATCTGGATTTTCAAAATTGTGTATTGTTTCAGTTTCATCCCAATCTTCCTCATCAAAAGGATCTAACTCATTAATATCTTCATATAGTTTTAAATATTTCAAACTTGAGTATATTTTTATTTTATATATTAAATTGTTATCTTTGTAAAAAATTAAGTTATGGTTAAAAAATATGTAATAGTAAATCCAGATACTAATCAATACTTCACAGGAAGATATTGGTATGGTGAAGATGGAGAATGGACTAGAAATTATGAAGATGCCAAATTCTATGAAAGTGAAGAAGAAATAATTGAAGATTTCAAAGCTGAAGAATTTGAAGATGCTTTTGAAAATAAAGCTTTTTTAAAAATTGAAACATTTTATACAAATGACTAAATATTTGATTTGTATTGATAAATGTTGTATATTTGTATCATATTAAAAAAAATAGAAAAATGAATACTGACACAATTATAACATTATACGAAGAAATATGTGAAAATCATACTAAATTTTTAGGTGATGATGTATCTCTACCAAAGTTATTTAAGAATGACAAAAAAAATCAATTTAACAAAAGAGCATTAGTATTAGTGTATTTATATTCTAAAATAGGTATAGCAGTATCTAAAGAAGAACTTACTATTTTTATTAGAAAATTTTATCCAAAAACTAATGATGTTCAAGATGGGAGACATCTTTCCCGTCAAAGTGGGTGGAATATTTTATCTGGTGGTAGAAATGATGATAATGATCTGTCATTAAAAAAAGACGAATATTCATTAATTAGTATTAAAACACCATATCCAGGTAATGTTTCTAAACATCGAAAAGTAGGGTTTAAGGATAAAGATTTTAATAAATTAAAAGAAAAATATAATTATGGATGCGCAACATGTGGTTCTAAAGAAGGGAAACATAATTTATTAAATAGTAGTGTAATTACCAAATTAACAAAGGGACATATGGATCCAGAAAAAGAATTGATTCCAGGTAATATTATACCACAGTGTGACGAATGCAATAGAGCATATCAAGATAAATTTGTTTTTAATAATAGTGGTAGAGTAATTTCACAAACAAAGGATAGAAAAATGTTAAATGTGTTAAATGAAAACATATCTGATAAAGATAAAATAATAAAAATGAGAAATTTGTTAAGTTAATTTTCGTATTTTATTATTCACCACATCTTTTAATAGCCACATTATAGTATTCTTTTATCATTTCATACCCTATAAAATTTCTATTAGTATTTTTACAAGCAACTGCGGTTGTCCCTGATCCTAAAAATGGGTCCATTACTATTGATCCTTCTTTTGTAAAAAGTTTTATTAAGTGTTCACAAAGATTTACTGGTTTGACACTTATATGTATATTGAAATTACCTTTTTCCTTTTTATCTGGTTTTTTAACAAGAAATACGGAATCATACTCATCCGAAATTTCGTCAGTTGTGATTATATTAGATGGAAATTTATCATTATTTATACCTTGTTTTTCTTCACTATTTAAAAACCCAACATTATATTTTATAAAATTTGTTAGCATAGTTTTACCTTCTTTTGGTTTTTGTGCCATACAAATAGGTTCTATTGCTGGTTTTAATTGAAGTGTTTTTAAACCACTTACTTTTTCCTTTAATTTATGTTTTTCATCATCACTAATTTTCATTTTATCAATAAAATGATTTTGTGAGAACGCTTTAGCTTGTGATTGGGTATAAATCCAACCTATCATATCTCGTATTTCAAATCCACTATCTTCAACGGACACTGCCATTCTATGATATAATCTTGGTGATGAAAATGATAAAAACAACCCACCAGGTTTTAAAACTCTAAATATTTCTCTTGATACATCTAAATAAAATTTCTGAAATTTATACGATTGTTTTTTATCAAATTTCATACCTTTTGGTAAATTCTTTATAACTCCTTCTGATTTCCGTTTCTTCAATTCTTTTAGATTCCATTTTTCATCTAATGAATCCAAAAAATATGGAGGATCAGTTAAAACCATATCAATTGAATTATCATTCAATGTTTTAATCCCATTGAAAAAATTTTCATTTATTATATTTATCATATTTTTTATTTTTCTTTTTTCATCCAATCAATAATCAAACCTTCGATTAATCTTGATTTATTTATAAATTTTTCTTTGATATAAGTTTCAAATTCCCCATTAACTTTTTCAGTAATCGTAAAATGGGACTTTATCCTCTTTTCTTTCTTTTCCATCACAATTAATTTTTATTATTTCTATTCTATAATTACAAAGATGTTTATAATTCTTTTCATTAATATGATGTAATAAATATTTGGGACTTTCGATTATTTCAATAATGTATTCCATAATGTTCTTTCTTTATTCTATATAGTAATATAAAAATACCGAATTTTTCACTTTTCAGTAAAAGTTGGAATTTTTCACTTTTCATATTTACTATATACTAATAAAAAGAAATTATGTTTATAGATGAATATACTTATATCACAATAAAAAATTCAAAACCTTTAACTAAATGGGAAAAGAAATTAGGTTATTTACCAAAATTAAATGAACCAATTAAAGTTCATTGGAAATTGTTAAAACCTACAAGTTATAGAACATTATTTTTAAAAGTAAAATGTGATGATTGTGGAATCATATACGATAGAAGAATTAGGGATATGACTGAAACCCACCTTTGTAAAAAATGTATAAATAAAGGGGAATTAAATTACATGTATGGTAAAAAACCATCTGAAAAAAACATAAATGCAACTAAAAAATGGTTAAAAGAAAATGGAAACCCATTCACATGGGAATCGTGTAAGAAAAAAATAAAAGAAAAACAAGGTTGGTTGATAATGGCTGAAAAAAATAGAGGAAAGAAAAGAAGTGAAGAAACTAAAAGAAAAATGAGTGAATCTATGATAAAATCATATGAATTGGGTATAAGTAAACCCAATAAACAATGGGGGAATGTAAGAACACGACAATACAAAGGAATAGATTACCAAAGTTCTTATGAATTAAATTTTCTAAAATATATGGAAAATAACAATAAATTAGAATTAGTAGATAGAGGTCCAAGAATTAAATATATGGATATAGATGGCAAATGTAGAAATTATTTTATTGATTATAAAATAAAAAACACTAATATTGTTATTGAAATAAAATCTACTTATATTTGGAATAAACACAAAAATACGAATAAACAAAAACAAAAGTCGGCAAATAAACTTTTTGAATATTTATTGATAATGGATAATGACTTTAGTTTATTAAAAAATAAAATATGAAATATAAAAATAGTTTAGTATTAGGTAAATTTTCACCTTTCCATCTTGGTCACAAATTTCTAATTGATAGTGCAATAGAAAAATCTGAAAAGACTCATGTCTTTGTATGTCATAGGAAACATGATGAAATTGATGGAAACTTTAGATTTGAAACTATTAGACATATCTATTCCAATAACCCAAATATAATTATCTATAATATAGAACATGATTTTGATGATTATCCAGGTGAATTTGGTTCAACATTAGATGAATTTTATGATTTTTGGGTAAATAAAGTAGTATATAGTAGGGTAAAAGAACTTGATGTTATTTTTACAGCTGCTGATTATGGTGATGAATTTGCACATCATTTAGGTGATATTAAACACGAATTAGTTGATATAGAAAGAATTAAATATCCAGTATCAGGAACTAAAGTAAGAAATAATCCTTATGAATATTGGAATTTAATACCAAATGAAACAAAACCATACTTTACTAAAAAAATTGTTCTTGTTGGTCCTGAATCAAGTGGAAAAACTACATTATCAAAATTATTATCCGAAAAATTAAATGTTCCACTTGTTAAAGAATATGGTGCCAAGTATTTTACTGAAAAAAATCTAAACAAAAATTCAAAAGATAATGAAGAATTTACATTATTAGATATTAACAAAATTGCATCAGGGCAAATACATTTAGAAGAAGAAGCTTTAAATAAAGGTGAAAAAATGGTTATCTTCGATACAGATTTAATAATTACACAAATTTGGAGTGAAATTTATTTCGGTAAATCACCAAAATGGATTGTAGATGAATCATATAGAAGAAAATATCATTTATATCTACTAATGGATATAGATTTTGATTGGGTAGATGAAGGTATTAGAGAATTTCCTGAAAAAAGACAATGGCATTTTGATAGAATAAAAACTGAATTAGATAACAGAAAATTAAACTACGAAATAATCAGTGGTTCTATAGAAGAAAGATTAAAGAAATGTCTTGATTTATTATCTTAACCAGGGTAAAAATTTTTCTTTAATAAATTGCATTATCATTGTTCCGATTGACCAAGCAACGAAAAATTGCCAACCTATTGCAAGAAAACCTATATCTATCATTCTTTTTTTAATGAATTGAAATAGATGTTCACCATCTGTCAACCAAACAAACATTGTTGAAGATAAATAAAATTTTTCAACATATTTGGGATCAACTGTAAAATAATACCAATGTTTAGTTGTATTCGGTATTAAATTACCATCATCATCTAATTTCCATTTCTTTTTCCAACCTGTTTGTGCATTTAAAAAATCAAGATCAAATGTCCACCATAAAAATTTCACATCTTTTTTCCATGTGTTTTTCATACATTCGTCTTCTAATTCATTAAAAAACAAAAATAATATACCCGCGACCAATACTATAACATTTATTATCCAATATATTTCCATAATTAAAATTTTATTTTTTACCCATAAGATAGTTTCAAACTCATAGGGAGCACTTCTGTATTATTTATATAGTATTTTTAATAGGGGGTTGTTTGCTTTCTGAATTATGAATTTAAAAATTTCATACTTTTACTAAATTATCCATTTTCCCCCACACTAAATATTTTCTACCACCAGGATGTTTCCCTCTAACTAAATATCCATCATAAGGTATATCTTCTATATCCCCATGTGAGTCACTCTTTATATTGGAAGCATGTTCTATTTCACCGATTACCCATTTATTATATTTACGAATACGCAAAAACTTCTTATCTCTTTCACTCCAATATTCAATATAACCGTCCATAGACTTAACTACATCATCAACATTAAAAATTTCTTCTTCAAAATCGAAGTCATCTTCATCCCATTCGAAATTTTCAAATCTTTTAACAATTTGTTTAGTTTCGGCATGTGTTAATTTATCAATTTTAAATTTATTATTTAATTTATTAACTTCATCCACAACTTCTTGTATAGTTTCAATTTGTTTCTTTAAAATTTTATTTTTTATACTTTCTTTTGGAATATCAACATCTAAACTATCTAAATAATTAAGTAAAAATTCTAATGGATATTTTTGACCTTTATGATAATCATAATATCTATAAAGAGATTTTCTATTTTTATCTTTTTCATCAGAACCATCATAAAGAATATATGTTTTAGATATTGATGAATTATGTTTCTTTAAAAATTTTTCTAATGATACTTTTGTAGAACCAGAATAATATGAATCATCAAATAATATAAATGTTTGATTATCAATTTCACCTTTTTTATAAATAATATCAACTTCTTTACCAGTTGTTAACTTACCCAATTTATTATTTGTTCCTCTAATGCTACCATTAGATAAAACTACATTCCCTGGAATTTTTATTATACCTTTCTTAATTAAATTCAATATCCAATCACCAAAACCACCAGTTAATATAATATTAAAATTTTCACCTTGTTCTTTGCGAATTGCAATAAATAATTGAATTATAATATCAATATTTTTAGGTAATTTAATTATACTATCAATTTTATCAAAATATTCCCTACCACCAGATGTTTTTCTTAATTCATCTTGGGCGATAGATTTCATTTTATTATATTCGTTTAAATTACTTATCATAATCTTTTATTTTAAATAATTTTTATAAAATTTGTCAAAATATTTTTCAAAAATATCATCAGGAACACCATGAAACATTCCTTGTTCAAGATACATTTTATTACCTACTTTGAAAAAATCTCTACTCTGTAAAAATTCTAAAACCAAATGGAAATCTACACCCCCAATTTTTTTAGAATCTCTATTGCCTATTAATACTAATTGTTTATTAAATGTTGGTGCTTTATAAAATTCAACAGGCATTTTCTGTATTGTTGGTGCTGTGCTAGTGCTAGCAATCGCTGGGTTTAATAATAAAGCAGGTATTTTATAATAATTAGATAAATAAAAAGCCATATATCCACCTGCTGAATTACCAAGAATAGCATCAATTTTATGTTTTTCTATTTCATCATGAACAGTTTTAAATAAATTTGGATCTGAGAACCATCTAGCAACTGGTGTAATTACTTCATAACCATATTTGGACATTATATCAGCTTTAGTACTAATTTCAAATGGAATAGGATTTCCTTCTGAATCAATTTCTCTACCTGAACCTTGTATACTTAAAATTTTCATAACTTATTTTTTATTTTTAAAATCAGATGTTCTCAATGTATCACCTTGTACCCAAGTATGATTACTATTTGATAAGCCCAATGACCACATCAACCCATCAATAAATCCTTGATTTTTAGATTTCTTTTTTAATTCCACAATCAATCTTTCAACCATATCATCATTACTTTTCATAGAAATTCTTCTAATTATTCTATTCTTTAATATTTCTTCTTTAGAATAATTTTTATATGCTTCGTTAAATGATTTTAAATGTTTCATGTTTTTATATATTAAAAAAATTATATATAAAAACAATATGAAATATCTTAAATTATTTGAAAAATTTGATTGGAATGAAGACGATTTTGATTGGGATGAAGATTCACCCATTCTAAATGATGAAACATTCATTATTTATAAAAATAGATTATGTGTTAAAAAACATAAACATTATGGTGGAAAATGTTTAATCCCAAATTGTTGGAATGTTGATATAAGAGATAAAACATTATCATGTTATTCTACTTGGGAAAATGCTTTAAAAAATATAAATTGGAGTCGGAAACATGGAATCAATGGTGTAAAAAATAATATTTTAACTGACGAAAACATCATAAACAAATATCTAAATATTGAAAAATTAAATTACTTAAACAATGATAAAAATAACGATAAATTATTTCATGTTAATTTCTAATTATTCAACCCTCTTAATATTAACCATTTCTGTAATTTCATACATTTCTTGACCTACTATCAATTCTTTAATCATTCTATTAAATGTAGATGAAAATTTTGGTATTTCTGTTTCATTTAAAATTTCTTTTGTCTTACCATCTTTATGAGTTACTTCATACTTTTTCATATTTTTAATTTTTTTCATTTATATATAAATATATATAGGTACATGATGAAATATATTAAACTATTTGAAGAATTCGACTTCAATGATGATAGATAATTTCATCAGTAAAACCTTTTACTAAATTTTTACCATCAAATGATATTATACTTGGAGTGAATTCTGGTCTATATGTGTTTTTATAGTAAATTCTAACAACTTTACCATCATGTTTTTCTGATATATACAAATAATTATTACATCTACATATATCCTTATATTTGAATTCTTTAGTTAAATTAAATAAATTACTCTTTAAACCTAATTTGTTAAAATTTATAAAATTATCTTCACAATATTCATTTACAGGCATAAGAGATACAAAACCAACAAGTTCTATACCCATATCAATAACATAATCTAAAAATTTATGAACTTCATCCCTACTATCAATCTGACCCTTAATTAAATTACAAGCAAAGTTTATAATTCCTTTATTTTTCATTTTCCCTTGTAATTCCTTTATTTCTTCATTAGTTATAACATTTGTTTCAAATATATCATTGTTCCTTTCATCTAAATAATGGTGCCTACTTAGTCCTATACTGTTAACTCTATCTGTTATTGACTTATCTTCTACTAATTTATGTAAATTTATACCATTTGTATTTATTGTTAATTGAGTACTTTTATCTATAATACCAACTGTTATATCATAAACTTCCTTAAATAAATCATAATTTAATGTCGGTTCTCCACCAGTTAAATTAAATTTCTTTAATTGAACATTTTTAACAACATATTCTAATACTTCCTTGTACTTATCAATATCAAATCTTTTAGCCTTATCCATATATGAACAAAATTTACATTTTGCATCACAACCCTTAAACATCGTATACATATTAAGGTATGGTTCAGTTATTTCATGTGACTTTCTACCTAAAAATCTACATGTTTCAGATTTTATATCAATTTCTGTATTATACAACTTTATATTCATCTTATTTATATATAATAAAAACCAAAAAGATGAAAATAAGTTATCTTTATTTAGACTGAATAAAAACTATTTTTAAATTTTACTATATACATAATAAAAAATATAAAATTATGAAATCACCTTGCGTAAGTGTATGTAGAATGGATGAAGATAGTAAATTCTGCATAGGTTGCCATAGAACAACAAACGAAATTAATAATTGGAGTTATTATAGTACATCTCAAAAATCTAAATTAATAAAAGAACTTAGAACTAGAACAACCGAAACTAAAAAAATCGGTTATTATGGTAATACCATATAAAGAATCCAATCCCATTTTGATAAATTTTATTCAACAACATAAGTTGTATTTCAATATAAATCAACATATTACAAATTTGGCACATTTATTGATTACTATATAAAAATAAAAATTTGAAATTATGAAAAAGTTAATATTAATGATATTATTGGTGACTATCTTTACTTCTTGTAAAAAAACAGATATTCCCAAAAATGAAAATATACCAACAACAGAAATATCAGCGTCTTCTACTTTTGACTGGAAGACAACAAAAGAAATAACATTAGATGTTATTGGACTAAAATCTGTAAATCCAAATATTGAAAATATATTATATGTAAATTCAACAATTGGAGATACTACATATTATAATGACTTATTATTTATGAATAAAGATTATACTATGAAATTTTCAGTACCAACAACAGAAACCAGTGTTACATTAAAATATGGTACAAAAGTAATAGTTGTTGATTTAACATCAAATTATATAACATTTGATTATATTATTGAATAAAAAATAAAATGAAAGAAATGAAAAAATTAATAATAATAAGTTTATTAAGTATAATAAGCATATTTGGTTACAGTCAAACAGTAACTAACGATTTCCAAGATGGAAACTGGTTGTATTATTCTAACTTATGTTGGGGAATAGGACAAAACACTAATTACTTTGGTACAAATGTATTAGGTAATGGACAAGGTTTCTATGATTCAGATGTAGCCCAAACCGCACAACTGAAAAATAATTCTAGTATTTGTAGATTAGAATCGCCTTGGATTGATATGATACCAGGTAATATTTCATTTGATCATAAAATGTATGAAAAAAGAACAAATGAAACAGTCACATTAAAAGTTATAGCTATTGAATATCAAACATTAATAGAAACTGAACTATTTTTACATAACTATACCAATGATAATGTAATAAATACAAGTTTTAATGTATCATTATCAGGTAATTATAAAATTCAATGGAAATGGGAAGGACAAACAAATAAAGCTAGAGGAGAAATAGATAATATTAGTATATCTGGAGAAAATGTGTCAGATCCTTCTAATAGTTGCGATATTTTTATCCCAACACCATCACCTGATACTATTATTAACTATTATCCAGCAGCAGATACATCAACATTGGCATTTGAAGACCTTTGGACATCTTATGGTGATTATGATATGAATGACTTAGTAATAGGTTATAAATTTAAAATATTATCAAATTCTGAAAATGATGCAATTCTTGATGTCTATGCAACATTTATTGTAAAAGCTCAAGGAGCTGGTTTACCTAATGGATTCGGATTTCAATTTCCTAATGTTGATCCAACATCCATAGAAAGTGTTACAGGCATGGGCAATCAAAACGGATATACTATAAATTCAAATGGAACTGAAAATGGTCAATCAAAAGCTACATTCATACTATTTAACGATTCTCATCAATATTTACAATTTTGGAATACTATAAA
>Ga0210003_1002282_pt1 | contig 16339 bp, 11 predicted proteins | sample LantaG_FD_182804 | JGI IMG/M metagenome (GOLD analysis project Ga0210003, IMG submission 182804) | Deep subsurface microbial communities from Baltic Sea to uncover new lineages of life (NeLLi) - Landsort_02402 metaG (SPAdes) (version 2) | ecosystem: Environmental > Aquatic > Marine > Oceanic >...
GCGAAGACTGCGTGAGTTACTATACGAAAAAGACGGCGTCGATCCGGACGAAGTGATTATGAATCCTGCGCGGGCCCGGCAATGCGGTTTGACCAGCACAGTAACCCTGCCGCAGGGCAATCTCACGCCGGCAGGCTCGGTTGTTAAAAGTACGGCTATCGATCCGACACTTTTGGACAGTGACGGCGTGTATCGCAAAATCGGCCCCGCCCGTGTATTCACGACCGAATCCGGCGCTATACGTGCCATAAAAACTTCAGACGTCAAGCCCGGCGACATTATCGTGCTGATTTGTGCCGGCCCAATGGGAAGCGGCATGGAAGAAATCCTGCAGGTCACCGGCGCGCTGAAGCATCTTCCATGGGGCAAGAATGTCGCGGTCATTACAGATGGGCGTTTCAGCGGGGTAAGTACGGGCGCCTGCATCGGCCACATCGCCCCCGAAGCCCTGGCGGCAGGCCCGGCCGGAAAGGTTCTGGATGGAGATATCATTCAGATTATTATCGATTGCAAGAATCTGCATGGTAGTGTTGACTTGATTGGAGATGCTGAGACTCCGGCGGCTAAGCGAAGCGTGAAACTTGGCACGCATATATTGGCCGATCGCCCGTTTCGGCCCGACCTGGCGCCTCATCCGAGTCTCCCCGATGACACGCGCCTGTGGGCTGCCATGCAGGAGATCGGCGGAGGCACCTGGGGCGGGTGCGTTTTCGACGTCGATGCAATCGTCCAAACGCTCAAAGCCGGCAAAGATGCCTTGCAGAAATAATTGCGGATTAGTACATTGTGGTGCCGCTGTTTTGATAAGGATTTATTAATGGCAGATAATAAGAAAAAACTTTCGGGTGTATTCGCTCCGGTAGTGACACCCTTCAGTTCCGACAAACTCGCACTCGATGACTTGAGGTCCAACCTGCAAAAACTCAAAGAGACGGACCTGGCCGGTTATCTCGCTCTTGGCTCGAACGGGGAATTCAGGAGTCTGACCGACAAAGAGCAGGTCCAGATTCTCGAAGTTTTCGCTGAAGAAAAAGGCGATAAAGTCGTCATGGTCGGCACCGGCTGCGAATCAACCAAACAGACAATCGAAAAATCGAAATTGGTTTGCGAAATGGGCTTTGACTACGTCAGCGTCCTTACGCCATGCTACTTCGCCAGACAGATCGATGGCTCTGCTCTCAAAAGCCATTACGAACGGATCGCCGATTCAATCGACATTCCCGTATTACTCTACAACGCCCCCGGCTTTACGGGCGGAGTAAGAATACCGGCCCAGACTATCCTCGAACTCTCACGGCACCCCAACATTGCCGGCATGAAAGATTCATCCCCGGAAGGGCCGGCTAAACTTCTCGCCTGCCTCGACCCTGCCGAAGATTTCCACGTCCTGTCCGGTTCCGCCAATTTTTTCTATCCCTGCCTCCATCTGGGAGTTCCCGGCGGAGTGATATCCCTTGCCAATGCCCTGCCCGAGGCCTGCTGCGATCTTTACCAGTTATTCATGCAGGGAAAATATGACGAGGCGAGAATGCTTCACTTCAGACTTTCCCGGCTTAATCAGGCCGTTTCAGGAACATGGGGCGTCGCGGGTGTCAAGGCTGCTATGGACATAATGGGATTCAAGGCAGGTCAGCCCCGTCACCCGCTCAGGGCCATAACGAAAGAAGCTGCGGGAGAAATCAAACGGCAAATTGTGAATGAAGGTTTCATCTCTTAATGAAAGCAACGCGGAAGCCTCAAACAGCCAAAAACATAACGATATTGGCGGTTGATATCGGGACGACCGGCATGAAAATGGGCGTATTTCAAGTCATCGATGAGGCCCTTAGTCCGGTCAGGCAATTCTCGCAGGAATACGAGGTCAACATCTATAACGACGGCCTGTTTGGTGACATCGAACAGGACAAATGGAAACAAGCCTTCATCGCCGGATGTAAAGCGATGGCCGAGGCTGTCAGTGATGTCGATGTGATATCTCTTTCGGGAACAACGCCCGGCCTGACGGCCATGGACAAAAACGGCGGGGCACTGTATCCAGCAATATTAATGCTCGACCAGCGTTCCCGTGAGCAGGCCCAACGCATCATTGAGACTGTTGGCATGGCGTCTCTGCTTGAAACCACAGCCAATATGCCGGTAGCGGGCGGATGCTCATTAGCGAGTATTCTTTGGATTAAAGACAACCATCCCGACATCTTCAAGAAGACTTACAAGTTCGGCCACTCGAATACATATATCGCTCGCTGGTTGACGGGCGCTTTTGCTATCGATCCGTCGTCGGCATCGCTGACGGCTCTGTATAATACCGTTGCCAATGACCTGACCTGGAACGAAGATATCGCCGCGACCTTTGGCCTGGCACTTGACCGGCTTCCGGAAATTGTCCCGGCGTACGAAAGCGTCGGGCGAGTTAATAAATCGCTCGCCGGGCAGCTCGGTTTCAGAAAAGAGCCGGCCGTACTGATCGGCGGTAATGACGCCGTGCTGGCCGCCTATTCGGTCGGGATTAAGAATGCGGGAGATGTCATCAATGTCAACGGCACCTGTGAAATCTCTCTGGTATGCCTGGATCGATGTTTGCCGTCGGCCGATTATAACATCCGGGCCCATGTGCTGGCCGATCGATGGCTGACACTGCACGTAATGAACGCCGGGGGAAAGGCATTGGACTGGTTCAGAGAGCTTTTTTGCAGTGAATTGAACGCCGAGGAGTTTTATGACCATTTCCTTCCATCGGCTATTGAAAACTGGCTGGAACAGGAAAGTGGCGTGACGTATATCCCTTATCTTATGGGCTCTCGTTATAGCCTGGAGCCGCTCAAGGCTCAACTTTCCGGATTGACTCAGCAAACCACACGCGAGGAAATATTGGCTGCAATTGTCAGAGGACTATGTGAATATCAAAAGGCACACCTGGACGATATTGAAAAGAACGTATCTCTTCAAAACGTTATCCATGTAACAGGTGGGGCGACGAATCCGGCCCTGATCCGGGCAAAATCAAAGTGGATGAGGGACTGCGAATATATTTATGACGAGCAGTCTTCGATGAAGGGAGCCGCCCTGCTCGGACTGAAATATATCGAGAATTGAGGAAATCCATAACCGGTTATTGGAAGGGAAAGCAATATTATGCTCAATCTTCATCCGCTGATAATTCTCGCTGTCGGCATGACGACGGTCATCCTGATGATTGCGCTGCTGAGAATGAATGCGTTTATCGCGTTGATTACTTCGGCCGTCATCGTGAGTCTGCTTGCACCCGGGGATTTAGCTGAGAAGATCAGCCGGGTGGCAGTGGCATTCGGAAGCACGGCCGGCAGCATCGGCATTGTCATCGCTCTGGCTGTGGTCATCGGCAAGTGCATGATGGACAGCGGAGCGGCGGACCGCATCGTCAGAGGTTTCCTGTCACTGCTGGGAGAAAAACGCAGCTCCACTGCGCTGATGGCCAGCGGTTTTGTGCTTTCGATTCCGGTATTCTTCGACACGGTATTTTATCTGCTCGTGCCGCTTGCGCGGTCCATGCACCGGCGAACTAAGAAACACTACCTGAAATACGCGATGGCTATTACTGCCGGCGGAGTTATCACCCATTCGCTTGTCCCGCCAACGCCCGGGCCGCTGATTATGGCCGACAATCTCGATATTGATATCGGCGTGATGATCATGGTTGGTTCGTTAGTGGCGCTTCCGGCTGCGATTGTTGGAATGTTCTTCTCGGGCTGGGTGGACCGGCGGATGAATATACCCATGAGACCGCTTGGCGGCGAGCTTTCTGAGCCTGAGCCGCTGGAAGATGATCAACTGCCGGGCCTGCTGGTGTCACTTCTGCCGATTATCCTGCCCGTGCTGCTTGTCTCAACCAATACGATTGTCCGCACGATGGCTAAGGGTGCCGCCGAAGGCTCGGGGCTGAACCGGGCCGCGGGAATCACCGCTGTTTTAGGCGATGTGAATCTGGCAATGCTCATATCCGCGGCCATCGCCATGTTGATGCTCAAGAGCAAGCGTACTCTGACGAACGCGCAACTGGCTAAGGTGGTCGAGGTCTCGCTGATGAGCGGCGGCATGATTATCCTGATCACGGCCGCAGGCGGCGCTTTTGGCGCGATGCTCAAGGCCGCCCAGATCGGCCCGGCAATCGAAAGCCTGTTCAAGAGCAGTGGAAGTCAACCTACAGGAGGCTTGATGCTGCTGGGCCTGGGCGCTTTTATCGCTTCGATGATGAAAATCGCCCAGGGCTCGTGCACCGTTGCGATGATAACATCATCAGCGATGATCGCCGCGATGCTCACATCGACAGAGACGTTAGGCTATCACCCCGCATATCTGGCGACGGCCATCGGGGGCGGCTCGATGATCGGCTCATGGATGAACGACAGCGGTTTCTGGATATTCGTGAAAATGACCGGGCTCACCGAAGCCGAGGGCCTTAAATCATGGACGCCCCTGGTAGCTATAGTCGGTCTCACAGCAATCATCGTCTCATTTCTTTTAGCTATCATCTTACCTATGGCATAAAATTGCCAGAGGATACTTATTAGCCGTCGATAAGACGGCCCAAAACCGTCAAGCCACCTCTATTAGTGAAGCGTAACGACCTATAATAGTTCCGTTTTTCACATTGTTTCTGTGAAATACACTCGGTTGTTTTTTGAAAAAGAATCATCTTTTTTGATGCGAAAATGGGCAAAGCAGTAAAAAAAGGGAAAGTAGGTAGTCAAGCTATTGATTCTTGCTCTTGCAGTTGTCATAATCAGTAATATTATTATTTATGCTGTTATGAACTTTTAACAAGAGATATTATAGGGCGATAGTAGCGTTGGTCATCTGGATGAAATATATCTCTATGATGGTGGTAATGATAAGTTCAATTAACAGCAATAGAAGTTAATCTGGGCAAGGGAGCAAAAGAGGGGGGGCAATAATGGCTTGCAGGTAGCAGCCTATGGAGAAAGGACGACGGAGCGCATGTCAGTAGCTACTTGGGCTGTCTGTGGACTGGTGATTACGGAACGTACCGCAAAATTCCCCTTTGGCATAAAAGTTGAACAGATTACGGCTCGTCTATTGACAGGATTTTTGTGACCTCTAACAAAGAATGGACAAATCACGGCAGGGTCAAAACAGGTTAGGCACCTGGAATTTCGAAGGTTGTGTTAGCGGTGCAAACTATTATATAAGCGTGGTTAAGTTCCATCATATACAAACAGATGTGTATGTGTGGAACTGGGTTTGGAGTGGTGTTCGTATAATTATAGCAATAAATTTCAACAAGAGACAGTGCGGATATCTCGATTCAAGCACAGGCAAACAATCGGCTTGATATGACAGTCGTTCTATTCCTGGGGAGGGAGCCTTGATTGTTTAATAAGCTACAGGTGTAGCGACCTGCAAGGATAGCGGTAATCTGCACATAATTCTGAGGAGGTATTAAAGTGAACTTGCCAAAACATAAATCATTTGTTGAGCGCGCATGGAAGATTCAGACACTTTTCATTTTGATTCTGACGGTATTACTATCGGTCTGTTTAGCCGGGTGCAGCGATAATATCCATCTGCCTTCCACGCAGCAGTTGATTGAATTCGAAAATGCCGGCCCCGTCCCTCCCTCCATAGATATGGATCGTATGGTTAGGGCTAAAATAGACGGGGGACCTTACCGGGTTGTGACGGGTGACGCTCTTGAGTTGACCATGCCTGCCGTAGTTCGATTCATCACGGTTGAGGAGATAGTCAGCAATACTACAGTTGCGCCATACATATCAAGGGTGAACACAAGCGGAAATATCACGCTTCCAATTGTTGGTGATATCGAGGCGGCAGGAAGAACTCTGTCCCAGATCGAATCGGATATTATTGATGCGTACTATCCAAAGCATGTCGTGACTCGCCCCTCAGTATTTGCACGCGTACTGGATTATAAAACAGCAAGGGTATCTATCACCGGTGCCGTTCAGACACCGGGTATTTATTCGCTTCGCAGCGATCAGATGTCTCTTGTCGCGCTTCTCATGGAAGCAGGCGGCATAATCGATGAAGGTGCTGCTCTTATCCGGATAATTCACAGCGACCAGGCCATATCCAATAATGAAGATGCTGTAATGAAAACAGCCATACAATCATTCGAACGCCCGGACGGTCTAAACAAAATGTTGCCGGTGAAACCTGCTGCAGATCAAATTGTCGCCAACGAAAACGAGATTCCGCCGTTTTTTTGGCAGGCGTATTCGTCAAGTGCGATCGGTGCACTGGCTACAAGGCAAGGCGATAAAAGACTGCTAAGCGAGCAAGCAGACATTGCAAACAATAGCCAAAGACCACTTTTGGTGGATAGGTTGGCATGGAATGAGCCACTGGTTTCAACTGCTCATGCCGAGGGAGAACTCTTCCCGCCGGCAGAACCTGTCGGATACGGCCAACCTAAATCCAACCTCAGGAATACTGCTACCGGCGCAATGACAAACTCAAATCTGGAATCTCATACGCACTATTTGCAGTTGAGCGCGAAAGCGGATGAGGTATTTGCCCAGGATACTGCTAAAATATCTGTCCCGAACAGAAGTCTAAGAATCCAAAGAATCACAGAGACAAGCAGACCTCGAAAATCCGAATCCCTTGCTTTGCCTGTTAAGGGACTTAATATACCTTTCGCTGATATCGCACTACAGGACGGCGATAGCGTTATAGTTGAACCCTTGCAGCAGCCACTCTTTACGGTTATAGGATTAATCACCAGCCCGGGCAACTTCCCATATCCACCTGATGTTCAGTACACACTTATGCAGGCAATAGGATTTGCCGGCGGGCTGAATCAAGTTGCCGAGCCTCGATACGCGACCATTTACCGCTTAAAGCGGAACAGCAAGTGTGTCAGTGTGACTTTCCCGATAAAGAATAAATCGAAGCTGGCAGATGCTTCAAACACCTTAATAAAACCAGGTGATATCATCGCAGTCGAACAAACGCCCAGAACACGCACGGCGCTGTTTCTTAACAATGTATTCAGAATCAATGTCGGCACGTACTGGAGATTAAACGAGAGTGAAAATTAGAATTAATAACGAAGAAAACATATTTGATAAAAAGGAGCAGAGGGCAACATTATGATAAGTCAGACCGGAAATAATGAAACAGAAGCACAAGATAATATGCGATCCTTATCTGTTGGAATAGTGCCCGAAGATCTTGTCCAAATCATTTGGCGCAATAGATGGATTGTGTTGCTAACCACAGTTATGGCTCTGGGAGTTGGTTTGACTTATATTACCGTTGCGACGCCTGTTTACACCAGTACGTCCAGGATCTACGTCCAGCAGAGCGGGCCAAAGATCCTCTCTGAAGCCGAAGGAGTAATGACACAGTCAAAGAATTACCTTTATACCGAGGCAGAGCTCCTGAAATCGACACCAATAATCTCATCCGCCCTCGAAAGAACCGACATAAAACATCTAAAGGTTTTTCGTAAGATCGACAATCCCGTTGACTACCTGAAGAAAAAAGGGCTTAGTGTCTCGGTTGGTAAAAAAGACGACATCATCGATATCTCCTCCGATTCGCCGGATCCGGTTGAAGCCGCCCGGTTGGTCAATGCAATCGTGGATTCCTATAGAACATACCATGCAACCCGCAAGCGCAGCACAAACGGAGAGGTCTTAAGAATTCTCCAGGATGAAAAACGCAGCAGGGACAAAGAACTGACACAGAAGCTCAAGGCGATGATGGCTTTGAAAAGTGAGAACATCGCCTTAGCTTTTGAGGACCGTAAAAGCAACATCATCCTTGACAGACTTGATACTTTATCTGCGGAGTTAACACAAGCTGAGCTTCAAATGGTGGAAGCAAAATCTGTTCACGAAAATTACAAGGCAATGATCACCGATCCTGTAAGGCTCAAGCTGTTTGCAGAGAGTGAAAGGGCGAAGGGAGCTTATATCTCCAACGCCAACGAATGGTCGCAGCTCGAAGCGGAATTTGAACAGTTACATATGCAGCTTAGTGACCTTCAAAAACAGCCCGCTCAAAACCAGTCAGCAGTGAATGCTCTTCAGACAAAGGTAAAGCAGATTGATAATAGACTTGCCTTCTTGTACAGGAAGTTTGCCGAGACACAAGTGGCCATTGCGGAGCAACAGTACATAGCAGCAAAGCAAAAACAAGAGCAGATCGCCGGTTATTTTGAAGCGCAACGTCAGGAGGCACTTCAATTCAACAAGCAGCACGGTGAGTACACGATACTACAATCAGAATGGGAGCAGACAAAAAAACTCTGCGATATTCTTGACGATCGCATAAAGGAAATCAATATTACTGAGGATACGGGTAGCCTGAACATCAGCGTACTCGAAACCGCTCGCCCAGCGGACAAACCATCGAAGCCTCCCAAGGCCAGATACATGGCAATCGCGCTTCTTTTCGGTCTTGTTCTCGCCGGTGGTCTGGCCCTCATTCACGACAGGATGGATCAGCGGCTCCACTCAATGGAAGAAATTTCTGCCGCCCTCGGGTTGCCGGCTCTGGGCGTGGTCCCCTCTATGTCACGAAGAGAGGGGCCGGCCATTCGGGGTAAGAAGGCGTATCTGGATTCCAAGTCTATGTGGGCTGAGACATATCGTACGATTCGAACGGCGGTGTTATTCAGCGATTCTAAGGCGAAGTCAAGGACCATCCTCGTAACCTCACCCGAAGCGGCTGATGGCAAGTCGACGGTGGTCAGCAATTTGGCTATTGCCATGGCTCAGGCCGGACAAAAAACACTTGTCCTCGAAGCGGATTTTCGAAAGCCCATGCAGAACAAGATTTTCGGTGTGAACCATAACAACAAGGGACTGAGCGGTGTGCTGACCGGGGCTGATGAACTCGAAGAAGTCATCAAGTCAACCTGTGTTTCCGGTTTGGACATCTTGACGTGCGGACCGGACGTGCAAAATCCTTCTGAGACACTCCATAGTGCGAGCTTTGCCAAACTCATAAAGCTTCTGGCGAAACAATATGACCGAATCATTGTTGATTCGCCTCCTGTGCTGCCCGTCACCGACGCACAAATTCTGGCTTCAATCTGCCAGATCACTATCTTGGTACTAAGGGCTGAAAAATCCACCCGAAAAACCAGCCAGCAAGCTCGTGATGCCCTCCAACGTGTCGGCGCACGAGTCCTTGGCGTGGTTGTGAACGATGTTCCAAAGAATGGACGATATGGCTATTATGGTGGTAATGGATACTACGACAGCGGCAATAGGGCCGATTCCCGAAAAAACAAGACAAGCACAAGCCTCCCAAAACCTGCTGTCGTTATTACAAGATCTGAGCACCCTGAACATTCGGACAAATCAGGATCGCTTAGTATTGCGGAAAGGCAGAAAGTGCTTCCCGTAAGAAAGAAGTCTGTAGCCGGCCGCAAAGAAACAGCGAGTGTTTATGACGGCACATGATGGTTTTACCAGCTCAAACAACTCAGAATTGCAAAGGATCGATCCCGTAAAGGCCGTCACTATTGATGCCCAAGCTGCAAATTGCGGCAGCTATGCTCCTTTCAGATCTCCGGACTGGAGCCGCAGACAACCTTCTTTCGGATAGGCGGTATCTGCAACGCGAAAGGACTGAATAATGCCCGGCGTTGCAGTTGTGTTACGAAGAGGAAGAGTCCGTCATCAAAGGTATTTCATACCAGATTGATGAGGGTGAAAATAAGGAAATTCTCGCCGGGTGCCTCGTCAGGTGCACCGACGAGAACGGAGTGCGCGCGAGGAGAGTATATGCTGAGTCTGTCTGAAAATCCATCGATTTTAACGCCGGAGGTGGAATCCCTGACCGAACTTCACGGAACCTGGTGGATCGCCTACACCCGGCCGCGATTCGAGAAAGCCTTCGCCTGGGATCTGTGCAGTCACGGCATAGGCTACTTTTTACCGATGTACGAAAAGACTATCTTCTCGGGAGGGCGCTATCGCCGTCTCATGTCGCCGCTTTTTACATCGTATGTGTTTTTCTGCGGCACAGAACAAGACAGGTATATGGCCATGAGGACGAACCGTCTGTGCCACACATTGGACGTTGCGGACCAGGAGCAACTGATAGAAGAGCTGACCGGCATCGAATCCGCTCTTTTGTGCAAGGCAGTAATTGACGGTTATCCGGGCCTGCCCGTGGGCAACCGTTGCAGAATCGTCTCCGGTCCTATGAGGAGTACCGAAGGCGTAGTTGTCGAAAGGAAATGTGCCAGGGCCCGCATGGTTATTGAAGTGACTATTCTCACTCAAGGCGCCCTTGTAGAAATCGATGCGGATCTCTTGGAGCCGTTGGAATAAACTTTAAAAATTGGTCTGAATATGAACATCTACTTATTTGTATATCTGGGCTCTCTCGTGCTTGCGCTAATGATGACGCCCGCTGTAATCTGGATCGCTCGCCGGCTCGACATCGTAGATATCCCGGGTGCGCGGCACATGCATACACACCCCGTCTCACATGTCGGAGGCGTGGCCATCTTTCTATCAATGATGGCTCTGAGCATTACTGTGCTATGGTTCTCGAATTTTGCCGGTACCACCGGTGAGCCTATACTCGGGCAATTGCGCATTCTGCTTTTTGCTGCCTGCTTCATGTTCATGGCCGGGCTGATCGACGACGTGAAGACAAAGGGTCTGCGGGTACGGGTCAAGTTTGTCGCGCAGATTGCTTCGGCCATACTGGTTTGTGCTGTCGGTATCCGTATCAAATCTGTGGTGATAACCGATTCGATAACGCTGAATTTCGGCTGGTTCTCCTGGCCGCTTACGCTTCTCTGGATCGTGGGTGTCACTAATGCCGTGAATCTAAGCGACGGGCTGGATGGTCTTGCCGGCGGGATTTGTGCCATCGCCTGTGGAGTGGTGGCCGTATTTGCCGCTTCCACGGGCAATGTGGCGGTAGTCGTGCTCATGCTTGCACTGCTTGGCAGCGTTACCGGCTTTCTTTACTTCAACTTCAATCCGGCAAAGATTTTCATGGGTGATTGCGGCAGCATGTTCCTGGGCTTTACGATTGCCTCGTCAAGTGTTCTCTGCTTTTCAAAATCTTCCGCACTCGTGGGGCTTGCTCTGCCGGTTGCGGCTCTGGGTGTCCCTATCTTCGATACGTTTTTTTCCATGTTGCGTCGTTTTCTGGAACGACGATCCATATTTTCCGCCGACCGCAGCCATTTCCACCACAGACTGATCGACCTGGGCTTTACACAGTGCCAGGCTGTCATCGCAATCTATGGCGTGACACTACTGGCTTCCGGGCTGGGAATGCTCATGATAGTTACGCCCAGGATCCATGTTCTGATCATCTTCTTTTGTATCTTGATCCTATTGCTTCTTGTATTCCACATTGTCGGCTCCATACGATTAGAGCAAATCATGGCGGCTATGCAGAAAAGATATATGATTATCCACAGGGAGCATGAGGAGCAAAAGAGCTTCGAGGAGGCGGCATTGTATTTTCGCCGGGCGGCGACGTTTGATCAATGGTGGCAGGCCGTCTCAACGGCTGCTGGCAAAATGGAATTCCGGACCGTCGATCTGCCTCTGGTAAATCGTGACGGCACTTCTCGTGCATTAAACTGGCGTTACAACGGCCACGATCCCAACCCCGGCCCGGAGGAGCTTATTCAGGTTCATGTGCCTGTTCGCGACCGTCGCTCCGGTTCATCGCTGCATTTAAGGATCGAGCTTTATAAAAACGACTCACTCGAATCCGCCGGCAGAAGAGTAACCCTCTTTGCGCGCCTTATTGATGAACATGACATCAACAAACTTCGGATAGAAAGACAAGGATTGGAGAATGCCGGAGGCGATCGGGCGCCTCTTTACTTCTGATCGCTGAAGTCCTTCGTGTAAACCCGGATATAACAGAAGAATGAATGAACAGTATATCACAACTTCGAAACGGCTTATCCATAACACAATCTTCAATGTGATGACCCTCGCGACTAGTGCGGTAATCACCTTTTTCCTGATACGCTTTTTTCTGGCACAACTCGGCGAGAGCAGGTACGGTGTATGGGTGCTGATCGGTTCTATCTTTCAGTATCGACGGCTGCTGGACATGGGAATGAACAGCTCTATCGACAGATACATTCCCGTGAATCTGGCAAGGCGTGATGACGATGCGATCCAACGTGTAATCAGCACATCTCTTTTCTTCTTCGCCGCGCTGGCCGTTGTGCTTGGTTTACTGACTCTGCTGCTATACGACAATATCGGAGCATGGTTTGCGATTGCGCCCGATATGGTCGGCACTACCGGTGTGCTTGTGTTGATCGTGGGATCTTCGTTTGTCTTATCTATGCCCTTGCAGGTATCGTCCGCGCTGTTATGCGGACTGCAAAGATATGACATCCTGAACCTGACGGAGCTTTTGATGCTCCTTCTGCGGACCTTTTTAGTGATTATCCTGTTGGGTCAGGGATACGGCCTGCTCACGATGGGGCTCATATATGGGGCCAGTGAAGTTATCGTGAAATTCGCACAGTTCGTCTATGCGAGAAAGCTCCTGCCGGACGTCTCTATCACTATCAGGAGTATTGACTTCAAGCTTCTCAAAGAAATGCTGGTATACGGAATCAACACGTGTTTGTACAGAACGGGTGGTTTGCTTATCTTGAAGGCTACGGATTTGGTTATCGCCATCTACATCGGGACCGCAGAGGTCAGCCAATTCGCTGTTGCCATAGCCGGCATTCTCCTGTTGTCACAATTGCTGCGTGCTTTTGCTACCGCGATAAAGCCCGCTGTCAGCGATCTTGACGCCCGAGACGAGCACTCGCGTGTGCGAGAGATATCGTTTCTCATGCAAAAATACAGCCTGCTTTTGATTGTTCCGGCTGCATGTTTTTTGATTGTGATGGGCAGGGAGTTTCTGCATGTATGGGTTGGGGAAAATTTTCAGGACCCGAGTGTAGTCAACAGTCTGGGCGTCGTGCTGGCAATTCTGACAGTTGGACACTGTCTGAGATTGGCGCAATACAGCAATTTTTTAGTGCTGGTCGGGAAAGGAGAACATAGATTTTTTGGCCTTATAACCGTGGTGACGGGGCTGCTCTGCATCTCGGCCTCCATTGTCTCAGTAAAGGTATTCAATTTGGGATTGCTCGGAATCGCGTGGTCGAATTGCGTGCCGATGGCATTGATATTCGGTATTGTCCTGCCGATCTACTTCAACACGAAAATGAAAATATCGATGCGGGAGAGTATTGTCAGGATTTGGTGGCCTGCGTTGTTAGGGTGCACGCCGACCGTAATTATGATAAGCATCTGGAAGCACTTTCATTCTCCGACGTCCTGGATGAGTATTGCAGCGATGGTTGTATTTTCCATGGCGCTGACCTGTATCAGTGCCTGGTGTTTCAGCCTGACGTCACGGGAACGTGAAAGATTTGCGAAGACCTTGAAGCTCCGTTGGCGGCGGGATTCGTCGATCAGCTCAGGAAAAAATCCTTTGGCGCTGCGAGAAGAATAAAACAGTAGGAGGCAACAGCGAGAAATGCCAAAGCAGCAGTTTTCTTCAGGACGATTTGTATGATTATTCGAGGACCCAATATATCGACCGCTGTGACACAACAGCCGGCAGTGCTTGGCTGGAGACTACCTGCCGCAGGTTTCTTTGTCTATAGCATGATTGCTATCGGCGCGCTTATTGTTGATGCACGAGGCTTCCTTGTTATTGGTGGCGTAGTAATGTTTCTTTTCGTTTGTATCGCGTGGTGCAGGGGCCTCATGGCTGTAAGTGTCGATAAGAGTGTACTGCTCGTGTTTTGCATTATGCTGCTGTCGATATTCGCAACGTTGTATGACCCGACGAACACGGTATTTCACAACCTTTTCAAGCACATTGCGGTTTGTATCCTGTATATTTTCATTTTCAGTATGGGCCTTGCACCAATCTATTCGACACCGTTTCGCATGATCTTTGTTCTCGTCCTGTTATTCATGGGCATTGTATCGTTCATTGTACCAAACGTCAGCGAGACTGATGATGTGATGCGCATGTCGGGTTTCTTTGTAAATGCGAACAATTTCAGCCTTACGATGATGACATTGTTGTTTTTGATTAATGAGGAGAAAGACAGCAGGGCAAAGAAGATCTCAATCCATGCGATTCTCGTTCTGTTTTTACTATTATCGGGTACAAGCGGAGCCATCCTGGCATATCTCGGAGCGATGCTGTTCAAATACTTCGTATTGCTGAAATCTTCTCACAGGTACCGGAATAAATGGATACTAGTATCCATCGGCATAGCTCTGGTCCTGCTGGGATGTATGCTGACAACCAACCTGTTTATGGATGTCCCTATAGCCAAGAGGATTGTCACCCAGCTTTCTTTGGTTTGGCACGAACTGCCTTTGGCCGCCTCTGGCTATGAATTGGATTATGGTAAACTGTCGAGCATGTACGGCACCAGTGACTGTTCCGGGATTTGGAGAATTTCGCATTGGCGTACGTGCGTCAATGTTATCGCAGATGCGAATATTGTCCAGTTAATTTGCGGCTATGGAATTGGCGCATCGAGCCTGCTTTTATACAAGGTCCCGCATAACGATTTTTTAAGAGTTTTGATGGAACAGGGTATCATCGGGCTCACACTGTACATAGCTTTCTTTCTGGCCGTGTTTCGACGAATCGACTGGAGATACAGATATTGCATCGTTGCGATCGCGCTATACTGCTTCAGCGAGAACAATATGGACAACCTGCTGTTCATGACTATTTTTGCTTTCTTTTTGGCCAGCGCTCAGGGCAAAGCACCAATACACCCTCATACAGCCCGGCGATGAAAGGATAACGATGCGCATTGCCATGGCAAATAACTACTACTTTCTCAAAGGCGGCGCTGAGCGTGTCATGTTTGAGGAAAAAAAGATTCTGGAGGCCCATGGCCATCAGGTTCCCGTGTTCTCACAAGCACATCCCCACAACGAATATTCGAAGTTTAGTGATTGCTATTCGCCTTTTAAGGATTGGAGACATACATCCCGACTTCAAAAAATCCCCACGGCGTTGAACATTATGTATGACCGTCGAACAGCCCGAGGCTTTAATCGCTTCCTCGAAGCGGCCGATTCCAATATCGTTCATGCACATAACATATACGGCGGGCTGACCACTTCCATCCTGGATGTCGCGCAAAGAAAGGGTGTCCCTGTGGTCATGACCCTTCACGATTATAAGTTAATCTGCCCTTCATATCTTATGCTTAACAGGGGCGCAGTGTGCGAAGGTTGCAAAAACGGCCGGTTCATCCATTGCCTGCTCAGGGCGTGCCATAAAGAAAGTCTGACAGCTTCCGGCGTCTACTGCATTGAGTCGTATCTGAACAAGTGGCTGCATAAGTACGATACGATTCGCTATTTCATTTGCCCCAGCATGTTTTCCCTGGCAAAACATGCAGAGCATGGAATACCACGAGATCGACTGCTTCACATTCGGAATTTTGTGGATTTCAGGATACATAAACCTCAATACGAAAACGGCAGGTATGCTCTGTTTGTCGGTCGGCTCTCAAAGGAAAAAGGGATTCTAACGTTACTTAACGCTATCGAGCATCTGGATGTCCCTGTTCGTATCGTCGGCGATGGTCCCCTCAAAGCCGATTACGAGGACTTCGTCGGGAAACACAGAATGGACCACGTGACTTTCGAAGGCCATAAGTCCGGAGACGATCTTAAGCAACTCTATGAGAATGCGGCCTTCCTTGTGATGCCTTCAGAATGGTATGAGAACGCCCCGATGACTATTTTGGAAGCCTATGCCTATGGAAAGCCGGTTGTGGGATCCCGCATAGGCGGAATTCCCGAGATGATTGACCATGGAAGGACGGGAATGCTCTTCGAGATGGGAGACCCCGGTCAGCTCGCCGAATGTATCGGAAATCTCTGGTCAAACAAATCCCTCTGCCGACAGATGGGACATGCTGCTCGCGACAAGGTGGAGAGAGAATTTTCCTCCGAAGCTCACTATGAGCAGTTAATGAAAGTTTACAGGAATCTGCTGAATTGAAACATGAATCGAAGAGATTTTATAAAACTAAGCTCATCCTGCCTGTTGGGAGGTATCGTATGTTCCCGGATGCGGAATCCGGCGTGGGCACGTCAGGCGGGTAACTATATTGTCGAGCCGGAAGTGACCGATGAGGTGCTGATTAATCCGGGAATGGGATTCGAAACGTTTCATTCTTTCAACGGTGACCATCGGAACATATCGGCAGAGAATTATCCGGAATGCTCTATTGCATATTTCCGTTTTTACTGGGACAAGCTGGAACCACAAGAGGGCAGATATAACTTCGAGCTTATTGACTCGCTGCTGGAGAGAG
>Ga0210003_1002283_pt1 | contig 16333 bp, 9 predicted proteins | sample LantaG_FD_182804 | JGI IMG/M metagenome (GOLD analysis project Ga0210003, IMG submission 182804) | Deep subsurface microbial communities from Baltic Sea to uncover new lineages of life (NeLLi) - Landsort_02402 metaG (SPAdes) (version 2) | ecosystem: Environmental > Aquatic > Marine > Oceanic >...
TTTTTTTTTTTTTTTTTTTTTTTTTTTTACAGTTGCTTTTAAGACTTCGTCCTCCTCTTCTCTATCCCTTCCGCCAGAGACCGCGCCTCCGCGGCAAAGGCGGCAGCAGAGGGCCTCTTCTCCGGATCCAAGGAGAGGCACTGCTCGACCAGGGCCTTGACCGCCGAGGAGGGCACGAAGCAGGACGCGGAAGAGGAAGAGGACGCGCCTCGGCCGGCGACAGAGAGAAGAGGCGGCGCCGGCAGCGAGGAGAGAGGCCACTCGACCCTCCCCGAACACGCCGCGAGCGACAGGGAGCCGCCCCCGCCCGCCCCCGCGGCCACCTCCGAGGGGCTCCTCCCGTCGCCCAGGCAGGCGAAGAGGCAGGCCCCCAGGGACCAGATGTCGGCGGAGCCCGAGACCTCCCTCTCCTTCCCGGCGGAGCCCGAGACCTCCCTCTCCTTCCCGCCGCCACCTCTCGCTGCTGCTGCTGCGGCGGCGAAGTGCAGCGGGTCCCAGAGCTCGGGGGGCCTGTAGGCCGCCGTCGTCGACCGCTCGGCCTCCTCGCAGACGGCGAGGGCCCCGGCGTGCGAGGAGAGCGGGATGGGCACCCTCCGGGCAGACCCCCAGTCGCCGAGCGCCGCGCGCCATGAGGGAGCGTCTTCTTCTTCTCCTTCCCTCGAGAGCAGGAAGATGTTGTGGGGTTTGACGTCAAAGTGGCCGAGTTTTTTTGATGAATGCAGCTTCGAGAGACCCTCGGCGACGTCGGCGAAGACGCGGAGCAGCGCGGCGATGGAGAGGATTTCTTCTCGTTTCTTCTTCTTCCGTTGTTGCCGCTCGCCCTCTTTCTCTCCTTCTGCTCTTTCCTTTTTCACCTCTACGACGACGTCGGCGAGGGACCCTCCCGCGCAGAAGGGGAAGAGGAGCAGCACCTCTACCGTCGCTTTACCGTCTGTCGTGCGCCCCCGCTTCTCCTCGGAGGCCAAGAGCGGCAAGAGGCCGACGACGGCGACGGCACGAGGGGAAGGAGGAGAAGAAGAAAACTCGGCCGCGGCCCTCGCCGCCGCGACCTCGCGCCGCGCAGCCTCGAGGCACTCCCGGGAAGACGCCACGACGCGCTTCAGGGCAAATAGCTTTCTTCCTCCCTCTTGACCTTCTCGCTTCACGCCATAGACGCAGGCGAAGCCGCCCTCGCCGAGCTGTAGTGGTGGTGATGAAAGAAAGAAGAAGAAGAGGTTGAATTTTTTCCCCCTGCCTTGTTTCGTTTCGTTCCGATAAATCGAATGCCTTTTTGCTCTCATTCAAGCGTTTACTCACCAGGCCCTCCACCGCGTACTTCCTCCCGCCGATCTCGAACCTGTGCCCTCGGGGCCACCCTCCCTCGGCGAGAGGCTGACGCAGCGGCGCCAGAGCATCCCTGGCGGCATCGGCAGCTGAGGCCAAAAGCGGAACAGATGCTGAGGAGGCGATCGAAGAGAGCGCGTCGATGCCGGCGTCGCAGGCCTCCTCCGCCCTTCGCCAGAGCGAGCTCAAGCTCATGATCCTCGAGATCAGGGGGACGCGAGGACGAGGAGGAGCGGCATTGCTTTCGCTGCGGAAGAGCGAAAGATTTTAAGAGTTTTTTTGGTTTCGTTTTTGTTCTTTTTTCTTCAAGTTCTGAGAAAATCAGAAACAGTCCTGCACCGCCAAAGTCGCCGCGGCCCCCGCAGCCGCGGCCCCGAGCAGCAGGCGAGAGGCCAGGCCCTCCGAGAGCGCAGAGACCATGGCCTCGTCTCTGTCGATCTCGAGCTCGGTCTTTGTTTCGGGACCCTCTCGTTCTCTTTCGTCGGCGTCGTCGTCGGCGTCGTTGGCGTCGGCGGCGTCGGCGGCGGTGGCGGCAGCTGCGGAACATAGGTCGACCTCACCTCCGCCTTCCAACAAGCCCGATCTCAGCAGCTCCCGGGCGGCAGACGCGGCCGCGGAGCGCAGCGAGGGATCACCCGATGCTGTAGCAGCGCGGAGAGCAGCGGGCAGGCCGAGAGCCGCCGCCGCGGACGGGGAGCAAGAGCGGCCGGAGAGGCAAGAGAGCACTGCCGGCGCCGCAAGCAGGGCGGCCGCCGCGACGGCGGCAGCAGCGCCTCCTTCCTCTTCCTCTTCGTCCTCGTCGTCCTCCTCTTTTTCCTCTGCATCGTTGTTCCCTTGGAAGGCAACAAGGCACGGCGCCAGGAGCGGGAGAAGAGCGGAGAGCTCGGAGATGGCGTTTCCGTTCTCAGCGAGGGCGCGGACGAGCTCGACGCCGGCAGACCTCCTGTCCTTCTTCCCCGAGAGCGCCGCGGAGGCGCAGCGGGCGACGGAGGAGAGCGTCGCTGCGCTCCCTTCGTCGTCGCCTGAAGCAGGAGCTGCTGCTGCTGCTGCTGCTGCTGCTGCCGCGCAGAGAGCCTCGGCCACGGCAGCCGAGGCCCGCCTGGAGGCCCCGGAGAGGAAGTCGGCGGCCGCCGCCGCCGCAGCAGGAGACGCTGCCGGCGACAACGAGGTGACGAAAGAGGCCTCGAGGCGAGGGACCAGGAGCAGGAGAGACGCTTTCTTCTCTTCTCCTCCTCCTTCTTCTTCCAAGAAGAGTGCGCGACAGAGGCGCGCAGCTGCGGCGACGATGGAGGCCGAAGCAGAGGACGATTGAGCGGAGAGCGCGGCCGCTGCGGCCCCCGCGGCGCCCCCCGCGGCCTTGGCCGCCCCTGCGGCTTCGCCTCCTCCGGCAGAGACCATCGACGCGAGAGCACGGAGGGCCGCCTCCGTCGCAGCGATGACGTCGTCTCCTCCGGGAGGAAGCAGTGCGGACGCGGAAGCGGAAGTCGTTGCGACGGAGCCCAGCGCGGCAGCGAGGGCGTCGAGATCCTCCCGCTCGCTGCTGCTGCCTCCTCGCCATTCTTCTCCCCCGAGCCCCGACAGCGAGGCGGCCACGGCCCCCGCCCCCTGCGTCGGGTAGCGCTCGAGGGCGCTCGCGGCACCCCGGAACCAGGAGCGGCAGCTCAAGGAGGAGGGAGAGGAGGACGAAGAAGAAGAAGAAAAGCGAGAAAGAGTGGAAGAGACGGCGGCGGCGCAGCCGACGAGCCGAGCCGCGGCCCTGGCTGCCTCGTCCTCTTCTCCTTCTCGTTCGTTCCGGCTGCCGGAGGAAGAGGCGGCAGCCGCCAGTCTCGCCTCGAGAGCGTCGACCGGGATCTGCGCCCACCCAGAGAGGAGGAGGAGGTCGGACGACGGCGACGCGGAACCGCCGCGGCCGCGCGTGGCCGCGGCGCCGCGAGCCCCCGCGAGGAGCAGCGCGGCCCCCGCGGCCGTCGCCGCCGCCGAAGACGCCGAAGATGGCGACGACGGCGGCGGCGACGACAGCAGTGCCCGCGCCGCCGCGCTCAGGCGCCCCTCTCTGCAGATTCCGCCGAGCGAGGCCAGCCCCTCCGGCGAGCGCGAGAGGAGCAAGGCAGCGTCCAGGGCCCTCTGCGCGTGCGGGGTCGCCCGGCGAGGAAGAGGAGCAGACGCGGAGGAGAGAGAGGCGGCGGCGGCGGCAGCGGAGGGACCGGGGCAAAGCGCCCATCCCCTCTCGAGCTCCTCGAGCACGGCCTCCGAGGCCTCCCCGCTGCGCTTCAGGGGTCCAAAAAGGGGGGCCAGAGCGCACGCGGCCTCGAGAAAGGCGGCGACGGAGCCCGCCTTTTTCGTTTCGAGGAGGCGGCGCAGCACAAAGGAGGAAGAGAATCCGTCTTCTTCTTCCCCCTCTCTTTCGTCGCCCTCGGGCGCCGAAGCAGCTGCTGAAGCGGCGACTGCAGCGAGCGCGCGGCAGGCTGCCTCCTGCAGAGGAGCGTGCCTGGTGCTGTTCCTGCTGCTGCTCTTTCTGTTGTCTTCTCTCTCTCCCTCCCCGGTGGCGGAGACGAGGGCGAGCAGGGAGCTCTCCAAGAGAGCCCCGAGGCCTCCCTCCGCGAAGAGCCCCGTTATTCCTTCTTCGCCTCCGCGGGCTTCGACGCAGCGCGCCGCGGCCTGCAGCGCCGCTGCCCTGCGAGAGGGCGACGACGACCAAGAGGCAGAGGAGGAAGACGAGGAGGGGCCGGCGACGGCAGAGCGGACTACGGAGACGAGGGCCCCCCTCTGCTCCTTCGCGCCCCTCCCGTCCTCGCTCGCGCTCCCGCTTCCCCCTCCTCCGAGGAGAGCTTCGTCCGCGTCTGGGTGCGTGCTCAGCTCCCCCAAGAGTCCCAGGGCCGCGACGGCGACGGCGTCGTGCGCCCCCGAGATCGCCGAAGCGAGCGCTTGGTCGCAGGGCGGAGACGAAGAGGAAGAGAAAGAGGCTGAGGTTTCGCCCACGTTTTCCTCTTCCTCTTCTTCTTCTTCTTCTTCTTCTTCTTCGCAGTCGACCTCTTCCTTGCCGCCCTTCTTCCCCGCCGAAAGAAGCAGATGCCTCGCCCTGGGCCCAGCAGAGGCCACGCGCATCAGCCCCTCTGCAGCCAGGGACGCCGCGCTGGAGCAGGCGACGCAGCCGAAGTCGGACCCGCCGGCGCAGGAGCCTCGAGTGAAGTTCGAGTAGAGTTTTTTTCGTTTCGATCGGGGTGAATGCTCTTCGATTCTCTTTCTCTCAGTCCGAAGATCTCCCTTCCGCGGACACGACAACCAAAACGCACAGGCCCAAAGCAATTGAAAGACAACGCTCACCTGCCGGCGCGGAGGCGAGGGCATCGAGCACACCCGCGAGCGACGGAGGAGGGCGGCCACGGGGTCGTGGCATTGAAGAGAAAAAGACTAGATCGAGAGAGGGCTAGTTTAATTCTTCAAACGTGCGCTCGAAGAATTGCGATCGCGGAGCCCACTCTACGGTATCATTGGTGCGTCTAGAAGAAGCAGAGAAAGGAAGAAACGAATAAACAGAGAGCGCACGGTTGCAAACAGTGTTGAAGACGGATCGAAAAATGAAAAAAGAAAAAAACCGCTTAAAATTTTTCTTCTTCTTTTCTCAGCCTCTTCCCTTCCTTTCCTACCTGCCGAGCCCGAGCACAAAGCCCTTGTTGCTCCAGTGCGCCACCCACTCCGCCACCTCGAACACCGCCGAGACCTCCTCGAGGCAGTGCCTCTGGTCGGGAGCGGCGCGGCCCTTGCGCAGGCTGCCGGAGACGGCACCGGCGACCGAGGGGGGAACGACCACCGCAGAGGTCGCCGAGAAGCGAGCGGCGTCGGCGGCGGCGGCGACCTTCTCCTCGTCGTCCTCCGAGGACTCGTCGTCGCTCTCTTCTCCGAGCTCCGGTGCCGCGACGAGCAGGGACCCCCTCCACTCGCTCTCATCCGCCAGGGCAGGGTTCAGAGACACCAGGACCGCCGGGGGGGCAGGGAGTAAGGCCCTGGCCCCGAGGGCGGAGCGCGCCGCGCGGAGGGCGCCGAGCGCCGCCGCGGCCGCGGCCGAGGCGACTTCGGCGGGGGTCGAGGTCGAATTCTTCGTCTTCTCGCTGGTGCTCTTCTCCCAGAAGCGGGTGACGGCTTTGTCCTTGACGAAGAAGCGCGCGGCGCTCTTGCGAAGCGGGGGAGGGATGCGGATGAAGGAAGCGTGATCGTCGTCGTCGGGGATGGCCTGCGAGGAGAGAGAGTTTTTCCCCTTATTTTTTCTTTTTTTAGAAAAAAAAAGCTTTCCGGGTCCCTCGCGCGCGTTGACCGAATCTGTTCCTCTTCCCTCCTCTGGGCCTTCTCCCTCCCTTCTCCCTTACCTCCGCAGAGGCCTCCGCGAGCGCCCGCTCAAGGGCTTCGATCCTCTCGTCCTCAAAGGGGACGGAGGAGGATCCCGCAGCGGCGGCGGCTGCAGCGGCGTTAGAGGACGACGCGACGAGGGCGACGACCTTTCCGCTGCCTCCGCCGCCGCTGCGCCAGCGGGCGAGGCTCAGCTTCCTCTCCAGGGCGGCCGGGTCCCGCCCGCCCGCGGCGGCCTCCGCCGCCGCCGCTGCTGCGGCCTCTGCGGCGGCGGAGGAAGGGTGAGGGGAGAGCACGACGAGCTCCTCGGCAGCGCCGTAGCCCATCTTTTTGCGCTTTTTGTTTTTTGGTTCTGAGAGGCGAAGATCACGTGACGAGAGAAAGAAAGTGGATGTTTTTTTTTCCTGTTTTTTTCCTTTTTGTCAAATTTGTTTTTTTTTGCTTCGTCAGGGCGCCCGAGAGCGCGACCGCGATCGACCTCCCGTCCCCGCCGTCTTCTTCGAAGAAGACGCTGCTGGAGTCCCAGCAGCGGCAGCAGCAGCCGCAGCAGCAGCCCGGGTCATCGTCGCACCGACGCCGCCGGTCGCCGCCGCCGCCGTCCTCCGGGGCGTCGTCGACCTCCCCGCCCTCCTCGCGGCCGGCGTCGTCGCCGGAGCTCGAGCTCCGTCTTCGTCGTCGCTCTCGTAGTGCGGTGCCGGCCTGGCTCCGCCGCCTCCGCCTCCGCTGGCGCGCACCACGAGGTCGCGGAGCCACCTGAAGCCGGTGCCCGGGAGCTCCGCGTCGGGGGCCGCGCTGTCCGGGGTCAGGGAGGCGGCGGCGCCGAAGGCTCCCCCGCCGCCCCGCCCGACGCTGCGGCTCCTCGCCGTCGCCCTCGCCGCCGAGGGGCCCGCCGCCGCTCCTCCGCGGGATCCGCCGGGCGCCGAGGGGGCAGGGAGCACCTGCGGCGGGGTGAGCTCGACGCCGGCCTCGGCGGCGAAGCGGGAGCGGCTCGCCGAGCGGCGCGGCGCCGTCGTCGCCCCCGCTGCGGCTCGGCCCCTGCGCGCCGTCGCCGTTGCTGGAGTGGCGTTCCTGTCGTCGTCCTCCTCCTCCGAGTCCCCCCCTCCGCCTCCGCCTCCGGCGCTGCCTCGCCCCGCGATCCCGCGGAAGCGCACCGATGGCGACGCCCGAGGCGCGGGGGAGGGGGAAACAGCAGCGGTTGCAGAGCGCCCGCGGCGGCTACTGCTGGGAGGGGGGGAGACTCCGCCGGCGGCACTCCTCTGCCGCAGCTGCCGCCTCGCCTCGCCGCTCCCGCTTGCTCCTCGAAAGGCAAAGAGGCCTCCTCCGTTTCCGAGGACCGGGGACATCGACTGCATGGCAGCGCGGGCCAGGGAACGCACCCTCTGCGGCGTCGCGCTGAGGGCGCGCTGCGAGAGCGGGGTGGCAGCCGCGGCGGCGGCGGCGGCCAGGGCCCGCCCCGCCTCGGTGCGGGCGAGCGCGGCCGCGGCGAGCCCCGCAGCGGCGACCGACGCCAGGGAGGCCAGCGGCAGCCAGGCCAGGAGGGCCCCCGCCCCGCCGGCCGCGCCTCCCAGGGCTCGCTGCAGGGGCTCGGGCAGCGAGGTTCCGAGGGTTCGGAGGGCGCGGACGAGGAGGCGGCTGCGCCTCTCCCTCGGCCGGAGGATCGGGGCGACGGCGGCGACGGCGGCCGCCTTCCCCGCCGGCGCCGGGGGAGGCGCAAGAGCCGCGGCGGCAGGGGCGGGCGGAGCCCTCGCTTCCTCCTTCTCCCGCTGCCCCGGCGCGACGACGGCGTCGCCCGTCGGGCCCGTGGCTCCCCGCGAGGGCGCGGTCTCGGGGAGGGCGGCGGCGGCGGCGGCGGCGGCGGCAGGGACGGTGGTCGGCGCCGGCGGTGCGAGGGGAGGGGGGGAGGAGCCCGCCGCGGCGGGAGCCGGAGCGGCGGGGGCCTCGTCCTCCTTCCTCTCCTCTGCCCCCTTCCCCCCCTTCGCCTCCTCCCCTTCTTCCTCGTCGGCGTCGTCGTCGTCCGGTGAGTACACCTCGACGGAGAGAGCTTCGTCCTCTTCCTCTGGATCGTCCTCGACGACTGCTTTTGCCGTCGCAGGCAGCGAGGGAGCTGGAGGAGGCGCGGCGGCGGCGGCCGGCGTCGGCGCCGGCGGCGAGGGGAGAGCGGTCTTGGGCTCTCTGGGGCCCAGGGGCCTCCCTCCGAGCTGCTGCTGCGCCGGCGGCGGCGGCGTCGGAGGCGGCGTCGGAGCCGGAGCGGGCTCCTCGGAAGCAGGGGCAGCAGCAGCGGCAGCAGCAGCAGCTCCCCCCCCCTCCTCCTCCCCCCCTTTGCTCCTCCGCCCCTGCTCCCTCTGCTCCCTCGCCGCGCGCGCCTCCTCGAGCAGCGCGGGCCACGCCTCCCGCGACAGCGCCGCCCACTGCTCCCCGCGCCCCAGCGCGGCCGCGAGGGGGCGCCCCCAGGCCTCCAGCGCGGCGGCGGGGAGGGTGAGGGAGGGCTCGCCCCCCCCCGAGAAGAGGAGGGCGGACGGGGCCCGCGCGAGGAGCGGGACGAGCGCCGCGGATCGGGCCGCCGCGGCGAGCGCCGCCGCGGCGCCCGCCGCCGCGGCGAGCGGCGCGGCGAGCGCGGCCGGCAGCGCCGGCGAGAGGGACGCTGCGAGCCTCCTGGGGGCCTGCGGCGACAGCAGCGAGACGGAGGCGAAGAAGGCGGCGGCCACCAGCGACGAGAGCAGCAGCGAGGCCCGGACGAGGCCCCCCCCCCCGGGGAGCCGCCGTCGCCCCCCGCTCCCGGCTCCTGCCTCGCGGTCGCGCAGGCGGGCCGCGACGGAGGGAGGGGCCGGACGCAGCCCGCCGCCGGGCGTCGGGGGCCTCTTTGGCTGCTGAAGCAGCAGGGAGGGGGGCGCTGGGGAGAGCGGCGGCGGAGGAGGCTCGAACCGCTCCCTCTCGCCTCCTGATCCTGCTCCCGTCGCCCCTCCGCCGGTGCCGCCGCCGCCGCTGCCGAGGCGGGAGGGCATCCGAGAGGCGGTGCCGCTCCCCCCGCCCCCCCCGCCTCCTCCGAGAATCGGCGAAGAGGGGCGCTGCTGGAACTGATTCTGCTGTTGCTTCTCTGCTGCTGCCTTGCCCCACGGGGGCGTCGTCGGGAGCACGGGGGCGGCCCCGGCGGGCGCGGGAGGGGCCCAGGCCGTCGGCGCGCGCCCGCCGGCGCTGTGCCCTCGGGCGTTGGTCACCGCGTCCCCCCGCGCCGGAGGAGGCGGCGGCGGAGGCGGAGGAGCAGGGGGGGGAGCGGCGCCTGCGGCGGCGACGACGGCCGCGGAAGTGAACGCCGCGAGCAGTCCCGGCGGCGGAGCGAGAGGGGAAGGAGCAGCTGCTGCGTGGTCCTCTTCCTCGCCTCGGCCCCAGCTTCGAGCTCCTCCCCCTTTGTCTCCGAAGGTCGTCGTCGCGCTCGGAGGCGGCGGCCCCAGCGGCGAGGGCGCAGGGGGAGGGAGGGACAAGCCCGGAGGGGGAGGAGGAGGAGCGGCTTCACCTGCGCCCCACGCCGGCAGGGAGGGAGACCCAGGGAGGGCGGCGGCGGCGGCCACGGGGGGCGGCGGCCCCTCGGGGGGCGGCACCCCGAGCGGCGGCAGCGGCGTCGTCGCCTCTGCCGGCGTGGCTCTTCCGAACCTCTCTCCTCCTGCTGCTTCTTCTTCTTCTCGCCCTCGCTCTTGCCCTTCCCCTTCCAGGGGCAGCGGCGGAGGCGGAGGGGTCCCGGGGGGACGAGGCACGATGTCTCCCCACGCCGGGGCCGGAGGGAGGGCAAAGGCGTTGGCGGCGGTGTACGTCTCGACTGCCGCCGCCGCCGGAGGTGGCGCCGGCGCCGGCGCTTGCTCTTCTTCCCCCTCCCCTCCTCGCCTCCTCCACCCCAACCCCGCTGCGTCCCCTCCGAAGTCCCTGCGCTGCTGTCTCAGATACGAAGATGGAGGCGGCGGAGAGCTCGAGGATGCCGAAGCGGCTGCCGCGAGACGGTCAGCGAAGCGCCGGCCGCCAAAGAGGCCGCCGCCGTTGCCCTCGGCGAGAGCGCCAAACGCAGCGGTGGCAGCAGCAGCAGCAGCTGCCGCCGAAGAAGAAGAGGGCTTGTCCTCTCCTCCTCCTCCTCCGTTCCTCGCCGGCGAGGAGTTGGCCGAGGTCGAGGAGCCCGGAGTGCGCACGAAGTCGCAGACGCGCTCGAGCCAGGGGGAGGCCGCGAGGGCGGCGCCGACGGCGGCGCGGGGGGAGCGCGGGGGCGGGAGGGAGGGCGAAGCTTCCGTCGCCGTTGCTGCTGCCGCAGCTGCGGCCCCCTCTCGCCGCGCCGCCGCCCTGCCGCCGACGCTGGCCGGGAAGCTCCCCTCCCCCCCCGCAGAAGCAGCAGCGGCAAGGGCAGGGGCTCTCGCGTCCCGCGACTGCGGCGGCGGCGGCCCGCTCGACAGCGACTGCAGGGCCCGGACCGCCGCGGCGGGGGACGGGAGGTGCGAGAGGGCCTGCCGCGACGGGAAGAGCTCTCCTTCGCCTCCGCCGCCGGTGCGCTCCTGCTGCTGCCGTCGCGGGGGCGACGAGGCCGGCGCGGCTCTCTCTGGAGAACACTGCTGCTGCTGCTGCTTGCGCCACTGCTCGGAAGCAGACGCGCCGAAAGAGCTCTCGTTGTAGTCGCTGTTGGCGGAAGCGGAAACGGGACGAGCCTCCTCTTCCTCTCTCGCCGTCGGCATTGCCGCCGGCGCCGCCGCCGGCGGTCGCCCTCCTCCGAGAGAGAGCCTCTTCGGCGGCGGCCTCTGCAGGAGCCGGATGGCCGTTCCCGGCGTCGTGGCCATCAGGGATCCCAGTTCGCTGCCCCCGCCCTGAAAGGAGGAGGAGGAAAAGGAAGTCTGAGGAGGAGGAGGAGGAGGAGGAGGAGGAGGAGGAGCAGCAGTCGGGCTCGGGGGCTGCTGCTGCTGCTGCCATCGCTCTTCTTCAGGAGGCGGGAACGGCTGATACGAAGTCGTCGTCGCCGACGGCGGATGCCGTTCTTGCTGCGGAGAAAGAAGTCGCTGCTGCCTGGGCGGCGAGCGAGGAGAGAGCTTGATCTCGAACGACACCGGAGGCGCCGCCGCGGCCGGAGGAGCAAAGAGCCCAGGAGGAGGAGGCTGCTGCTCTGCTCCTGTTGTAGTCTGTGATGCTGCTGCTGCTGCACCGCCGAACACGACGGACTCGCTCGCAAAGCCTGCTACTGCCGGTCTCCCCGCCCCCCTGAAAGCCGAGGAGGGGGTTCCAAAGGGATTGGACGCAGGAGCGGCGGCAGGGGCGGCGGCGGCTGTCGGCGGTGGCGCAGCCGGGAACGGCGCAGCGAACGCCGCGCTTGCTCCTCCTCCTCCTCCTCGGTTGTTCGGAGGCGACTGCGGGGGAAGCGTGAACGGGTTGATCGGAGCGGCAGCTGTGTATCTCGGGGCGGCGGCGGCGGAGACCGGGGGCGGCTGCCACGGAGGCTGCTGCTGCAGCGGAGCAGGAGGCTGCTGCGGCGGCGCGAACGAGGTCGCCGTCGCCGCCGTCGCCGCCTCCGTGCCCGCCGCCGCCGCAGAGCCCGGGTGGCTCGCCGCAGAGCCCGGGTGGCTCGCCCTGGCCCTCGCCCTCGCCCTCTCGAGCACCACGGCCCTGTTGAGCGGCTCGTAGGCCGGGAACGAGATCTCCGAGGGCGCGGTCGCGGGCTGCTGCAGCTGCCGCGGGCGCTGCGCGTCCGGGGTCGAGGGTGGCGGCCGAGAGAAGTGCTGCTGCTGCTGCTGCTGCTGGTGAGGTAGGAAATACTGCTGCTGCGGCTCTTGCTGAGGAGGAGGAGGATTGGGGACTCCGAACACGATGGGATCCCCTCCTCTCCTCCGCGTCGGGGGCTGTGCTGCTGCAGCAGCGCGAGGGGCGGCGCCAAAGGGGTTTTGGGGGGGCTGCTGTTTTTTTTCCCCAGAGGAGTGAAGCGCGGAATTTTCGTGACTGTTTGAGGAGGAAGAAAAAACTGAAACGAGAGAATCTTGCTCCGTTTCCTCTTTCTCGGGGAGTTCTCCACGCATCCTTACCTGTCCCCAAGGCGGAGGCTGGCCCTCGCTTTGGCTGGAGTCTCCGCCAGGAGAAGGGAACATCCCGAAGAAGCCCTGCGTGTGTGCGGGAAGAGAGAATGAGGAAGAGGAAGACTGAGTGCATTGGTTTTTCTTCTTCGACGTCGACGAGCGACGCATGGAAGGCAGGCCCCTGCGCTCCAATGAATTGTTTCTCTGTCGTACCTCTGCGCCGCAGTACCTTGAGCTGGAGGGCTCTTCGAGGGCTACGCGGCGGAAGGGAGACAGAGGAGAGAGAAGCGCGAAAGCGAGCGAGGTTGCACCTCGGAAAAGATGAGGCGCAATGGAAAAAGTAGAGTCGTCGAGGCGAGGGGCGCCGCCGAGGAGCTCGAGGCTCTCGAGTTTTTTTTTCTTTCTCCCTCGTCGATTGCTCCCTTCCCTCACAACTGACTCCGCTTCCCAAGGTACGCTCCCTCCTGTTTCGCCCCCCGCGCCTCCGTTTCTCCATTCTCTCTCTTTGTGATACGCTACCGAGATCTCGCATCACCCGATATCTCTTTCAGGAGAAATCGGGCGATCCCGCGAGAGAGGAGAGAACAAACGCAAACGGAGTTTTCTCTTCGGCTGCTGCGATCATAGGCGGCGGCGGCCGATCGCTTCCATTATGAAAGGCAGCGACAGCTCTTGCCCTGCACACCCCTTTCCCTGCGCTTGCTCTGCCCGCCAGACCAGAGCAAGCTTGGGGTTTAGATCGATGCAGCTCACGTTGCCGCCTTGCAAAATGAGAGGGGGCTCCGCGAGGCACCGGCGCAGGCGGGGACAGCTCTTTTGGTTTGCGCGCCGGCCTCGGCGGCCGCCGCCGTCGTCATTCGAGCGAGAGTCCCTCGTCGCGCCTCCTCCTACAGCGTTTCCTCGCTGCTCCTCGACGTTTCCTCTCGGCGATGTCCTCGCATCGAAACCAGCCCTTGTTGTGTTCGAATTCGGCAAATCGCCGGAGGACAACGACGGATGATGATGCTCACTTCTCTTTTGCTCACCTCTCGATCGCTCTCTCTCCCCTCTTCAATTTCATTCCACTGCAGCCTTTTCTCCTCCCCCCCACACAAAAAAAAAGCGACAACAAAATGTCCGAGACGCTCTCGCTCCGCGGCACCCTCGAGGGCCACGCCGGCTGGGTCACCGCCATCGCGACCCCGCTCGACCCCGCCTCGGACGTCGTCCTCTCCGCGTCGCGCGACAAGTCCGTGATCGTCTGGAACCTGACGCGCGAGGAGGGCGCGGCCTACGGCCACCCGCGCCGCGCGCTGCGCGGCCACTCGCACTTTGTGCAGGACGTCGTCATCTCCTCCGACGGCCAGTTCGCGCTCTCGGGCTCCTGGGACGGCACGCTGCGGCTCTGGGACCTGACCACGGGCGCGACGACGCGCCGCTTCCTGGGGCACACCAAGGACGTGCTGTCGGTGGCCTTCTCGGTCGACAACAGGCAGATCGTCTCGGGCTCGCGCGATAAGACGATCAAGCTCTGGAACACCATCGGCGAGTGCAAGTACACGATCGGCGAGCCCGACGGGCACTCGGAGTGGGTGTCGTGCGTGCGGTTCTCGCCGGCGCCGGCCAACCCGATCATCGTGTCCGCCGGCTGGGACAAGCTGGTCAAGGTACGTTTCTTTGGTCTTTTTTCTTTTTTTCCCCTCTTTTTTTCCTTTCCCTCGTTTCATTTCCTCTTCTTTTCCCCCCACTCCCACTCTTTCCATTCCCCTCCGCGCCCCCTCGCTCTCATCTCCCGACCTCGTCCTCCCGTTACCAATCCGTCCATCCAGGTCTGGAACCTCGCCAACTGCAAGCTCCGCTTCAACCTCGTCGAGCACACCGGCTACGTCGCCGCCGTCACCGTCTCGCCCGACGGCTCGCTCTGCGCCTCGGGCGGCAAAGACGGCGTCGCGAGGCTCTGGGACCTCGCCGAGGGCAAGAGGCTCTACTCGCTCGACGCCGGGGACGCGATCTCGGCGCTGACGTTCTCGCCCAACCGCTACTGGCTCTGCGCGGCGACGGCCTCGTGCGTCAAGATCTGGGACCTCGAGTCCAAGTCGACCGTCGTCGAGCTGCGGCCCGACTTCCCGCCGACGTCGAAGAAGGGGATCCAGCACTCGTGCACCTCGCTGGCCTGGTCGGCCGACGGCGCGACGCTGTACACGGGGTACACCGACGGCGTGATCCGCGTGTGGGGCGTCAACCGCGCGATCTGAGGAGCGCGCTGTTGAGAGAGAGAGAGAGATGCAGGAAAAAGAGGAGGGAAAGGTGGCGACGACGGGGGAAAGGAAGAGAGGCGAGAGAGAGACTTTTTTCGCGCCGCAGTTTTACCTCTTGCTCTCGTCGTCATCGAAACCATGAACCTCGCGCAGTGGCTACTTCACGCGATGGCGCTGGCGGGGGGAAGCATCCGATGAAAAGAGGAGTTTTGCGTTTTCTATTTCGCGTTTTCTTCGTGTTAGAAAAAAAAGTCACTCGCAGCAGTGCTTGCGACGATTTTTCATCTTTTCTCCTCTTTCTCCTCTTAAACTCTCAATGTCGAAATCTCGCATTACATCATCGTTTGCGAAGCTACGGCAAAGAAAGAATCGAATCATTTCGCTCTTGCCGTGTTCAATTGCCTAAAAAATAAAACGCTGGGGGAAACAATCCTCCTCGACCAAACGCGAGAAAAAAACTACAAAACTCTGAACTCTTCCTTTCTCTCTCTCCCTCTCTCTCTCCCTCTCTTTCTCCCTCTCTCGCCATCCTATCACCACTCGTCTTTTTCTCTCCCTCTCTTTCTCCCTCTCTCGCCATCCTATCACCACTCGTCTTTTTCTCTCCCTCTCTAAACAGAAAGAAAGAAAAAACTCTCTCGAAAGGACAAAAGAAGAACAAAAAAAACAAAAGGTTGAAAGAAAACTCTAATCTAGCCGGTGTTCTGCATCCCGGCCGAGATGCCCTTCATCGTGATGATCATTGCGTCCTCGACCGCCGCCTTGTAGGGGTCCTTGGCCGAGTCCGGCCCCTCGCGCTTGAGCATGGCCGCAACGTCAGGGTCGGCGGGGACGTAGTTGACGAACCTGTTCAGTTTTTTGGAGAGTTTTTTTTGTTGAGAAAAAATTGGGTGAGTTTTTTTTTCTTTTCGAGATTTTTTCTCTCTCGACCACGGCCTCGACCTCTCTCGACCTCGACCTTGAAGACCCGAAAATCCGAAAAACTTCTCTCTCTCACCTTGGGTCCCTCTCCCCACCGGCCTCGAGCGCCCTGAGCGACTTCAGGCAGTGCACCTGCAGCACGTTCAGGGGAGTCACGTAGGGGGCCCTCAGCGCCAGCTTCTGCTGCAGCACCTGCGTATCCTTGTCGCACAAGAGGTCGCGGTGGCCCATCACCCGCAGCAGTGTCTGCCGCGTCGCGAAAAACTTGGCGAGCAGCTCGTCCGAGAACGCGCGCAGCTTCGGGTCGGCGACCAGCCCCTGCACGTAGAAGCGGGAGACCCGGGGGTCGGCCTTCGCGAAGACCATCTCCAGCATGTCCAAGGTGACGCGGAAGAAGGGCCACTCGCGGTACATGCGCTGGAGCAGCTTGAATTTTTCGTTCTCCCCGCCGTCGCCGCCGCTCTTCTCGCCCTCGGAGATCAGCTGCTCAAAGGCCTCACCGATGCCGAGCCACACGGGCAGGTGGAAACGCGTCTGCGTCCACGCGAAGATCCACGGGATCGCGCGCAGCGTGTCGATCGAGCCGGCAGCGCGCCGCTTGGCGGGGCGAGAGCCGATGTTCATCCTGCCGAGCTCGTTGACGGGCGTCGCGGCGTAGAAAAAGTCGACAAAGCGCGGGTCGCCGCGCACGACGGCGCGGTAGGCCTCGCAGCTCGCTTCGGCCATCTGGGCCATCGCGGCGCGGAACGACGCGTCGGGGGCCGGGGCCGGGTCGAGGGAGGACTCCAAAACGGCGGAGGTGTAGAGGTCGAGCGTGCGGAAGCAGACCTCCTGCTCGCCAAACTGCTGCTCACAGGTCTCGCCCTGGATCGTGACGCGCAGCCTGCCGCCGATAGTGCCCGGGGGCTGCGACAGGATCGCCAGGTGCGTCGGGCCCCCGCCGCGCCCCACGGTGCCCCCGCGCCCGTGGAAGAGCGTCAGGCGCACGCCGTGCTTCTTGGCGACCTCGGTCAGCTGCTCCTGGACCTCGTAGAGGCCCCAGGCGGCCGCCATCCGGCCCGCGTCCTTGCCCGAGTCGGAGTAGCCGATCATGCACTCCTGCTCGCCCTCGATGTGCGCGGCGTACCACGGGTTGGACAGCAGCGTCTCCATCGCGCCCATTGAGTGCTTGAGGTCGTCGAGCGTCTCGAAGAGCGGCGACACCGGCAGGGGGTCGGCCACGCCGCACTCGCGCTGGAGCAGCAGGACCGCCAGGACGTCGGACGCGGTGTGCGCCATCGAGATGACGTACTTGCCGAACGAGTCGCGCGGCAGCCTGCCGAGCATCCGCATCGTGTCGAGCACGTCCCTCACCTCCGCCGTCGCCGAGGCCTCCATCTCCGCGGGTAGCAGCGGCCTGCGGCCCGACAGCTCCTTGACCAGGAACTCCAGCCTCTGCTCCTCGCTCCAGCCCTTGTAGGAGCCGATGCCAAGGTAGGT
>Ga0210003_1002284_pt1 | contig 16332 bp, 13 predicted proteins | sample LantaG_FD_182804 | JGI IMG/M metagenome (GOLD analysis project Ga0210003, IMG submission 182804) | Deep subsurface microbial communities from Baltic Sea to uncover new lineages of life (NeLLi) - Landsort_02402 metaG (SPAdes) (version 2) | ecosystem: Environmental > Aquatic > Marine > Oceanic >...
CCCATTTCCAATCAATCCCCGGCAAAAGAATTTCTTTTAGTCGCCACCATCATTATACCTATTCGTAAGCAGCTTTGCAACTTCGACCCTCACTTCTGCAATCTTCTAATCTCCTCGGTCACTTGGGGAACTTACTCTTACCCAATATCATTCCCATACAGAAATCAACGATTCGGCACAAAATCGGATACAGCTCGATTTGTCATTCCTGTGAAGTCAGGAAACCAGACTCACAATATTCGAAGAATCTTATCATGGAGAATCTTATTAAAAACTTCACTTTTGAGTTCCATTAAATCCGGTGCTATTTCATCGTCTGCCGATATTTCCAGATAGTCTTCATTGTATAGCCTCTCTTGCATCACCAATGTACTCAGAGCGCAATTATAGAGTATCGTGTCTTTTGCCTCTTCGTGGTCATAACCGTCCGCCAAGAGTCTCTTAAACAGATAATCAAATGTGAACCTGTCGTAGACTTCGTAATTTTCTTTGATGTAACTTGGTAAATACTCGTCGTCCATCATTCTTAATACTCAGACTTTACCGTTTCTCGAACTCATCGAGTGTTTTAGGTTTTGGTATTAGTGAAATAAACCTTGCAAGTATCAATAAAGCCATAAATATGCCGATCAAAGTTTGCATAAAGACTAGAAACAAACCTGTTCTGTCTTTCGGAACAATGTCACCATAGCCCAACGTGGACATTGTCACAAGGCTGAAATACAAAGATCCCCCGAAAGAATCAAGTGAAACATGTCTACTCTCAAACAGGAAAGCAAGATTACGATAGAACAAGGCAAACCAAAAAAGAATCTCAATGTAATTGTGAATAAGAAGTAAAACTATTCTTCTAAAACCGCTGACGGCATATTCTTGGCCCACTTTTCTCGCTCGATATTCGTCAAACAATAAAACGTTGATTTGATATATTAAGACTTCGAAAACACGAACAGCTGCATAGCATAAAATCACTATCTCCCACCAGCGAATTTGGGGAACCGACAAGCATGATAAAGCGACGAAGGAAAGGATAAAATTGCCCAATACCCACACATCTATAAAAGCATAATCTTTTCTTGTTCTTGCAAATACAGTTCGGATCAATTTAAATAAAGATACGAACTTTAGAACATTAAATACCCATGACCAAAATTCAACTATGAATGAATTCATATATCCACTCATTTTGATCTTTCACTATTTCGCCCGACAATTGCCCAAGTAGCAACACACAAGAGCAAAGTTCCAGCAGCTGGCACGTATTATTTAACTATCATTTCCAGAATAACTTGACCGCCAATACAGTGGGTGTATTGATCAAGCGGACCGACTCATCAGCCACCTCCGTCATATTCCTCGAATCGCCAATAATTATTTTATGATGAGTCATTCTTAGCTCATTAGTTTCTTCAGCAGCGCCCGCTGGAAGTGCAGGCGGTTTTCGGCCTGGTCTAAGATAATCGAGTTGGGCGATTCGACGACCTCATCGGTGATTTCCAGGCCGCGATAAGCCGGCAGGCAGTGCATAATCTTGACATTGGCCGGCGCGGATTTGACCAAATCGGCGTTGACCTGGAAACCTGCAAAATCCGCCTGGCGCTTTTGCTTCTCAGCCTCCTGGCCCATGCTGACCCATGTGTCTGTGTAAATGATATCGGCATCGAGAACAGCGGCACCCGGGTCGTTCGTCTGCCGGACACAGTCGGCCGATATTTGATTTACATTTTCGATTGTCTCGGCATCAAGTTCGTAACCGACCGGCGATGCGATTACCATTTTCATATGCAGCTTTGAGCAAGCATGCGCCAAGGAACGAGCGACATTGTTGCCGTCACCAATAAACGATATCTTTATGCCCTCGTAGTCCTTGCAATGCTCCTGAATAGTAAGCACATCGGCCATCGCCTGGCAGGGATGCAGCCAGTCCGTAAGGGCGTTGATGACGGGTACCGTTGCATATTTGGCCAGTTCGGTGACGGTGCTGTGTTCGAAGGTTCGGGCCATGATACCGTCGACATACCGGCTCAGGACCCTTGCGATATCTTTGACCGGTTCGCGTTTTCCTATGCCGCCGATATCCTCCGGTTTGACGTAGATCGGATTGCCGCCCAGATCCGTCATAGCGACCTGGAAACTGATTCGCGTTCGCAGGCTGGGCTTTTCGAAGAGCATTGCGAGCGTCTTGCCGGCAAGGCACAAATCCTTCCCGCCAACTGTATATAGGCTCTTCAGCCGCACGCTCATCCGAAGTAATTCTTTTAAAAGTTCCGTCGGATAATTATTAATGGAAAGAAAATCCTTCATCATTCAACCTCACTCATAGCACTATCAAGAATCTCAATGGCCTGGTCGATTTGGTCTTTCGTGACAATCATGGCCGGCATGAACCGCAGGACTGTGCCGCTGGTGCAGTTGATTCGCAAACCTTTCTCCAGGCATTTATCGACGATAACATTTCCAGGGCTGGTTAACTGAACGCCGATCATCAGGCCGATGCCGCGAACGCTGTCAATAATGGAATGTTTCTGTTTCAACTGTTCGAGCTTGTCTTTTGCGTATTGGCCCATCTCGGCGGCGTTTTCCAGCAGCTTGTCTTCTTCGATCGCCTCAATTACCGCGATGCCGGCGGCGCAGGCCAGAGAGTTTCCGCCAAACGTCGAAGCATGTTTGCCGGGCACCAGCGAAGCGGCGATTTCTTCTTTTGCCATCATCGCCCCGATCGCAACTCCGCCCCCGAGGGCTTTTGCCATCGTGATAATGTCCGGCTCGACGTCGAAATGCTGGTATCCGAACCACTTGCCGGTCCGGCCGATTCCGGTCTGGACCTCGTCTAAAATCATAACCGCACCGTTTTCATCGCAGAGCCGGCGAATCGCCTGTAGATATTCGGCGGTCGCTATGTTGATTCCGCCCTCGCCCTGGATCGGCTCTACCATGACCGCCGCTACCTCGTCGCTGAATGCCGATTCGAGCGCCTCAATATCATTGAACGGCACATAAGTGAAACCGGGCAGCAACGGCAGAAAGCCCTCGTGATATTTCGGCTGGGCGGTCGCGGTTACCGTGGCGAAGGTTCGGCCATGAAAGCTGCCCTCGGCGGTGATGAATTTATATTTTTCCTGTGCCGTGTGCAGACGTGCCAGTTTCAGTGCCGCCTCGTTTGCCTCGGCGCCGCTGTTGCAGAAGAAGCATTTGCCGCCGAACGCCCGCTCGCTCAGCAATTTTGCCAGCATGCCCTGCGGCTCGGAATAAAAAGTGTTATCGATATGCAAAAGCTCGCCGGCCTGTTTGCGCAGGGCCTCGACGACCCTGGGATGGCAGTGACCTAAACCACTGACGGCCCAGCCGGGGAACATGTCCAGTATCTTATTGCCATCGGCGTCATAGAGGTAACAGCCCTCGCCTTTGGTGATTACCCGCGGCAGACGGCCATAATTGGCGATAACATACTTGTCAAACAATTCAATTGTCTCCTGTGTAGTCATAATCCGTATCTCGTTTCTCGTGTTTTGTTATTATCATTCCTGCACAGGCAGGAACCTTTCTCTTATTATTTCACTATCTGTGTTCCGATTCCCTTGTCGGTATAAATTTCGAGCAGCAGCGAGTGAGGAATCCGGCCGTCGATAATATGTGCCTTGCTAACCCCTGCGTCCAGCGCCGTTATACAGGCCTCGACTTTGGGGAACATCGCATCGGTGATAATTCCGGCGTCGATCATCTCCTTAATCTGCCCTTCATTCAAGCTCGATACCCAACTTTCAGGATCGTCGATGTTGGTTCGTATCCCGTGCGTATCGCTGACGACGACGAGCTTCTCAGCAACGACTTCGGCGGCAACCATTCCCGCGGCGCTGTCGGCGTTGACGTTTAGCTTGCCCCCAGCCTTATCCTTGGCGACTGAGGCAATTACCGGTATGGTTCCGTCGGCACATAATTTCCTGAGCAGTTGTCCGTTCACATCCGTGACTCGCCCGACCAGTCCTACGTCGATTTTTCGCCCATTTTCGCCGGCCAGGCGCAGGGTCTCGGCAAACAGTGCACAACTGCCGAGCGAATGCAGTCCCATCGGCTCGCATCCCAATTCGGTCAGCATCTCGCAGATCGGCGTATTGATTTTGTGCACGAGCGTATGCTCGGCGATGGTCAGGGTTCTTTTGTCGGTATATCGCCGGCCCTGCACCCAGACCGGTTCTAAGCCCGCTTCGTTCATCGCCCTGGTGATGGCTTTGCCGCCACCGTGGACGATGATAGGCCGCATACCGACCGTCGCCATAAAAGCTACATCGGTCAGCAGTTCTTTTTGCAGAGACGTATCGTCCAGAATACTTCCGCCGAGCTTGACAACTACGATCCGCCCGCGGAAACGCCCTATATACTCCATCGCCTCAATTAACGCACCAGCTTTTGCAATAGCCTTTTCCATGGAAACTATCCTTGAAAAAAATCGCTTGAGTAAGCCGCTTAATCTATTGATTTTTCCTCGTTTCGTCAAGCCATATTTGTTCTTCCTTTCTTTAAAAATTACAGCCGACGATTTGTTTTGTACCTCTCGTGCCTTCTGGCTTATATGTCCGGCAAAAAAATTTATTCACTTTACGGCGATTTTCTTGAAATTGATTTCGAGAATTTCTGTTATTATATGCGCGAGGATTGTAAACGTTGAGATTACCTTGTTGAAAATATGGTTCGTTCGACTAATACAACTAAAACCAAGACGATTCGTCCGTCGAGTCTGGATCTCAAAGCCGGCCAGAGACTGGGCAAGTACCGGCTGGCAAAGCACCTCGGCGAAGGTGGAAGCTGCGAGGTCTGGAAGGCCAGGGATACTGTCGAGAGCATCTGGGTGGCCCTGAAGATACCGCTGGCCGACGTAAACGGCAAGCGGGATAACCAGGCCCTGCTTCGTGAAATCCGCCTGGTCGCACAACTGCGCCATCCACACATTATGCCGGTTAAGAACGCTGATATTATAGGCGGTCAGGCCGTCCTTGCAACCGAACTGTCAGTCGGAACGCTGGATGACTGCTCGAGGCCGATGAGCGTCCGCAGAATTATCTCGATCGCCGCCCAGGTCCTTGACGGTCTGGCCTACGCCCACCGTAAGCGGATGGTTCACTGCGACGTTACGCCCGGCAACATTTTCCTGTTTCCGAACGGCCGGGCCGCACTCGGCGATTTCGGGATCGGCCTGCAGCTCAAAGGACGAATGACGACCATCGACGACTTCGGCACGCCCGGTTACGTCGCTCCCGAGCAGGCGTACGGCCGGCCTACCTACCGCAGCGATTGTTTCGCTCTCGGGCTCATACTGTACGAATACCTCACCGGCTTCCTGCCCAAATGGCCTTTCCGCTGGCCGCCCAAGGGCTGCAATCGACTCCGGGAAAAAACCAATTTGGCATTCGTCGGATTTCTCAAGCAGGTCCTGGCGGTTGATCCCGACAAGCGTTTCGCGAACGCTGAGAAGATGCGATCGGCCCTGCTCCAGGCCGTGCCAAGGAAACTCAAGCTCGCCTCTTTCCTGAAATCGACCGGTCGGAAAAAGCTCGACTGGCAGAAGATGCGCCGGGCGGCGTTCATCAAACGCTACGCGGCTGTGGTTCCCGTCGTTTTCCGTTGTACCGATTGCGGTGAGCCAATCTCCGAGAGCATGGTGATATGTCCATGGTGCGGCAGCGACCGCAACCATTTCGATACGAATACTCCGTTCAGCCACGTTTGCACCCGCTGTCACCGTGGCGTTCTTCCCGAGTGGCGTTTCTGTTCGTGGTGTTTCGGCCCGGGTTTCGCCTCGCCTGCCGCAACACGCACGTCGGGCACCCGATACCACAGCCACTGCAAACACTGCGATGGAAAACTCATGCGCTTCATGCGTTATTGTCCCTGGTGCCGACGGAAGGTTCACCGGCCCTGGCAGGTTCGTCCCTTCCCGGAAACATGCTCCCGCTGCGGCTGGTCTGTCGATTCGACGTTCTGGAATTATTGCCCCTGGTGTAAGCAGAGCCTTGTCTGATTCACTGAAAACGAGGAATCATAAATGAACGAGAAGCCTGTAGAAATACTCGTCGTCAGCCCCCCTGCCAATTTCCGCTGGGGCGCCGAGACGCATGTCGGAATGGAACGCCAGGAAAACCAGGACAGCTTCTTCGCCGATCCCGAACCGGCATTGTTCCTCGTATCCGACGGTATGGGAGGCCACCGTGGCGGCGCCATCGCATCGGAAATCGTCGCCGAGGATCTGCCCGTGATGATCGAAAACGCCCTCGACAAGCTCAAGGTCGGCACCCCGAGGGCTGTAAGATCCCTGCTCGAAAAAACGATTGCCGAACAGAGCAAACAATTGCAATTGGAAGGCACCAGCGAAACAGGTTTCAGGGATATGGGTGCCACGCTCGTCATTGTCCTATTGAGAAAGGGCCGCTGCTTCGTTGCCAACCTCGGTGACAGCAGGGCCTATCGGCTGCGCAAAGGTAGAATGATGCAGATCACCCGGGACCACTCGGTCGTATCCGAACTCATCGAAAAGGGCCGTATCGAGCCTGAAGAAGCCGCCAATCACGATGCCCGGGGCCAGATAACCCGTTACATCGGCATGGAAGAAAAGGCCCGCTCCCACGTCCGTTCCTTCACTTTGAAAAAGGGCGACCGTCTCCTGCTCTGCACCGACGGCCTGACCGATATGGTGGACAATGCGAAAATCGCCGACATCCTGAAGGCCGAAACCGATCCTCAGGCTGCCTGCAAGTCACTCGTGTCGGCCGCCAACAAAGCCGGGGGGCACGATAATGTCACGACCCTGATAATCGACTGGCTCGGCCCCGGTTCACTCTGAAAACCTCACCGTTACGTACTGCTCCGGCACCTCAAAACAGATCCTGAGACAGCACAAAGAACACAGATAAACAGGCAATAGTCAATAATCAGTGACAAAGTCTTCTGTTGTTTTATCAATTTTTTATAAAAATTCAAAAATAACTATCGACATTTAGCCCGTAAGATACGCTGTATCAGATAGAAAGACAAAATTTAAAACCTGCACTTTCACAATTGATATAACCTGGTGCGGGTGATACGAGCGAGAAAAACGATCGCCGGTTGGGGGTTTTTGTGCTTGCTTTGGGGTTTGTTCTCAGGTAATTTCGGATTTTGTTTGTACGGAGTTCAGCAATGAAAAAAGAATTGGCACTGAATAAAGCGAAATGGCTGGTCGAGCCGGGCTGCGTGATTCTGGTTACATCCGGCACGATGGATAATCCGAACGTGATGACATTCAGCTGGCAGACGCCCGTAAACAGCGCCGATCCGTGCCTGATACTGTTAGCTATAAGCCATATCAGGTATTCTTATGAGCTGATAAAGCGAAATCACGAGCTGGTCATAAACATCCCCGGCGACGAACTGCTCGAACAAACCGACCTTGTAGGCCAGGGGACGGGCAGGGACAGGAACAAATTCGCCGAGAGCGGCCTGACACCGGTTGCCGCCGGGACGGTCGAGCCGCCATTGATCGAGGAGTGTGCCGGGCATCTGGAATGCCGGGTCGTGGAGATATTCAAGATGCAATCGCACGATCTGCTTATCTGCGAGGTCGTTCGAGCGCTGGCCGAGGCGGATTTCTTTGACGGCCGATGGATACCGGAGAAATTCCATACACTGCACTACCTCACCGGCAGCAAGTACGGCCTGATGACGCGAACTATCGAGGCCCGCGGCAAAAGATAAGCATTGCGAATCCCGCAACAGAAATGGATAGGAAGGCGAAAATTGCTTATAATTATGTTCGTCGGATTTGAGCAACTAAAAGAAAGGTAAACAATGTCTGACAATGTGAATCGCAGAAGCTTTCTAAAAAAATCCATTATCGCGCCGACGGCGGCATTTGCTCTGAGTTTTGAAGAAAAAGCTTTATTAGCAGCGACTTCGGGAAAACCGGCTGCCGCAACGCCCGCAGTTTCCGCCAAGGGGATGCCAATGGGCAAAATCGGCAACATCAAGATCAGCAGAATCTTCTGCGGCGGCAACCTGATCAGCGGATTCGCCCACAGCCGGGACCTGATTTACGTCTCCGGCCTGCTGAGACAGTACTTCACCGACGATAAAGTGATGGAAACTTTCGAGATATGCGAAGAAACCGGAATCAATACGGCGATACTGCGGCTCGACGAGCAATGCATCAGGATTATCAACAAATACTGGAACGACAGGGGCGGCAAGATGCAGTGGATTGCCCAGGTCAAAATGCCGTCAAGCGATCCGCTCAGCGAGGCAAAAGCGGCCATCGATAGCGGAGCGATAGGGGTTTATGTTCACGGCGGCGTCGCCGACAGTTGCGTAGAACAAGGCCGGGTTGACATTCTTGCAAAAGCGGTCGAATTCATCAAGCAGAACGGCGCCATCGGAGGCGTCGGGGGTCACAGCGTCGATGTACCCATCGAATGTGAAAAGGCGAAAGCAGGCGTCGATTTCTATATGAAGACCCTGCACAGTCACAAGTACTGGTCCGCAGACGGTCAGCCCGAGAACGACAATATCTGGTCCAAGACGCCGGAAAAAACCATCGAATTCATGCAAAATGTGGACAAACCCTGGATCGCTTATAAGGTTATGGCTGCGGGCGCCATCCATCCGAGCGATGCCTTCAAATACGCTTACGAAAACGGCGCCGATTTCATCTGTGCCGGGATGTTTGACTTTCAGGTTAGAGAGGATGTTATTATCGCCAAGGACATTCTGTCGGGTAACCTGAACAGGCGGCGTCCCTGGAGAGGATGAGGAAAGCTTAAGTTCATCGGTTCTTATAACTCTTTTTGCCGCACTGGCAGTCTGAGATTACCGCTCCGTGCGGATGAATATGGTCTGGATTACTGGAATCTCCCCCGCCGCATGACGACACTCCGGTCTCAATTAGCCTTATGATCGTATGTTAAAGTCATTGTATGCCTATGCCGATGAATGATAAGAGAATCAGGCTTGAGTAATCAGTGGGGATAATTTAGTTATGCAAAGTCCAATTTCCAGCACTATATGCCGTCCGGCGGATCGAGACAACTTGCCCCATGTCCAATGGGAAGAGAATGATATGACCAATGATCGATTCAGGCTCATCGACCTGATCGATGATATGTGTGCCGGTAAAGATGTCTTTTTTCGATTCGTGCGTGTTGTTAAGGATATCATGCCGAATAACGTCAAGACGCTGACCCTGGACGATACCGTCGGGAAAGCCCTTCAGTTTATGAAGCAGAGCGGCATCCGGCACGTATGCGTCGTAGACTTTCCAATCGGAGAGGAGAAAAAGCCATATTTTGTCGGCGTCATCTCGGAAAGAGATATATTCCGGCAAATTTCCCCGGAAACCGAAAAAGACAACGGAGCAAAAACAAATCCAAAAGTACAACGGCAGCTCCTGGGACAGGTGGTTACAAGAAAACCTAAAACCGTATCGCCGGAGACATCCATTCAGAACATGCTTTCAATCATGCTGGATAACCACGTCGATATGGTGCCGGTTATCGACGGCGAAGATCTTGTGAGTGTCGTAACCACTACCGACGTTGTTAAGCTTATCGTCAGACTCGATACGATATCCCGGCTATCCGCGAAACCGAATCATACACCACAGAGACGAGATAAGAGCCCGTCTGCTAATCCGCCGTCTGCAGGTGCCGATGACGCGGCAACGCCGCTAACAACGGTACTGCAAACCGTTACAGACATGATGACAGAGCAGTTGGTTTGCCTTAAAAGCGGCGACAACCTCGCTGCGGTAATAGAGGCAATGAAGAACGGCAAATTCCGGCACGTACCGGTGGTAGATAACAAAGGGACGATGGTCGGGATAATATCCGACCGGGACGTTCTGCGTTATCTTCCCTTCATGAGTGGGCAGCGTCTGCCCAGGGAAGACACGTTTCGCAGCAGCCTTTTCCAGGTCAATCTGAGGGACCCGAGCCTCAGCCTGCCCGTATCGAGTATCATGACGCGGAACGTCACTCACGTTCCGCCCGACTGCAGCTTCTGCGAAGCGGTGAAAATGCTGCACGAACTGAAGATAAGCTGCCTGCCTGTGGTTGATGAAAAAAGAAAGCTTCGCGGGATAGTCACAGAGACGGACGTGCTGCGAGCTTTGCTCGGCGGCTATGAACTCGCCGAAAAATCCGGGGCTTAGCCCGCCCTGCTCATAAAGCCGGTCTTTGCCGGTGCGGCCATTTATAGAGCGCAACTTCCATTCGATTTGATATTACGCCGGATGGACGTTACGCCGTCCCGGCGGACGCTGCTGATTCGACGAGTGCCCGGGTGTTCCGGTCTTCGGCGGGAGTATTAGAACCGCTCTCCAGCAATGCCTTAAAGATATCAAAGGCTGTCACAAGGCCATGCACATTGCCTTGTTCGTCCGTCACAGGCAGGCACCGCCCGCGGAACTGGCTCATATGTTCCATAATAGCTGCAAGCGACGTTCCCGGTTTTATGGTGCGAACGGGCCTGCTCATGATCCATTTGATTCTGATTTTAAGCGTCGCATCGTCCAGGGGCCGGCGCCATTTGGCAAATATCGGTTGCAAATAGGGACTCATTGCTCTTGTTATGTCGGATTTTGAGACAATACCTTCGAGCACCCCTTTTTGCCCGATCATGATATAGCCAGCATCGGTCTGCTGCATCTTTGCAAGAGCCTGCTGCAGGCTGTCGTCCGGACTTGCCCAGGTGATCTTATTTTGCATAATATCGTTTGCGAGTATTTCAAAAAGATCGCCGGTAAAGCCGGGTATCTCGTTTTTCGCCATTTCGGACTGGCCCGGAAGAATCGCCGGCGACTGAGTTATTTTCCGGATGGCTTCGAAGATTTTTCCCCTTACGGGTTCTTCGCTCGTCTCGGGTGCTGCAGCAGCATCTTCGGCAACGTCATTGGCAGCGTCTGGATCCGGAGCGGTATCTACCTGGTCAGGCGATATATCGGGCTGCCGGAGCTGAGATTCTTCGGGATTACTTTGCTCAGCAGCAGCATTTTCAGAATCGGCTGTGTCTTCCGGAACTTGCTCGGTCTGAGCTTGCTCTTCAATCTCTCCGGCGTCAGTTGTCTCAACGGGCGTTTCTTCAACAGACGGCTGCTGCTCTTGTTTAGATTCTTCGGGATTACTTTGCTCGGCAGCAGCATCTTCAGAATCGGCATTGTCTTCCGGAACTTGCTCGGTCTGAGCTTGCTCTTCAATCTCTCCGGCGTCGTTTCCTTCGACTATATCAGGCTCTTTATCAGGCTCTTCGGAATCGGTTTTCTCAGTTGCATTTTGCATCTCTGGAAAGTTCTCCTCGGCTTCTTCTTGAGTTGCTTGCTCGACCGTAGCTGTTTGTTCCGGCGCAAGATCAGAACTTTTGCAGAAGATTTTCTTCGGGAAAATCATACCGCAATTGAAGGACGGGTAGGAACCGACCGTCATTTCGTATGGGATAAAGAAGACTTCTTCATCGCCGGCCAACCCCATCGCTTCTTCGGATTTATCCCATGGTCTCCCGACAAAGGCCGGTAACCTGTGCGAGAAGTGATTATGTCCTTCAAGTCCCTCACTAAATATCCTGTCCAGGGAGCCGACCAGGAGGTTGCCGGTTTCTCCCATGGCGTCAACCATGCTCTCGGCAAGCCCTGGGGAGGCGTTTTGCCTGTTAGACATAATCCGTTCTTCGGGCAACATAACTATAATGCCGCCAAGGGTAAATAAACCCTCCTGGTCAAATATAAACTGGAAAGTACCGCCCAGGAGGCCCTCGGAATCCACAATATTGACAGCGAGAAGCTTATTAAAACGCTTCTTTAAGCCCTCAACGGTCTCGGCGGCAACCGCCTGCTGCTGACATTCCATATCCACGCCGAACGTGCCGGATACGTCTTCACAGAAGGCCTTTAACGCTTGTGTCGCTAATTCTGTGACTCGTGTTTCAACTTCAATTTGAGAGGTTGCCATTTGCGCAGTCAGACTATTTAAGTTGGAGTTCGTGCAACCGCGGCGGATGTCCGTCTTATGCCTTTTTCACATAACAGTTGCGTTAATAATATCTACACTGTTTTTTTCGGCAGATTCCGCGGCTACTTTAGCTAAAAGCGGGAAATTAAACGGGGCCTATACCTAATCAAGCGGTATAGGCCCCAAACTAATGCAAATATTTATATTATTTTCACACCTGCTTTCGCCGGTATACACCTGCCCCAGCGAAAGCGCCGGAGCGGTTTTTACTATTCAGCTGCCTCTATAGTCCGATACAGCCGAATATCGTCGATGTAAATCTTACCCGAACCGCCGGGCACTGTCATATTGCCCCTGGTGCCCAGACCAATCGCGATCCTGTCCACATCGGTCAGGACGATTCCCTGGTCGGCAAAGGCCTGCAGGGGAATAACCCACTGGGTCCAGGTGTCTATCGTTGCCGCAGCCGGATCATCGTTGACCACCACCGCAGGAGTGCCTGCGCTATTGGATATAGCTACATACATCGGCTCAGCGGCGTTGCTGGCGATACCTATATCCTGGTTTGCCCACTGGGGACCAACCGAGCCGGTAGTCGTGACATTAGAGAACACGGCCTGGCATGTCAAAGCGGCATCATGGCTGGTCACAGCAAGGCCGATATAGACATTCGAGCCCATCGAAATATTGTCCGGCATACCCTGACTCTGCCAGGTAGAGCCGTTAGTCGAATGGTAAGCTATAAAGTTACCGGATAAGTCACGCTCTAACTTCACCCAGTACGGCGCGGAGATTCCGGCTGTCGTATCGGAGGCACTCGTATCGCCGGTCACGTTGCGTCGCTGGAAGGACACTCCTGAAGCGGGTGTCACTGCCATCATCGCGTGTACGGAGTCCGCATCAAGCGTTTCGCGAATCATCACACCGGCCTTGGCCCATGCGTTGGTGTTCTCTACACTCTGGACTCTCGCGACAATCGAGCCGGCGCCGGTGAGCGTCTTATAAGCAAAGTGGAACTCATCGTGGTAACCTGTCCCGATTCCGCTGACGTCCCAGATATCGGTGCCTGAACCGGTCATCGTATAGGTGCCGACCGGGCCCTCGACAAAGCTGCCGACCGATCCCGGGTAGCCTCTGAACCACAACGACAATTCTGTAACGCCATCCTTAGTCCAGTTACGCGGATCTGTCAACTTGAGTTCTACTTCCGAATACTTCGAATAGCCCTGCTTGTTGTTGTCGTAGGAAACAGGCATCGATTGGCGACCGCCGTTGACGATAACTTCCTCGGTATAGGAAGAGGAGTTTTCATTGCCTACAGCGGCACCTGTGCCGTTACCGGCGAAGTAATCCGCGGTACCGGGAGCGCCATAGCCAAGGCCGTCATGCCAAGAGTACCAGATCTGATTGTCTCCGGAATCGTAGTCTTCAAAGTTTTCCACAAGGATATAGTCGGCTACTGAAAATCTCCAGATTCTGCCTTTGCTGATGGTTCCATCGGTATTGTACTCGTCGATTCGCCAGTAGTACGGCCCGCCGCCCCACTCGACACCTTCGGGGGGAGTATAACTCGTACCGCTCTGTCGGCCTCGATATATACCTGCCGTATCGGACTCATCGGCATTGGCGACAGCGTCCATATCGGTGCCGAAGTACACATCGTGCTGAGATGCCATATCTCCCGGCGAGAAGCTAAGGGGCAGCGCCTCGTCAACGCCCGGCGTTGATCCGTTGGCCGGGTTTGGGCTCCAGGCAACGAACAGATCGCCACGCATAATATTTTGAATCTCATCCTGCGCCAGCGTTCTGTTGTAAATACGAACATCATCTATAGTACCGTTGTAATATTCATCGTTGTTCCATCCCATCGCACCTATTGAAACCATCCTGGTGGTGGCATAATTATCGTCATTTGTGTTTGTGTCTGAGTTCTTTAATTCACCGTCCAGATATATTTTATGGCCGGTTGAGTCTTTAGTCCCGGCAACCATATGCCAGTCACCCGAAGACCAAACGGTTTTGCCCACACCCAATGAGTGGAAACCGGGAGCAGTATCGTAGTAGTGTAATGCAAGGTCTCCATCTACACCGACATTGTCTTCTACGCCGAAAACAAGGTCGCTTCTCGAACCGATACACAGCAGATACTGGGCATCGCTATCGCCGTTTATGTCCTCGCCAACTCTGAACCATGCGGTGTAGGTATAACTATCGGGTATATACAATTCGGCCGGGGTACCAAGATTAACGTAATCATTTGAGCCGTCGAACTGCAATGCACCGCCGTCGTTACCTTCGACCCATATCGGGCCGTTCACCAGCGTTCCATCGTTATCGTGGCCGGACCAGTCGAGCACAATACCGCCCATGCCTTCGTCAAGCTTCCACCAGCCGACAAGATTGGGGTCGGTAACGGGTATTTCGGGCCGGGTTCTGAAGCTCCAGACATCTCCCGTATGCGTGACAGCGCCATCGAACTGATCTACACGCCAGTAGTAAGTCTTATCTAATTCAAGGGGATCTGTAGTATAGGTAGTACCTACCACCGGCGTTCCTGTGGTGGCATTCGCTACAGTATCGAAGTCGTCACCGAAGTAGATGGTAGGTAATTTAGAGCCGAAACCTGCCGTCCAGCTTAAAGTAGTTGCATCGGCGGCTAAATATTTGCCGCCGTCATTGGGAACAGGGTCATACGCCTTCTTGGGCGGAACCGTAAAGCTCCAGACATCGCCTTTCCACGGACTGTTCGGGTCCACATCATTGACCTCGTCGACTCGCCAGTAGTAAGTTGTGCCCGGAACCAGGCCATCCGGATATGGGAAACCGGGAAAGCCGGTGACAAAGTACGTCGTTGCCTGGTTGCCCCGGAATGTATCGCCGGTGCCATCGTTCACATCGTCAAAACTCTCGCCGAGGTAAACATCATGCGAAACCGCAAAATCTCCCGACTTCCAGCCGAGGCTAATCCATGTATCGGCAACAAGAGCACCATCCTCAGGATCGGGAGCAAGAGCATAAGGATATCCTTTGCTGCCTTCCATTGCAGACAAAATTTCAGACTCGGTCAGAATGTGGTTGTAGATGCGGACCTCGTCGATCATACCGGTTAAGGTTTCACTCCACTGATTGTTGCCGATACGAAACGGCCCCCCGCCAGCATTTACAGCTGAACTGGTAAACCGGTCGGTTTCGACGCCGTTAATATAGAAGACTATCCCTTCGCTCTGTCCGGGCTGGAAGGTGACGGCTACATGCTGCCATACTCCAGCCTCTATAACCGAGACAGGGCTGGGCATATCGAGGATACCGGGAGTAGTGAAGCAAAGTACTCCTTCCTCATGGACTTTGAACACATATCCCGTATCCAGGCCGGCAAAACCCTGCCTGCCTACGAATGCCGCCGGGTTGACCCAGCAGGTGATAGAGATATCTCCGGTAAGCACCAACTCGGGGGGAGTGCCGCAGTTTACCCAATCGTCACCGTCAAGTTCCAGCGCAAAGCCGGCATGCCCGGCCACCCACTGCGGGTCGCCTTCTAACGTACCGTCGATGCCAGTGCCGCTCGAATCGTAAGCAATGGTTCCGGAGCCCTCATCTAACCTCCAGTACCCTACGAGGTCCGCAGAGGCATTGCCTGCTGTGCCCAGCACAACAATGAAAGTTAATAGGCAAATCAATTTCCTGCTCATGATAATCCTCCTGTTAAAAAATTAAGATTAAACGGTTGATAATGATTGCTGCCTTTAGCACATGAAATGTCTGCCCAGACATTTAGTTTCGACTTGCTGCTACCTCCTTCCTTTCAGGAACTAAACATATAAATCGATAAGTATAGAACCTTATCTCCGAAGTGTATGGCTTCGGTAGTCTTGTACGTTCCTTGTTATGCGGGATAACCTCAGGGATTGAAGATATTCCACCTTTTGGGGAAGCATAGTTCCTAAGATACATGCCTCACCAGTATTAGCTTATACCAAATTACCCAGCTTCCCGTCAAGAAAAATCTCAGGCCGTGATTATGCAAATTATCGATGCGGAAGCGTAAAAAACAATCTTTTTTGAGGCATTTTTTAGATTCACATAATAGATCTACAAATAAGGATGATTTTTCCCTTGACTGGAAGCTGGGTGATTCAGTATATATAGATATGGTGAAGTGTGTGCCTGTGGTATCTTAACCTTTGTTTTTCGACGGATGGAATGTCGTTGCCTGTTGAATATCTGCATACGATAAGAATATAAAAAAGGGCCCTGCTTTTTGCTTGGTGAAGCGTGCACACATGACAGTTAGGCATGAGTGCTTGAAGACAGAGCCCTTTTTTGAAGCTTTTAGCAGTATTTCTTTTATCCAAAGTAAACTCTTCCTGGC
>Ga0210003_1002285_pt1 | contig 16326 bp, 12 predicted proteins | sample LantaG_FD_182804 | JGI IMG/M metagenome (GOLD analysis project Ga0210003, IMG submission 182804) | Deep subsurface microbial communities from Baltic Sea to uncover new lineages of life (NeLLi) - Landsort_02402 metaG (SPAdes) (version 2) | ecosystem: Environmental > Aquatic > Marine > Oceanic >...
TATATCTATATTTTTTAGAATATAAAAAAGGTGAATTATTTATTAAAGTTTAAAAAATTATGAAATTTTGAGCTTATAAAGCTGTAATGTTTGTAAAAAAACTGAATTATTCACCAAGAACTAATTAATAAATATACTATCAAAGATGAAACAATAGAAGCGAATACCTCTACTTCTAAAGTTTTTAATGCTTTAAATAATACAAGGTATTTTAAAGAATAAACAGAAAGGGAAATATCTAAAAAGTTAAATTATAAGCTCAATATTATAACTAAAGGATTAAAAAAGTCTAAATACAATAGCAGTTTTGTAACTGATGTAGTAGCAAGCTTTATTCAGAGATGTTAATAGGAATAAATAGAGTAGCAGTAGAAAATAATCAGAACAACTTGAATAATTGAATGGCGGAAGATATGAATGAGAAGAATGAGAAAATTTTAGAATTAAAGAATATAACAAAAGAATTCCCAGGGGTAGTTGCCCTTAAGGGTGTTGATTTTGACTTGAGATATGGAGAAGTTCATACACTAGTCGGTGAAAATGGAGCAGGGAAATCAACTCTAGTGAAAATTATAGCTGGAATTTATCCTCAAACCTCAGGGGACATTATTTACGAAGGGGGATCTGTATCATGGCATAACCCACTGGAATCTATTAAAAGAGGTATCGCTGCAATATATCAGGAACCAACAATTTTCCCTGATTTCAATGTGGCTGAGAATATCTTTATGGGGCATCAAAGTTATAACAAAGTTAGTAGGAAAATTAATTGGAGATATTTATATAAAAAAACTAATACATTAATGGGTGGACTCGTTGCAAATATTAAGCCAAGAGATAATATAAGAGGACTGAGCATGGCTGAAAGGCAATTGGTCGAAATTGCTAAAGCGCTCTCCTTAAATGCAAAAATTTTAATAATGGATGAGCCAACTTCTGCTTTAAGTGTTTCAGAATCAAGAGAACTTTTCTCTATCATCCAAGATTTAAAGAAAAAAGGCACTTCAATCATTTTTATATCACATAGACTTGAGGATATTTTTAATGTTGCAGATAGAGTGACAGTGTTGCGAGATGGTAATTGTATTGGCACAAAAAGCATGGAAAATATTTCAAAAGATGAGGTGATTCAGATGATGGTCGGAAGAGAAGTAAAAAATCTTTTCCCCAAGCTGGAAGTAAAACAGGGCAATGAACTTCTTAGGGTTGAAGGAATGTCCAGGAAAGGGAGTTTTAAAGATGTGGATTTTTGCCTTAATGAAGGAGAAATTTTAGGATTTTACGGGTTAGTTGGGTCCGGAAGAACGGAAGTTGCTAAGGCAATTTTTGGGTTGGAACCTGCAAATAGAGGGAAAATATTTATAAAAGGTAAGGAAGTTAGAATTACTAATCCTAATATGGCTATAGAGTTAGGTATAGGCTATGTTCCAGAAAATAGGGATGAAGAAGGTCTTATTTTGGATATGAGTATTACCTCAAATATAACTTTGCCTATACTGGAAAAATTTAGTAAATTTGGTTGGCTTGATAATAAAGCTGAAAGAAAAACTGCAGAGGAGTATTCAGAAATGTTGGATGTAAAAGCTTCTAACTTAGAACAAAATGTTCTTAGTCTTTCTGGTGGAAATAAACAAAAGGTTTCATTAGCTAAATGGCTTGCTTCTGAAGCCAAGATACTGCTCTTTGATGAGCCTACAAAGGGAATTGATATCGGAGCTAAAGCTGCTATACACAAATTTATTAGTGAGTTGGTATCAAAAGGATTCGGAATATTAATGATATCATCTGAGTTACCAGAAATACTGGGGATGAGTGATAATATATTAGTTATGCATGTAGGTCTAATAAGGGGTTATTATAAAAGGTCAGAAGCTACTCAGGAAAAGATACTGGCTTCAGCTATATCAGATAACGAGATAGATAGTTCAAATAAAGTTAGATATTAAATTGAAAGGATAAAGAAGCAAACGTGAAGCAGGTTAAAAACAAACAACAAGATCAAAAAGTGGAAGTGGCTAAAGGTAAAGAAGGGAAAAGTTTGATTTTAAAAGTTGCAGGATTTCGAGAGGTGGGAATTATTGGCTTTCTTGTAATACTGGTAACAATTATTTCGCTTAGGAATCCTGTTTTTTTAAGTTTTGATAACATATATGATATAGGTCTTGATACGGCAATTCTTGCTATAGTAGCTGTTGGTCAGATGATGGTTATTATAACAGGGGGGTTTGATATATCTGTTGGGTCAGGTATTGGTTTGGCCGGAATGATTTCCGCACTTATACTTATGCGTAATTGGGAGATTTCTCCGTTTGTTGCTATATTAATTGGAATAGCTATTGGTGGTTTATTAGGTTCTATTAATGGGCTTCTGGTTGTAAAAGGGAAGATTCCTCCTGTAATAACAACGCTTGGTACAATGAGCATATTTAGAGGTTTAACTTTTATTATCTGTTTTAAATTTAATCAAGGTAATTGGGTCGGAGCTCATAAGCTTTCTGTTCCTTTTAAAGATTTTGCTAGAGGAACATTTCTTAAAATTCCGAATTTGATATTGATTACAATTATTGTTTACATTGTTTTTTATTATTTTTTAAATCATACAATCACAGGGCGGCAGATATATGCTGTCGGCAGTAATATTAACAGTGCTAAAGCAGTTGGTATAAATACAGACAAAGTTACATTTCTAGTTTATCTATTAACAGGAATGCTTGTTGGAATGGCTGGAGTTTTATGGGTATCAAGATATACATCTGCACAGAGTGATTCGGGAGCTGGATTTGAGTTTATTACTATTACAGCTGTTATTTTAGGAGGAGTGTCTATCTTTGGTGGTTCAGGATCTATTATTGGAGTTTTATTTGGTTCAGTACTAATAGGAGTAATAAATAATTCTTTAAACATTATCAGAATTTCTCCTTTTTGGAAGCTAGCTATTAATGGTTTCATTATTTTAATGGCAGTGATTATGGATAGAATTATTTCAAACAAAAGGGATGAAGCTTTACTAAGTAGAAGGAGGATATAATATGGTAGATAGGTATAGTAAAGTATTTTCGATAAGATCGTTTTTCATGAAATGGGAATGGTTGCTTGTTTTAATTTTTATTGTTTTTAATATTGTTATCATAAATATTACGCCTCAATACGTTAATGTTAAAAGTATTTTTGATGCGACTTCTATATTTTTGGAAAAAGGCATGATTGCTTTAATAATGGCTTTTATTATTATTTCTAAAAATATTGATCTTTCAGTTGCTTCGATAATGGCGCTATCATCGGTAACTATGGCGGTTGTCTATCAATCAGGTGTAAATATGTGGGTTTCTTTTTTAATAGGTTTATCAGTAGGAACATTATGTGGCTTTATAAATGGTATAATTATAACTAAGCTGGGATTTCCTTCTATAATAGTAACACTTGCAAACTATTCTTTTTATAGAGGTATTGCTTACGTAATTTTGGGAGATCAAGCAGTAGGTGGTTTTACTAAAAAATTTTCTTATTTAGGCCAAGGATATATTGGAAATTCTGTGGTGCCTTTTTCTCTTGCTTTGTTTATTTGTCTTGCTATTATAGCAGGATTGATCCTTCATAAGACAAAGTTTGGTAGGATGATCTATGCCATAGGATGGAATAGGAATACTTGTTTTGCATCTGGTATCCCAGTAAAGAAAATTGAACTATTGTTATTTACACTATCAGGTTTTATATCAGGTTTGGCTGGTATGTTTATAACTTCACGTATTGCCAATACTCGTCCAAATATCGCAACAGGTTTTGAGCTTGAAATAATAACCATTGTTATTTTAGGTGGAGTATTAGTTTCAGGGGGAGTAGGAAATATGACGGGTGTAATGCTTTCATTGACTTTAATTGGAACTATAAGATATGGATTAGGGTTACACAATGTTCCTGGGCAGGTAATGTTATTAGTAACTGGAGGTTTACTTATAATCTCAATATTAATGAACAATGTAATGAAAAGGTTCTTGACTTTTAAGCGTTTAAAAGGATGATTTTAACATAATAGTTTGCTATGAGATAGTACTTAGAAATTATACTATCAGAGGGAAAGAATAGAAATTACTGTTTGGATAGAACATTAAAGGAAAGGTGGTGATGAAAGAGAATAGATGGTGAGTGAGATTTGTTTAGGTATTAATTACTATTGATGAATGTATATGTTCATGAGCTAAACAAGTTTCAAAGGCAGTTTTTTAAAAGCTATTTATTAAAGGAAAATTAAGTGAAAGGAAGTGTAAAATGAAAAAATCATTATTATGGGTAGTAGTATTGCTATTAAGTATAGCAATGGTTGCAGTGTTTTCTCTAGCAGGTTGTAAGGCAAAAGCAGCAGCTGAAGAGGAAGCAGCACCAGCAGTGGAAGAAGCAGCAGCTGAAGAGGAAGCAGCAGCTGAAGAGGAAGCAGCAGCTGAAGAAGAAGTAGCAGCGGGTCCATTTACAATAGCACTATTAGTAAAAAATATAGGTAACCCATTTTTTGATGCGATTAAAAAAGGTTGGGATGAAGCTATTGCAGAATTAGGAGATGAATCAATATATAGAGGACCTGAGCAGCCAACTGCTGAAGGACAAATAGAAATAATGGAATCGTTAATAGCACAGCAAGTTGATGGGATTACCTATGTAGCAAATGACCCGGAAGCTCTTGTTCCAGTAGCTCAGAAGGCTATGGATGCCGGTATTAAACTTAATGGATGGGAATCAGGAATAGTTCCAGATAGTAGAGATGTATCTGTTTTGCCAGCGTCATCACAAACAATTGGAGCCGATGAGGTTAAAATTATGGCAAGACTTATTGACTCTACAGGTGAGATTGCAGTACTGAGTGCTACTTCAACAATGGCTAATCAAAATACCTGGATCGAGTATATGAAAGAAGAACTTGAGAAACCAGAATATGATAACATGCCGCTTGTTACAACAGTTTATGGTGATGATGTTCGTGAGAAGAGTTATAATGAAGCACTTGGTCTTTTCAAGTCATATCCTGATCTTAAGGGAATTATTAGCCCAACCACTGTAGGTATTGCAGCTACAGCTAGAGCAGTTACTGACGAAGGCTTAATTGATAAAGTAGAAGTCACAGGTGTTGGGCTCCCAAGTGAGATGGCAGAATATGTACACAACGGTTCTTGTAAAGAATTTGGTCTCTGGAATCCGATTGACTTGGGGTATATGAATGCATATGTTACACATCTACTTGCATCTGGAGAAATTACAGGAGCACCTGGTGAAGAGTTTGACGCAGGAAGATTAGGCCATTATGTAATCGAAGTAGAAGAAGGTGTTACAAATGGTCTTATTTACCTAGGTGGTATGTTTAGTTTTAATATTGATAACATTGATGATTTCAAAGATGTATTCTAAGATTTGTTAGTTTTAAATGGTGCGGGAGAAATATAGCTCCCGCACCAAATTATGTTGCTTTTAAACTGGATAGACCCGTACTTGAATTTATAAAGTTAATGACAGAGAGTGGTTTTAGGCATCATGGTGCTATAGTATTAGGTGATTTTAGAAGCCACTTAATAAAACTAGCTAAGAAGCTGAGTATAAGGACAGTAATTTTATAGAGTAAAAAAATTAATTATTAAATTATTTAATTGAGTGTAATACTGGTAATAAATTTGAATAACAGGGGACGAGAATTGAAACTTAAAAATAAGTGGGCTTTAGTAACTGGAGGTTTACTTATAATCTCAATATTAATGAACAATGTAATGAAAAGGTTCTTGACTTTTAAGCGTTTAAAAGGATGATTTTAACATAATAGTTTGCTATGAGATAGTACTTAGAAATTATACTATCAGAGGGAAAGAATAGAAATTACTGTTTGGATAGAACATTAAAGGAAAGGTGGTGATGAAAGAGAATAGATGGTGAGTGAGATTTGTTTAGGTATTAATTACTATTGATGAATGTATATGTTCATGAGCTAAACAAGTTTCAAAGGCAGTTTTTTAAAAGCTATTTATTAAAGGAAAATTAAGTGAAAGGAAGTGTAAAATGAAAAAATCATTATTATGGGTAGTAGTATTGCTATTAAGTATAGCAATGGTTGCAGTGTTTTCTCTAGCAGGTTGTAAGGCAAAAGCAGCAGCTGAAGAGGAAGCAGCACCAGCAGTGGAAGAAGCAGCAGCTGAAGAGGAAGCAGCAGCTGAAGAGGAAGCAGCAGCTGAAGAAGAAGTAGCAGCGGGTCCATTTACAATAGCACTATTAGTAAAAAATATAGGTAACCCATTTTTTGATGCGATTAAAAAAGGTTGGGATGAAGCTATTGCAGAATTAGGAGATGAATCAATATATAGAGGACCTGAGCAGCCAACTGCTGAAGGACAAATAGAAATAATGGAATCGTTAATAGCACAGCAAGTTGATGGGATTACCTATGTAGCAAATGACCCGGAAGCTCTTGTTCCAGTAGCTCAGAAGGCTATGGATGCCGGTATTAAACTTAATGGATGGGAATCAGGAATAGTTCCAGATAGTAGAGATGTATCTGTTTTGCCAGCGTCATCACAAACAATTGGAGCCGATGAGGTTAAAATTATGGCAAGACTTATTGACTCTACAGGTGAGATTGCAGTACTGAGTGCTACTTCAACAATGGCTAATCAAAATACCTGGATCGAGTATATGAAAGAAGAACTTGAGAAACCAGAATATGATAACATGCCGCTTGTTACAACAGTTTATGGTGATGATGTTCGTGAGAAGAGTTATAATGAAGCACTTGGTCTTTTCAAGTCATATCCTGATCTTAAGGGAATTATTAGCCCAACCACTGTAGGTATTGCAGCTACAGCTAGAGCAGTTACTGACGAAGGCTTAATTGATAAAGTAGAAGTCACAGGTGTTGGGCTCCCAAGTGAGATGGCAGAATATGTACACAACGGTTCTTGTAAAGAATTTGGTCTCTGGAATCCGATTGACTTGGGGTATATGAATGCATATGTTACACATCTACTTGCATCTGGAGAAATTACAGGAGCACCTGGTGAAGAGTTTGACGCAGGAAGATTAGGCCATTATGTAATCGAAGTAGAAGAAGGTGTTACAAATGGTCTTATTTACCTAGGTGGTATGTTTAGTTTTAATATTGATAACATTGATGATTTCAAAGATGTATTCTAAGATTTGTTAGTTTTAAATGGTGCGGGAGAAATATAGCTCCCGCACCAAATTATGTTGCTTTTAAACTGGATAGACCCGTACTTGAATTTATAAAGTTAATGACAGAGAGTGGTTTTAGGCATCATGGTGCTATAGTATTAGGTGATTTTAGAAGCCACTTAATAAAACTAGCTAAGAAGCTGAGTATAAGGACAGTAATTTTATAGAGTAAAAAAATTAATTATTAAATTATTTAATTGAGTGTAATACTGGTAATAAATTTGAATAACAGGGGACGAGAATTGAAACTTAAAAATAAGTGGGCTTTAGTAACTGGAGGTAGCAGAGGAATAGGAAGGGGATATGTCTGGAGTTAGCAAAAGAAGGATGTAGCATTGTGGTAAATTATGTTTCTGATTCCCAAAAGGCCAAGAAAACAGTTAGTGAAGTTAAAGATTTAGAAGTAGATGCTTATGAAATAAAAGCTGATGATGAAATATAAAGTAGAAAAATATAGGAAAGAAATAACAAAAACTCCAGGGCCTAATATTAGTATTTAATATGTTATTTGGAGAGATTTTATTTTGTAAAAATTTTTAAAAATTATATTAAGGTATGTAATTATGAATTCTAGAGAACGTTTTATTGAAGTTATGAATTTTAATAGAAGTGTAAGGACCATAAAATGGGAATTTGGCTTTTGGGGCCAAACGATTGATAGATGGTATAAGGAAGGTTTACCTAAAAAGCATTATCCCCGTATGCCAACTAATATAATTAACACTACTTCTTCTTTATATACAGCAGTATGGACTAATGAGTGGAGGAAAAAGAAAAGTCCGTTTGAAAAAATTTTTAGAGAAGCAGAAAGAGAGATAAAACTCCCAATAGGTATACCTGTTTTATCTGGTGGTATTCCCTGGCCTAGCCAGGGATTTCCATTGGACTGGGATGTTAAAGACTATTTTAATTTTGATAGTTGTCAGACATCAGTATGTGTTGAACAGCTTATATATCCTCATTTTGAGGTAAAAATATTAAGTGAAGATGATAAATATATTGATTATCAGGATATGGATGGTGCGATCAGAAGATTTTCAAAAATACAGCAGGTGATACCAACTGGGTTAGATTGGCCTATAAAGGACTGGAATGACTGGAATATAATAAAAGAAGAACGAATGAGTCTTGATAATATAGAAGATAGGTTTCCAAACAACTGGCATGAATTAGTTGAGGAATATAAGGACAGAGACTACCCTTTGACATTAGGCTGTTATCCTAATGGTCTTTTTGGCAGCTTAACCCATCTTATGGGCTACGAAAATTTATTTATGTCTTATTATGATAAACCAGATCTTATAAAAGATATATTGGATAGATTAACTGAAATATGGATGGCTTTGTGGGAGGAAATCATCTCCCAGGTTGAGGTAGATCTATGTAACTTTTGGGAGGATATTTCATCGGGAAAGGGATCTATGATATCACCCAGAACATTTAAGGAATTTTTATCTCCATATTATAAAAAATTAACAAATTTTTTAAAAAGTAAAGGAGTTAACATAATATTGGTAGACACCGACGGAGATTGTAATGAATTAATCCCACTACTAATGGAAGCAGGAATTACAGGGATATATCCCATGGAAGTTAGTGCTGGAATGGACGTTATTACAGCGAGGAAGAAATATCCTGATCTTCAAATAATGGGAGGAATACCAAAATCAGATATAACTTTTGGTAAAAAAAGAATAGATGAATTCTTGGAACCTGTAGATTGGCTATTAGAACAGGGAGGATATATCCCCCATGGTGATCATTTGATACCTCCTGAGGTTCCCTGGAAGGAATTTAAATATTACAGAGAAAAACTTAATGATATGATAGACGAGAAAGGAACAGTGTAAAATCAAAAGTTTGATTAAGGTTGAGCTGTTTAAGTAATGTCAGAAGTGGAGAATTTTCTTGGTAAATATATTTTTTACCTGATTAGAATTTAACATTAAATATTTACAAAGTAGTGAAAGAACATATGAATAATACTAAGTTAAAATCTTACAATCTAGCAAAAGATTATTACGCAAAATATAACATAGATACAGATTATGTGCTAAGTAAATTAAAAGATATTCCTATTTCTATTCACTGCTGGCAGGGAGATGACGTAGGAGGATTTGAAAGCCGTGGTGCTATTCTTTCAGAAGGCGGCATACTATCTACAGGAAACTACCCTGGAAAAGCGAAAAATATAGATGAACTTAGATCTGATATTGAAAAAGCCTTTTCACTGATACCTGGTAGAAAAAGATTAAATCTTCATGCAATTTATGGCGATTTTAATGGGAAAGTAGTTAATAGAAATGAAATTTTACCAGAGCATTTTTCCAGTTGGATAGACTGGGCAAAGAAGCAGGGTATAGGTTTAGACTTTAATCCTACCTTATTTTCACATCCAATGGCAGATAGCGGATTTACTTTGTCAAGCAGTAATGAAAAGGTAAGAAAATTTTGGGTAGAACATGTAAAAGGGTGCAGGGAGATATCAAACTGTATTGGAAAAGAACTAAAAAATAGATGCATCTGTAATATATGGATTCCGGATGGGTCAAAAGATCTATTAGTAAGCAGGCTAAGGCACAGAGAAATTTTATTGAAATCCCTAGATGAAATATTTAGCATTTCTTACCCTGAGGAAAATATTCTTGATTCTTTAGAAAGCAAGCTATATGGCATTGGACTTGAAGCTTATACAGTAGGATCACATGAATTTTATTTAAGTTATGCTGTAAAAAAAGATAAACTTATTACTTTTGATGCAGGACATTACCATCCAACAGAGGTTGTCTCGGATAAATTATCAGCAGTTTTTCCTTTTATAAAAGGGATTCTACTTCATATAAGCAGAGGTGTTAGGTGGGATAGTGATCATGTGCCAATTCTTACAGAAGAGCTTATAGCTATCATGACTGAAATTATAAGGGCAGATGCACTGAGTAAGGTACATATAGCTACAGATTTTTTTGATGGTTCTATTAATAGAATAGGTGCCTGGGTAATTGGGGCAAGAGTAGTACTAAAAGCAATGCTTATTGCACTACTTGAACCAACTCATATCTTAAAAGATTACGAAGATAGAGATAACTTATTTGCAAGACTTGGTTTTATGGAAGCTTTAAAAATAATGCCATTTGGGGCTGTTTGGGACTTCTACTGCGAGTCTATAGGAGTTCCAATTGATGTAGAATGGATTGATGAAGTTTTAAGATATGAAGAGGAAGTATTTTCAAAAAGATAATTTATTGTGATTGAACATTGTTTTAGCCATTCAATTGATTAAAGATACATAAACCTGATTTAACTTACTGTAAGACTGGCAATTATTTAAATTATAAATAGTTCTTTTATTTAAAATTCAGCGGGATATCATTTTGTAGATAACGTGAATCTGATTAGAGATTCTAAGTTGTTTAAATTATTTTTTAAGGAATCAATATTTTAATTTTAAGAAAAAGGAGGATATTATGCAGAGAGTTGGATTTGTCTTTAAAATAAGAACTGAACTAAAGGATGATTACAAAAAAGCTCACGATGAAATCTGGCCTGAATTTGCCAAGGCTATAAATGATTATGGGATGCATAATTATTCCATTTATTTCAGAAAGGATGGGATACTTTTTGCCTATATGGAAGTAGACGGTGATTTTGAAAAGCAGATGGCAAAACTTTCAAAACTTGAAATAAATGAGAAATGGCAGAAATATATGGATAAATATTTTGTTAAAGAAGATAGAACCATACTGGGGCCAGAAATTGAAATGCTGGAAGAAGTATTTCACCTGGATTAATTGGAAGTCTTAAAGCTAGTAATTATATAAAAACTTTTTATATCACAGATGAAGCCCAAATAGTATTATTGATGATTTTAATGATACCATATAATAAATTGAGCAGTAATAATATGGTCAAATTTTAGTAAGAAAGGTGTATTTGTGGTTTCCAAAAATTACCTGATTATTGACTTTGGAGCAAGCAACGGGCGTTCTGTTGTAGCAAGGTATGATGGTAATAAATTTTATATGGAAGTAACTCACAGATTCGATAATAGAACTGTGTATGCAGCAGGAGCTCTCTATTGGGATATACTTAGGCTTTACTCGGAATTATTGATTGGAATACAGTCTTCAGTAAGAAAATATAAAGATATAACATCTGTGGCACTTGATACCTGGGGAGCTGATTTTGGGTTTATTGACAGCAATGGAAAACTCATTTCAAATCCTGTTCACTACCGTGATGAAAAAAGAAAAGTCGATGCTAATAGCCTATATAAGATTATTTCCAGAAAAGAATTATTTGAACTTACTGGCGCTGCAATTATACCTATATTTGACTTGTTTCATTTATATTCTTTAAAAATGCAGAATGCTCCGGAATTTGTAAATGGGGATAAATTTCTAACTATACCTGATATCTTCAACTATTTTTTAACTGGAAGAATCTATAATGAATATACCAGAATAACAACCAGTGTAATGTATAACCAAAAAGAAGGTAGATGGGAAGATAGAATCTTTGATAGATTAGATCTTCCTAAAGATATATTTCCTGAAATTATTATACCAGGGGAAAAAATTGATAATATTTCAAATAGGGTATGCAGTGAATTAGAAATAAAAACTATACCAGTAATAGCTCCTGCGACACATGATACATCCTCAGCTGTTGCTGGCATACCTGTAGTAAGCAAAAATAAGAATTGGGCATTTATAAGCATGGGAACCTGGTGCATAATTGGCCAGGAGACAGAAAGTCCCATAGTAAATGACCAGGCTTTTAATGCCTATTTTTCAAATGAAGGTGGGGTAGAAGGAATAAATTTATTTATTAAAAATATAAACGGACTCTGGATAATTCAACAGTGTAGAGAAAAATGGATTAAAGATAGTAATAGAGATATATCCTGGGATGAAATAGTTAAACTGTCTTCTGCTGCTAGACCTTTTAAATCATTTATTAATGTCAATGACTCAATATTTTCAAAACCTCAAGTAGATATGACTGAAACAATAAGTAAATATTGTAAGGATAAAGGTCAAGGTATTCCAGAAAGCATAGGTGAGATTTCAAGATGTATTTATGAGAGTCTTGCAATGCAATTTAAATATGATCTTAGTAAACTGGAAGAACTAACAGGTAAAAAAATAGAGCTTCTCCATCTTGTGGGTGGGGGAACTCAAAATAAACTCCTATGTCAGTGGACTACTAACGCTTCAGGAATTCTAGCTATAGCCGGTCCGACTGAGACTACATCAGTTGGTAATTTGCTTATGCAGCTTAAGGCATCAGGTGAGATAAAGACTATAGATGAAGGGAGGAAGATATCCATGAGATCATCAGAGGTTGCTAATTACGAGCCTGAAAATAAGGATATGTGGGATGAAGCATATAATAGATACTTGAAGTTATTATAAGCGTTAACCCCCAACTGAATATTTATACAAAATCCAGACTCTATTAGATACTATATGAACAAATAATTATTTTAGGTAAAGATATATATAAAAACGAAAAGGAGGCATTATGGCAAAATATCAAGACTTGGCAGAATCCATCATAAAAGGGGATAATGTAGAAAGCAAAAATATCACCCGGAGGCTGGTTGACGAGGGAGTATCTGCAGTGGAGATTTTAAATGATGGACTGGTACCCGGTATGGATGTGGTGGGAAAAAAGTTTAAAGCCAACGAAATGTACATACCTGAGGTACTGATAGCTGCAAGAGCTATGCATGCTGCAATGGATATTATAAAACCACTGCTTACAGAATCCGGTGCCGAGACCAAAGGTAAGATAATAATAGGTTCAGTACAGGGAGATCTCCATGACATAGGAAAGAACCTTGTAGGCATGATGCTTGAAGGTGGAGGATATACTATAATTGATTTAGGAGTTGATGTTCCCCCGGAGAAGTTTGTAGAAGAAATAAAAAAGAATGGTGTTAAACTAATAGGCCTATCAGCGCTTATTACTACTACAATGCTGGGTATGAAAGATGTAATCGATACACTTAAAGCTGATAAGGAAACTGCTGGTGTAAAAGTTATGGTTGGTGGAGCACCATTAACTCAAGAATATGCAGATTCTATTGGTGCAGCAGGATATGCTCCTGATGCATCTGGTGTAGTTGATCTGGCCAATAAATTGCTTTATATAGGATGATTTTAGCAAAGTTGAACTGTGAATCATTTGGGGAAGGTTTATAATAGTATCTACCACTGTATTTAACCCTCCGATATGAGTTATCATCACAGCCGTTTAAAAGTTTGGATGAATAGATTTAAAGGAGTAGCTACTAAGTATCTAAGCAATTATCTACACTGGTTTAAGTTTATTGACAGCATGGAAAAGATAAAATCCTAAAAGCAGCAGAAAGAGGCCTGCTACTAAGGGCTTGTTCAGTCAGGGCAGTGTAAAAAATCAACAATATTTTTAAAATGAGTCTTTATTTTACAATAAACAATATAATCGTATAACAGCATACTAGAAGGAGTGAAATTCTATGAGCGAGATTCAGCCGATCAAAAACATTCAAAAAGGAAGAATAGGTGTATACACTGTAGGTTTAAAAGCATACTGGCCCCAATTCAAAGGCCTAAAAGAAAGAGTGGCAGGTTATGGTCAATTCATCGGTGAGAAGATGAAGCAATTTGGAGATGTCTATAACTTTGGTTTGGTTGATGATGAGCCGATGGCAAGACGCGCAGGTGAATGGTTTAACGAAAGGAATGTGGATATCATTTTCTGCTATATGGGTACCTATTGCACAAGTAACTGTGCTGTACCCGTGCATCAAGCATGCAAAGTGCCGGTTATTATTTTAAATCTTCAACCTACTGCCCAAATGAATTATGAAAAGACATCAACAGGCGAGTGGTTAGCCCATTGCGGGTCCTGCTCCATACCAGAATATGCAAATGCATTTACCCGCTCTGGCATCTATTTCAAGATTATCAATGGACTGCTTGGAATGAATAAAAGCTCAGAAATCTCAGTTGCAGACGAAAATACGGCAGAAACACAAGAAGCAAAGCGCGCATGGAGAGAGATAGAAGAGTGGACGCAGGCAGCTACTGTGAAGCGTACTCTTAAAGATGCAAGATTTGGGTATCTCGGCAACTACTATCCTGGAATGCTGGATATGTAGAGCGATTTTACGCTGTTACAGGCCAAAACAGGAGTCCATATCGAGCTTCTCGAAATGTGTGATTTGAGAAGCTGCTTGGACAATGTGACTGATGAAGATGTGAAACTCAAAAGAAAACAAATCAGTAATTTTTTTATCATTACCGGAGATTCCCCGACAGATCCCATCGCAAAAAAACCGTCTGAAGAACAGCTGGACTGGTCTGCACGTATAGCAGCTGCCCAGGAAAAAACGGTAAGGACTTTTAACTTGGATACCTTGGCGTACTATTACCATGGCGCTGACGACAACGATTACGAACGAATTCAAGGCGGATTTATCGTAGGGCATTCACTGTTGACAGCGGCCGGTATTCCCTGCGCAGGGGAAGCTGATATTAGAACAGCATTAGCAATGAAGATCAGCGATATCGTAAATAAAGGCGGCAGCTTTGCAGAATTTGGGGCAATAGATTACAAACTAGGAACTATCATCATGGGACATGATGGCCTCTTCCATATCAAAATAGCTGACGGAAAACCTGTATTAAGGGCAATGGGCGTGTACCATGGGAAACGCAGCACAGGCGTATCCGTAGAAGCTAATATTGTTGCGGGTGATATTACAACATTATGGGTTACCCAGACTCACAACGGCAAGCTGAAAATTATTGTGACAGAAGGAAAAGCAATCAAAGCCCCCAAATTAATGATCGGGAATACCCAGACACAGATTGATTTCGGTATGCATCCTGATGACTACATGGATAGACTCTTTGCAGAAGCACCGGCACACCATTGTGCGATTTCCGTGGGACATAATTCAGAACTTTTCAAAAAAGTAGTTGCTATATTGGACATCGAGTGCGTGGTTATTAAACCATAAAGTGCTCCCGGATGGTTTGGAATGAGTAGCGCCTTGGCTGTCTATTTTCATTGTAATTATAGGGGAATTACTCAAGATAAATACGATAAAAAAGCCTATGATTAAAGAACCTCCAGATAAGGGGATCTACTTAATATATCTTTTTTATAAGTATTGCCCATGAGTTATTGGAGCCCTTTGTGTACTCATCATCTGCAATAATAAAATCTGCTTCATCACAATTTTGCTTTTTCCTTCTGCCCCTGCAGACATTGCTGTAGTAACCTAGATAACGAACAGTCTACTCGCCCTTATTGGGGATAAGTCTTACTAGGAGCTTGTCCTACATTTCATTTCTAAAATTAACATAAAATAGTAATTTCGGTAAATCTTATAACTTTTTAAAAAATTATCGTAAAAATTTATTCAATAATTGTTATCTTAGCCCCTATTTAAGCCTGTATTATCCTTTTTAGCTTACTTCTTCTAATTCTCATTTGATGAGACCTCCTATCCCTTTATTCTCTTTAGTCTCATCAGCTATTTTATCTTAACTATTTTTAGTATACAATGTGTCTAACCGATGGGGCTTGTTGCCTAAGGCGCCTCAACAGCTAATTTTTTTACAAAATTTCTAAAAATATCAATTACAATTTGAGTAATAACAGCAATTTTCTTAGCAATTCTGATTTTTATCTCCTCTGTATCCAGTATCTTTACCATTTTCTTTAAGTTCAGTGCTGTGGCAGTTAAAAGAAATTGCATTTCCACTTTTTTTAGACCCCTGAATCTGGCTTTTGCCATACCATGATAGGTCTTAGACTGTCCCATAATCCCTTCCAGGATAGTACCCCTCAGTTTCTGCATAACCCGCTCGTATCCTGAATCATACCAGCTTCTGGCTTTCCAGTAGCAGGGACTGTCATAATGAGATACTATCCTAAAATTTCCTTTTCCGGATATGCACTTTTCCCTTATAGGACACAGGTTGCAGTCTTTCTTGCTTGATTTGTAGTTTATACGGTTTTGTTAATAATTTTTAGATTTTCTTTTCAGTAGATTACCATTGGGGCATATATAGCAATCGCTACTGCTATCATATTTAAATTTATTTTTTGAAAAGTAACCGGGCTTAC
>Ga0210003_1002286_pt1 | contig 16323 bp, 12 predicted proteins | sample LantaG_FD_182804 | JGI IMG/M metagenome (GOLD analysis project Ga0210003, IMG submission 182804) | Deep subsurface microbial communities from Baltic Sea to uncover new lineages of life (NeLLi) - Landsort_02402 metaG (SPAdes) (version 2) | ecosystem: Environmental > Aquatic > Marine > Oceanic >...
CCGTCGACGACGACGTCCGCGTAGAGGAAGGGCTGGGACGAGGGGCAGGCCGCGAGAGCGCGCCAGGAGCGGCAGACCTGAGGGAGGGTTTTTGAGGTCGAGGTTGAGAGGATGTTTTTTTTTTTTCGAGGTCGAGGTCGAGAGGAAAAAAAACGGAGAGTCAGCGTACGGCGTCGAAGAGATTTCGAGAAACGATCTCAAAACCCCAATCTCTCCCCCTCTTTTGACTCACCCCGTGCACGGCGAATTGCCTGGTGGGCTCATCCACGAGCATCAGGATCTTCAGGAGAAGGTCGTCCGGCAGATCAGAAAGGGCAAAGCGGGTGGAAGCGGAAGCGGCGAGGATTACTTCGCTCGAGTTGAGGCTTGATGAGGAAGATGGCTGAAGATTTGCGGCAGCTTCCGGCGTCAGGGGCATCTCTGGCTCGCATTCTGAAGCCGCATTCAGGGCTTCGGAGAGGAAAGACTTTACCGGCGGCGCGGATTCGTCCATCGTGGTGGGCACGGTGGAGAGCGACAAGGTAATGATAGTTTTTTTTTCTTCGCCTTCGCGCCCTGAACGACGAGCGAGAAATGGACATTTTCTTTCAGTTTTCTTTTTTTTCCACCTCTTCTCTACTCTTCCTCGACCAAAAACCGGTCCTTCCTCGCCCCCGTTGTCAACCTCGCCAGCAGCAGCCCCAGAGCCTTCACCGGCGTCAGGAACGCAGCGGACGGCTTCCCGTCGGGACCCGAGCTGGGCGGCCTCCTCGCGATCTCCCGGATCCTCGGCACCAGGAAACCCGCAGAGTCCGCCGGCGACTCGGCAAGCACGTTGACAAAGAACTTCGCCTTTGGTCTCCCGGTTCCTTTCATCAGCAGGTCGGTCGTCACCATCCCGGGACTGATCCGGTGAAGCCCGATCCGGTCGGACATTTTCACCTCTTTCAGCTCGGCTTTCACGCTTTTGTGGAGCGAGACCAACGCGAATTTCGAGGCGCCGTAGGCGGCGAAGTTGGGCGTCGCGCCGCCATCGCTTCCTGCGCCGTCCATGTTGTAAATGTGGCCTCCGGTTTGCTGCTTCGACATGGTTAAAATCGCGGCGCGAGTGCCGAGGATGCTGCCAATGACGTTGGTCGCGACGACGGCGGCGATCTCGGCCTCGTCGCAGGTGGAGAGGAAAGGAGTCCCTCCTGCTCCGCTGCTGCTGCTGCTGCTGCTGCTGCCGCCGCCTGGTTCTCGGTCGTCGTCGGCCAGGGAGCCCCAGGTGCTCATGCCGGCGTTGTTGATCCTGTTTTGGAGGTTTTTGGGAGATTTTTGAAGTGTTGAGGATTTTAGAAGAAGAAGAAGAAGAAAGAGGCGCAGGTGTTGCTCTTCCTTTCCTCTTTTCTCTCCTCCTCTCTCCGAGAGGAGGAGGGAAAAAGGAGGACACAAGGGAGCCTGCCTCACCAAACGTCCATCCCTCCGAGCGCCTCCGCTGCCTGCGCCGCAAACCTCCTCGCGTCTCCGGGCTTCGAGACGTCGCACGGAGCAGAGAAGATCTTTGACGACGGCGGAGAAGACGACGACGACGACGACGAAAACTTCGCCCTCAGCTCCCGCTCCGCCTCGGCGACCCCCGAGGCGTCCCTGGAGCAGAACGCCACGTCATCTCCCGAGGCCAAGAAACCCTCGACGAGGGCCCTACCGATGCCCTTGGACCCGCCCGTGACGACGACGCGGAGAGGGGGGAGGTCGTCGGAGGCGAGGCGAGGGGTTGAGGAAGAGGAGGTCGAAGAAGCAGCAGAGGCGAAGACACCGCCTCTTCGACTGCCAAATGCTCCGAGCCTAGAGCACGACGAGCGAGGGGCGATTGGCGCTGCTGGAGCGTTGGTGCGAGTGATTCGCACTCCTTTTCTCGAGGCCAGCGCGGGAGAGCGCACGAGAGCGCGGGAGTGCGGCGTCACGATCATGGTTGGGTCCTTGGGCGGCGTCGCGAGCTCGGGGGTTGATTCCGACGAGTGCAAAAGAAAAACTATGCGCCCCTATGCCTCTTTTCAGAAACCGAGCTTTCTCTTCTTCGAGCTGCTCTTCTCTCTCTCTCTCTCTCTTTTTCTTCTTCTCTTTTTCTCCCCTTTTCCCAGTCGCGTTCCTCGTTCCAGTGTCTCTAGCCGCGCTTCCGGCTATCGCCCCCGGCGCGCGTGCGCGAGCACGTCTGTAGCTCGCTCGCGGACCAGCGATCTCGGACAACAGAGAAGCTCAGGCGAAGGGAACAGACCCCCATCTTTTTCTTTTTGCCAGCGCTGCCGCTCGCTCCGTGGGAAATAAGAGAAAATGACGGCAGAAGACACGATCATGGCTGCGGCCCCTCCGGTCGCCGAAGCGGCGGCTCCCTTCACCGAAGCGCCTGCTGATGCCCCCGCGGTCGCGGGCGCGGATAACAAGGTACGGCGATGGAACGGGAGATGACAAGAGAGAAGAGAAAGCGAATGCTTTTTGCGCCGCCGCCGTCGCCGTCGATGATGAATATGTTGAGAAGAAGAGATTTATTCTCTCCTCTGCACGCACGCCTCTTGCTTGCCTGCGCTCTCTCGCTCTGGCTGTCGCATCGAGCGCCACGTTCTCGCTCGTGGCAACGGGAAAGAGAAAGCGGGTCGTTTCTTCAGCGAAACGTCGCCCTGTTTTTTTCGTCGAAACGTCGCCGGCGCCGCCGCTCTTTCTTCGTTCGTCTCTCGCTCAGCTCCTCCCTCGTCTTCCCCTCCCTCTCCCCCCTCTTTCTCTCTCTAAAAATAAAAATACAGGGAGGCGACTCCGCTGCCGCTCCTGCTGCTGCAGTCACGGCTGCTCCCGAGACTGCTGCTCCTGATGCTGCTGCTCCCGCCTCTGCCGCTCCCGCCGCCGAGGCGACGGCGATGGAGACGACGGCTGCCCCTGCCGCAAAGGACGCTGCCGCCGCCGCCGTCCCAAACCCAGCAACGCCCGCGGCCGAGGAGCCCGAGCAGCCCCTCTACAGCACCGCCGAGCTCCTCCAGCGCGCCGCCGCCCGCCGCCAGCAGCTCGAGGTCGAGCTCGTCGCCATCGCCGAGCAGCGCGCGAAGCTGGAGAAGGCGCTCGAAGTCGTCCGCCTGCGCCAGCAGCAAGCGAAGCTGTCGTCGCTCGGCGCCGCGAGCAAGGGCAACATCACGGGCGCGGCCTCGAAAAAGGGCCGCGGGCCCGGTTCGGCCGCGTTCTCGTCGCTGGCGGGCTCCGGCGGCTCCGGCGCCGCGCTGGGCCTGGCGGGCGCCGGCGGCTCCCTGGGCGGCCAGCAGCTCGCGCCACCGCCGCCGCCGCCGCTCGACGAGGAGCCCGCGGCCAAGCGCGCCCGCCTCGAGCACGAGCGCGAGCGGCGCCTCGCGCTGATCTGGCAGCAGTGCTCGACCGTCGCCAAGACGCTCATGCGCCACCGCGATTCGGCGCCCTTCCACCGGCCCGTCGACCCCGTCGCGCTCAAGTGCCCCGACTACCTGACCATCATCAAGCGGCCGATGGACCTCGGGACCGCGCTGGCAAAGCTCGACCCGCCAAAGTCCGGGCCGCTGGGCGGCGCCCTGCAGCCCGCGGCGACCCGGAGGGCGTACTCCTCTCCGCTCGAGTTCCGCGACGACGTGCGCCTGATGTTCGCCAACTGCCGCACCTACAACAAGGTCGGCACGCCCGTGCGGCGCATGGGCGACGGGCTCTGCGACCTCTGGGAGAAGAAGTGGGCCTCGAGCGGCGTCGAGCAGAAGTGGGAGGCCGAGCAGGAGAGGGCGCGCGACGAGGAGCTCGAGGCATCCGGGGCGTCGGCGGCCGCGGTCCGCATGCGCAAGCTTGACAGGGACCTGCGGGCCGTCAACGCCGTGGCCGCAACGGCCGCCGGGTTCGGGCTGGGAACGCCCAACGGCGTGCCGCCGCCGAGGCCCGGGGCCGGCGGCGCCGCGGAGCGCGACATGACGTTTGAGGAGAAGCGGCGGCTGTCGCAGTCTCTCGGGATGCTGCCCGCGGACAAGCTCGGGAGAGCACTGGACATCGTCGCCGACGCCGTCAAGGGGCAGATGCTGGCGGCGAAGGAGAAGAAGAGGAAGGAGAAGGTGGAGAAGGCTGCAAAGGAGAAGGAGGCGGGCGGGGACGGCGCCGCTGCGACGGCGGCGGCGGCAGCGGCAGGAGAGAAGGCGTCTGCTCTCGACAAGGGCGGCGACAAGGACGACGACGAAGAGGAGGAGATCGAGGTGGACATCGACGCCCTGCCCCGCGAGGCCCTGTGGGCCCTCGACTCGTACGCGCTCTCCGTGCTCCCCCACATCCACGGCGCCAAGGAGAAGCCCACGGCCGCCGCGGCGGCCGCCGCCGCCGCCGCCGCAGCTCAGCAGCAGCAGGCTCTGGAGCTGCAGCAGCTCGCTGCAGCGGGTGCCAACGCCCCCGGGGCCGCACACGCTGCTGCTGCCGCCCGCGGGGCGGATTCAGGCTCGCAGGGCGAGGTCGGGTCGAAAGGATCCGCGGAGGGGAAGAGTGCGTTGTGAAGTTTTTTTTTGAGTTTTTTTTGTTTTGCGCGCTTGAACAAAGCGAAAGCGAGAGCAAAAAGCGGGCGAGGTTCTTTCTTTCTTTTCTCAACCACCTCTTTCCCTTTTCCCACCATCATTTCCTTCCTCTGTCTGCTTCCTCTTCTTCAGAGCCCGGCGGTGGCGGCGGAGGCATGGGCCCCGGCGACGGCGCCTCCACCCTCGTCTCGGCGACTCGCGGCACGGGCGGCTGCGCCGCGCCGGCCGGCGGGAACGGCGGCGCTGCCGGCGCCGGAGGCCAGCCCGCCGCGGCCATCATCAAGTCGACCGCGCAGAAGAAGGAGGTCACTCTGGCTAACGCGTCGGCGTGGGCCGACCTCACCGAGGGAGGGACGCCCGGCGGCGGCGCTGGGGCTGCTGCGGCGGGTGGAGGCGAGCCCGCCGCGAACGCTGCTGCCACCGCTCCGCCCGCTGCTGCCGCTGCTGCCGCCGCCGCTCCGGCGGCGGACGCCGCCGCTGCAGCAACGGCTGCCGTTCCTCCCTCTGCGGCAGCAGAAAACGACGACGGCGGGAACGCCGCCGCTCCCACCGCCCCTCCCGCCGCCCCCCCCGCTGCTCCCTCGGGCGAGAAGCCCGCCGGCGCCGGCGGCGACAACCTCTGGTCGGAGTTCCAGTCCCGCGAGGAGGCCCAGCGCGCGCGCGAGGCCGCCGCCGCCGCGGAGGCCGAACGCGCCCGCGAGGAGCGCGAGGCCAAGGAGGCCACCGCCCGCAAGGCCCTCGAGGCCGCCGCTGCGGCCGCCGAGGCCGAGGCCAAGGCCAAGGCCGCCGCCAAGGAGGCCGAGGAGGCCGCGGCGCGCGCGGCGCTCGAGGAGGCGCGGAAGAGGGAGCTCGAGGCGATGGCCGTGGACGCCGGCAAGGGCGCCGGAGGGACCCGCGGCGTCGCTCTCGATGACGGGATGGACGCGCAGGCGAGGGAGCTGGCGAGCCTGGCCGGTGGGGCGCAGGACGCCGCGGCCACTTTTGGACTCGTGCGGAGGGACGATGACGACGACGACGATGACTCGGAAGACGACGACGAAGGATGAATATTTTGTTTTTTTTTGTTTCTGAAAGGGCCTGCCCTTTTTTGCCTTTTGTCTTCTCGAGTCGTCGTTCGTTCGCTAACGATACGTCATCCAGGGGAGAGAGACAGAGAGAGAGGGAGAGAGAGAAAGAGAGGGAGAGAGAGAGCGGAGTTTCAACCTTGCTCCATTTTTTGTTTTTTAATCTTTTCGTTTTTCGCTCCCCTTTTTCCCCTACCACCATTACCTCCAACAACCAACAATCATAAACTTGCGTCGGCGCGCGCGCGCGCGCTCTTGCCGCCACGCCTCTCAAGAAAAAACAAAAACTCAGTGTTATATCAGTCTCCTATATTTCGAAAAAAGACGGTCCTTTTTTTTGGTCGACGGCGAGAGAGAGGAGGTGGAAATTTTCCACTCTTCTTTTTTCAATCTGAACCTCTCTCTCACCCATTCCGCGCCTGATATCTCTGCGCACCATGCTCGGACTCGGCTACGGCGACCTGCTCGTCGTGGCCATAGTCGCGGCGGTCCTCGTCGGTGAGTGCGAAAGAGAGAGAGAGAGAGAGAGAGAGAGAGAGAGAGAGAGAGAGAGAGAGAGAGAGAGAGAGAGAGAGAGAGAGAGACGCGAGACTGTTGAATCGACGGCGGCCAGATGCGAGAGACCGACTTGACTCAACCTCCTCCTCCAACCTCTCGAAAACCATCTCTCAGGCCCCAACGACGTCCCCAAGGTCGCCCGCCTCGCGGGCCGGGCCACGGGCCGGGCCGTCTCGCTCGTCTCCGCTTTCCGGGAGCGCGCCGTCGACCTGGCCGGTGCGTCCGAGGCCGGGAAGCTGGCCGCGGACCTCTCGAGGGCGACGAGGGCTCTCGAGGCTGTCGGGGCGGACCTGCGCGACGGCGTGGGCCTGCGCGGCGGCGGCGGCGGCGGGAGGGGCCGCGGAGCTGCTGGTGCTGCCGGTGCTGGTGCCGCGTCGCCCTCCTTTGCCGCGTCGCCGCTCGTCTCTGCTGCTGCTTCCCCTTCTTCTGCTGCTGCTGCTGCTGGCGGGGGGCCCCAGCAGAGCGTCCAGGTCCTCCAAATCTCGGCCGAGGCGGTGCGCTCGGCGCAGAGGGCAGCAGCGGGCGGCGGCGGCGATTGCTCTTCTTCTTCGTCGTCGTCGTCTTCTCCCGCTTCTCGTTTCCCGGTGACGGGCTCCGACGTCGCCGCGGCAGCCATTGAAGAAGAAGCCGTGTCGCTGATGGCGGCGAAGTTTCTGGGTACAGCACAACAGCAGCAGCAGCAGCAGAGGCAGCAGCAGCAGGGACGGCGGCGAGGGCAGCAGCAGGAACTACTTGTACGCAAGCCCGAGCACTGACTTTTGTATTAAAAAAAAGAGAGGAAAAAACCCAAATGTAAAATCCTGCCATGAATATTCGCACCAGCAAAAAGGCCATAATGAAACCCCTGTGCGCTTGCCTGCGCGAGGGGGAGAGAGAGGGAGAGTGAGCGAACGGAAGGGGGCAAGAAGAGAGCGTGTACAACCTTAAAAAAAGAAAAATCTCGAAACGTCGAGGAGCTACAGGTAGAATAAAAACAAAAAAACTCAAACGACCACAAAGCTCTCCCCGCCCCCGATCTCCTTCCCGGGCGCCTCCAGCGCGTCCCAGAACTGCGGCACCTCGTCCCCGCGCACGATCCTCCTCTCCGACCCCCGCTCGGTCACCGTCACCAGCCGCGCCATCCCGCCCGACGACCCGTCGATGCTCATCGCCAGCGCCAGCGACGTCACCACCAACCTCTCCGCGTCCTCGCGGCCCAGCCCCGGCCGCCACGCGTCGTCGAGGTAGCCCCAGATGTACGTGCTCCCGCTGCCGTCCGTCGCCCACTCCTGCTTGACGAGCGAGCCGCCGATCGGGATGCCGAAGACCTGGCCTCCGTTTTTTTTGTCGAAGCCCGCGACGATCATCGCGCCCGACAGCGACGCCTTGTTGTTGTAGTTGATCGTCTTGACGAGCTGGGCCGCGGCGCGGACGGGGGCGTCGGAGCCGAGCTCGGACTCGAGCTGGGAGAGGAAGTGGCGGACTGGAGAGAGTTGGAGTTGTTTTATTGGAGAGGTTTTTTTTTTTTTTTTAGAGCACAGAAGAATGAGGTCAGGGTCGAAGGGAGAAAAAGAAAAACTCCATCGATGCCATCGACCGATGGTCTTCGAAAATAAAAAACCGATCTTCCTCTCTTCCGCCCCCTCATCCTAACTCACCGTAATCCCCGACGGCCTGTGTGTCCGCGGCGCTGCCGGAGCGCAGCAGCCACGCGTTGTCCGAGAGCGGGTGCAGCTTGTCCGCGGCGCGGTTGGAGACGTAGGTCCCCGTTGAGACGCGCGAGTCGGCGCCAATGACGACGCCACCATCAAACGCGACGGCGACGATGGTGGTCCCCGTGTGCGGGGAGATCGGAATCTCGGACTGGCGGGACGAGGACGAAGGGCCGCCCACCGCGGAGGGAGCGCAGCTCCCGGAGCGGTCCATGGGAGAGAGCAGAAGAGAGAGCAGAGGGAGAGAAGAGTCAAGAAAGAAACCGAATTTGTGATGCTGATCGGCGAAGAACGAAGTCTTCTTTCTTTTTGCTCTTCTTCTTCTTCTTCTTCTTCTTCTTCTTCTTCTTCTTCTTCTTCTTCTTCTTCTTCTTCTTCTTCTTCTTCTTCTTCTTCTTCTTCTTCCTCCTCTCACTCTCCGTTTTTTCTTTTCTAGTATGGCAGCGGCAGCGCCGCGCAAAACGCAGCGCGCTCTTTCTCTCTTTTCAATCGTTCAATCTACTTATCTATTTGGTGGTTTCGGTGTTGGTAGTTTGTACCTCAGTTTCTTTCTTTTGTTTTATTGTTTTTTCGTTTTTTCTCTCTCTTTCTCTCCTTCTCCCTTCTCTCTCTCGACGCGGTTCCGCCCCACCTCCACCTCATCAGCTCTTCCAGTGCTCGTAGTCCTTGAACACAAACCACGACTCGAACGTCGCCGCGGCGCGGCGGGCGAGCAGCGAGAGCGCCGCGAGCGCCGACGAGGACAGGAGCACGTGGAGGAGCAACTGCGCGTCGACAAGGGCGACCTCTCCTCCCCCGCTGGATGAAGGAGAAGCCGAAAGCACCAGCAGCAGCGCCGAAGAAGAAGCAAACATCCCAGAGGCCGCCGCGGAGACCTCGAGCGCTTTCTTCACTCCCTGCGCCCTCCCCATCGCCCGGGAGCAGCTCGGGCAGTTTTTGGTGTGCTGATTCCAGCGGTCGAACCGTTCAGAGCGCGGCAGGTCCGCGCGGGGCAGCGGGACGACGTTGCTGCTCCTCTCGGAGAGGGAGGAAAAAGACGAAGAAGAGAGAGCCGGGAAGCGTTCCCTTCCGACGCGGGCGCTTCCAACAGCAGAGCTGCTACTAGCGTTGCTGAAACTTTTGGCGCCTCCTCCGCCGCCGCTCGCGTCGGCGACTGCGTCGAGCCACCCCGACCTCCCGCGCTCGCCGTGCAGCCAGCGCCTCCAGGCGACGACAGACGCGTCGGCGTTGGCGGGCATGAAGTAGCGCGTCGCCCAGAGCTCTCCGCGGGCGTCCAAAACGGGAGGAGAAGAAGAAGGAGAAGAGCTCGACCGCGGGCTGGAAGAAAACAGCCCGAGCTTCTCGTTGCACGCGGCCTGAGGCAAATAAGCCATGTCCCCGTCGAGGACGTTCTGCAAGAAGAGATGGTCGATCCACTTCGGCCTCCGGTTCAAAAGCCGAACTGTCCAGGGCGGGAGACCATGCGCGACTATCACGGCGTTGTTCGTGAGGCGGCACGAGCTCTCATCCAGGGGGACCAAATAAAACCAGAGGCAGGCACGGAGGCCGATCTTCCTGACCGCTGCCGATTTTCCCTCCAGGTCGCGCGCGCTCTGCAGCGGCGTGCTGTACTCTATGTAGCACGGCGGGACGATGGTGACGTTTTGCTTGGCCAGGGCGAGCGCGTCGGGAGCCCACTCCAGGTCGAACGTCACGAGGTCGGCTGCGGCGACGCCGGGGAAGCGGCCGCGGCTTGGGTTTGCCTTTTTCGCGTCTTCTCCTTCTTCGGCTTCTCCTCCTCCTCCTCCTCCGCCGCCGCCGCCGCCGCCGCCATGCTTCTCCTTCAGGTGTCCATTGACGTTGCTGACGGTGAAGTAATTGGCGTAGGGCGACTCACGGTTGGAGGCGACGCCGGTGTGCTACGTTTTTTGAAAGAGAGAAAAGAGAGAGAGAAAGAGGGAAGAGAGGTGAGAGAAGGTCCCTCGAGAAAAACCTCGAAGACGCCAAAAAAACTCCAACTTTTCCTACCGCAAACGGCACGTGGCTCTGGTCCGCCAGATTGGTCATCATCTCGTCGTAAGGCACGGGAAGGTCCCTGAAGTACTGCTGGTTGGTGATCAGGGCGACGAGCGGGGGAGGAGGAGCGTCTGCTGGCCTCCCTTGCGGCGCTGCCTCTGCTTCGAGCATCAGTCGCCGGATCTCTTCGGGCGGGCCCGGCGGCGGCGGGGCCTCTGCCGCTTCCTTGGCGGCCTCGTCCCCTCCGGCGCCCCCCCACACCCACACCAGCTGGTCGAGCGCCAGCGTGGGGTGCGAGCGCACGCGGGCGCGCGGCGACCCCGCCGCGCGGCGCTCGGCCTCGGTGCCGCCGTCGTGCCTCGCCTGCGGCACCGCGACGGCCCGGCCGGCGCCGTCGAAGGCGAAGCCGTGGTAGGAGCAGGCCAGGGCCCTGCAGGAGGGCCTCGTTTCGTCGCCGGTGCACGGGACGCAGCTCGTGTCGATGCGGCCCTCGCTCAGCGGCGCGAGGCGGTGACTGCACGCGTCGTCGAGACACGACCAGCGGCCCTCTTCCTCTCCTTCCCCCGCCGCTCCTCCGCGGCCCTCGCCGCCCTCTGCGGAGGCCCACCAGAGTACGAGCCTCCGGCCGAGGAGCTTGATCGGCACGGGCCTGTCCCTAGGGAGGTCGGCCTCGACGGCGACCGGGAACCAGTGGGAGGTCCAGGAGAAAGGCTTCTGCTCCGACGAGGCCGGGGAGGTCGAGGGTGCCGCCGCCGACGACGACGACGACGTTGCGTTGTTTACGCTGCCGGAGCCCGCTGCCGGAGCCCGCTGCCGGAGGCCGCTGCCGGAGCCCTCCGCAGGGGCCGAGGCGCGACGCGACATCACCAATCGAGCTGACGGAGCTTTGAGCGTCGTCGTCGTCATTGTCGTCGCCGACGAGCGACCTCCGCGCCGAGGCGGAGCGCTGGCTCCTCGGCACGAGGGCATGGCTCGCGAAGAAGTGTCCTTTGTTTGCGGTTTCCCGCTCGAAAGCGCGAGCGCGGGCGAGAGAGAGAGAGAGAGAGTAAGCCGACCGGCGAGACAACCTCGGAAAAGGGTTTTTCTTTTTTCAGAGCGTCGAGAAAAGTGAAAGAAAATAAACATTTTTTTTTGTTCTTCTTCTTCAAGGTTGAAGGAGACACCCCAAAAAAAAACATCTCGATGAAGCGCTTTTCCGACGCCGCCCACGCCGCGGCGCACGGTGCATCGCGCCATAAATCGTCTTCTATGAGCCTGAGCTCACGCGTCTGCGATCTGCTCAAGGTAAGAAAACAGGCCGAGGGCTAGAACAGGCGGGGACGAGGCTGGCCCCAATCGACGGTGGCCCCTCTCAAAGACACTCGACCTCCTCCTTTGCTCTCTTTTTCTCTCTCACTCGAAAACAGGGCCTCTCCCTCACCGAGGCCGCCGCCACGCAACGGCGGCTCCCGCCCCTGGACCCCACCGACGTCGAGGACGCCTACGACCAGCTCGTCGCCGAGTTCGCCCCCTCTGACGCCCAGGCGGCGCTCATGGCCGTCGCCGGCCCGTCATCGCCGTCGTCGATCTCCTCGCCGTCGTCCTCTTCCGTCGACGCGCTCGTCGACGCCGCGCTCGACTGGCTCTGCCTCACCCTCGACGCGGGATCCTTGCCTCGCCGCTACGCCGGGGCGCTTCCGGACAACGCTGGAGCAGCTAAGGACGGCGGCGGCGAAGGAGGAGGAGAAGCAGGAGGAAGCGGCAGGAGGACGGTCAGGGTCCTGGCCAAGGAGGAGGGGCGGCGGCGACGCGAGAGTGAACAGGAGGGCTCCGAGGCCGCCGCCCGGAGGCGAGCAGAGGAGGCCGCACTGCGCGCCAGGCAGGAAGCCGCTGCTGCCGCCGCCACCAAGGCAGCCGCGGAGGCAGCGGAACGCGACCGAGAAGAGGAGCGCGGCGCCTCCAAGTCCTACATCCTGAAGTACCTCGAGCAGGAGAGCGACGACGACGGCGGAAGCGACTCTGACGGCGGAAGGAACGACCCGTCGTCGTCGAAAGCAGCCGCCGCCGACGCCCCGGACTCCCCCCGCTCGACCACCTCGTCCGTCATAGAGGACTGGGAGGTCTGGGGCGACCCTCGCCAGATCGAGCGCCGCAGAGCCGAGCGCGCCAGGGCCGCGAGGCCCCGCGGGGAGCGCGTCGAGCAGGTCGTCGGCGAGTGGTCCGCCGTCCGAGCCGAGGCCTCGAGGGCCAAGGCCTGCGGGGACAGGGGGAGGCAGCGCGCCGCCGGGATGGCCATGTCGTCGCTGAAGCGGGAGGCCGAGGAGCTCGGGATCGGGCAGGACGAGCTGGAGGGGCGGGAAGGAGCTGGCGGAGAGGGAGGGGAGAGGAAGACGAGGGATAGCGACGACGAAAGCGACGGCGACGCTCGTTCTTCTTCCTCTGAAGACGACGGCGCAGGAATGGGCCTCTTCGACGACGAAGCAGGTGCCGACGCGCCGCAGTGGGAGGCCCCCTCTGCCGCCTCAAGGAAGCCTCTCAACGTCGAGGATATTCTTCGGCCCTGGGGCGAGGCGGCAGCAGCAGCAGCAGCGGCCGAGGGAGCAAAGAAGAAAGGCAGCGGCGGCGGCGGCGGCGGAAAACAGGCTGCAAAGGCCGCAGCGGCAGCGGCTCTGGCCCCCAAGGCTGTCCTCCAGCAGCTGTGCTCCAAAAAGGGGATCCCGCCGCCGAGGTTCGACAAGCTCCCCCCTGGGGGGCTCCGCGGCGAGACCTCGAAGGACCCTGCTGCTGCCGGAGCTGCTCACGCGGCGACGGCTGGCCTGCTCCGCTACAGCGTCGCCGTCGAACCGTTTCCTCTGTCGTCGTCCTCCTCCTCCGCTGCAGCGAACAAGCGCGGCGGCGGGGCGAAGCGCCGCCCTCCCCCCCCCGTCGTCTTCGCGCTCGAGGAGTCGGAAGACGGCTGGAGCGCGATCCAGGAGGCGCAGAACGCGGCGGCGACGCTGGCGCTCTACCGGCTGACCGGGTGCGGCGGCGGCGGCGGCGGCTCCGACGCCAAGAGCGGCGGCCGGCAGGGAAGACGTGCTCCCGCGACGAGCGTCGCCGCGGCGAGCCGTGAGGTGATGACCACCGAGGGGGCCTCGGCGCTGGCCTCTCTCGACGCCAAGTCGCCCTACGCGGCGCTGTTCCTGTCGTGGGTGGCGCGGGACTCGGGGCTGCTGCTGTCGGCGGCAGGGGGGGCGGGGCAGAGTGGCGGCGGCCAAGACAACGGCGACGCGGCAGAGGCGGCGACTTCGACCGCCCCTGCCGAGGCCGCCTCTGCCGAGACTGACCGCGCCTGTTTTATCCGCTCTGTCGTGGCCGCGCGCGCGGCAGCTATCGCAGCGTCGCGGAAGAAGGCAAAGGTCGCAGCTGTTGGGAAGGGCGACGGCGCCGGCGACGACGACGGAGACGACGCTGCCGCCGGAACGCAGCAAAGGCACCATCGACAACGGCGACAGCCTTCCTCTTCCCCTTCCTCGTCAGGTCAGCTCGAGAGCCAGCGCATGATACGCGACCTCGAGGCTTTTGACTCGTCGCCAGAGGGCCAGGACTGGGCCCGCAAGCGCTCCCTGCTTCCCGTCTGCGAGATCAGGCAGCCTCTGCTGGAGGCCCTCGCCCGGAGCGACGTCGTCGTCGTCGGCGGGGACACGGGTTGCGGCAAGACGACGCAGGTGCCGCAGTTCTTGCTCGAGGCGGCGACGCGGGACCTCCTCGGCGGGAGGACGTCGATCGTCTGCACGCAGCCGAGGAGGCTCGCGGCGGTCTCGGTCGCCGAGCGCGTCTCGCAGGAGCGCGGCGAGAGGGGCGGCCCCGGCGCCGGGGGGAATCGGGTCGGGTACCACGTCCGGCTCGACGCTGCCTACACGAAGGAGACCAGGCTGCTCTTTTGCACGACGGGCATTCTGCTGCGGAAGCTCGGAGGGGGAAGCGGAGGGGGAGAGGGCGGGGGAGGAGAGGAAGAAACTCCCTCTTCTTCTTCTTCTTCTTCTTCTTCTTCGCTCGACCTAGCGGGGATCAGCCACGTCGTCGTCGACGAGGTCCACGAGCGGAGCCTCCAGGGCGATTTCCTGCTCGCGATCCTGCGGGACGTCGTCACGAGGAGGCGCAGGGCCTACGAGGAGGCGCTGGAAAGGCAGAGGGACAACAGCGACGACGGCAAGAACCCTCTCCTCCCCCCTTTGCCTCTCAAGGTCGTTTTGATGTCGGCGACGCTCGACTCGCGCCTCTTCGCCTCCTACTTCGGCCCCGAAACCCCCTGCCTGCGCGCCGGCGGCCGCACCTTTCCCGTCGAGCACCTCTACCTGGAAGACGCCTACGCCCGCACGGGCTACCGCCTCGCCTCTGACGCGCGCGCCGCCCTGCGCCTCGACGCCAAGGCCGCCCGCAGGCGGCAGCAGGAGCTCGCGACGCGCGTCTCGTCGTCGCAGGCCAGGCTCGCCCGCGAGAACTGGGGCGACGCCGACGCCGACGCGCTCGAGGCGGCCGGGGCCCTCAACAAGTGGTTCGATCCGGAGCTCTACAGGGACCGCGAGACGTTCGTGAGGGCCAACCTGGCGCGGGTCGACGAGACGGCGATCGACTACGACCTGATCGAGGAGCTCGTCGACTACATCGATGCGACGGACGATCTCGAGAAAGGAGGAGGAGAAGGAGAGGCGGGAATTCCCCAACCTCCTTCTCTTTCTCTTTCTTCTTCTTCCAATAACAACAAAAAGACACCCATCGGCACCGGAGGCGCCGTGCTCATCTTCTTGCCCGGCGCGGCGGAGATCGCCGCGGTCTGCTCCCGGCTCTCCGCGTCCGAGGCCGCCCGGAGGGGCAAACGCTGGGTCTTGCCCCTGCACTCGTCCGTCTCGCCCGCCGACCAGCGCAGGGCCTTCCAGCGCCCTCCCCGCGGCGTCCGCAAGTGCGTCGTCGCCACCAACATCGCCGAGACCTCGATCACGATCGACGACGTCAGCTTCGTGATCGACTCGGGCAAGCTCAAGGAGCGGAGGCACGACGCGGCGCGCGGGATGGGCCTGCTCGTCGAGGACTTTGTGTCCCGGGCCGCGGCGCTGCAGAGGAAGGGGAGGGCTGGGAGGACGAGGCCTGGGGTGTGCTTTGCGCTCTATACGAGGAGGCGCTTTGGTGGAAACGGAGGTGGAGGCGGAGGCGAGGGGGGTGGAGGGAGCAATGGCGGCGACGGAGAAAGCGGCAACAACCACTCCTCCTCTTCCTCTCCTCCCACCGCCTCCACCGCCTCCGCCGTCTCCGGCGGCGTCCTCCGCGCCTTCCAGGCCCCGGAGATGGTCCGCGTGCCCCTCGAGGAGCTCGTGCTCCAGATCCACCTGCTCGGGCTGGGGCCCGCGGCGCCCTTCCTGGCGCGCGTGCTCGAACCCCCTCCGGCGAGGGCCGTCGAGGCCGCGCTCGAGAGCCTGCGCTCCGTGGGGGCGCTAGAAGCGCTCTCGCGGAAGAGGGACGACGACGATGACGATGAAGAAGAAGAAGAAGACGAACGCCTCACCCCGCTGGGGAGGCACCTCGCACAGCTGCCCGTCAACGCGCGCGTCGGCAAGCTGCTGCTGATGGGGGCCCTCCTGGGCGCCCTTTCGCCGGCCCTGACGATCGCGGCGTGCCTCTCGCACAAGCCCCCATTCCTTGCGCAGGGGCCGCTTGGTGGGGGTGGAGGCGGAGCGAGGGACCAGCAGCAGCAGTCGGGAAACGCCGCCGACGCGACGGTCTCTGCGGTCAAGGCGGCGCTGAGCGCCGCGCCGGGCTCTTCGTCCGCGGCCTCGGCGCTAGTTCTTCTTTCGACGCCAGCAGCAGCAGCAGAAGCGAGCAAAGGAAGAGGGGAAAAAACAGCTATTCTCCCCCCCTCTGCTTCCGTGCCTTCGATCGCGGCGGGACAGCAATCAGACCACCTGGTGTGGGCCGCGGCGTACGAGGCGTGGTCTTCGGCAATGGCTACTGTGAGGGCCAACGCCGCGAGCGCCGAGGGAAACAAAAGCGGCGGCGGCGGCAAAGGCCGAGCAGCAAACTCTTCCTCCGATGCTTCCCGAGCTGCCCGCGCCGCTGGAGCCGCCGTCGCCTCCCGGCTCGCCCTGTCGCAGCAGTGTCTCGACACGCTCAGGGACATGCGAGGGCAGTTTGCGACGATGCTCGTCGACGCCGGGTTTGTCGACCCGAGGAGCTCGACAACAAGCGGCGGCGGGAGCGCAAGCGGAGGCTTCGCTGCTGCTGCCTCTGTTTGGGCAGACGACCACGCGGCCCCCTGGAACAGGCACGCGAGGGAGGCGTGCGTGGTCAAGGCGGCGCTGACTGCGGCACTGTACCCGAACATCGCTGTGCTCGACGAAGCCGGAGCAGCAACTGCGACGACGGCGACGGCGACGACGGCGACCTCTTTGTCGTCGTCATCTTCTCGCCCCTTGTTCCACGACGGCTCGGGCCCCGTCTCGATCCACCCTTCCTCCACCCTCTCGTCGCTCCCCGCGCGGGCCCTCA
>Ga0210003_1002288_pt1 | contig 16312 bp, 36 predicted proteins | sample LantaG_FD_182804 | JGI IMG/M metagenome (GOLD analysis project Ga0210003, IMG submission 182804) | Deep subsurface microbial communities from Baltic Sea to uncover new lineages of life (NeLLi) - Landsort_02402 metaG (SPAdes) (version 2) | ecosystem: Environmental > Aquatic > Marine > Oceanic >...
AGAACTGATTGTCCAACAGTGCTCCCCAACCACTGGAATATAGTGCTGGATATCAGCCAGTCACGATCAGTCAGAGGCGGCTTAGGCTCTCCTCGATTTCTCTCATCCATCAAGTACGCCAGGGTCGCTCGTACCAGGCCGGGGCCACGAGGGTTGCTGTTCTGATTCTGCCAAGCTTCAGCAAAGCGCTTTTCCAGCGGCTCGCGTTCGAAGCGGTGCACACCCATGCCCTGGAACTGCTTTTTGATATCCATAGTCGTTAAACACATGAAGGGCAGGATAATTTCAGGGGTATCTGGCCTTCTTGTCCTCTTTTTGCTTTTCCCTGTATTGACGCTGGTATTCCCGGCAGTCGCCACACATCTTCATACCTTTGATGGCTGGAGCCTTCTTGCATTGCCTGCAAAGCTGCTGAGGCTTATGGATGACAGAGACGTCATCCTGCTCGCTTGCTTCGTTGTACAGAATAACAAGGGCTCCACAATCTCGATCAGGTCCAGCATTGCCAAGTGGAATGCATCTGTCTATCTGAACATCTCCTGCCTCCTCAAGCCATTCGTTGAGGAGGTCTTCGATCGCCTGGACGTTGGCCAAGGTATATGAGATTACTCTCGCCCTCATCGATCTAGGTGAAGTTGCCGACTCCGGTAGCGTCTTGCTTCTGGGTCTTGAGCTTATTTCTGATCCAGTCATGCAACATGACGGCCTTAAGCTCCCATCTGCTTGAACCAATCGGCGCGATGATGTCTCTCTGGAACTCCTGGTAGAGATTGAGAGCCATTTCGTCACCGCAAAAATCTGCGAGAATTGCCAGCGATAGTTGACCGGAACCCGAACTCTCTAGTCCCCACTCAAACCCAATGTTTGACAGGGGTCGGATATCGGTGCGAGCTGGCAGCTCCGCATTGTCACAGGTAACAAGACATCCGTTTGGAGTCCTGATGCCTCGATAGGTTGCTTCTGCTTTCATAAATTATCTTTCTTGCTGAGGCTTAGCCTCTCCATTGGACACGGTATACCCTTTGGTAACACATGTGTAGGTATGTATAGCCCGGAAGAGTTGCTCATTCCACCGTGCATCCGCAAGAGCATTGTGCTCATCGGTCGGATCTGGCGGCTTAATCTCTGGCCGTCCACACAGGATCCACGCCTGCTGCAGGTCCATGCAGAGCATTGGGAAGCCCTTCGGGAGGTCCGTCATGCCTCCCCAGAGCCAGCAAAAAGTCACCCAATCATAATCGGCATAATAGGCCCAGAACTCAGCGAGAAGGTCTCCGCCGACGAAGGCTGTGATCTCATCTCGGATAGTATTACGAGTCTTACGCTCGCCGACAGGACCCAGGAGAGGTAGGACGTTATCGACTACCCATGGATTGCAGTTGCTGACCTGGAACTCGCTGGACTCAGCGTAGTACTCCCTACCATCCTCTGCCACGATCCCGATGCTGATCAGATCTATAGTTGGCGAGGTGCTTCCCCCGGTTTCGGCGAATTCTGTGTCTAAAAAATATTTCATAGCTTTATCTCGGTAGTGAATTCCATAACTCAGCAGCCTCATCTTCGCCAGCGCCAGTAGGACCCTGCATTCCACACCAGTCGCAGATTATCCATCCATACCAGTTGCTAGTTACTCGATCATCCCGTGTGGCCAGCAGCGAGCCGATCGTTCCTTGGCACGATGGATTTGGACAACAGTTCAGTCTTTGCTTTTTTTCGCCCATGCTCTTATCGCGATGACCTTATCACTCATCGCTGGCCAAATCCTTTTCGCCTCTCTACTTGGTCTATCTGCTTCAATAGTTTAAGGCCCGGCTTCGAGCGCTCCATAATCTTTCTAATCCTCCAGTGAGGAGGCTTATTGTTCGGGTCTAGCCAGTAAGATCTGTTATTTGCCCAGGATGACCACTTATCGGTGCGTGGATTTAACATCCCAATACTCCAATTAATGCTCATCTAGATCCCCTTCTTCGCGTTGTCTTCCGCCCATGCTCTCGCCTTGACGACCTTATCGGAAGGTCCCATGAAGCGAAATGTGTTCCCGCCAAAGGTATGGCCGATGACTAGCTTGCCTCGATCTACGAATCTCTGCGACAGCAGAGCAACCTGCGGCCTATCAAAGGCTCCGGGTTCAATCTCATATGCCTGGATCTCGTCCTGCTTGGTGAACTCAGTCTTGCCATTAGTCGGAGCAAAGATGACCCCTAGCTTGTCCGGCCTGTCACCCATGCCGCCAAGGCCGTTCTGCCAGAGACAATAGAAGGTTCGACAATACTTAGGTCTGGTTGTGTAAACACCGCAGCCCTCATGAGTTAGGTGGTCGCATGGCACCCATGGGTCCTTGTCGATTTCCTCTACGCCAAATACAGAGCAACACTCCGTGCAGCCATCGCATGGGCGCACCTGGTCGGCTATCGGTAGCTTCTTGATCTGCGCGAGCTTGACCTTCTTCTTGGCCTTGCGATTCTCTTTGTTATTCTTTCCCACGGTCTATCTTATCGAGCCTTGCATACCAGCCTTCAACCTCTTTGTCGGAGATCCATCTCTCTGGAACGCAGCCATATGGACATCGCATCTTGTCATTGTCAACCATTCCGTAGAGTCGGCAGATGAGAGGGCGAACTGCATGGATGCCACATCGCTTATCTTTGGTCAACGCAGGGCAGTTGAGATCATCGTGGCCACAGAGGAGATTGCCGTCCGGCATCTTCCTGAACAGAGGGTCTATCGCGTTACTAGACGGATTGGAGACGAACGGAATGATCTCCCCAATGGGTCCCTTGATCGCCTTCTTGACGATAGGAAGCTCAGCATCGACAACTGGAATGGTTCCACATGTTCCATGGCAAAGGCCGCGACACATGATGCCTGGCAACTCCTTGTAGAGGGCCAGAACCTTGGCGCGAGCCTCCCTGCGCTTCTCTTTATCCTTTTTGCTGCTCATGCTCTTCCTTAAGCTCCCTGATCAGCATGGGGAGAAGGCTCTCTCTGAGTACTGTAAGATTGCGATTCTCTACCGTCTTGAAGCAGCTTTCGTAGATATCGTCTCCCAGGGCATCTGATATCGTTGGCGGCATGACGTAGTAGGCATGCGCTGGGCCCACCTCGGAGTATTCGCACATGAACGAGTCAACGTCGTCCCATGCCATCCTTGCTGTCTCCTCGTCTATCTCCCTGGCCCTACGGTTTTCAAGGATCAGGCTGCAGATAGCTTCTCTGGTGCCTTTCTCGTCTGCGACTTCGCGCTCGTTGACTGGCATGGAGTAGCTCAGCTTGTTGGCGAGGTAGTCGGCGTATTCAGGGTCTCTATCCCTGATGAACTCGGTGAGTGTTGCGCCATTGCCAAGATGCTCCGTGTTCCATCGGTGACCCCAGCATCCCCAGTCAGACTGGACAGATAGCTCGCCGGTTTCATCGCAGATGGTGAAGATAACCCAGCCGCTCATGTATCCCTTGAAGACGAAGCGATAGACCTGAGCTGTTGTTTTGCTTTTGGAGTGTAGAGTTAGTGGTTCTGGTTTTGCCCTAGTCATCGGATTCCAGTCTGATTGGTGGCTCTTTCACATATGTTCCATCGTCGGCTATAGCGAAGGTTCCCTGGACCTCAGGTAGGTAGTAGTCGGCTCCACCGGTATAGACCTCGATGTCATCAGTGATCTGAGACCACCCTCGACCGTGCGTATGCCCGCACAGGACCGTTATCTTCTTCCCAGGGTGCTGGGCCGACCTCTTCTCGATCAGGTCACCTACGGCCTTACAGGAGAACCAAGGGAGCCAGTCATTGTCGCTGTGCTCACCTTCGTGCCAGGTGGCAGCTCTCCATGGCGGGATATGTGTCATTACGTACACATGCTCGCTCTGCGCAAGCGCTTGCGCTAGGATGGGTCCAAGTGTGCTGGCTTCTTCGTGGCCAAGCTTCTTGAGCATGGCCAATCGCTTGTCCAGATCTTTCTGGATACCTGCATTTCGCATCTCATCAATCATCGTCCAGTCGTTGAGGATGATTCTCGACCCTGCCGGATCTCCCAGTAGTCCATCAGCCCATCCATCGACCGCTATGAGCGATGCATATGGGTTCATCTGGATGAAGTTTCCGTGCATCCAGAATAACTTGCCGCCACTGGCAATGGTTTCCTTGGCGGCCCATTCCCTGATCTCTTTGATAGATCCACCGTAGAAGTCATGGTTGCCAAGCACGTAGAAGATTGGAACGCCTATCCGTTCCTGTAGCTCCGGGAGCAGCTTCTTGATCTGCTTTGCATTGGAGATGTCGCCAGTGATCAGAACATTATTTGGCTTCTGAAGGCGAATCTCCTCGGCTAAACGCAGTCGCCCTGAATTCCCTGGAAATTCAAGATGAGTATCGGTTAGCCAGGTTAAGCGCACGGTTTCTTCTTCATGCCATCCCTGAGAGAGAGAAGGTTTTCACAGAACTCATCATGAGGGGTTCCCGTTGCATTGCAGAATACGTTGACAGCGAATATTAGGGCTGTGAATACATGTGTCGGGGATGACCAGGATGGGTTGATTATGACACTGGTCAGGTCTTTGAGTATGGCCCTAATCTCGGGAGCCGGATCTGGAATGACTTGCATGGCTACTTGGTTTCCACGTCGATGCATAGGTCGTATTTGTCCAGGAGACTCACCGTGTTGCCCCCTGCGCCATTCTTCTCTGCGGTTATGCAGACAAGATCTGAACTGCCAAGGTTTGGGATTTCATGCTGGTTTTCCAACCACTGGACGATGGCGTCATACACCTCATCTTCGGTCAGTTGATATCTTATTTTCACTTCATCACTTTCAACATATAGGGGACGGAATGGGCCGTCCTGCTCTGCGGATGGCTTCATCAGCACTCTGGTGCGAGTAGTTTCCACTATGGCTTCTCTATGGGGATGGTATCCACTCCTGGCATGGGGCTCATCATTTGACGAGTCTGGATGCCTATCGTGTTTCCGTTCTCGATAAGGCTGGCAACACACAGTGCCCGCCTCTCCGAGGTGATGACCGCACTGCCCTCATCTACGAATGTGAGGTTGGTGAATCCCGCATTGCGCAGAGCTTCGTGAATGATGTCGGCCACGGTTGTCTTTCCAGTTCCAGGAAATCCGGCGACGATGATTTGAATGTGCTTTTTCTCATCCATGCCCAGCGTCATATGGGGAGCCGGGCCTATTGTCAATTACCCTGAGACAGGACTCGGAGATGTTCGATCGCCTTATCCTTGCCATAGGCGTGAATTCCAGTCTCCCAGCAGGTGATTCCCTTGTCGCAAATCTCCTTGAAGAGGACAGTGCCATCATGCTTGATGTCGGAACTACTCCAGTCAATGTTGATCACTCGCTTGCGCCAGCCCATGCGGATTGGTCCCCACTGAGTCTCGACGATGAACCATGGGTTTTGGTAGAGGCCAGAGTGGTACTCGTTTGGGATAGCCCTCATGGATGTGTATGGCATCTCAGAACGCTCCATAACCTCCTTGAAGAACTCTTGCTCCGTCTCGATGGATTGCAGCTTGTGGCAAGTCTCATGGATGTGTGGCGAGTCCCGCTTGTGACGCTCATGGTGGTCGAAGATGTTGCGCTTATCCCAGCCCCTCAGACATCGGGCACACTTTTCTACAGACGGAGGCAGCTCAGCCATCGTGTATGAATAGCTCCAGCCTTCCCCTGTGATTGCCTTTGCCTCGGCGACAGTAGCGACGTCACCCAACTTATAGCCTCTTGGATGCTCTCGTGGAGCACCTTCGACAATCTTTCCGAAGTTGCCATTGGACGACAGGTAGAAGAGTTGCAGGACACACCACTCAGTCATGTACTCCTTGCGATCATATCCTGCGTCTCGGCGGGCCTTGGACAGCTCGACTAGTCCGCCTATGCCTTTGTCTACGGCCTCTTGAATGCCGTCTTTCGTGTCGTACCAAGGTGTTGTCATAATAGTATTTCCCTTACCCTAGTTCGGATTCTTTCTGCTGCCTTTGGCCTGTCGATATCTGTTTCCAGCCAATCAGCTATCTTCGTAGTCAGAATAGCCATCTCTTGCATCTTGCGATTGGCATCGTCGCGCTCTCTTTTGTATACGGCAGTTTTTGACGACCCCTTTGGAACAGTTCCAGACGGCTGGCTCCCTGTCATCTGCCATGTCCAGCACACCTTTTGGCTCACCGGGCATGTCATTTCGTAGACCTTTTCGACGACAGATAGGTGCTCAAGCTCTGAGAGGCGAGTAGCAACATTGTTACGATTCTTTTCAAGGCCATGGGCTATCTGGCCTGCGGTCTCAGGTTTTGCAGCGAACGCCAGGTGCTTAATAATCTCCATTCGCCTTCTACTGACAGATCCGTCGGCCAGCATCTGCTGATATGCGAGCCGCGAGGTGTCTGGATCTGTGATTCTGAATCCACCCATGTACTTCCTCTAATCTTCCGGCAGATCGAAGAATGCATCATATTTCTTGGCATTCTCTTTAATCTCGGCGATTTCCTCTGCGGTCCAGAACTTCTGATGCCACCCGATTCCGTCGGAGTCGCGAAACCATGCTTCTCCACAGAGTTCACAGTGAGCAGATCCGACCCCTGCTGATATATCCTGAAGGCTTGCCCCAAGCCATTCCTCGCCTTCGTGTATATGCAACCAGCCGTTACGATGAGTGCAAGGGTGCTCATCGTCGTCATAGCCAGGAACCCAGCGATGAAGGTCTCCGACCTTAACCGGCATCCTGGATAGCCCAAATCTTGACAGGCTTGTCGATAAGATGGGCTTTGAACGCACCGGTCACCTGGGTCAGGTAGCCGCCAAAGTCATCGGGGGAGAGAGTGTCTTTGACTGTGCCCCAGCTATCGTCGTCGCGCCTCATGGCGACTGCCATCCCGAACATAATCTGATCACAGTCATATCCAAATCGCCATATGCCAATATGGTTCTTACCCTGGTTGAAGCACATGCCATCTTCCCCCTCCATCTGCTCCCAGAGCACCTCTGGCTCTACTTTGTAGAGCTTGGCAGCATTCTTCATGCCATCGGTCCACAGGGCTTCTGCTTCGACCTGGCACTTACTGCCACAGTCTCCGCAGTACGGTTTCACCTGTATTCCGTGATTGCGACAGCTGTATCTCTCTTCACCTGTTTCATAGAAGCATACAGAGTCCATCTCAGCTCCAATGAAGACATATGCTGTGTAGTTGACGCTCATGTCAAACCTCCAGGTCGGTATGATCAACCCACCAGGTGACCAGGAAGCTCACAGTCTTCTCTTGGCTTGCTCGACCCTTGCAGACGATCTGACCGATAACCATCGGGTCCTGGTTACGAACTCGGCGATGTGGGGTGACTCCGATTTTGTCGAAGATCATACATGCCATAGCCTTAGACGTATCGGTTAGGACTTGAGGCTTGGCCAGCTTGTAGGGGAAGTCAACATTCCTCCAGTCGATAGCCTCGGCGTGGTTCTCCCTGTACCCATCCTTGCCATCCTTGGCGGCTATCTGCTTAACGGTGTGAGTCAGCTCCGGCCATGGATCATGATACTCACCTTCGCCCAGAGAGGGTCGGTCGGTGTCATTCTCGAACTCCATAGCCTGTGGCTTGCCGTACCTATGCGACATGTGATCGCGCCTGGGCTTGGACTGGGTTGTTCTGATCGCAAAGATGTCCAGGTCGAAGTTGGGAACGATGACGTAGCCAGCCTCAAGAGCAGCTTGAACCTTGAGGTAATAGTTGAGGCGCTCCCTGGCATACCGAACGTTGGTAACGAAGCCGGTCTGTCGCCACTTGGACTTCTTCGCCTGCGCGAGGCTCTCTTCGGCTTCCTTCATCTCGGAATGAGATGTTTCAACCTTCCTGGTTGCCCAATCACATAGCTTCTGCTGAGCAACCTGCATCTCTGCGGGGTTACGGGCGATCACAACTAACTTGTCGTCCATCGGCTTCTCCTTTTCTTTGTTGGTTGGCCGGGTCCTCTTGACGACAGAGACGTTACGAGGATTCGTATGCTTGCTGCGAAAACGTGCAGCAATCTTCTCTCGTGTTCTTTTTCGCTCGTCGTCCATGATTACTCCGGGACCTCACCGTCTAGCGAGATGTGCCCATTGTCAATGGCATCGGCCAGGGCTGCCAATCTCCTCTGATTGGCCTCCTTGTTACGAATTTCCTCTGGAGAATATAATTTCTCCTCCCATGCCTTGGCCTCCATATTGTTGTATGGGAATCCTAGCTGCCCGGAGAGGTGCCTCAGGGACCATGCGACCAACTCTCTATCGGAGAGGTCATCCCTGTGTTGCAGTTTCGTTTGATTATCATCAGACATCATCATCCTTTGTTAGTTCGCGTACTTGCTTCCAGAAGTTCCTGCCTTCGTGGAATGTAGGGCCATCATCTTCGCCTGCTAAGATTCCCCACTTACCATCCTCTATGAGCATGCGATTGGCTACCTTGAGTGCTTTTCGAAGGTTGATCACTTTGATGGCTAGGTCTTCATTGGTCATCCTCTGAGCGCTTCCCACTCTTCTGGGCTCAGCTTGCTTTTGGCGCGGGCGATCAGCTCCTTTCGTTTTTCCTGCATCCTCTGAGCCGCTTCCTTGCGGTTCTCCTTGAGAGACTCCCACCAGTCGTAGGCGTTGTCGGGAAGTAGGTCAAGATGGTCTTGCTCCTCCAGCGATACACAGATGGTCTCCAGAATATTGGACAATCTCTCTAGCTGGGCGGAGAGGTGAACCGGATCTAGTTCGTCGTCGTCGTTCATTATTCCAACTCGATTCCTAGCGCAATGGCTACCTTGTCGCGAGACTTCCTTCGCGTAGGACTGCCGTGCTCTATACTAAATACGGTATTGGTAGACACGCCGGCCTTCTGGCCCAGCTTCTCCTGTGACCAGTCATTCTTCATTCGTTGGTCTAACACTTTGGTGGCAATCAAATTCAGATCAGGTTTGCAGATCATCTATGTCTCCAGCTTGTAGTAGTAGCTTAGCCAATGCACCATTGGCACAGACGCAGTAGACACGCCAGCCAACGTTCTCATCTCCCCATGCATAGGGGCGACCTTGGCCGAAGCCCCTGGCCTCTTCACGGTGAGCGAACACCTTCTCAGTGCGCCAATGCTTGGTGCCGATCTCATGGCTATCCATCATCTCGGGGGTAACCTTGTCGGCATCATCGGCATCGGAGGTGTACCATCCCTCATCACAGTGCCAGCCAAGATCTTCCATAGCCGAGTAGTCAGCCTGGGAGGTTCCATAATCCAAGGTCTGAAACAGGAAGATTGGATCTCTCGTGGACTCACGGTAGGCAACCATGCCACGAGGCGAGTTGAGCGCTCTGTCGGTTGAGTCCGGCCCATCCACCGCCGGGATAGCTCGCTCACCACCTGCCTCGTAGCATTGCCTGCCGTACTCCAAGAGCAGATCTTCCGTGAGGTCAATATGGCTTGGTTGAACGCCAAAGTGTCCAGCAAGAGCCTTCTTGGCTATCGTTGGCGGCGTAAGAGCGTCTCTGAGAAGCTTCTTGATGATGACCGATGGTTCGATGCGGCTCATCTAGTCCCAGTACTTGGCAGGGTTGCGGTGGTCTGGGTAATGCTCATCCAGGTAGGCTCTGGCGGATTCATCGGCTACTGAGTAGCCAGACATCTTGTAGTTACCCTGCCCCTCTCTTGGCTCCGACTCACCTTCGAATGGACCCAGGCGATAGATCTCTTCCTTGCCATCCATGATGATCCCAAAGTATGGGCTGTCTCGATCCCTGTCGCTAACTGCCTCAGTGCTTGACCTGTAGCGACAGGTAGGACTGATGTTGCAGGAGCGGTCATAGAACGCAGCCTTGTAGAAGATAGCCGCTCGTTCCCTACCCTTGTCATCGAGGAGATGGCTCCACATTGCATGGCCACTGCCGTCGAGTTTCCAGCCAGGAGGCAGTTCGGCCTCGACCCAGATCTCATCCCCTTTGACAACTTTGCCAATCTTGATTCCGATGCTAGCCCAGTCGAATGGCTCTCTGTTGTATTCCCCAGTCAGGATGCCTTCGGCGGGGAGACGTGTGCCGCCAGCCTTGACTAGCTCGGCTTGTCCAGCAGCCTCCATAGCCTCGATGAAGCCTTCGCCGCCATTGCCCTTACGCATAGCGCCAAGTAGGTGTTCAGCTGCATCCTGGGCCGACGTATTGGTAATAGGAGCGTCATAGGTCCCGTTTTCCATACGTTCAACCTCGGCACGAATAGCTCGCAGCTCCAGTGTTCTCTCGAAATCATCAGTCATCATCATCCTTCCGATCGAATCTCGTTGCAGAGATCAATCACTTGCTTGTCATCGGTTGAATCCTCTGGGAAGTCCACAGAAGAAGAGCACATAAAGTTGTCTACGCCCCATAGCTCGCACCAGGTGACTAGTTCACCCCTATTGTGAACTGTGGCCTTGGACTTCTTCTCGTCAGCCTTGTTGGCGCGGAACAGGTGGACCCTGAGGCCGTCCGGATAGACGGAGAGATATCCAGTTCGCCCAGGCTGCATAGCCTTCTCTGCGGCATCCACGGCTGCCTCGAACATGGATTCCGAGCAAGTGCCAGTGTCAACGCCAAGCGCCTTAGCGACTGCGTCAACCACGTTTTCCATTCTTGCTCGACTCACACTCATTAAACACATGATGCTGCTGATAATTTCAGCTACTCATCATCCTTTTTTGGAGAAAAATCTATTGCACTCATCCTCTAGGATGCCAGCCATTGATACGTTCATGGCCATTGAGACCTTTTTCATCTGATCGTATGTTGTTCGGCTAACGCTTATGCTTCTCCTGTCCTTGCCAACATACTCAGATGACAAAGCCTTTGGCTTAATCTTCTTTTTCTCTTTCTTCTTTTTCTCTTTCTCCTTTAGCTTGATATTGCGAGGCGACCATATGGGTAGTTGAGAGGTTGGTTTCACTGCGACTACGAGTGGTGTCGGCTTATCCTTCATGCATCCATTGGGACCAATGCAGCGCGGCCAAGTACATCCATCCCCGAGCGTGCAGCTCATGCCTACTGCATTACCCATGGGATCACCTTGACTTCCATTCCTCGGCATGGGCCGCCCATAGGGCAATGGCCATGTACTTCCACCATTGCCCGTAGCAGTAAGCTGAATTCCTCAGTTCTTTTATGCGTTTAAGCATTTTCATATCTCACTCCATAGTGGTGCTATTGTCAACGCCAGCTTCACGCAAGCGCTTGCGCTGCTCATTGACGACTTCAACTAGCCATTCCATCGAGTCCAACATGGCGAAATGATGATAGACGATAGGAGAGCCTGGAAGGGTGTCTATCCGACGGGCCTCCTGCCTGATCATGGACTTGATTGTCTTAATCTTCTCGGTCATTTCTTCGTCGGTCATCGGCACCAATTGATAACGCTTGATGCCGATTGTCAACGTCGCCCTAGAGCAAGTCGAGGGCTGAATTGATCTTCTCTTCCTTGAAGCTGAGATACTGTGACGTTGAGGTAATCCACTTGTGGCCCAGCGCTCCCTGGAGCTGCTTGAGGTCACCATCTAGCAAATCATGCATCCGATCAGCGAAAGTCTTGCGCATGCAGTGCGTTCCAAGGATTCCGGTCATACCGATAGATTTGAAGGCTTTATTGAAGATCCTCCACACCTGTACTCGTGATATCCTCTTGTGGGCGGTTGAGCAGAATAGAGGAGTCCCCCCATCCCCATTTAACTCCTCGATCCAGGCAGCCAAGGCAACCTTGGCCTTGGAGTTCAGCTTGACCGTCCTCCCCTCTCCCTTGCCTTTCATGGCAGCTCTTTTTACGGAGACGGTATCGACAATACGATCGAACTGGAATACATCAGAAACGTTGAGTGAGAGAAGCTCGCTAACGCGAAATCCAGTCATGAGTCCAACAGTGAACAGACAAGCGTTTCTGACTCCGTTCTCACCGCAGTGTAGGGTTGCGGTAACTAGCTCGGATTCTTGCTTGGTTAATGGTCTGCATCCCTTCATAGTTAGTAAACACCCCAGCCCTCGTGGAATTTCATGAAAAAGACAATATGGGACGGTATTGAGCGGAGCGTCAATCAGCCATCGTTGGCAGATGTCCTGAAGGCCGACATGACGATCCATAGCCTAGTAAGATTCAAGGAGGCTGAGGAATGGGACGGGGCAATACCCCGTATCACCATGGTTCTTGACTACAGCGCCAAGACTGCCACTCTTAGGGCATGGGAAGACACCCCTGAGGACATGATGTTCTACCTGTTGGATTGTCTTCAGCAGCGCACTAAATTTGAAAAGTCCAGAGCAACCAGAGATACGCTTAAGGAGATCAATAAATGGATAGAAGAACAGCTAGCGAGAATGATCGAGGAGAAGATGCTGTGGAAGGAAGAGGGGAAGTGGATCTTCGAAGGGTGACCTACGGGTCTGGCCTTGCTGCAGATCTGGCTATCTTCGTCAGGAAGCTTAAGGTAATCGAAGATTTCAACAATCGTTACTTTTAGGCGCGTCCCTGGGTGCTCCGCCCTTGCAGGCTAGTGAGCAGAATTTTCCATGAACCGGTTGCACTTCGTAGTGGCCACAGCCATTGCACCAAGACCTAGATCCAAGTGTTGAGTGTCTGGCTACGTGCCCAACGTGCAATTCACAGCGACGTCCGTCATAGTTGATATAAGCGCACCGATGCGTGAGTTCCCTGGCCACTCGATCACACGCCGGCTACATCGAATACGACATATGGCATGCTGCCTGGGAACATGGTCCACATCTCTCGCGGCATGCAGTACTGCCCTACGCCTGCGGCAATCGCCAGGATGATGAGCTGATCCATCGTAGGATGCTCACCCCACTGAGTCCCGTCACGATCAACGCACATGTTCAGGAACGACATTCCGCCGCCCTTGTCCTTGTGGAATTCATCCGGGAGCTGATTGAGCATCTCAACGAGAGCCGGCTTCGACTCCTTGAGCCTACCTGGGTGAAACATGACCCTGGTCATGATCCCTTCAGCGCCCACGCCACCCTCTGGCAACTCACCATCCTTAAGGCCCGCTACCTCTCCGTCAGTGTGGAGGCATTTGGTGAACATCTCATTTACGTTCGTTGCTGTTAATTTTGTGCTCATAGACTCTCCTTTGAGGGTGGATGCTCATGCATCGCTTACATGTAGTGTGTCTCTTCATGGGTATTCTAAGATTGAGCGATATCCCCATCATGCCGCAGGCCGATACTGTGGAGTCGCCCCTAAAGGCATGACTCCTTAGCGTCATGTTGTGAACTCGCCAGACGACCATGATGTTATTTACCTGGCAGGACCCATAGCTAGTTCTGTCAGGTAGAACTCCGCTACAGCTCCGTCTCCGGCACATACTGCGACCTTGATGCTGCCATTGTCAGCCACCCATGCAGCTATGACTTCTCCATGAGTGCAGTCTTGGCCAAGGAAATTTATTCTCCATGTATCCATAGAACTTTTCGATGATGACCTAGGTCGAATAACTTTACCAATCAGGTCATTGCTTAGATTGTTATTACTCATGAGTTACTCCCAATCGATGTCATTGCGCTGGTGCAGCCCAATGTTGATTGCTAGATTTGCCGGTATTTGACACAGAGAATCCATGCCTTTGTGTTTCGCGAAGTGCTTGGCGAGGGTCTTCTCAGATTGAAAGAAAGGCAGCTTGCCATCTATGGGTACACACCGAGGATCATACTCATCCTTCGGATAGGAGCGAACTAAGCCATGACCATAGGACAGGGAGTTAATGCTCTTATCGAAGGTCCATACGATAATTACTCTGATTGGCATCTAGATGCTCTCCTTCCGCCATATCTGCTTTGTCGCTTGCGTGATTATTGCCTGGCACCCTTTGAATGGACACGCCTCAAGAGCATCGGTAGCTTCCTTGCGTGTATTGAATTCTCCGAGGTCTACCCAGCCACGCCCCTGTACTACACTGACGATATACTTGCCCCGCGAGGGACTTCTTGCTGTACTCCATGTCATGCCAGTATCCGCTGGGTTCTTGGAATCCTGCAGACATATAGGGGAGCAGTAGGTACCAGGCGCAGCTCCACAGTCTTCACATGGAGCCGATAGTTCACTCTTGTTCATAGACATAATCTTCCCCTAGATTAAGGATGCGCTCGACAAGCTCTTTGCATTCACTCGTCTCCATGGCGTTCTCGATAGCAGGCGCCCAGACGTTGAACGGGACGCCGCTGAAAATTCTCATGGTCTCCAGCGAGGCTGCAAAGATCCACTCCTCAGGGTTGTACTTCACCTCGAAGTGCTCACATACCATTCGCTCTACAGCCCTAGCTCGAAACTCCGCAGCTAATAGACCGGAGTTGTCGTAGGTTTTCCTGAGACTACGGTGGACCGACTCGCGCTCCCAGTTATCTTCGCCGCAATCGAAACCGTGACATGCCTCATGGGCAGCATCACGGAGATCATCGGCATCAGATCCCATGTTACGTACAGCGGTAATGACGGCATCTATTTCTGTTTGGCGTGGATTCATGACTGGCCTAGGCATCTGCCTGTAATCTCAACTATCAACTCCTATATTTCGATTGTCAAGGCGGCGACTATGCCATGGTCATTCTGCGTTGCATAGGCGACGGCTCAGTGAGGACGCCAGTCTTTGGTTTGGGTTTACGCTTAGGTTTCTTCCACTTGTACGACGCATGGGATGGGTATCCTGGCACTTCATCGGTGTCCCTGGTTCGGTAGCCTCGGTCGTAGGCGTAACTGGCATCGTTGTGGCGGAGCATGTGATAGGCAGGATCAATAGCACCAGACTTGGTTCGACATCTGGCATGCGGAGCAGCCCCACAATAGCGACACTCAAAGTCTAGGACAATTCGATCTACCTTAGCCCCAAGACAGTTAGGATTATCCTTGAACACGCTCATGGCCTTAGCTTCTTGATCAGCCCGCGCTCGAACATGCTCTCAATAGTCGCCCACACTGCCTCTGGGGCAGGCGGACTGTATCGCTTGCACTTGACCAGCCAGTTGGATTCGTTTTTCATCTCAGCACCCTGCTTGAATGGATCTAGGCCAGTCCTCTCAAGCAGAGCAAGAGTGTCGCCAGGCAGATATACTGTCCCAGATCCTCCCCTTACAGAGAGAATGAACTCAAAGACGTCTCCCGGCTCAAAGGTTTCATCAGGCTTCGGCTCAAATGTATCCATCGATTCCATCATTCCTCGCAGTGCTGGCAAGGCTTAAGCATCTTCTCTGTACGAGCTAGGCGCTCGCCAAATGCCTCAAGATTGTCCAGCGTCTGTTCCATTGCCAACTCACGGGCTATGTATTCACCGACAAAGTTCATCTCACAGCACAGAACAATCAGTGATTGAGCCCGGTCTTCACAGCAGACAGAGTGAACACAGAGATGACCATTGGGAGGGACACGACCGTATCCCACAACGACAGCTCAATGAATCTTGATCGGCTTGTTCAGTTCGTACATTATTTTCTTTGATCCTTGGTAAGATCTGGAATCCCACGCCTAACCAATAGCCGTGACATCTCTTGCACTGCGTCATCCGTGGGAGTCCAGGTATGAAGGGCCTCGTTCCTTCGTCTGGCCATCCTCCGTGTACCGATGATGTCGCCACCGGCATCATCGGCTGATGGCGCTATTCCAAATGACATATCCCCGAATGACATGCCCACCGCAGTGGCAAGGGCATCGCTGCGGTGCTCAGCATCCATGGTACCATCACTATTTAGACGATGTTTTACGTACCATTCCCCGCAGATGTAGACAGGCTTCTTATTGTTCGTACCGATCAGGAACTGAAAAATGTAAGCGTGCTGATCTCCGATCAATGGCAGCGGTCCGTCGTTGAGGTGAAAGTCTTCGTACTGCTTTATTGTGAGCTTTTTGATCCCACCGCCAAGAATCCATGCGTAATTCCAGGAGACGTGATTTGGGGCATCGCACCCACCGTGCGGTATATGGGCCAGGTTTCGAAATGTAGTTCCATTGATCATTGATTTTGCCTACCACCTTTCAATGTAGCCATACCCTGGGCATTTCAGACGAGGACACTTCACTCGACGATAGCCAGATGGTCCTCCGCCATAGTCAGTACCGCCGTGACCCTCTACCTCCTCAGGCATATACCCAACGACAGCAGAGCACTCCTCGCAGGTGACCTCCTTGGGGATAGCCGGTTTGATGATCGTAGCCATAGGGCTAGACGCTGAGCCCACATTTCGCGCAGGCCCACGAACCACCAGCGGAGAGAAGCGCAGCCAGAATCCAAATTGGAATCCAGATGCCAACCGTGATGACGGAAAGGAAGATGTGAATGCCGTGAGAGGTGCCCTT
>Ga0210003_1002289_pt1 | contig 16307 bp, 12 predicted proteins | sample LantaG_FD_182804 | JGI IMG/M metagenome (GOLD analysis project Ga0210003, IMG submission 182804) | Deep subsurface microbial communities from Baltic Sea to uncover new lineages of life (NeLLi) - Landsort_02402 metaG (SPAdes) (version 2) | ecosystem: Environmental > Aquatic > Marine > Oceanic >...
CGCACCGGAGGCGACGAGATGCTGGTACTGCTGCCAGGCCTGCACAGCCTCGAGGAAGCGGCCCAAATCGCCAAGAAGATCCTGGCCCGCGCCGCCGAGCCCATCCACCATTCCGGCCACACCATCCGCGCGACCCTCAGCATCGGCGCCACCCTCGCCGTTTCAGGCGAACCGGTCTCGGATACGACGACGCGCGCTGACGCAGCCATGTATCAAGCTAAACATGCGGGCGGCAACACCTTCAGCCTCATCGAGGGGCCCGATAACGGCTGACCAAGATGACGGTCCGGGCTCGATCACGTCGGCGAGCTTGACGGGTCGCCACCGCTACTGAATTCTTCGGTCACAGCACAGTGATGCTTGCCATAGCCACGTGATGGCAGTCCGCGCTGGGTAGGATGCGAACTAGAACACGTTACACTTCAATGTTGAAGGGGCAATCGTGAGCTCGCCAGACATCGACCCGTCGGAGATCGCTCCGTCCGACATCGCTCCATCTGAGATCACCAAGTGGGATCCGGTGCTCACCGAGCGGGTGATGAGCCTCCTCAAGCCGTTCCTCAAGGGCTATCACCGTGCCGAGGTGCGTGGCCTGGAGACGTTCCCCAAAGGGGGCGCCTTGGTGGTGGCCAACCACTCCGGCGGCATGTTTGCGATGGACGTGCCCGTCTTCGCGTCCGGCTTCTACGAGGAGTTCGGCTTCGACCGGCCGGTGTACACGCTGAGCCACGACATGATCATGATCGGACCGACCGGCGCCTTCTTCAAGAAGGCCGGTTTCATCCCCGCCAACCACAAGAATGCCGACGAGGCGCTGCGCTCGGGCGGCGTCGTGGTGGTGTTCCCCGGCGGGGATTACGACGTCTACCGCCCGTCGCTGAGCGCCAACAAGATCGACTTCGACGGCCGCACGGGTTACGTGCGGGCCGCCCTCAACGCCGGCGTTCCCATCGTCCCGACGGTCGGGATCGGCGGTCAGGAGAGCCAACTGTTCCTGACCCGCGGCACCGACGTGGCCAAGGCGCTGGGCCCCATCGCACGATTGTTCCGCGCCAAGATCCTCCCGGTCTCGTTCGGGTTCCCGTTCGGACTTTCGGTCGTGCTTCCGATCAACGTGCCCCTGCCCGCCAAGATCACGATGAAGGCGCTGCCGCCCATCGACATCATCGAGGAGTTCGGCGAAGACCCCGACATCGACGAGGTCGACGCACACGTCCGACGGGTGATGCAGCGGGCCCTCGACGACATGGCCAAAGAGCGTCGTCTTCCGGTGCTGGGCTGAGCGGGGAGCGACAATGGCTATCACCGACCCCCTCACCCAAACCCTGGGCCTGGTGTCCAACATGGTGCGCGCGGGCCTCATCGCGCCGATGCGCCCGGACAAGTACCTCCGCATCGCCGCGGCGATGCAGCGCGAGAACATGGCCATCACCTCAGGGTTTGCGTTGTCCGCGCAGCGCTGCCCAGACCGGGCCGGCCTGGTCGACGAGCTCGGGATCTTGACCTGGCGGCAGATCGACCGGCGCGCCGATGCATTCGCTGCCGCGCTGCAAGCCCTGCCGGGAGGCCAGCCCGAGGTCATCGGCCTGATGGCCCGCAATCACCGCGGATTCCTCGACGCATTGATCGCTGCCAGCCGGATCGGCGCAGACTTGCTGCTGTTGAACACATCGTTCGCCGGTCCTGCCCTGGCCGAGGTGTTGGAACGCGAGGGTATCGAAGAGGGCCGAGCGAAGTCGGTCGCGGTGATCTACGACGAGGAGTTCACCAAAACGGTGGACCGCTCGCTGCGCGACATCCCCGCTACCACCCGCATCGTCGCGTGGTCCGACGATCCGGAATCGTTCCCGGAATCATCGCTGACCGTAGAGCAGATGATCACCGATCACGACGGGCAGGAGCCGGAGCGCGCCGGCACAAAAAGTAACGTGATCCTGCTTACGTCCGGCACCACCGGGACACCGAAGGGCGCCAAGCATTCCGGCGGCGACCCGAGCGTGCTCAAGGCGATACTCGACCGGACCCCTTGGCGCACAGAGCAGTCCGTCGTCATCGTCGCTCCGATGTTCCACGCCTGGGGGTTCTCGCAACTCGCCTTCGCAGCATCGATGTCCTGCACGATCATCACGCGTCGCAAGTTCGACCCGGAAGCCACCCTCGATCTCGTCGATCGGCACCGCGCCACCGGACTGTGTGTAGTGCCGGTGATGTTCGACCGCATCGTCGAACTGCCCGAAGAGGTCCTCGACAAATACAGCGGCCGCTCGCTGCGCTTTGCGTCGGCCTCCGGTTCGCGGATGCGCCCGGACGTCGTCATGGAGTTCATGGACCGTTTCGGCGACATCATCTACAACAACTACAACGCCACCGAAGCCGGAATGATCACCACCGCCACTCCGCAAGACCTGCGTGTTGCCCCGGACACCGCAGGTAGACCGGCCGGCGGAACTGAACTCCTGATTCTCGACGCTGAACTGGGCGAACTTCCCACCGGCGAGGTCGGCAGTATCTACGTCCGCAACTCCACGCAGTTCGACGGCTACACCTCCGGGCACACCAAAGACTTCCACGAGGGCTTCATGTCGTCGGGCGACGTCGGTTATCTCGATGAGGCGGGGCGGCTGTTCGTGGTCGGGCGAGACGACGAGATGATCGTCTCCGGGGGAGAGAACATCTACCCGATCGAGGTGGAGAAGACACTGGCCACCCACCCCGACGTCGCCGAGGCCAGCGTGCTCGGGGTCGACGACAAGAAGTACGGCCAACGACTCGAGGCGTTCGTCGTGCTCACTCCCGGCGCCTCGGCCACGCCCGACACTCTCAAGCAGCACGTCCGTGACAACCTGGCGAACTACAAAGTGCCGCGGGCCGTGACCATCCTGGATGAACTTCCCCGCAGCATCACCGGCAAGATTTCACGCAAGGATCTACAGAAGCGGGCCAGCAAGGCGCAGCCCGCCAAAAAGGCCCAGCCCGCCAAAAAAGCCCAGCCCGCCAAAAAGGCCCAGCCCGCCAAAAAGGCCCAGTCGGCAAAAAAGGCCCAGCCCGCAAAAAAAGCCCAGCCCGCCAAAAAAGCCCAGCCCGCCAAAAAAGGCCAGTCGGCAAAAAAGGCCCAGCCGGCCAAAAAGGCCCAGCCGGCAAAGAAGGCGCCGAAGAGAACGCCGCGCGGTGGCTAAACCGCGGCCATTGCTGCGCGCACTTGTGGAGCTGACCAACGCCGCCAACGGTGCTCGCCCACTGGCCCGCGACGGCTATCCCACGCTCCCGGTGTTCGCGTTCGGGTGGCCGACCTCTGAGATGTCGCCGCTGTACATGGCGGGCTCGATGCTGGATGCGTTGCGCCGCGGCATCCGCGGAGATTTCAGGGGGCGGCGCGGGCGGATCGCTGTGCTGCTCACCGCGCTCGCCTGGGGCATCCTGTGGCTCATCCACCGCCGCAACGTAGCCGCGCAACCGCACTTCGAGGAGCCGCTCCGGGAAGCGCTCGGCGACGACTACCAGGAGATCGCCGAAAAGGCGAAGGCCACCCGGCGTCGCAAGATCGGCATGCCCCCCCACGGACGAGTCCGGCGCCGATACGTGGAGAGGGCGGATACCGTCCAGTACGGCCCGCATGGCCGCGTCAACCGAGCCGACATCTGGCGCCGGGCAGACCTGCCCCGAGATGGGAAAGCGCCCGTCCTGCTGCAGGTTCCAGGGGGCGCGTGGGCGATCGGGATGCGACGGCCACAGGCCTACCCGTTGCTCAGCCACCTCGCCGACCACGGGTGGGTGTGTGTATCGATCGACTACCGGGTCAGCCCGCGCAACACCTGGCCGGATCACATGGTCGACGTCAAGCGCGCGCTGGCCTGGATCAAGGAGCACATCGCCGAGTACGGCGGCGACCCCGACTTCGTGGCAGTTACCGGCGGTTCGGCCGGCGGCCATCTATCCTCACTGGCCGCGCTGACCGCCGATGATCCGCAGTTCCAGCCCGGCTTCGAGAACGCCGACACCTCCGTGGTGGCCGCCGTGCCGATCTACGGGCGCTACGACTGGGTCTCCACCCAAGGCGGCGGGCGCAAGGAGTTCCTGGCGCTACTGCAGAAGTTCGTCGTCAAGAAGTCGCTCGCGAAGAACCGGCAAGTATATGCCGATGCGTCGCCGATACTCCGGGTGCGGGCCGACGCGCCACCGTTCTTCATCCTGCACGGACAAGACGATTCGCTCATCCCCGTCCGCGAGGGCAGGCGGTTCGCCGCGGCACTGCGGGCGGTGTCCACGTCGCCGGTGGTGTACGCCGAAATCCCGCACGCTCAGCACTCATTCGATTTCTACTACGGTTCGCCGCGGGCTCATTACACCGCTCAGGCGGTCGAGGAGTTCCTGTATTGGGTACAGGCCAAGCGCAACGCCACGCTGGACGGGTTGGCCGAGTCGGCCGGGTCGGCCGGGCACGACGGCCAGGGCGAGATCGCGCTGCCCGCCCCGATAGCCCGCTGGCTAACCTAAGGCTCCATAGCGGTCTCGACGACCGTTAGTTCTTCAGAAAGTCCTGCAGCACAACGGATCTCGATGAGGGCCTCGACCATCGCGTCGGTCAGTTCGTGCGGATCCTCAAGCGTCCTGCCGTCCGACAGCACCGAGATATTGAGTTGGTCGACGTAGCTCCAGACCGTGATATTGAGTCCACTGCCCGTCGTCAACGGACCGACCGAGTAGATCTCGGTCACCAGTGCGCCGCCGACCCGGGCCCGTTCCCGCGGTCCCGGGACGTTGGAGATCGGAATGTTCATCACCTTGTTCTGACCGTCCTTGTACGACAACCAGCGGAACATCGCCTCCGCGGGTGCCGGCGGGAAGTAGGCCGACCACCGACTCACCAATTCCGGTCCAATGAGGTTGTTGCTTTCCTTGCCTGCTGCAGCGGCGTCGTGAGCGGCACGCACGCGGTCCAGTGGCGCCTCGAGGTCCACCGGCAAGCTGACCAGCACGCCTGTGAAGTAGTTGCCGGATATGCGGTCCGCCGAGAAGTCGAAGCTGACCGGAACCGAGGCCAGCAGGGGATGGTCGGCGTTGCCGTCGTAGCGCAGCAGCAGCTTCCGCAGCGCCCCGGCCGAGATCGCCAACACCATGTCGTTGATCGTGACACCGAGATGCTTGCCGGTCTTCTTGACGTCGTCCAACGACAGGGTGGCGGTGGCAAACCGACGCGTCGCATCGACCATGTGGTTCATGAACGACGGCGGCGGTGTGAACGGGCGGGTCAGTTCCGGAGACATCTTGTGGGGGCTGTTCCGCACCCGGCGCACGCCCTGCGCCGTGTACCGCATGACGGATGGCAACCTGGCGATCTGACGAAGGTGATCAGTGAACGCCGACCACACCAGTTCACCCTTGGACGGTGCGGGATCCGTGGCATACGAATCTCGCGTGCCCTGGGTGCCGTCGTGTGGATCCATCCCGCGGGCCAGCAGGTTCGCCGAGGCGACCCCGTCGGCCAAGGCGTGATGGATCTTGCCGAGCACGGCGATGCGGCCTCCTGCCAAACCCTCGATCAGGTACATCTCCCACAGTGGATGGCTGCGGTCCAGTGGGGTGCTTGCGATCCGGCCGACGGCTTCGTCGAGCTGGCGGCGGCCCCCGGGTGAGTCGACCCGGTAAGGCCGGACGTGGTATGTGAGGTCGACCTCGGCGTTTTCCCGCCACATCGGATGGTGGAACTTGAACGGGATGTCGATCAACTCGTAGCGGAACGGCTCCAGTTTGTAGAGCCGACTCTGGATGACCTTGCGCAGCTGCTCGACCCCGAACTTCGCGCCACCCGGATCGTCGAGTTCGATCACCGCCAGCTTCAGCGTGTGCATGTGTACGGTGGGCGTCTCGCTGTACAGCAGCACAGCATCCCACCCGCTGAGCCTCTTCACCGCAGCCTCTTCACCGCATCACCTTAAGCCCGAGGCGTTCTAGATAACCTCTTTGGCCCCGATGAGGCTCCTATTTCGGTGAATGTGGTTGAGGAACAATCCGATTGCCGTTGATACAGAACCTGTTCGCGCCCCATCCATCAAGTCGAAGCCATGACCGGCCCCCGGCAGTTCGACATAACTCACCACCGAACGGGACACCCCCTTGAGGCGTTCGACGAAACTGCGCGCCTGGGCGACCGGGATGACGCTGTCACCAGTGCCGTGCACCACCAGGAACGGTGGCGCATTACCGTGCACGCGCGCGATCGGGGAGGCTTGGCGGAACACGTCGGGATGCTTGGCCAACGTGCGTCTGACGACGACGCCCTCCAAGAAGTCGACGAACCTCACCCGCTCGACCGTCGACTTGTCTTCCCAGTCGTAGCGTCCGTAGATCCCGACGACGGCATCCACCGAGGTGTCCGAGCCTTCGGGCAGTTCGGTCTGCAAATCAGGATCGTTGGCTGTCAGGCCGGCCAGCGCGGCAAGGTGGCCGCCGGCCGAGCACCCCGCGATCGTCACGAAGTGGCGATCTCCGCCGAACTTGTCGACGTTGGCGCGGGCCCACGCGATCGCCGTCTTGACGTCCACGATGTGCGCGGGCCAGGGATCATGTGGCGCGACCCGATAGTCGATGGACAGACACACCCAACCCTTCTCGGCGAGATGCGACATCAATGCGTAGCCCTGGAGCTTGCGGCTACCGTGCACCCAGGCCCCACCTGGTACGAACAGCATGACCGGCGCGTGATGGTCGGTCAGGTCGTCCCGGCGCCACACGTCGAGCAGTTGGGTCGGTCGCGGCCCGTACCGAACCGACGTCCGGTGCACGCTGCGGCGGTGCTCCCACATCTTCCAGAACGGCGGAGTGCGCTCGGGCTGCGGCCACTCGATCTCAAGATCCTTGGCCGAGACAACACCCTGCAGCGCGGCCTCTGTCACCTCATTGGTGCTCTCCCGTTCCAACCTTTTGAGCTCGGCGTCCGCGGGGGCGAGCAGCGATCGTGCAGCCGTTGCGAGGAAGTCGGGCGCATGGCGGGATCCCCAGATCGCCGCGGCAGTCAATGCGCCAAGCGGTTTGAGGTGTTTCCCGATCACCGGTAGCGAAGCAGAGGCCACGCTCAATGCCAGCATGTGGTCGGCGGGACTGGCCTTCAGCAACCATTGCAGCCAGGTGGCCAGGGTAGGTCCGGGGCACTCGATGTCCGGACGTTCCGTCATTTCGCGAGCGTACCCCGCAACGGCAGAACCGACGGACAATCTGAGCGAAGTTGTCTACTCGCGGCGTCACCGCAGTAAGCCGATTTGTGATCTGCATCACAGATGCTCGGTGGTTCAGCTTTGGTTTAGCCCAGCGGCTGGGACTTCATCGCCGTTGCCCCGGATGTTGATCGCGTAACGATCGGCATCGGCTTGGCGAAGAGGTATCCCTGCGCGAGATCTGCTCCCAACTCGGCAAGTCTTTCTAGCATCGCCTCCGACTCGACACCCTCAGCGATCGTGGTCAATCCGTATTCCCGCGCGACGGAGATAATGATGCGCACGACGCGTTCGTCCTGGTGATCTTCGAGCATGTTCTGGACAAAGCTCAGATCGATTTTCAACGCGTAGAGCGCGAGGTGTCGTAGTTCGGTGAACGTGCCGTAACCGGTGCCGAAGTCGTCTAGAGCTACCCGGCAGCCCCGATCCTGCATGCTCACCGAAAACGCTTTGGCTATTTCGAGCGAAGCTAGTGCGGTTGTCTCGGTGATCTCAAAGGCGATCTTGTCCGTTACCTCGGGTCCCGCGATGGTGAGTGCCTCTAGGATCCCGTCCATTGTCGTGGCGTCGGCGATGGTTTGGCCGGTGATGTTCACGCTCACGTGCCTGCCGGTACGCGCCAAATCGATTGCGCGCCCGATCATGTACCGATCAATCATGGGCAGCAACCCGTACCGCTCGCACTGGGGAAGAAATTCGATCGGGGGCAGGATCTGCTCTGTTTCCTCGGCGCGCAGCCGTACCAGCAACTCTTCTGAAACTGTCCTTCTGGTCGCGATGTCCACGATCGGTTGCGAATAGACCAGCAGCCTTCCATCGCCGATGGCTGCCTCGATACGCTCTGCCCACATATCTCGCTCAGCAATTTCCTGCTCGATTGTCTTGCGGTGGGTGATGTCCGTTTGTATCGTCACCAGCTCCGCCATTGCTCCAGCGGCGTCGTTCAACGGAAATCGCTGGGTCATGACCGAGATGTTCCCTGCCCGATGTTGGATTGACTCTTCCTCCATGGAATCAACCCCGGACAGGAGGCGAGCCGCAGCGAGATGTGAGCGTTGAAGAACATCAGGTGGCAGGATCTCATCCTCGGTTCGACCGACCACATCCTCAACCGACATATTCCCGAACAACTGACAGAAAGCTTCGTTGACCAAGGTGTACCGGTGCTGGAGATCACGTACCGAGATTGCCGACGGCATCTTTCTCACAACTGCCTCAAACCGTTCCTTCTCAGCCGTGAGCTCTGCAGTTCGGAGCTGATCGAGACGTTCGGCGCGGTGTCGGCTATGGGTGCGGCTTGCGACCAGGGCTCCGAGGAGAAGCGACAGCGTGATCCCCGTGGCAAGTGCGATCTGCGGAGACGCATCTTGTCCCACTCCCAGGGCGGGTGTCGGCTCCGCTAAGACCAGCCAACGACGCCCGCCGACCGAAATCTCAGCCGTAGCCACGCCTGGACTGTTGAGGGCTTCCAAGGCTGTAGGTGCCGATGGGTCTGAGTCGGACAGAAGGCCCGACTCATGTGGCTGGAGCGGCTCAGCGTCGCTGGGCCCAACATCATAAATCTCCAAGATGACTCGGGGGTCGGCGCCCAGAGCCCCAGCAAGCATGTCGTCGATACGGAAGACCGCCGAAATCAGACCGGACAAGCTTGAGCGCCGGACTTCCTCTGTGGTGGGCACCGATGGCGTGTCATAGACACCAAGAAGAAGAAGTATCCCTTTCTGCTCCTCAGTTTCTTGCACCAGGGTGATCGGCGCCGTGGCCGTCGGATAGCCGCTGTCCCGCGCAGTCTCTATGGCCTTGAGGCGATTCGGAGTGCTCCCGATGTCGAACCCGAACGCCGCCTTGTTGCCCTCCATGGGCTCGATGAAATCCACCACGAACAGGCGCGATGCCTCCGAGTCAGGGTTGACCTCGAACTCGGGATAGCCGATACCGTTCGCCGAGTTGTCCTGGCGCACCGCCGCCTCGAACGTGTCGCGGTCCGCGGAGGCCACGACTCGCACGAACGACAGCGCTTGGATCCCTGGGAGGCGTTCGAACACGCCTGCTGCCTGCAGCCAGACTTGAAACTCTGCCCGTGTGGTTCGATGCGGGTCGCCTTCAAACAAGGGACGGAGGCCGAAAAGTTGCTCAGAGTAGAGGTCGAACCGCGCCTCGATTCGTTCGGCCGCCCGTTCTGTTGCTGATTGGAGATGACCCTGCTCGACATCCTGTACTTGATTCCGGAGAACCACAGACACGATGGCCGTCGCCACCAGGCCGGCAACGACAACAAGAGCAGGTAGCAGGACATAGGCCATCGGCGGTGAACGCTGCGCGTCTCGCGGGGTTGAAACGTCGTCCGAAGAACCCACCTGTTCAGCCTAAGCCCTGTTCCACCGATAAATCGGCTGTTCGGTGAGGTAACGGAATGAGGAAAGTGCCTTCTGAGTTGGAAAGATTGGTGTTCTCAAGGCAATAATCCGACCGGTTCACGAAAAGCACTTCAGATCGAGTCAACGCGGGTCAAGTCCGGTGCGGCCAACCCGGCCCCGATCCTCGGATTGCCGCGCGATCCGGTGCGGCGGTGCTGCGCATACTGGACAGATGGCCAGCATTGAGTTCGACCCCGAGTTGCGACGCAGCGCCCGGCTGCTGCCGAAGCAGTTCATCACGCCCCGCACGTTGCCGTTCCTTCGCCTCGCCAGCCGTCTGATGCGGCGGCCTGAGCCCAATGGCCCGGACGCCCCAGAGGTACTCACGCTCCCGTCCGGGGTGGGCGTTCGGCTGCATCGTCCCGCCGGCCCAACCGGTCGCGGACCGGCGCTGCTCTGGATCCACGGCGGCGGTTACCTCATCGGCGATGCCGCCCAGGACGACGTGCTGTGCCGAAGGTTCGCCCGCCAGCTGGGCGCCACCGTCGCATCGGTGAACTATCGACTGGCCCCAGAGCATCCGTACCCGGCGCCGCTCGAAGACTGCTATTCGGCGCTGAACTGGCTGGGCAGGCTGCCGGCCGTCGATCCTGACCGGATAGCGATCGGCGGAGCCAGTGCTGGTGGCGGATTGGCCGCCGCGCTGGCGCTGCTTGCCCGCGATCGCCACGAGATCGGTCTGGCTGCACAGCTTCTCGTCTACCCCATGCTCGATGACCGCACCGCGGGGCGCAGCGATCTCGACCATCCTGGATACCGACTGTGGAACCAGTCGAGCAACACGTTCGGCTGGCGCGCTTATCTCGGCGACGCCGATCCGGATGTCGCCGTCCCGGCACGCCGCCAAGATCTTGGCGGGCTGCCGCCGGCCTGGATCGGCGTTGGAACCCTGGATCTCTTCCACGACGAGGACCTCGCATACGCCGAACGGCTGCGGACCGCCGGCGTGCCCTGTGAGGTCATGGTGGTCAAGGGCGCCTTCCATGGGTTCGACGGGGTCGCGCCGAAAGCCGCTGTGTCACAGTCGTTTTTCGCTGCCCAGTGTGCGCTGCTGAAGGAAGCGTTCGAGCCTTCGACCGGGGAGGACGGCTAGGTGCCCGAACTGGAGATCGCAGTCACCTCGGCATCGGCCGCCCGTGTCGCCGTCGCGCACGGCGCCGACCGAGTTGAGTTGTGCACCGCCCTCGAACTGGGCGGTGTCACCCCGTCCCAAGGCCTCATCGATGCCGCCGCGATAACGGCCCAGGGTGCGGCGGGCGTGGTCATCGGGGGCCCTGTGTCCCGACGGACGGCTGGACCTGGAAACCGTTGCCCGCATCGCAGGCGCCGCGCGCCGGGTGCGACCTGATGTCGCGGTCACGGTGCACCGCGCGGTCGATGCAGGCGCTGACCCCGTCGCTGCCATCACCGAACTGATTGCCTCGCGCCTGGACGTCAGCCGGGTCCTGACATCCGGTGGCGCCGTTGCGGCTGGTGATGGTATCCCGACGATCGCGAGCATGGTTGCCGCGGCTGGCGGCCGAATCCAGATCATGTCCGGCGGTGGTGTCACGCTGGCGGCCATCCCCGCCCTCGTCGCGTCGTGCGTCGACGCCGTGCACATGTCCGCCACGCGACCCTGCCGCGACCACTTCGCACTGGATCCTGAACTCGTGGAGGCTGCCGCTACGCTCCTGGCGACTTCGCGGGAGTGAGCCCCACTCCGGCGCGGCCTCGGCGCTTGGTTCCGAGAAGCTCAGAACAGCAGGCCGGTGAACCGCCAATCCAAGACCTGGCGGTCGTCCTCCGACTTCGACCCGGCCGCGGCGTAAACGGTCGAGCGCAGGCGCACCACGCCGCCACGTGCGTCGGGCAGCGGCTCGGCGCCTTCGATACTGAGTTCGCTGTAGAGCGTGTCGTTCTCGTACACCGGGCCGGTGTGGTCGCACGACTCCCATGCCAAGACGGTGACTAGGTTGGGAATCAGGCGGGTAGCCTGTGCCAGCGCAAGACCGATGGTGTGCCCGCCGTAAACCAGCCGTTTGCCGGTGGTCCGTGAGTCATGATGAGTGACAGCGATATTCAGCGACAGTCGGGCCAGTTCCGGAGCGCCGCTCACCACATCGGCAGCGCTTCGCAGCACGCTGCCTGTCAGCGCGGGATCGAAGTGGGGCCCGGGCACCCGGGCGCGGAATGCCGCGGCATCCCAGTCGGCTGTGGGATCGGTCGGCTCGCTTACACCCACGCCGATCTCGGACAGGCTGTCGTTGTGGCCCGTCTGGACTCTGTCATTGCTCAGCGGCAGCATCGCGCATCGATAGAAGTCCAACACCAGTTGACCGACCCCGTCGATGGTGGTCATCCGAAGCGCGGCGAGGCCGGTCGGGGCGCGGCCGGGCTTGGCGGCGTTCTGCTTGAGCCCTACTACCTCGGTGCGGGTGAACAGCGTGTCGCCCACGACCGGGAAGCTGTGGAACCTCAGCCCGCGATAGAACAGGTTGGCCTTGACCCGCTGCGTCACCACCGTGGACTGCCCGATCGCCACGTCGCACACCAACCCGGGGTGCGCCAGAGGTGCGGGCGACCCCGTCACGGCTGCCGTCAGCTCAGCGTTCAACGGCAATCGCAGCCGGTCCCCGATGATGGACTGGTGGACCGCCGCCACACCCGCGGTCAAGGTCATCGACGGCGCACTGTCGAAGACTTGGCCTACCCGCAGATCATCGAAGTAGGGGCCGCCCGGGATTTGGCCGTACAAAGTCATCGTTGCTCCTGCTGGCGTTGGCCCGGATCCTGTGTCAACCTCTGACGATACCTTCGTAAATGGCCGTACATTTGAGTAGCGGGGAGAATGCAATGGGCGACAGTTTGGTTGACGGGTTGAGTGACGACGAAACCATGCTGGTCGAGACCGTCCGAGCATTTATCGAACGCGACGTGAAGCCGACCGTGCGCGACGTCGAGCACGCCAACACCTACCCCGAGGCGTGGATCGACCAGATGAAGCGCATCGGCATCTACGGGCTGGCCGTCCCTGAAGCCTACGGCGGCACCCCGGTGTCGACCCGGTGCTACGTCGAGGTCACTCAGGAGCTGTCCCGGGGTTGGATGAGCCTGGCCGGGGCGATGGGCGGACACACCGTGGTGGCGAAATTGTTGACGCTGTTCGGCACTGAGGACCAGAAGCAACGGTATCTGCCTGAGCTGGCAACCGGAGCGACCCGCGCGACGATGGCGCTGACCGAACCAGGTGGTGGATCCGACCTGCAGGCAATGACCACCACCGCGCGCACGGACGGCGACGATCTAGTCGTCAACGGCGCCAAGACGTGGATCACCAACGCGCGCCGGTCGGGTTTGATCGCGCTGCTGTGCAAGACCGATCCGGCCGCCAGTCCGCCTCATCGGGGAATCTCAGTGGTGCTCGTAGAACACGGCCCCGGGCTCACCGTTTCCCGCGACCTACCCAAGCTGGGCTACAAGGGTGTCGAGTCGTGCGAGCTGGCCTTCGATGACTACCGGGTGCCCGCCTCGGCGATACTTGGCGGACAACCCGGCAAAGGCTTCGGTCAGATGATGAAAGGCCTTGAAACCGGACGTATTCAGGTGGCATCACGCGCATTGGGGGTAGCTGCGGCCGCCCTTGATGACGCGCTTGCCTACGCCCAGCAGCGCGAGAGCTTCGGCCAGCCGATCTGGAAGCACCAGGCCGTCGGCCACTACCTGGCCGACATGGCGACCAAGCTGACCGCGGCACGACAGCTGACCCTGCACGCGGCGGATCGCTACGACAGTGGCGAGCGCGCCGACATGGAGGCCGGCATGGCCAAGCTCTTCGCCTCTGAAGTCGCCATGGAGATCGCGCTCAGCGCGGTCCGAATCCACGGCGGGTATGGCTATTCGACGGAATACGACGTCGAGCGCTACTTCCGGGACGCCCCGCTGATGATCGTCGGCGAGGGCACCAACGAGATCCAACGCAATGTCATCGCCGCGCAACTGGTGGCCCGGGGCGGGATCTGAGGATGACCGGGCAGGTGCGAGCCGAGCCCGCGTATCGGGTTCTGCGCGAACAGCTTCGCGGCGAAATCGCGGCTGGCAGGTATCCCGACGGCACACGATTGCCCACCGAGTCCGAACTGGTGGCCCGCCACGGGCTCTCCCGCCAGACGGTCCGGCGGGCGTTTCAGGACCTGGTCGCTGCCGGGATGGTCGTCCGGATACCGGGTCGGGGCAGTTACGCCCGCGAGACCGGTGGGCCTTACCTGCGCCAACTCGGTTCTATCGAAGACCTTATGAGCCTCTCCGATGACACCACCATGGAGGTGCTCGAGAGTCTGCGTCGCCGCGTCGATGTCGAGGCCGCGAGCCGACTCCGGTTGGACGGAGATGCGGTATACACGGTGGTGTTCCGGCGACTGCATGACGGTATCGCGTTTGGACACACCACGGTTCACCTCCCGCCGGCGGGGGCGGTCGCGGTTCAGTCCTCACCGCATCTCGTCACCGGCGCGGTAAGCACTCATACCGTCATCGGGCTGCTCGAGCCACACCTCGAGAAGCCGATTACTCAAGCGGCACAGTCTATTACCGTCAGCAGCGCAACCGGCATAGTGGCCGCCGCGGTCGGGTGCCCCGCGGGCCATCCGATGCTGCGGGTCGACCGCCTGTACGCCGACGACAACGGTGACCCCGTCGAGCTGTCGGTCAGCGATTTCCTTCCCGAGCAGTACACCTACCGGGTAACGCTGAGGCGGTCAGGCTAGCGCGAATATTTGGCTATCAGCTCCTGCTTGTACAGCTTGCCGGTATCGGTGCGCGGCAGTTGCGCCTCGAAGGAGATCGACCTCGGGCATTTGTAGTGCGCCAACCTATCTCGCAGCCAGTCTGTAAGTTCGACGGCAAACATGTCGGTGGCGTCGCAGCGTTCCACGGTCTGCACCGCAGCCTTGACCTGCTGGCCCATCTCGTCGTCGGGAATGCCGAATACCGCGGCATCCATCACCAACGGATGTGTGACGAGAATGTTCTCGGCCTCCTGCGGATAGATGTTCACACCGCCGGAGATGATCATGTGGTGCCTACGGTCGGTGAGATAGAGGTACCCGTCCTCATCGAGGTATCCGATGTCGCCCACAGTCTTCCAGCCGCGCGAGTCGCGCGAGGACGCAGTCTTGGCCGCATCGTTGAGGTATTCGAAGTCGGCGCCGCCTTCGAAGTAGATCTCCCCGGGCCGGCCCGGCGGCAACTCGTTGCCGTCCTCGTCGAGGATGTGGATGGCGCCGGCCATCGGCCGCCCGACCGAACCTGGGTGGGCCAGCCACTCGTCCGCAGTGATCAGGGTGGATCCGTGGGCTTCCGAGGATGCGTAGTACTCGTCGATGATCGGGCCCCACCAGTCCATCATCTGCTTCTTGATTTCGACGGGGCACGGAGCGGCCGCGTGCATCACCCGCTCGAGGCTCGACACGTCGTAGGATTTGCGCACTTCCTGCGGCAGCTTGAGCATCCGGGTGAACATGGCCGGAACGAACTGGCCGTGCGTGATGCGATGGCGGGCAATCGCATCCAGCGCTCCCTCAGCCTCGAACTTCTCCATCACCACCGTGGTGATGCCGCCGGCCTGGGTCTGCATCGACCACACCGATGGAGCCGTGTGATAGAGCGGAGCGGGACTGAGATACACCGCGTCGGGGCGCATCCAGAAAGCCACCAGCGCGGCCATCAAGCCGGGCGCCTCAGCCGGCGGCACGTGGGGCAGCGCGCGTTTGATGCCCTTCGGCCGGCCGGTGGTTCCCGACGAGTACTGCAGTAGGTCACCCTCGATCTCGTCGGCGATCGGCGTATCGGGTTGTTCGGCAACGCATTCGGGGTAGCTCTGCCATCCGTTGAGTTGACTGGACGCGCCTGTCTCCGACGATTCGACTCCGTCGACGACGATGAGGACCGCGGGCAGGCCCTTGGGCAGTTCAGCGCCCAGCCCGGCCAGGGTGGCCGCGAGTTTCGCCGAGCCCACGATCGCTTTGGCACTGCTGTTGTCGATGATGTACGCCGCCTCACCAGGAGTCAGGTGCGTGTTGATCGGGACGTAGTACAGCCCGGCTCGGCGCGCTGCCCACATCACCGCGTGCATGTGTTCGTTGTTCTCCATCAGGATCGCGACGGCATCGCCCTCGACCAGGCCCGCCGCTCGGAACAGGTGCGCCAACCGGTTCGCGCTGGCCTCCAGTTCGCCGAACGTGACGACCGTTCCCGAGGGATACATGATGATGGCGGGCTTGTCCGGTGTGGCAATGGCAGTGTCGCGAATCTGCATGCGCTGACTCTACGACGCGCGAATTTGACGGGTGTCAAGAGGTGCGGATGTCGGGTCAGCAGCCGACGGCCGGGCGGCGCGCGCCGCATCCGGACGCTCAACCTGTGACGAGCGTGCGGAATGGGACGCCACTAGCGGCGTGGCGCCGCACAAACACGCACGCTCGTGGTGGAGGGGAAGATCGCTCGCGGCGAAGGCAGAGTTAGTCCGCGGCCAGGCGGGTCTTCAACGCGTCGAACTCGTCCCTGATGCCGGTGGGCAGTTTCTCGCCGACGAACTCGAACCACTCTTCGATGAGCGGCAGTTCCTTACGCCACTCGTCGGTGCTGACGGCAAGCGCCTCATCAACGTCGGCGGCATCCACGTCGAGCCCGGACAGGTCCA